>ERZ778017.787-NODE-787-length-38204-cov-4.746127_pt1 | contig 38204 bp, 29 predicted proteins | sample MGYA00375747_ERZ778017 | MGnify/ENA primary metagenome ERZ778017 (study PRJEB29350, sample SAMN05509838) | bioreactor metagenome | biome: bioreactor; material: wastewater | place: South Africa: University of Cape Town | collected 2014-03-17 ...
CATTTTCATCGGGTTCCGATATTTCCTCCATCAGGACCAATGGCTTGTCCTTTGGGATGCTCACTAATCGGGAACTATGCGCTTGCAAGCTGCTGGAGCACGGACCGTCGTAGAGGGTGTTCCCCTAGGGTGCGCCTTTGGGAAAACACGGTTATAGAATGATATTGATTTTATTGGCTGTTCCTAGTGTGGCCACTAACGCTCGTGCGCCCGGCAAGCAACATTGGGGGTATCACTCTGGAGTGATCCGGACCAATGAACAGTATTCGATGAAAGCCCGCCCAATTCGATTACCGGCCGTCCACGATCAATAATCAGGCAACAGACGTGTTTGCCTCTCTTGCCACCACCCGCAGGTAACTGGACATGCGGTCGTGCTGCATGAGCATTTTTATGAATGCTTCGTCCGCGGGGCTGTCCGGCGAGCTACTACGCCGGATCACGCTCAGCGGCCGGCGGATCATCAACTGATCGGATGCCAATTGCACGAGCGCGCCGCTGTGAAGCTCATTGCTTATGCTGACCGATGGCAGCCAAGCGACACCGCCGCCATGAATTACGGCCTGCTTGATAGCTTCGGTATTTCCGAATTCCATGACAGGGCCGGCGGTGATCTTGAGTTCGTGTAGTATCTCCATGATCAATTGCCGCGTAGCCGATCCCACCTCGCGCATCAGCAAGGGTATATTGTCGAGATCGGAGGGGAGGACGTTCAACACATCCGCGAGCGCATGCCCTGCGGCGACGACGGGTACGAGTTCGTCGTTACCAAATCTGATGGACGTCAGTTGAGTCGCGACTGCGAGTTTCTAGGGGAGAGACATTGCCTCTGCAAACAGAGCTAGTGTCGTCGTATCAGACTGTATGTCTGCGTCATCGTTGCAGACAACTGACCTAGCCTGCGCTCCCCAAGTAAGCATATGATCGCAATCGGATATCGCAGGCATCACATTCCACCGAACCGTAGCGGAGGCTTTCTTGTCACGATCTGATTTGAAGTCGCCTCCTCGCCAAAGCAGAAAACGCGCTTCATCGATCGATGATACAATTGTACCGCCTAGTCCACACCGTGAATCGCGCAGTTTGGCTGCGAACATGGCGATCTCGGGAGGAGCGCAATTCGAAAGAATTCAAAAAATAGCTTCGGACCTATTCGCAACCAGAGGCTATCGAGCAGTTGGCGTCGCAGAAATCGGCGAGGCCGTGGGGCTCGGACGCGGCGCGCTCTACTATCATATCAGCAGCAAGGAAGACCTTCTTTTCAGCATCGTCGTCCGATACATCGAGGACTTGGTAACCTCGGGTCAGGACGCGATCGACTCCGAACCCGATCCGAGCAAGCGGATCTATCTGCTCAGCCGCAAGCTGATGTCGACCATTTTCGCCAACCTCTCCGAGGTCACCGTTTGCTTTCGAGAAGCAGAGTGCTTGACCGGAAAGCGGTACAAGGTCGTCTCGGATTTGCATCAAGCCTACCAGGACATTTGGACTTACACATTCCGGGAAGGCGAGAAGAAGGGTATTTTCCGCCCCTTACCGGCCGTCGCCATAAAGGGCATTCTCGGCATGTATTTCTACAGTTTCTTGTGGCTTAAGCCGACCGGCAAAAGCTCCTCACGCGAGATTGCAGATATTTTCGCCGAGATGGCGTTGTCCGCCGCCAAATATTCGAACGGGCGTTGATTTACGAAACGGCTGGGCATTGTGCCGAAAAGCTACGAGGGACTATTTTCATTACAACGCAGGCGTACCCTCGGCTGAACGCGAACTGGTATCGGCGACTTGGTGAGTTGCAAACCGTCGAGTCTCTGCGAACGGGAGATCGACGGAACGGTCTCGCCCGGCGCAAGCGGAGAAATCGATAAAACGTCCGCTCGCGCCGGGCGTTTTGCTATGTCACGAGGTGCACGATCACGAGAGATTCGATGGCTATAATTGAAATCAGAAGCCAGATGATCAGCATTCTGGAACCCGCGCGTTCGGCAAGTTCTCTTTGGCGATCGGACATCGCAACCTCGCCGTAGTTCACGTCCTGTGATGTATCGTTCATGGTTCAACCTTTGAAATGCACGGACGCCGGCGGCGCGCTTGGCACGTCCGGCTCAATGGTTCGTTTGTGATGAGTTACGCCGAGCGTGGCCGCGGCGGTGCGCGCGGATTATCGTTCGATTGCGCGAGATAATCGGACCCGCGACGAGCGCCCGAATAGGAATGAATGACGGGGCCGTAGCATTCCCCCGGCAAAAAATATTCGCTGTGTCGAAGAACCGGACAGGAAGATCTGAACGCATTCGGCTGAAGCTTGACCGAACTCCGCACCGCCGAAACGGAATCGGTCCGCGTCAGGACGGCGACATCGGCGTTCGAATCCCACGTGAATTCGGCTTGCGCTGCATGGGTGCGCAGACCCGGCGCAGGAGGCGTCGCCCCGGCGATCAGGCACAATGCAGCGGCGAGACATGCCAGCCAATGAATGCGGTAAATCTGCATCAAGAGAGAGTAGCAAAGCTCTAAAGAGAAATAAACCGGCGCTCACGCATCGATTGCTCAAGCCCGAAGACAGGAGCCATGCAAATCAACGATTACGCGGCGGACAAGTTCAAGGCCATCACTGCTTCCAAGGCATGATTGGAACGGTCGAAATCGCGTTCTGCGGTGAACCTTCGATGACTCGATCGCTGATGGCGACGTAGACCAATGTGTTGCGTGCCTTGTCGACCGTGCGGAAGACGTGCGTATGTTTGAAAAACAGCGAGGTGCTCTGAGAGAAGACCTTCTCGTCCGCGGGCAATTTCGAGATATCCGTCGTGACCGGTCCGAACTGACGGCAGGAGATCGAGAATCGTGACGGGTCCTCCGCCAATCCGAGGCTCCCTTTCACGCCGCCGGTGCGCGCTTGGCTGATATGGCACGCCACGCCGTGCACCTCGGGATCGTTGAAGGCGCTAACGCACACTTTGTCGTTGGCGCCGATCAGGTGAAATGTTGTGCTGATGCACGTGAGGTCTTCCGCGCGAACGGGATGGACCCCCAGCAGCAGGGCCGAAAATGCGAGGACGAGTGGCTTCATTTGAGGATCTCCATGCAGCGGGAGGTAGGGTGGCGGTAGGGCGATGACAATAACGATTGCGGTGCATTCGCGCGGTTCGGCGGCTCAGTCGCCCGCGCGACGCCGAGGGAACAGCCCCGGTGTCACCATCTCGGGCCAACGTACGGCGGCTCGTCGCGCGCGTCGGCGCAATAGGCGCCGTTCCAATATTTGTATTGTCCGCAGTTTGCGGGCCTTGGCGGCGGCAGCCATTCCGGAACGACGTCGCCCTCCGGCGGTTGCGGATAGCGCGCTTGCGGCGGAGGCGGACCATCATCAGCGTAATCGTCCTCGCCGTCCTCATCGTAATAGCCGCGGTAGCCGATTGCGAGGAGATGCGGGGTCGTCTCTTTGATGATCCGGAAAGCCGAAGTCATGGCGGCGTCGCCTGGCGACGCAGACGTCAAACTCAATGCAATTGCACAAGCAAAAATGAATCCCGCATTTTGCATGCCTGACTCCAAGGCCGATTGCAATGGCAGCCGGATTCTACGCCTGGTCGAAGCGGCAGGCATGGAAGCGCAGCGAAACGGGTTAATCGGGTATAAGATCGCCGATGCAAATCCTTGATTTATCGGTAGCTCCGCACGTGTCGGGATCTAAGCATGTTCGGCCGGCGTGCTCCGGGCAAGCATTTAACCATTGGTTACTGATTGTTTGAGCGGCAAGGGAGGATCGCTTAGTGTCGTCGATGCGGCTTTGAGCGCCGGTACGATCACCTACCGACGCCTTCAAAGGTGCTGAACCCAATTTACGTTTTAGTCTCGCAGGATGGTAATGCCTGGAGACTCGTACAATCGTCAGGCGTATTAGCGTGTCCAGGCTGGCTTTATCTGCGCGTCCCCTTCTTTTTAGGGCTGCAGGCTGTCTCGTCATTGCCGCTATCGAATTGATAGCAGCGAAGGCGCTGTTTGAGTTGCCCGACGTCTGGCAGCTGTGGCCAGTGGTCGTCGCCGCTCACTCGGCGATCAAGGCAGCCATTCTTGCCGTCGCGCTATTCATTCTCGTCGCGTGGCCGCGCCGCCTTGAGCTTTCTGCGGCCATGCGGGCTGACTATGGCGGAGCGCCCGATGGCTATGCTGCAGTCATCAACGTCGTCGCTTTCGGCTTGCTGCTGCTTGTCAGAAGCCAGCTTTCGTTAGCTGCAGAAAACGCGAACCCGTTGTTGCCGATCGCGTATGCGCTGCTTGTTCTGACCACCGTCGCTTCGCTTGTCGCGTTTGTCGCCCCGCCGCGCTTCTGGAAGGACATTGCCCGGTCGTGGCATTGGGAAATCCGCACCGCCGCTGTCGTCGCCGTCATCGGTTTGGCCGCCGGTGAATTTCTCAACCGGATGCCTGAGCATTTCCTGTCCGAAGATGTCTGGGATCGTCTATCGAGCGCGACGCTCCATCTTTCGTATTGGCTGCTCGCGCTCTTTCAAAGTAACGCCTTCATGGACGCTGGCACCCGCGTTCTCGGCGCGGGGAAATTCAGCGTCAAGATCTATGCCGCGTGCTCGGGCTACGAAGGAATGGCGCTTATTGCGGTGTTCATCGCCGGATATATCTGGATCTTCCGGCGAACTCTGCGATTTCCTCAAATCCTCGCACTGTTCCCGCTCGCCATGGGAATAATCTGGCTCTTCAACTCGGTCCGCATCGCGTTGCTTGTCGCCATCGGAGCAAATATATCGCCCGAAATTGCGCTCGGCGGCTTTCACTCGCAATTCGGCTGGATCTGCTTTCTCTTCGTCGCCATCACGATCATGACGGTCGCTCAGCACGTTCCATTCTTCTCTGCTGTAGGATCGACGGGCGAGCGACGTGTAGAGCGGCCTTCGAGAGGTACCGACGATCAAGTCGTGGCTTTCCTTGCGCCCTTCATTGCCATGATGGCTGCGCAGATCGTGACGAGCTCATTCGCGCCGTACGATCAGGCGCTCTATCCGTTGAAAGTTCTTGCCATCGCAGCCGCTATTTATCTCTATCGGCTGGCTTATGCGCGGTTCGCGGAGGCTCCGTCCGCACTTTCCTTATCGATGGGGGCTGCCGCAGGCATCCTTTGGATCGCAACCGATCCCGGCGCTGGTGACGGCCCGCACCTTGCAGATTGGCTTGCGCAGCTGACACCGCTCGCTTTGGTCTCTTGGCTCGTTTTCAGAGGCATCGGAACGATCGTCATGGTTCCGATAGCCGAGGAGCTGGCATTCCGCGGATACGTTTATCGGTTGTTGATTCCGAGCCGCTTCGAAAACGTCGATCTGAGAACCTTCAGCACACGCGCGCTTATCGTATCTTCGGTGCTGTTCGGCTTGATGCACGACCGCTGGCTGGCGGCGGCGTTGGCCGGTGCGCTTTATGCGATGCTGATGTGCCGGCGAGGGCGTCTGTCCGATGCGATTGCAGCGCACATGGCGACCAATGCCGTCATTTTCGGCTGGGCCATCGCGGCGGGACAGTGGTCGTTACTCTAATTCGGCTGCTTGCAACTGAGAACTAGCGCGACTCCGCGTGGGTGCCGAGATTCGCAATGTTCAGGCCCGTGTGATCGAGCGTGTTCGCGACGAGGGCAACGGGCGAACTTGAAGGATGAACTCGCCGCTGCACGCGGACATGCCGCTTGTGCGACTGTGACGAACGCGGCGAAACCTCAGCCTTTTCCGTTTCCTTCTCTTTGTGCTGCTCAGGCTGCGGCATGGCTCTGATCAGCCCGCCGCCAAGGCCCATGTAGCCGCTCGACCAAGCGGATTCGATGGCCGAACGATCATTGTTGAAGCCCTGGGCCGCCACGTCATCCGATGCGGACGACACCGTAGCCACGAGAGCTCCCGTTACGACCAGAAGGCGAGATAAATTCACGGCATTGAACCCGATGCAATGAGATAGCGATCCGCTAACTTCGAGATGCTTCGGGTTAACAAAAAGTTAATCGCCGATTGGTTTTGAAGAAACCTGGCCGCTGGCGGAGCTCGCTAGCGGATCGACGGCGTCGGTGGTTTCAGCAACTCTTGATCGATGTCGACAGGCGTGCACCCGGTGGCGTGCATCACCTTGTTCAAATCATCGGCTTCCGCACGCATGCGTGCGAGCTTCTCGGTCTTCGCGTTGTCGACATAACGCTTGCCTTGCATCAGATCGAATACGCCTTCCATCGTGTCGGGTATCGATTGCTCGTCGTCGAGGGTTTTCTTGAGCTTGCGCATGCTCTCAAGGCGCGTGTTCATGTGGTTGCCGAGGGTTGTGCACGGGTCCGCCGAAGGATCGGAAGGCGAATGTGATTTCGAATGCCTCGCCCAGACCGTTTGGCTTCCGATGCTCGTGCCGCCGGCGATCGTCGCGAATGCAGCAAGGATCGCTCCAAGTTGCAAACCACGCCCCTGCCGAACGCGCGGCATAGTGTTTTCCATGCTTCAGGATCCCCGGTTTGTCATCACGCCGAACCTATGGACGACACTTTTGCCCGAGCCTGTCGCGATGCTTCGGCCCGAACTTCGCTGAACGTTATCTTGAACGTCGCTCCAAATTGCGGCGCAGAGATACCGTGCCGCTCGATACGCGCAAGATGTAGTTTAGCCGCTGATCTCGACTTCCCCGCCCTTTGCCGGGAGAAGCTTTTCAGCCGTATCCTGAACTGCGGGTTTCGTGCTCGCCCTTGAAATGCCAAGATAGCGGCCAAGCCGAATAAGTGCTTCGGGCAGAACGCCGAGATTGAGTAATGCCGCCGTCGTCAGCCCGCCGAGCACGGTAATGGCCATGGGCGCCTCGATCTCGTGACCGGGACGTCCGAGCCCAAGCGCCAAAGGCACGAGCCCGAGCGCCGCCATCAGCGCGGTCATGAAAACCGGAGCCAGCCGCTCGGCAGCGGCGAGACGGATGGTATCCGCGTTCCACTGCCGTCCTTCTTCATCCGCGATATGCTCCACGTGCGCGAGCATCATGACCGAGTTGCGCGCGCCGATGCCGAACACGGTGATGAGCCCGACGAGGCTGCCGAGCGTCATGCCGATGCCCGTCGCAACGATTGCCGCAATGCTGCCGACGAGACAGAAGGGCAGGTTGATCAACACCAGCCCCGCCATCCCACGGCGCCGGAACGCCATCGTCAACGCCGCGACGATCAATGCGATGCTGACGGTCGTCAGACCGGCAAGCCGGATTTGTCCTTCGCGCTCCGCTTCGGCCTGGCCCGCGAACGACACATAGACATCCTTCGGCAGGTTGAGTGCCTCGACGCGCTGGCGTGCCATCGCGACGATATTGCGAAGCGAATATCCTCGCGCTCCGTTGAACGTCACCGCGACCCTGCGCTGAGCACCGGCGTGCTGAATGTTCGAGCGGCCTTCGGAAATGCTGATCGAGGCGACGTTTTTCAGAAGCGTCTTGGTCGTCGCATCACCGATCATCAGCTTTTCAAGCTCTCCGATGCGGTTGCGCGCATCGGGCGGCAGAATGACGACGACATCGACCGTGCGCGCGCCATTATAGGTCTGGCCGACGGTCGTTCCGGCAAATGCCGTTTGCAAAGCATCGAGAGCAACGCGCGGCGTCAGGCCGTAATTCGCAAGCGCCGCTGGATTGAGCCGGACGGAAATGGTCGGCACCGTGGCGCTACGCGGCGTGCGAAGATCGGTAACGCCAGGAATGTCAGCAACCGCGCTCTGGATTTCTGCGGCGGCCTTGTCGAGCGAGGAAAGATTGTTCCCCATCGCATTGATGACGACTTGCGCGGTCTCGCCGCTGAGACTTTCGCTGATGCGGTCGCCGAGAAACGTCAGCGTTTCCGTCCGGACTTCTGGGAATGCACGCAGCGTATCGCGAATGGTATCCTGCGCGTCTTCCTCGCTCACCGTATGGTTGGGCTTCAACTCGATGTGAAACTCGCTTCTGTCCGGGCTCCAGGTGTCTTCGCCCAGTTCCGCGCGGCCGATCTGATGCGCGACCGTATCGACGAACGGAAGCTTGAGAAGCGCCTTGGTGATCCGCTCGCCAACCGCAACGACGTCGTCAGTCGACGTTCCGGGCGACGCCATCGCCATCTGCAAGACGAAATGGCCTTCGCGGAACTGCGGCAGCAACTCGCTATGAAGGTAGGGAACGATGCTGATTGCAGTTCCGGCGCTCAGCGTGAGCATCAGCACGGTCGCCCACCAGGCCCGGTGCACGACGGCAAGAACGCCGGTCTGGGCGACCTTGAGCCCTTTGAGCAGAGGCGATTCCTTCGTGTCCTCGCTTTTCGTGAGGAGGAGCGCGCAGAGCGCTGGCGTGACCGTCATCGCGACGACCATCGAAGCCAGGACGGCGATGACGAATGTCAGCGCCATCGGTCCGATGAAGCGGCCTTGCACGCCGCCGGCGAACAGGATCGGGATGAACGCGAAGATGACGGCCAGGGTGCCCCAAAACATCGAGCCGCGGATTTCGATCGAGGCTTCCTCGATGACTGTCAGCCGATCGGCATCGGGCGGTGCTTGCCGAAGACGCCGGGCAATATTCTCGATATCGATGATGGCGTCATCGACCAGAACGCCGAGTGCCAGCGCGAAGCCTCCGAGCGTCATCGTGTTGAGCGATTGCCCGCACTCGCTCAAGACCACGACGGCGGCAAGCAGCGACAGCGGTATGGCCATGAATGAAATGAGCGACGCCCTGGCGCTTCTGAGAAACGCGTAAAGCACGATTAGGATCAGCGCCGAGCCGAGCGTCAAAGCCTTTTCAAGATTGCCCAAGGCGCGGACGACGAACGTCGCCGGACGGTGCAACGCCGGATAGATCTTGATGCCCTGCTTTTCGAGCGTCGGCTCGAGTTCGGCGAGGGCCGCCTCGGTCGCCTTCGTGGCCACGAGCGTGTTCGAACCAAACTGACCCGAGACCGTAATCAGCACGCCTGGCACGCCCATGATCGTCGCGTCGCCGATCTTCGGAGCCGGTGCAATCGTGACCGTCGCGATGTCGCCGAGCTTGATCGGTTTGTTGTTCTTGATCGTGACGACCGTCTCCGCGATGGCGCGTGGATCGGGAGACGGCGGCGGTGTCTCGATGGTGATGCGCTGTGCCGTTGTTTCGACGACGCCGCCGCCGCGAAGCGCGATCGCGTCGCGGGCCGCCGTCAGCACATCGGTAATCGTCAGTCCGAGCGCCGCAAGCCGGTCGAGCTTCGGCTGCACCTGGACTTGCCGGATGGCGCCGCCGTAAATCGTGACACGCGCGATGCCCGGCACCGCTAGCAATCGAGGCTTGATCGTCCAGTCGGCGATGTCGCGCAGCGTATAGGGATCGACGCGATCCGAAACGATCCCGAGCTTCAGGACGTCCATCGTGCTTGACGTCAGGGGCGTCAGCCGGGGCGGTCCGAATCCGGCAGGAAATTTGCCGTTGAGCGTCGCCAGCCGTTCGGCAATGCCTTGCCGCGCCGCGGTCGCATCGGCGCTCTCGTCGAACGTGATGAGGACGACAGAGAGGCCATAGACGGATTCCGAGCGGATGGAATCGATGCCGGGTCCACCGACGACCGCCGCTTCGATCGGACGAGTAATGATCTGCTCGACCTGCTGCGGCGCGAGACCGGGCGCCTCAGTCTGGATCGTGACCTGAGGCGGCACGAATTCCGGAAAGACGTCGAGAGGCGCGCGCATCGCCAGAAACGTTCCGGCGATCAGCCAGACGATGGAAAGCACGGCGACGAGCCCGCGATAGCGTATCGACCAGCGAATGAGATGGTTCATGCCGCACGTCTAGTCCGTAGCATTGTGGGCCGCGGCTCGGTTCGCCACCGATGCCGATGCGGCAGGCTTTGGCTTGACAGGCTTTGGTTCAGACGGCCCATCGTCGTCATCATCATCGAGACTGCCGGGTTCGGCTTCGCGTGCCAGCAACGTCGATGCGCCGCGCACGACGACATGATCTCCCGGAGCGAAGCCGGAGTGAACGAGGAATCCATCCTCAACGGGGTTTTCAAGCGAAACGACCTTACGCTCGTAGGTGTGCTGAGCGCTTTCGACGTAGCACCAGGACTTGCTGGCATAGACGACGATCGCAGCATTCGGAATGACGACGCCGGGATGCTGCGTGGGATTGTCCGCCACGACGCGCGCACGGTCACCCGCCCTGAGACCGGGGCCCGCCGGAATGAGCCCGAAGAACGAAACGCCCGGCATCGCGAGGTTGCCTGAGGGTGCCACCCAGATGGGGTCGACCTTCGTCTCCGCTTTGCCGCTCAGCGCTATAACGCGAACATTGTTGGGTTTGCCGCCCGTGAGTCCCGGAAAATCGAAGCGCACGATGGCGCGCGTACCCGCGCTGATTTCCCCCATAAGACTTTGCCGCGCATCGACGCTCAGAAACGGAGCTTGATCGCCCCAGGTCTGCCGCAGCCGCGCCTGCAGCAGCTTGAGCTGAGAGGCATCGAGACCCTCCTGGCGCACGGCGTTCGCGAGCATCTGCTTCGAGAGCAACGTCGATGTTCTAAAACGCGCGAGCTGGCCACGGCTGAAATCGGCGGCGACCATCGCCGAGCGAATGTCGGCGTCGAGCTGCAGCAGAGGGTCGGGACTGAGGATCGTCGCCACGCCTTCGAGCTTCTCGGCGTCCTTGGAAGCGGTCAATACGGCGGTGACGACGACCGGAGGAGGCGGATCGGCCGCGTCGTTGTCCTCGGCTTCCTCGGAATGCGGCGCGTTGCAGCCGGCGAGAAAAACGGTTCCGATCAGGACTGTCAATCGTACCAACGTGGCCGCTTTCAAGGGCCGTCCTCCTGTGCCGGGAACAACCGGCCTTCCATTTCAGGTAGTTATTCCTAATTTTTCCAAACAATGCTCCAAAGAGCGCCATCAGGCTAGGAGTTTTTACCCCGCGCAGTTCGACGTTTTCTTGCGGTTGCGAGCGCGGTCCGCATTCACCTACGTCGCCATTTCCGCAGAGGCGGGATCTGCCCAGGCCCACCCTGCCGTGAATAACCCGATCTTGACCGAGTCCGCCGGCTAGCCGGTGAGTTTCAAGACAGACGAAGCTTCCGGACCTCTAGGCGCCTCCACCAGTACGAAGCGGCTTGCAGCCCCAAAGCCACACGCGCGTCGGCTTTGAGTTGCGTCTCGACACGTTTAATATGTTATATTATACGAATCGGGAGAGGCGCCAAATCCGATGGTCGGCGCCGCTTTGAATTTCGTCGGGGGAAAGATGCGCGCGCACATGAGTTTAGCGGCGGCTGCCGTGATGTTCGGATCTGTGGCACAGGCGATGGCTCAAGAGGCGCAGGCGCAACAGCCGCCCGCGGCAGCAAGTCAACCGGCACAATCGGGTCCGGCGTCGTCGGAGGCAGCGCTGCCGGCTGTTGTTGTCGTCGGTGCGAAGAAAAAGAAGGCCAAGAGCACGCCGCACGCCACCAAGACAAAGTCCGTTGCGCGCGGCGGAGAGGGGAAGGTCGCGACGAAGCGGGCATCGAAGCCCGTGACCCTTCCGGCGGCGCCATCTCAAAACGGCATCAGCGAGCCGGCGGTCTCGGAGGCCACGATCCTGCCGCCGCCCGGCACATTGATTACGCCGCAGACCACCACTCACGCGACGACCGTGACTACCGCGCGCGATCTCGAAATGAACCCCGGCGCAACGATCACGGATACGCTGGATCAGCAACCCGGGGTCGGCGGCTCGACATTTGCGCCGGGCGCAAATCGGCCGATCCTCCGCGGCCTCGACAACAACCGTGTGCGAATTCAGGAGAACGGCGTCGCGACCGGCGACGTCTCCGACATCAGCGAAGATCACGCTTATCCGATCGATCCCTACAGCGCGGACAGCGTTACGGTCATTCGCGGCCCGGCGACGGTGCGCTATGGCACGCAGGCCATCGGCGGGGTCGTCAGTGCCGAAAACCAGCGCATACCGACGCATATGCCCGATAGTGGTATCAGTGCGCAGATCATGGGTGGCCTGAGTTCTGTCGACAACGGCAGCGACGGCGCATTCAAGGTGACGGCCGGTTCACAGGGCTTTGTCATGCACGTCGACGGATTCGACCGTCACGCGAGCGATTACGATACGCCCGAAGGCCGTCAGGAAAACTCGTTCGTCGATAGCCACGGCGTATCGGTCGGCGGCTCGTACGTCTGGCACGACGGTTTCTTCGGCGTCAGCTACACGCGCTTCGATAGTCTTTACGCCATTCCCGGAATTGAATCCGCAGAAGAGAAATCTCGCATCGACATGGGGCAGGACAAAGTCAACGCCAGAGGCGAATGGCGCGCGCCCGAGCTTGGAATCGCTACCGTGCGCGCCTGGTTCGGTTGGGACAACTACGCGCATAACGAGCTTGATTTCGACGCCGAGGAAAACGCTGACACGGTTGGCTCGCGCTTCACGAATAAGTACACCGAGGGTCGTCTCGAAATTGAATCCGTTCCGGTCATGACCGGCGTCGGTGCGCTGACGAGCACGGCGGGCATTCAGGTCAGCAATCGCAAGCTCGTCGGACTGAGCTTCGAAGGCGACAGCCTTCTCGAACCGAACACCACCGATAGCATCGGCGGCTACCTGTTCGAGGATCTCCACATTACCAAGCCGCTGCACGTGCAGGCATCCGGCCGTATCGAACACGATCAGGTCAACGGCACGATGTACGACGGCATCGCCGACCCGATGGTGTCGAACCTCGTCGCGCAACACAAATCCTTCGATCCGAAGAGCGGCGCTCTCGGTCTGCTCTATGACCTGCCCTCAGGCGTCGTCGCGCGCTTGACGGGACAATATTCGGAGCGTGCGCCCGTTGCCCAAGAGCTGTTCTCGAAAGGCGCGCACGACGCGACCGGCACCTTCGAGATCGGCAATCCGAACATTGGTATAGAAACGTCGAAGTCGATCGAACTCGGCTTCAACAAGGCCTCAGGCCGCTGGCGCTTCGATACATCCGCCTACTACACCAAGTTCGACGGCTATATCTTCCGCGATCTGACCGGCCGAAAATGCGGCGACGTGATCGCCACTTGCGGCATCGACGGCGATCTCGACGAGGTCATCTTCAATCAGCGCGACGCGACCTTCTACGGAGTCGAACTCGCAACGGAATATGACGTCGCGCACATCTGGCGCGGCATCTGGGGTGTATCCGGCCAATATGACTTCGTCCACGCCCGCTTCTCCGACGAAGAATACGTACCGCGCATGCCACCGCATCGCATCGGCGGCGGACTCTTCTATCGCGACGATACCTGGCAGGCGAAATTTACGACCCTCTACGCCTTCAACCAGAACGAGATCGCGCCAAACGAGACGCCGACCGCCGGTTACACACTCGTCAATGCGGAGGTCAACTACACGATGGCGCTCGGCGATCAAGGCCCGCTCTCGCCGAAATTCATCATCGGCGTCAAAGGAGAAAACCTCTTGAACGATGACATCCGCAACAGCGCATCGTTCAAGAAGGATGAGGTGCTTGCACCCGGCGCCAATGTCCGGCTGTTCGGGAAGCTGGTCTATTAGGCGGCGCTAGTTCATATGCCAGCCGTGGCTGACGATGATGCTTTCACCTGTCAGCGCGTTGGTCTTGAAGGCTGCGAGGAACAGCGCGACTTCGGCGATATCCGTCACCATCGTGAATTGCTTATCGACGGTCTCGCCGAGCATGACTTCCTTGATCACGCGCTCTTCCGTGATGCCGAGCTCATGCGCCTGCTCGGGAATTTGCTTGTCGACAAGCGGCGTTCTGACGAAGCCGGGGCAGATGATGTTGGCGCGAACGCCATGCTGCGCGCCTTCCTTGGCCATCGTGCGCGTCAGCCCGAGAAGACCATGCTTCGCCGTGACATACGCCGATTTCAGCGGCGACGCTTCGTGGCTGTGCACCGAGCCCATGTAGATGAGGGCGCCGGAGCCCTTCTTGTACATGTGCTTGACGCAGGACTTCGTCGTCAGGAAAGCGCCATCGAGGTGAATGGCGAGGAGCTTCTTCCACTCCGCGAAAGGAAAATCTTCGATCGGGTGCACGATCTGAATTCCGGCATTCGATACTAGGATATCGATCGTGCCGAACGCCGCGGCGGTTTTCTCGACGCCGGCGTTGACCTCGTCCTCTTTTGTAACGTCCATAGCGACGGCGATCGCGTCCTTCTCGCCGCCGAGCTCCTTCGCCGCAGCTTTTGCGGCATCGAGGTTCAAGTCGGCGATGGCGACGCGCCCGCCCGCTTCCACGTAACGCCGCGCGATCTGATGGCCGATGCCGCTTGCTGCACCCGTGACGAGGGCGACCTTGCCGTCGAGCTTCATGACGCGCGCTCCTTTTTGGTATCCAAGTAATCGTAGACGACCTTGCCCAAGCCGAGGGTCAGGTCCGCGAGAATATGCGTCGCTGAAATGATTTCGCGCACCGGCAGATCGGCAACGGGCGCCAACGCGTGCGGTCGGAGATCGAGCGCGCCGGGCCCCGACCACGCACCTTTGATCGTCACGTCTTCGAGGCGGTAGTCGACAAGCTCCAGAATGCGCGGCGTGCCATCGACGTGCGGAATGATTTTCAGGAGATAGTTCGGAGTAGCTAGGCTTTTGGCGACGGCTTTGACGTCGAGCGCCTTGTGCTTGTAGCCCATCGTCCCGGTCGCGACGCGCACGCCGCCGTAATCGAGCGTGCCGACGAGCGTATCAATGTTGGGTCCAAGGGTCGGCTGTGCGAATTTCTTCGGAAAGCCCCAGAGTTCGCGTCCACCGTAGATCGGCGGTCCGTCGTTGAGAAACATGGCGTGCGTATAGCCGCCCGCGACGCCGTTGAACTTCACCGGGATGACCTGCCCCGTTTCGGTGTAATCGCCGAAGCCCGTCGAATTCGGCATGCGAATGAATTCATATTTGACGATAGGCTCGTCGAAGGTCAGCGGCTCCGGAACGACTTTCTCGAGCGCGTCCTTGTCGGTCCGGTAGGTGATGATCAGATACTCGCGGTCGACGAAACGATAAGGACCCGGCGGGAAGGCCGGACTCGTCAGGGGCATCGCGTAAGCAGTTTTTTTGACGTTGGATAACTTCATATCTGCGTCTCCGATGGGGTGTCTTTCGTACAATCGAGCACAAGAACCCCGTCTTTCGGACGCTCGCGATTGATCCAGGACGGGTGGTTCAGCGTGCGTTCGACATCGTCGCAACCGCTCCGCCAGTGCTCGTTGACGGTGTAGCGCGAGAATTCGTAGTCGTTGGATTGCGTGGCATAGACGGCCCGCCGGTGAATGAGATGCACGATCGTCACCGCGGAATTGCAGCTGAATGTCGTCAGCACCTTCCAATCGAAGGTGGATTTGATTTCATCGGGAATATGCCCATCGAGCCGGCGGACGGCGCGGCGCATTGACTGAATGAGCTTGAAATAATCGGTGTTGAGGCGCGTCCGGCTCGAATAGCGGATTTCCTTCTCGCGCTCCTGGACGTCAAAGAGCGTTTGCGGAATGGTGCCTCTGGCGCTGAACAGGTCAATCTGGAATATGCACACGTCTTGCTGCGGAAATCCGCCATCGAGCACATACTGAAGCGGCGTGTTCGAAACAATGCCGCCGTCCCAATAGAGCGTGCCGTCAATCTCGACCGGGGGAAAGCCGGGAGGAAGCGCGCCGCTGGCCATGACGTGCTCGGGCCCGATCTCGTGGTGCGCAGTATCAAAATACTTGAGGTTTCCTGTGGCGACTTCCACTGCACCGACGCTGAAGCGGGTTTTTCCCGTATTCAGGAGATCGAAATCGACGAGATCGAGAAGCGTCGCCTTCAAGAGACTTGTGTCGTAGAGGCTGATCGCCTCCACGGTTCCCGGCGGCATGAAGATCGCGGGAGGCACGCGCGGTTCAAAGAAGCCGGGCGCGCCGGTCGATGCAACAAGGGCGGCGCTCGTCTCATTGAAGAGCTTGCGCGAGTTCCTGTCCGTCGCCAACGGCGGCCACGTCAGGCGGCTGGAAACGGTATCCCAGAATTTGCGAAGGTGAGGGACGCGGCGCTCGGGTGGATTGCCGGCGATGATCGCGGCGTTGATCGCGCCGATCGAAATCCCCGCCACCCACTGTGGTTCAAGTCCTGCTGCGGAAAGCTTTTCATACGCTCCCGCCTGATACGCGCCGAGCGCTCCACCGCCCTGCAGCACAAGCACATTCTTTTCGGCCGTGACTTTCGCCATGTGATCAATCTGCCAAGAGCGGGGGAACGTCGAGCAGAAGAGTAATCAGACATGTGGATGTCGGCGACGCGATGTTGCAATGCGACAGTCCGCTGCGCAAGCACAACATTTTCACGTCACGGCCAAGTCGCGCGGAAGTTCAGAGTCAAATTGCCGTTAACGTGAGCCCAAGCTTCGAAAAATTTCCGCGCGCCATCCAGTCATCAGTGCGTCAGAGACGAAATCAAACAGGATCAATTTGTTTTTACTTCCCTCATCGCGCCGGGATGTCGACGGGCGCTTCCCCATGTTGGCTCTTTCTCCGTCATCGGCGCGTAGGCGGGGATCCGCCCAAGCATCGCAAGCTCTCTGCACGCTGGCCTGGACAGATCCGGCCTTCGCAGGAATGACGATGTCGTGATGGCGAGAGCCTAGTGCCCGCCTGCGCCAGCCGGCAACGTCGAAGGCTTGTGCATCATCAATGTGAAGATGCCGGCCGTCGCAAACAGAAGCGTAAGCACCAGGAAGACGTCGGCGAACGACAGCACGTTGGCTTGATTGCGAACGAGCATCGCCAGCTGCTTCAGCGCCGCGAGGTCGCCGTCGGGCATGATTTGCGACATCGACTGCTGCATCGACGCCAGTTGACTTTCCGCAACCGCGTGACCCCACGAGACGCTTTCGTGCAACCGTTCGAGATGCAGGTCGAGCCGCTTGTTGAGGATCGTATTGATCATCGCCAGTCCGAACGCACCGCCAAGATTTCGCGTCAGGTTGAATAATCCCGAAGCATTCTTCAGCTGCTCCTTCGGCAGCGTGCCTAGAGACAGATTATTGATCGGCACCATGCACATCATTAGCGAAGCGCCACGCAGAAATTGCGGCAGCAGCAACTCATAGAAGTCCCAGTCCGAGGTGATGTTGGTCGTGATATAGGTTCCGACGGCGAAACCGCAAAAGCCGATGAGCATCATGACGCGCGCATCGAGAAGGCTCGCGAGGCGTCCGCTGATGGGCGCTGTCAGGAACATCACGATGCCGGTCACGAACATCGTTTCGCCGATCATCAAAGCGTCATAGCCCCGCACCTGAGCGAGGAAGATGGGATAGAGATACGTCAGGCCATAGAGACCGATGCCCATCGTAAAACTGAAGAACGACCCGAACGCGAAGTTACGATCGCGGAAGGCGCGCAGCTCGACGATCGGCTCGTCTGCCGTGAACGCGCGCCAGAAAAATACCAGCGCGCCGAAAACACCGACGACGGCGAAAGTCGCAATGGTCTGGTCATCGAGCCAATCGTAACGCGGCCCTTCCTCCAGAACGTATTCGAGCGAGCCGAGCATGAGCGCCATGGCGATAAGCCCGACGTAATCGAAGCGATCGAGCAGCGAATAATCCGGCTTATCGAAATCGACGAGAAAATAGACGCCAATCGCGACGAGGATGCCGGGCACAACGTTCACGAGGAACAGCCAGTGCCACGAATAGGCATCGCTCAGATAGCCGCCGACCGTCGGTCCTATTGTCGGCGCCAGCGTCGCGATGAGCCCGATCATCGGTGAAACGATATTCCGCTTCGACGGCGGAAAGACCGAGAACGCGACCGCAAAGACGCTCGGGATCATGCCGCCGCCGATGAAGCCCTGCAGCGCCCGGTAGATGATCATCTGGTCGATGGACGTCGCCGTCGCGCAGAGCACGCTTGCAGCGGTGAAGCCGATCGCGGCCGACAGGAACAGCACGCGCGTCGATAGCGCTCGCGCCAGGAATCCCGATAGCGGGATCATCACGACTTCGGCGATGAGATACGCCGTCTGCACCCAGGGAATTTCGTCCGAGCTTGCAGAAATCCCGGCCTGAATTTCTGCGAGCGACGCCGACACGATCTGGATGTCGAGGATCGCCATGAACATGCCGAACACCATCGTCAGGAATCCGGCGAGTTGGCGCGGCGTCACGCCGATCCACGCGAGCGTTCCGGGCGGCACGTCGGATGCTGGATAACCTGCGGGGTTAGCGGATTTGCTCATGGCTCATCGCCTCGGATGACGCGACCCGGATTGCTATTTCGCGGCCTGTTTTTGATCGGTGCTTTTCGGCGTCGTGCGCGTGTCGATGCCGACGACCACGGAGAGCCCCGGCCGCAACCGTCCCTTCGCCTCGGATGCGGGAACCGCGATCCGCACGGGCACGCGCTGCACAATCTTGGTGAAATTGCCTGTCGCGTTCTCAGGCGGCAGCAGTGAGAATTGCGATCCCGATGCCGGCGCGACGCTAACGACCGTCCCTTTCAGGGCTTCGCCGTCGAGCGCATCGACTACGACGCTCGCCGTCTGGCCGACGGCCACAGGCCCGAGCTGCGTTTCTTTGAGGTTCGCATCGACATAAACCTTGTCGAGCGGCACGACGGCCGCGAGCCGCTTGCCCGGCGTCACGTAATCGCCGACCTGAACGCTCCTGTTGCCGATGATGCCGTCGAAGGGCGCGCGAATGACGGTAAACGAAAGATCGCGAGCAGCCTGATCGACGGCGACCTGCAACTCTTTGGCTACCTCCACCGCCTGTTGGCGCTGCGCATGAAGAAGCGCGATGTTGGCGTCGGCCGACTGAATGCCCGCCTCATCGGCTTTCACTTGGGCGCGGGCGGAATCGCGGGCGGCGATGGTGGCGTCGAGCGAAGCCTTGGTCGAATAATCCTTGGCGGTGAGGGCGCTCGTGCGCCGGAAGTCGGCTTCGGTTTTGACGACCGTCGCCTTCGCGGATTCGAGTTGCGCGCGAGCCTGTGCGGCCGTCGCTTCGGCCGCTTGGATCTGCGCATCGAACGTCAGGATCTGGGCGTTCTGCGTCGCGAGCTTGGATTTGGCCTGATCGAGCGCCAACCGATAGTCGCCGTCGTCGAGACGGACGAGCACCTGACCAGCCTTGACCGACTCGTTGTCGACGATCGGAACGTCGGTGACGTAGGCGGAGACTTTCGGCGAGATGATCGACATGTGAACGCCGACGTACGCGTCATCTGTCGAAACAATGAAGCGGCCGACGGTAATGTATTGATAGGCGAACCAGACGCCCGCCATCAGGGCCAGAGCTCCGATGCCCATGAAGATCGGTTTGCGCCGTGAGCGCGGCTTCGCGGTTTCGGCATCCGCTGGCTTGGCTGAGACTGCTTCCCGCGCGGTCGCCGGTTCCCTGCTGTCCGCGCGGGGCGCGGCATCGGCTTTTATTTTCGCAATCTTGGAATGGTCTGCGATCTCGTTGAGGTGGGAGTCCGCAAGGGCCGCGGAGTGGTCGTCGCCCGCGGTCCGGTCCAGGCGCTCGAGCACGACGGCATTCGCCTTTCCTCTCGACATGAGTCCAAATCCCTAGAAAATGCCACAAATCAAACCAAACGGTTCAGTTCGCGATTGACATATACTTCCGGATGGCCGATATCAAGAGGAAACTGAACCGTTCGGTTCGATTATTTTGCATATTTTTCGGAACGAGCATTTTGCTCGTGTAGGATTGAGCCATGGATTCGCCTGCCGCACCTTCGTCCGCACCCCGGGACCGCCGCGGCGGCCGCCCGGCCGCGGGAACGGACCCCCAAAAACGCCGCCAGATCCTGGAAGGCGCCGGCCGCATCTTCTCGACGCTCGGCTTTGATGCCGCGAGCATGAACGATGTGGCGCGCGAGGCGCAGGTCTCGAAGGCGACGCTCTACGTCTACTTCCAGGACAAGGAGCACCTTTTTGCAGCCATTTGCGCCGAGCGCCGCGACCGGAACATCTCCGAGCTGATCGCGCTATTGGATGTCGAGAAGCCAATCGAAGACGTGCTGATCCGCTTCGGCACCGACATGATCGCGCTGCTCTCGCAGCCGTTCGTCGTCGCCGCGCACAGGATCGTCATCGGCGTCGCCGGGCGGATGCCCGAGGTGGGAAATGAATTCTTTGACGCCGGGCCGCGGCGGACGACCGACGCGCTGGCCTCATATATTGATAAGCACGTTGCCGCGGGGGGCCTTGTGGTGCCGGACTCGCGTCTGGCCGCGGCGCAGTTTCTCGATCTCGTCCAAACGGAGATCATGCGCCCGCGCCTTTATGCGGTCGTCAACAAACCGGCGACGGACGAAGAAATCGACAAGGTCGTCAGATCGGCCGCCGCGATGTTTATCGCCGCATACGGCGCTTCCGCCCGCCGATCCTAGGCATAATCGGCTGCTGCGGCGCTCTCGGGCATTGCCTCTGCGAAGCCGAGATCGCGGTACTCTCTGTCGAACCCTGAAAGCCCACGCCAATCGGGAAGATTGGCGAGGGAGGAATCGATGAACGTGTGATGCCACAGCTGCGTCGCGAGAACGGCGACCAGACCCAGCTCCATCGAGCTGCGCTGATAAAAGCGAGGCGAGAGTTCGCGATATTTCGTGCGCCACGTGGCGACGGCTTTGGGATCGAAATAGCCGGTTTTTTTCAGCGACTCTTCGCTCAGAAGCTCGTCGACATAGGGCAATCTCTGCTGCAGGAAGAAGCCATCGAGCGGCGCCCGGAACATGCCCTTTGGACGCCATGCCACCGACTTCGGCAGCCATCTCTCCGCGACGCGGCGCAGGAGATATTTTTCCCTGAGCCCCTTTAATTTCAGGTTCGGGTCGATGCCCGCGAGGAGATCGAAGACGTTGTTGTCGAGGAACGGGTAGCGCATCTCGACCGACTGGCTCATCGCGATCCGGTCGCCCTTGAGGCTCAGGAGCTGGCCGGGCAAGTGAATGCGTCCGGCCCAGTAGATGGCGCGGTTGACGGGATGCCAACTCCGCGCGCGTTCAAGGTCGGGCTCGAAATCCGCGTAAGGATCATGGCCGGAAAGCCCGGCGAGCATGCCCGGGCTGTAGAAGCGGAAGCGCGAAGCGCCGAGCAGATCATAAAATCTTTGAAAGGCGTGCGGACCGCCGGCGGACCCAACGCAGCGCTCCAGGTAGGCGACGGCGTCCTTGTTGCAGCCGAGCCAGGTGAAGAACCTCTTCCTGACGGCCGCATCGAGCGTACCGCCGGAAATCGCGCCGAGCCCTTCGAGCATGCGATTGATCTTGTACCACGGGTATCCGGCGAGCCATTCGTCGGAACCTTCGCCCGTCAGCGCAACCTTGAATCCTTTGTTGCGTACTTCGCCCGCGAGCAGCATCAGCGCCGTGCATGATGTGTCTGTCACCGGCGCTTCCGTCGCGACCAGCAGACGCTGATAGTTCGCAACGATTTCTTCCGAGCCGCACGGCACGACGTAGGGATCGGCTTCGAGATGCTTTGAAATAATCGCAGCCTGCTCGGTCTCGTCGAGTTTCGGATCGCGGATCTTGGACGTGAATGTCGTCGGAGCCGCGCCGAGAATATCCCGCGCCATTGCCACGACGGTGCTGGAATCGACTCCGCCGCTCAGATACGAGGCGACGGGAACGTCGGCGCGGAGACGGCGCTGCACAGCGGCGTAGAGCGTACTCTCCAATTCGTCGACGAGAACTTTCTCGTTCCCGCCACGCGTTTCCATTCCCTTGTCGGGAAAATCCATCGACCAGTAGGTATGCTCGCTGATCTTTGCGTCTTCTCCGGAGCGCCCACGCGCGATCGTGAGAAATTTCCCCGGCGGCAGGATGTTGATGCCTTCGAAGCAGCTGAACGGTCCCGCTACCGCGAGAAAATTGAAAACCGCGTCGATGCCGCGCCGGTCGGGCTTCGGGTCGATAAGCCCGGTCGCCAGAAGCGTCTTGATCTCGGATCCGAAAATAAGCCAGTCAGCGCCGAACCGCGTCGTGCGCGTCCAGTACAAGGGGCAGATGCCGAAGCGGTCGCGCGCCAGAATGAACGTCTGCTTGCGTTCATCGAACATCGCCAGCGCAAACTGACCGTTGAGCTTGGCGAACATGTCCTGCGCGTATTCCTCCCACATGTGCGGGAGGATTTCGGTATCGCAATGCGTCGTCAGCCGGTGCCCGCGATTTTTGAGATCGTAGCGCCAATCGTTCTGATCGTAGATCTCGCCGTTGAAGACGACCGAAACGGTCTTGTCCTCGTTGAACATCGGCTGCCGGCCATCCGCGAGGCCGACGATGCTCAGACGCCGAGAAGCAAAACCGAACCCCGGACGCTGCAGATAGCCTTCTTCATCCGGACCACGATGGTGCATCGCGTCGGCAGCGCGCTTCAATACGGACGCGGGAACCGCGCGACGGCTTTTGAGATCGATAATGCCGAAGATGCCACACATGGATATCCAAGCGCTCCAGGGGGTCGGCGCACGAAACAAGCGCGACGCGTTGGTTTCATTTCCGCAGCACAGCAGCAGCGGCTTTACCGGGCGGACGCGACGCTCGGCTATTGATCGCGGGCTGTGCCCAGTTTTTCCGCAGTCGTCTCTATATGGGCAGGAGTTCGCGGAATGGTGGTTAGTGTAAGCGACAAATACGCACAACACGGCGGATGGAAGCAGCTAGGCCTGGCGGCCTAGCACTCTGTAGTGACGCCGGAAAACGCGTCGACGCTGACCATTTTGCCCGATGCGCTATGGAGCGGGAGTTGGACTTGGGGTCGGCGTTGCCGGAGACGTACCATTGTTTTCGGGTGGGCTCGCGGGCGTCTCCGCCGGCTTTTCGGCAGCAGCTTTGTCTGCGGCTGCTTTGTCTGCCGCGGCTTTGTCGGCAGCGTCCTTCGCTTCGGATGCAGCTTTGTTGGCGTTCGCGCTATCGGCGGCAGCTTTGTCCGCGGCCTTGTCCGCTTTTTCTTTCTGACTATCGCACGCAGCGCAGCCGAGTGCGCCCAATACGGCGAGCGCGACCAAAAATTTCCTCATTTCAAATCTCCCTATCAGCAATACCAAAGTATTACGGAAAGTGGACGAAAAGAGATTGAGGCGCAACCGGCGGCTGAAATCAAGTTGATCTTATCGCCGCAAAGGAAAGCAAATAGTCGAACAAAGTTTTTTAAAATTGGCGACCTGCTCAGCGCGCCGGGCATGCCTGGACGCTTAGTCCTTGCGGCGGCGCGTCATGAACGCCAGACGTTCGAGGAGATGGGCATCCTGTTCGTTCTTGATCAAAGCGCCGGCAAGCGGTGGCACGAGCTTGCGTGGATCGCTTTCACGAATGAGAGCTGGATCGATGTCTTCATGCAGGAGCAATTTAAGCCAGTCGAGCAACTCCGACGTCGAGGGCTTTTTCTTGAGGCCAGGCACGTCGCGCAATTCGTAGAAAACTCTGAGCGCATCGCCGACGAGGCGATTTTTCAAACCGGGAAAATGTACGTCGACGATTTGGCGCATCGTCTCCGCGTCGGGGAATTTTATGAAATGGAAAAAGCAACGCCTCAGGAATGCGTCGGGTAATTCCTTTTCATTGTTCGACGTAATGAGCACGATCGGGCGCGTCGAAGCTTTCACCGTCTCGCCGGTTTCGTAGACGAAGAACTCCATGCGATCGAGTTCCTGCAGGAGATCGTTCGGAAATTCGATGTCGGCCTTGTCGATCTCGTCGATCAGCAGCACGGAGCGCTCCGGCGCCGTGAAGGCTTCCCACAGCTTGCCGCGCTTGATGTAGTTGGCGATGTTCTTGACGCGCTCGTCGCCAAGCTGCCCGTCGCGAAGCCGCGAAACCGCATCGTATTCGTAGAGGCCCTGCTGCGCCTTCGTCGTCGATTTAATGTGCCATTCGATCAACGGAGCGTTGAGGGCTCTTGCAACTTCGGCCGCGAGTACCGATTTGCCGGTCCCAGGCTCGCCCTTGATCAGCAAGGGCCGCTCGAGACGGATAGCGGCGTTGACCGCGACTTTCAGATCGTCGGTCGCAACGTAAGAGGAGGTACCTTCGAATTTCATGAAAAATTTGGCCTCCGGGGCTGGTGTGTCCAGAGCCTACGGGCGAGGGTTAATCACAAGCAAGATGACCGAAGCGCACTGCTCACCAAAAACAATTCTTCCGAGTGACCTTGAAGGGAACAGAGCGAATGTCATAAGCTTCTGTTATAGCTAGAACAATTCGCAGGACGTCGATGGCCTGGCGTTCGTCTAGTGTGCTTGACTCGATGGCCCCGTCGCATAGATAAGGGTCGGCCGAAATAGGGGCGCGATTCTTTTCTGAGCGTCCGGTCTTTCGGTAACGATTATCAGCTCGAGTGCACAAGCCTCAGGAGAGGCGGACGATGAGCAAGACGATCGCGGCAAAGGCGGCCAAAGGCAAGTCCGCCAACAAGAAGATTGCAGCCAAAGCCGGTAAGCCGGCAAAGGTCGGCAAGGCGCCGACAGTCAAGGCTGCTGCCGATAAAAAGAAGGCGCCGAAGAGCGTCGCAAAGCCGGCTCCGGTTAAAGCTTCCGCCGTGAAATCTACGGTAGCCACCAAGTCGGGAACTCAGAAATCCATGCCGCAACGCGCCACGTCACAGACGATAGCGGCCGCGAAGGCGGCGCCGTCGAAGAAGTCAGAGGGTACGAACAAGAAGATGGCTCCCCGGGTAAAGATCGCCGATATCGTCCTTCCGTCGGGTTACAAACCTTCGGACGATGAGCCGTTCATGAACGACATGCACAAGGCTTATTTCCGCAAGCGCCTACTCGAATGGAAGGATGAAATCTTGCGGCAAACCCGCGAGACGCTGGCGATCCTGCACGAAGATTCAACGCAGCACGCCGATCTTGCCGACCGCGCGACGTCGGAAACCGATCGTGCGACCGAGCTCAGGACGCGCGACCGGCAGCGCAAGCTGATTGCCAAGATCGATGCGGCCCTCGGCCGGATCGAGGACGGTTCGTACGGCTACTGCGAGGATACCGGCGAACCGATCGGCTTGAAGCGGCTCGACGCCCGCCCGATAGCGACACTGTCCGTAGAGGCACAGGAACGCCACGAACGCCGCGAGCGCGTCTACCGCGAGGAATAACGAATAAAGTGCCCGAGCGAATTCTTCGTGAGGACTCTTAGTGTGTCCGGCACAGTCCGCACGAGAAGAGAAGCCACTTCATTGCGAAAAGACTGAAGCCCCAGATAAGCAAAAACAAGAACTGTTTTGCCTCTAGGTCCCTACATTTGGGTAGATATTTTCGGATGGCTGAATCGACTTCTGGGCCGTAGCCCGAAATTCGGGGGGCCAAGCCCCCTCTTAGCCGGACCGCTATTTCGAGAGACATACGATAGTAGGGCACAGCATTGTTGGAGTCCTCAACAGCAGCCCGTACGAGCCTTCGAAATTGCAAATAAAAATGATATGGCAGGTACAAGAGCCCGCCAATCAAGTAAATTAACAGGAACCAACCGCAATACGGTCGATCAATCATGTGTCGCACAACCCTATCGCGCGAAGACCTGGGCTAAGGAATAATCTGGTCCGAAAGTTCATGAAACCAATTCCACAATTGTCTCGATCTGCGGCACCTTTTTACGCGACGTTAACGCGAACGGGCGACATTGGCGTCATTTAGCTCTCGCGCGGAAAGGGTGACGCCCGTGTCGATCCCTGCTTCTTCCATAGTTTCTGCGGCGGCGATGGTGACGATTGCGGGGGCAATGGTCTCATCGGCGTCGTGGATCAAAACATTGAAGATTCCCTACGTGGATGCTGCGGCGAGCCCCGCCATGTGGAACGCTCCGATGGCACGCAACGTCGTGCGCACCAAGGCGGGTACGTTCGTTCGAGGCGGTATGATTGCCAGCGCGACGGGCCCCTTCAATCTCCGCAAGCTGACCATGTCCGACTTCGGCGACGTTGACGCCGGGCGCTAGTCGGCGGCCGTATTCCCGCACTTTCGTCATTCCGGCCAAGGCCGGGATCTGTCCAGGCCCGCGGCACGGAGAACTCTGGATGCCTGGGCGGAATCCCGCGCAAGCGGGATGAGGATGCGCCTTATATTCTCGTCCCTGATCCCCAAAAACCCAATCCCTAAAACTGAGGCGGGCCTGCTTCGGGATCGGTGGAACCCGGGCTGCGTCCGAGCGCGGCTGGACGCCGGAAGGCGGCCTGTTCGCGTGGCGGCGGGACAGCACCGCGATGCGGGGCGGGCGGTGCAATCCCGGTCTCGATGACGACGTCGACCGGGCCGCCGGTCATGATCAGATGCTCGACATCATCGCGCCGGATCAGAATGAGCCGCCTACGGCTATCGACGTTCGCGTGGTCCACGACTTCGAGGCGACGGTCGGTCTTGGGCCGGAATAAAAGGGCCGTCGGCGTCGTCCCGTTCAGATAGGCGCGCACGAAAATCGCTATTCCGGCGCTGAGAAGAGCGAGCACCGCCAGCAGGAACGTCCAAAAAATATAAGTTTGCATACTGCCTCACGCCTTTGCGGGCAAAACCGCGTATCGAATTCTTGCGTTCGTCAACGATCGATACGCTCGAGTTGACACCATGTTAACCCTCTTAAGAGAAGTCTTAGGCAACAGAGAATCGCCGACTCGTTGCGGCACAGTTGTATAGTTGCGTTTGAGTTCCAGTCCCATGCTCCAGTCCGACGCCCCGCCGATCGAGAATCAGCTAGATTCCGATCCCATGAAAGATCGTGAGGCGTTGAGGATCGATGCCGCCCCGGTCGATCCGCTGAATGCAGCGGAAGGGTTCGGCGGGTTCCTCCCTATAGCACTGATCGTCGCGGCCGCGGCGGCGCTGGTCTTCGGCTTGCTTGCGAGCGGCTCCGGCGAGCCCTTGCTGCTGACCGTCATCGCGGTGCTCGCGATGCTGGGCATGTTTCTGATCTTCGGGGTCGCGGCTGGACATATCCGCATCGGTGCCCGTCTGGCGCCCGGCGATCTCCTGAAGGCCGCAGCCGACGCCAGTGACCAGCCGCAAATCATCGCGCAACTCGACGGCAACGTCATCTACGCCAATTCCGCGATCAATGACATGTTCGGTCGTCACGAGGCCGGACCGTTCGCGGCGGTCGAAGCCGCGATGGGCGCAGAGGCGGAGGCGACGCAAGCGCTCTTTCGCCTGAACCGCGCCGCCGAACTCGGAAAATCGCGGAGCGAAGATGTCCGCCTGCGCCCCGGCCCGAGCCAATGGCCGTCGTGGGTAAGAATTTCGGTCCGGCCGTTTGCTTCGACCGGCCGCGATATCGACGGCAGTCCCACACGCCAGCGGCTGGCGCTCTGGCAGATCGAGAACGTGTCGAGCGAGAAGGCAAAAGAAGCGCAGCGCGTCGCCAGCCTCGAAGCGTCCATTGCAGCATTCGATTCGATGCCTGCGGGCTTCATGTCGATCGCGGCCGACGGCGCCATTCTTCACGTCAACGCAGCGTTCGAACAGTGGCTGGGCTATCCCGTCGGATCGCTCAGGACGCATGGTCTGCGTCTCGCCGAGCTTGCGGGAGAGGAGGGCGCACAGCTCCTGGAACGCATGGCCGAAATTCCCGAGGCTGACCAGCGCGTCGTCGATCTCGACCTGACGCGCCAGGATGGCCGCATGGTGCCGCTGACGCTCCTTGTGGAGCCTTCGGGCGGCGAGCCAAGCTCCGGCTTCACGATCACCGCCATCAATCGCCTGACGGCCGGCTTCGGCGATCGCTCCTATCAGGATGTTCGCGCCTCGCAATTCTTCCAGTCGGCGCCGTTCGGTATCGCCACTCTCGACGGCGAAGGCCGGATCGCCAACTGCAACGCCGCCTTCATGCGTCTCGTGCTCGATGGCCATCCCGCCCAGGACATGCTGGCAGCGGAGGCGCTGGGCCGTATGGCCGACGCTCAGGAGCGCGGCCGGATCGAAGCTAGCCTCGCCGAAGTTCTGGCCGGGCGCGGCAATGTTCAACCCATGGAAATCACGACCGGCGAGCAGAAGCAGTTCGCGAGTCGGGTTTTCATGTCGCCGCTCGCAGCTGTTTCGGGGGGCGCCGCCGCGGCGCTCTACGTCATCGACGCGACCGAGCAGAAGAAACTCGAAAATCGCGTCGCGCAGGCGCAGAAGATGGAAGCCGTCGGCAATCTCGCAGGCGGCATCGCGCACGACTTCAACAACGTGCTGACGGCGATCATCGGCTTTTCCGATCTGCTGCTGCAGACTCATCGTCCGAGCGATCCTGCCTATAAAGATATCAAGAATATTCAGAACGCAGCCAACCGCGCTGCCGGGCTCGTCGCCAATCTGCTTGGCTTCTCGCGCAAGCAGACGCAGCAAGTGTCGGTCGTCGATCTCGGCGAACTGATGACGAACTCGAAAGCGCTACTGAAGACGTCGATCGACGAAAGGGTGGAGCTGAAGATTCAGGCCGAGCGCGATCTCTGGTACGTGCGCGCCGACAGCAATCAACTGTTCAACATCGCCCTCAATCTGGTGCGCAACGCGCGCGACGCCATGCCGACGGGCGGCAAGATCACGATTCACACGCGCAACGTGACGGAGCGCGAAAGCCAGAAGATGAGCACCGTCGCGGGATTTACGGCCGGCGAATACGTGCTACTCGAAGTCGCCGATACCGGAACCGGCATGAGCCCGGAAGTGATGGCCAAAATTTTCGAGCCTTTCTTCACGACGAAGGGCGTCGGCAAGGGAACCGGCCTCGGCCTCGCATCGGTCTACGGTATCGTCAAGCAGTCGGGTGGATTCATCCAGCCCGAAAGCGAGATCGGCAAAGGCACGACATTCAAGATCTTCCTGCCGCGCTACGTCGTCGAGGATGATGATGACGTCGAGACGGTCATGCCGCAAACCATCGCCGCGGCGAAGAAAGAGTTGAAGGCGACCGATCTCACCGGCACGGGCCGCGTGCTGCTCGTCGAGGACGAGGTCGACGTCCGGCAATTTGCCGTCCGCGCGCTCAAGCGCCAGGGCTATCAAGTGCTCGAAGCGGCCGACGGCTTGGAGGCGCTTGAAGTGATGGGCGCCAATGAAGGCAATATCGACATCGTCGTATCCGACGTGGTCATGCCCGAGATGGACGGCCCGACGCTCTTCAAGGAGCTTCGCCAGCGCAATCCAGCGATGAAGGTTATCTTTGTGTCGGGCTACCCCAACGAAGCCTTCCGCGAGAGCATGGGTTCCGACGACTTTGCCTTCCTGCCGAAACCATTCTCGCTGCCGCAACTCGCGGCGAAAGTGAAAGAAGAACTCGCGCGGTAGCTCGAACTTACCTTCCCCTTGCGGGGAGGTGGCGCGCAGCGCCGGGTGGGGGGGCGACACGCCCTCAAGTCTCTGAATTATTCCCTCACCCCTAACCACTCCCCGCAAGGAGAAGGGGAATAAGCTCGGACAATTCCACCGCGCAGAAGAAAGACGAACTGCCGCGATAGAACTCCCTCTCGTCATCCTGGGCCGAGCGCAGCGAAGCTGCGTCGACAGCCGGGGATCCAGCGCGAGACTCGTCGAAGACACGATATCGAGCCTTCGGCAGAGTTTTACGCTGGATCCCCGAACGGTCTTGCAGGCTCGCCCGTTCGAGAATGACGCTATCTTAGATCTCGCCTTTGAGACCCTTCTCGAAATACTTGTGAATGACCTTGTCCTGGTTTTCGAGCAGCCAGTCGATCGTGGGCTCGTAGTTCATCGCCTTGTGAATGGCGAGTGCCGTCGCCTTGCGATGAATGTCGAACAGGATCTTATGATCGAGCTTTTCGATTGTCGCGACCGACGGGTTGAGCCACACCGAAACGATGACGCCGAGATCGTCGACCTTGTCCTTCGGCAGATCGCCCGAGCGGACGGCGTCCAGCACGCCCATCGACGTCGCGTACTGCACCGTGCCCATCAGGATGTTGGTGTAGCGCTCGTTCTCGACCGTCACCTTGCTGACGCAAAGCGTCGGCGGCCGCACCATGACGTCGGTGTTGAGAAGCGACAGCACTTTGCTGTGCCCCTTCGTCTGATCGCCAAGCAACGTCGCGAACGCCGTGCCGAACGGACCATCCATTTCTCCGATGGCGACTTCCGGCTCTGCGGCGGTTCCCGGAGGACCGCCTGCTACCAGAGCCTCGCCAATACGAATGCCGAACCGGCGGCCTTTATCACTGCTCATGCCTACCTCGCTTCTCGAGTCGTTTGATTTGCGCCGATGCGCTGCCCCGAAATAGCGCCGAACCGCCCCGATGCACTCCATAAGTTCCGGTTATGCCGGAAGGCCGCACGCGGCGGTCCGGGAGATGGGAGAACAAAACATGATTGACGGCCGCGGAACAAATCAAGTACACATATCCTTAATTGAAGGCGCGGGGCGCTTGCCATAGGGATGAGGGCGAAGACGATGGAACGGCCGGATTGGACTGTGCTCGAAGGGGGCAAAATGGACAAAAAACAGGCGCTCGAACACGCGCTGCAGCAGATCGACAAGCTCCACGGCAAGGGCTCGATCATGCGCTTGGGCGCCAACGACAAGATCGACGTTGAGGCGATCTCATCGGGATCGCTCGGACTCGATATCGCGCTCGGGATCGGCGGACTCCCCAAGGGCCGCATCGTCGAAATCTATGGACCGGAATCGTCCGGCAAGACGACGCTGACGCTGCACGTGATCGCGGAAGCCCAGAAGAAGGGGGGAATCTGCGCGTTCGTCGACGCCGAGCACGCCATCGATCCCTCTTACGCAAAGAAGCTCGGAGTCAACATCGAGGATCTTCTGATCTCGCAGCCCGATACCGGCGAGCAGGCGCTTGAAATCGCCGACACGCTCGTAAGATCCGGCGCCATCGATGTTCTCGTCGTCGATTCTGTTGCTGCATTGACGCCCAAGGCCGAGCTTGAGGGCGAGATGGGCGACATGCAACCCGGAATGCAGGCGCGCCTGATGAGTAAGGCCTTGCGCAAGCTCACGGCTGCGATCTCGAAGTCGAATACCATGGTGATCTTCATCAACCAGATCCGCATGAAGATCGGCATCATGTTCGGCAATCCCGAGACGACCACCGGTGGCAATGCGCTGAAGTTCTATGCTTCCGTACGCCTCGACATTCGCCGCATCGGACAGATCAAGGAACGCGAAGAGGCGGTCGGCAACCAGACCCGCGTCAAGGTCGTCAAGAACAAGGTGGCGCCGCCGTTCAAGCAGGTCGAGTTCGACATCATGTACGGCGAAGGCATCTCGAAAGTCGGCGAGCTGCTCGACCTCGGCGTCAAAGCTGGCATCGTCGAAAAGTCGGGCGCCTGGCTCTCCTACAACGGCGACCGCATCGGCCAGGGTCGAGAGAATGCCAAGACCTTTTTGAAGGAGAATCCGAAGGCCGCGGCGGAAATCGAACGTGCCATCCGCGCCAACGCCGGTCTCATCGTCGAAAAGATGCTGGCGAATCCGGATGTCGGCGAGGACGACGGCGAGGAACCCGACGAGGATGGCGTCCTCCCCGACGAGGACACCAAGAAAGTCGCGAAGGGCAAGCGCTAGCAGATTGCTCGGGGACGACCGTCATCCTCGAACCGGCGAGCCTGCGAGCCGTTGGGGGATCCAGCGTAAAACTGCCGAAGGCCTGATACCGCATCTTCGACGAGTTTTGCGCTGGGCTACGGCGCTCGCCGGATGCGATGAAATTCCCCTCCCCTCGACGGGGAGGGGTTAGGGGTGGGGTGAAGGGCTGCAGCAATGTCAGCAAAGTCGCCGCGCCGTGACTTCCTCTTCCTTCACGTCATCCCGGCGAAGGCCGGGATCTGTCCAAGCCAATGCTTGTGACCTGTCGATGCTTGGACGGATGCCCGCCTTCGCGGGCATGACGGAAATGAGGAGACCATCGTAAAACTGCCGAGTCTTCGACAAATCTGGCGCTGGATCCTCCGCTTTCGCGTGCGCCCGTTCGAGCATGACGGAAGAATCTCCATCCCAGCCCGTCACCCCCGCGCAGCGGGAGCCGTCCAGACATGCTGTCATCCTCGGGCTCGTTCCGAGGATCGTTGGTTGGCACGCGTCAGGGCAAATTTGTCATCCGCCGGAGCGTAGCGGTGAGTCGGGACCCAGTTTTGCTCTCTCAGCCGTTCACATCTGGGTCCCGGGTCTCGCACGAGCGCTCGCCCGGATGACAATAAATAAAACGCCTCCACGCCGATGGCCGATGCGATGAAATTCCCCTCCCCTTGACGGGGAGGGGTTAGGGGTGGGGTGAAGGGCTGCAGCAATGTCAGCAAAGTCGCCGCGCCGTGACTTCCTCTTCCTTCACGTCATCCCGGCGAAGGCCGGGATCCATCAAAGCCGATGCCTTGTGACCTGTCGATGCTTGGACGGATGCCCGCATTCGCGGGCATGACGGAAAAATGGGGTAGCTTCAGCGGACGGTTCAGAGGAGGGATCCTCGCATCTCGGCCCGGCATTTGAGTCTCACTTGCCGTTTCTGGACACTCACCGAGGCCGCCGCTACAACGGCGGCCTTGAGCCGCTTCGGAAGAACTTATCCGAGGTGGTTAGGTCCGAAAAAGGCTTGAAAGCACCCTATGGCTGGCGTCAGCGAAATCCGCTCTTCGTTTCTCGATTACTTCGGCAGACAAGCTCACGAGATCGTGCCGTCGTCGCCGCTCGTGCCGCGCAACGACCCGACGCTGATGTTTACAAACGCCGGCATGGTGCAGTTCAAGAACGTTTTCACCGGACAGGAAACACGCGCCATCCCGCGCGCCGCGTCCTCGCAGAAATGCGTCCGCGCCGGCGGCAAGCACAACGACCTCGATAACGTCGGATACACCGCGCGCCATCACACGTTCTTCGAGATGCTCGGCAACTTCTCGTTCGGCGACTATTTCAAGGACCGCGCCATCGAGCTCGCCTGGAACCTGCTGACCAAGGAATTCGGCCTCGACAAAAACCGGCTCGTCGTCACGGTCTATCACACCGACGACGAGGCGTTCGCGATCTGGAAGAAGATTTCCGGATTCCCCGACAGCAAAATCATCCGCATCGCATCGAGCGATAACTTTTGGCAGATGGGCGAAACGGGACCGTGTGGCCCGTGCTCGGAAATCTTCTTCGATCACGGCGATAAGGTTCCCGGCGGTCCCCCAGGATCGGCCGATTCCGAAGGCGACCGCTTCATCGAGATCTGGAATCTCGTGTTCATGCAGTTCGAGCAGCGCGCGCCGGGGGATCGCATTGACCTCCCGCGGCCCTCGATCGATACCGGCATGGGCCTCGAACGCGTCGCGGCCGTTCTGCAGGGCAAGCACGACAACTACGAGATCGACCTTTTCGAGAATCTTATCCAGTCGATCCGCCAGGAAGCGGCGAAGGCTGGCGCCAAGGAAACGGGCGGCGAAGCCGGTCCCGAATTCTTGAAGGTCGCGCGCCGCGTCATCGCTGACCACCTGCGCTCCACGAGCTTTCTGATCGCCGACGGCGTGCTGCCGTCGAACGAAGGCCGCGGTTACGTGCTCCGCCGCATCATGCGCCGCGCCATGCGTTACGCCCACCAGATGGGTTGCGTCGAACCGCTGATGTACCTGCTCGTGCCATCGCTCGTTCGTGAAATGGGTGACGCTTATCCGGAACTCGTGCGCGCCCAGCCGCTGATTACCGAGACGCTGAAACTCGAAGAAACGAAATTCAAACGCACGCTCGACAACGGCCTCAAGCTCTTGGGCGAAAGCTCCGCCGACATGAAAAAGGGCGCGGTCTTTCCGGGCGATGTCGCGTTCAAGCTCTACGACACCTACGGCTTCCCGCTCGATCTGACGGAAGACGCGCTCAAACCGCGCGGCATCACCGTCGATACCAAAGCCTTCGACACGGCGATGAAAAAGCAGAAGGAAGCCGCAAAAGCTGCCTGGAAAGGCTCGGGTGAAGCGGCGACCGAAGGGCTTTGGTTCGAAATCAAGGACAAGACCGGCGCCACGGAATTTCTCGGCTACGATACGGAAACAGCCGAAGGCATCGTCGCGGCGCTCGCCTCCGGAGGCAAGGAAACCACCACGCTCAAGGAAGGCGACGAAGGCGCGCTCGTTCTCAACCAGACGCCGTTCTATGGCGAGAGCGGCGGTCAGGTCGGCGACCAGGGCGTCATAAAGGGTGCCAAGGGCGCGCTCTTCCGCGTCACCGATACGCAGAAGAAATTTGGCGATCTGTTCGTTCACATCGGCAAGGTCGAGAAGGGCAGCTTCAAGTCCGGCGACGCGGTCGAGCTTGAGGTCGATCACACGCGCCGCTCGGCGACGCGCGCCAACCACTCTGCAACGCACCTGTTGCACGAAGCGCTGAGGCAAGTGCTCGGCACGCACGTCGCGCAGAAAGGCTCGCTCGTCTCGCCCGATCGCCTGCGCTTCGACTTCTCGCACACCAAGCCGATGTCGCCCGATGAGATCAAGGCGGTCGAAGACATGGCCAACGAAGTGCTGCTCGAAAATACGCCCGTCGTCACGCGGCTGATGGCGCTTGACGAAGCCCGCGCGACAGGCGCGATGGCGCTCTTCGGCGAGAAATACGGCGACGAGGTCCGCGTCGTGTCGATGGGATCGACGCGGCCCGGCGCGAATAAAGCCTGGTCGGTTGAACTCTGCGGCGGCACGCATGTCTCCCGCACCGGCGACATCGGTCTCATCCGAGTCGTTGCTGAAAGTGGCAGCGCCGCAGGCGTACGCCGCATCGAAGCACTGACGGGCGAGGGGGCGCGCGTGTATCTCGATCAGCAGGATCAGCGCGTCCGCGAAGCCGCGGGCATACTGAAGACGCGTCCCGAAGACCTCGTCGAACGGTTGAAGCACCTCGTCGAGGAACGCAAAATCCTCGAAAAGCAGCTGGCCGACACCAAGCGTCAGCTTGCCCTCGGTGGCGGCGGCAGCGCGTCGGAGCAGGGCGATGCCGTCCGCAACGTCGGCAACGTCAAGCTTCTCGCACGCACGGTGCAGGGCCTCAATCCGAAGGATCTGCGCGGGCTCATCGATGACGGCAAGAAGCAGGTCGGCTCCGGTATCGTCGCGGTCGTCGGCGTCACCGAGGACGGCAAGGCGGGGCTCGCGGTCGGCGTGACCGACGATCTCGTCAAAACCTGGAGCGCCGTCGATCTCGTCAAAGCTGGGGCCGAAGCCTTGGGCGGCAAAGGCGGCGGCGGCCGTCCTGACATGGCGCAAGCCGGCGGACCCGATGGCGCCAAGGCCGGCGATGCTCTGAAAGCGATCGAAGCGCGCCTTGCGCAGCAAGCCTCTGCAGCTTGACGACTGAGTCAATGAAATCCGGATCGCGTCGATGCAAAAAGCGCGGGAGCGCGATCCCGGCGGGACTATCGCATCGGTCGCGCTGAAAACCTCGATGTGCTCCAGTCGTTGGATCTCGTCGTCAGCTATCTCTTTATCTCATGGATGGCAAAAACTGGTCGCGTGGTGCCGGCGTGCAGCTCGTGGACGGGGGGTTCGACAGCGCTGCGCCGCGGAATCGATACACCTTTCCGGCAATTCATTGATGACCTTCGGGCACATTCGGTATATAGCCCCGGCTTTCTTCCTGCCGAGGATCACCAGCTCATGCAACGTACGCGTTTTTTCAGTTTTGTCGTTCCGGCTACGGTCGCTGTTTTGGCATCCGCGCTTCCCGCGTTCGCGGGCGACTCGGTTGTGAAGCTCGCGCCCACCCCGATGCCGGCCGCCGGTCCGACGGTGAAGGCCGCAGAGGCATTCTGCGGTGATCCATCAGGCAAGGCCAGCGAGCTGATCCAGCGCTACTCGACGAAGCCGGGATTGAAGCAGGTCTATAAGAGTTCCCAGTACGTCGCCTACAGCGACGACGATAAGAACAGCTCGGTGATGTACACCTTCACAACTAAAGGCAACCCGGCTTATCCCGCCGCGGTCTGCCGCAAGCCGGTGCAAACGGGCAATAACATCGTCATCACGATGTCGATCGTCTGCGACGGCGACAAAGACGCCTGCGCCAACCTGAAAAACGACTTCAACGTCATGACCGCCAAGATGCAGGCCGACGTCGACCAGAAGATTGAAGAACAGAAGAAATAAGCGCTTTCATCGCCTTTCGTCATCCTCAGCCGAGCGCCTGCGAAAAGCGTAAGACTCGTCGCAGACGCAATATTGGGCCTTCCGCAGCCTTACGCTGGATCCCCGAACGATCTCGCAGGGTATGACGTTAAGGTACGTCATCCCCTCCGCCTTGCGGGGAGGAGTTAGGGGTGGGGGAGCGCATGCGCGAACCGTCAATTAGAAAGCGCACGAACGCCGCCTCTAAGCCGCCTTCGCCATCGCGGCCTTCAAATTCGCGTCGACCTTGTCGAGGAACCCGGTGGTGGAAAGCCACTTCTGATCCGGCCCGACGAGCAGCGCGAGGTCCTTCGTCATGAAGCCCGATTCAACCGTCGCGACGCAGACGCGCTCCAGCGTCTGACAGAACTTCAAAAGCGCATCGTTGCCGTCGAGCTTGGCGCGATGCGCGAGCCCGCGCGTCCATGCAAAGATCGAGGCGATGGAGTTGGTCGAGGTTTCTTTGCCCTTCTGATGCTCGCGATAGTGGCGCGTGACGGTGCCGTGCGCAGCCTCCGCCTCGACCGTCTTTCCGTCGGGCGTCATCAGAACACTCGTCATCAACCCCAATGACCCGAAACCCTGCGCGACGGTATCCGACTGCACGTCGCCGTCGTAGTTCTTGCACGCCCAGACATAGCCACCCGACCACTTGAGCGCGCTCGCCACCATGTCGTCGATCAGGCGGTGCTCGTAGGTGATCTTGCGCTTCGCGAATTGCTCCTTGAATTCGGCGTCGAAGATCTCCTGGAAAATATCCTTGAAACGGCCGTCGTAGACTTTCGCGATCGTGTTCTTGGTCGATAGGTAGACAGGATAATTGCGTGCAAGACCGTAATTCAGCGAGGCGCGCGCGAAGTCGCGGATCGACTCGTCGAGATTGTACATCGCCATCGCAATGCCGGAGCCGGGGGCGTTGAACACCTCCTTCTCGATCACCGCGCCGTCCTCGCCGGTGAACTTGATCGTCAGGCGGCCTTTGCCTGGGAACCTGAAGTCCGTCGCGCGATAGATGTCGCCATAAGCATGACGCCCGACGACGATCGGTTCCGTCCAGCCGGGAACGAGGCGCGGCACGTTCTTGCAGATGATCGGCTCGCGGAAGATGACGCCGCCGAGGATGTTGCGGATCGTCCCGTTCGGGCTCTTCCACATTTCTTTCAAATTGAATTCTTTGACGCGAGCTTCATCCGGCGTGATCGTCGCGCACTTGATGCCCACGCCGTGCTTCTTGATGGCGTTGCCGGCATCGATCGTGATCTGGTCGTTGGTCTTGTCGCGGTTCTCAACGCCGAGATCGTAGTACTCGAGATTGACGTCGAGATAGGGATGGATCAGCTTGTCCTTGATCAGTTTCCAGATGATGCGGGTCATCTCGTCGCCGTCGAGTTCGACGACGGTGCCTTCAACCTTGATTTTCTTCATGGGATGATCTCGCAAAGGAAAATTGGACGGCGATCGAATTCGGACGATCTTAAAGACCGGCGGCGCGTCGATGAAGCGAGCCTTCGACGCAGTCGTGTGCGGCAGTTCGCCGGATGATTCAACCCCTCACGGCGTTAGTCCGGAGGCTGGGCAAAAGCTGTTCATTTGTTTAGCAAGACAAATAGAGAGCGGCAGCCGCGCGGGCGTTCGCCTGTACTATGACGTAACCCTATGATGCGTGAGACGGAGAATCGCTTGAGCGCCGGGACCGAAATCGAAAATCGCGGGGACGCCGTCGACGTGCGCGTCGGCCCAGGCGGTGAACCCGTACTCGGTCCGAACGATACGCGCGTCGCCGAAGTCGTCCACGCCTGTCATTCGGCTTCGATCGACCAGGGACTGAAAATTCTCGGCATTCCGGGACTGACGCGCGACACGCTGGAGCCGGTGCTGCAGTATTGCGCGGGTCTTAAATGCGTCGAAGATCACGTGACCTGTCCCGGCTGCAAGCGGCGGACGGAAGCTCAGGGCATAGAAACGCTCGATCAGTTCATCCTGAGCAAGAAGGAAATCATCGTCGGCGACGGTCGCGTCCGCCTTAGGGGCGAGGGCACGGAAACGGTCACGACACCATGCCTTGAATCGCTCGCCAAGCAATGGTCGGGCGAAAACTATTGGTTCTGGGCACGCCGCGTCATCCGCAAGCTGCGCCACGGCATTCGCCGCG
>ERZ778017.788-NODE-788-length-38116-cov-6.479756_pt1 | contig 38116 bp, 32 predicted proteins | sample MGYA00375747_ERZ778017 | MGnify/ENA primary metagenome ERZ778017 (study PRJEB29350, sample SAMN05509838) | bioreactor metagenome | biome: bioreactor; material: wastewater | place: South Africa: University of Cape Town | collected 2014-03-17 ...
CGCCGAGCCGGCGCTCTCCCCGGACGGACGCGAGATCGCCTTCGCCTCGGGAGGCGACATCTGGACGGTACCGCGCGCCGGTGGTGAGGCACGGCTCCTCGTCGCCCATCCGGCCGAGGAGAGCCGGCCCGTCTATTCGCCCGACGGCACACGCCTGGCCTTCGTCAGCACGCGGAGCGGGAACGGAGACATCTACATCCTCGTCCTCGCCACCGGCGAGTTGCGGCGCGTGACCTGGGACGACGGACTGGACCAACTGGATGGTTGGTCCGGAGACGGCAGGTGGCTCTACTTCTCCTCCTCCAGCCGCGACGTGGCGGGCATGCAGGACGTATGGCGAGTGGGCGCCGATGGAGGTACCCCGATGCAGGTGGCCGCCGATCGGTATGCTTCTGAGTACTGGTCCGCCGAGGCACCCGACGGCCAGCGGATCGCGATCACCGCTCGCGGAGTGGTGGCCGGTCAGTGGTGGCGGAACGGCCACAGCCATCTGGACGAGAGCGAGATCTGGCTGGTCGGCAACGTCGCGCCCGGGCAGGACGGCGTGCCAGCCTACAGCCAGCTCGCCGGCCCCGGCGCCAAGAATGCCTGGCCCATGTGGTCCCCGGACGGTGCGACCGTCTATTTCATGAGCGATCGGAGCGGTGCGGAGAACCTCTGGGCCATCCCCGCCAGCGGCGGCGAGCCGCGCGCGCTCACCCGCTTCACCAGTGGGCGCGTACTCTGGCCGTCCATCGCCCGCGACGGCCGCGCCATCATATTCGAGCGCGACTTCGGGCTCTGGGAGGTGGACACCGCGGGCGGCGAGCCGCGCGCCATCCGGGTCAGCCTGCGCGGTGCACCGGCCGCGGCGACCCCCGAGCGACTGAAGCTCTCCAACGGGTTCCAGGAACTCGCCCTGTCGCCCGACGGGAAGAAGGTGGTGTTTTCCGTTCGCGGCGAGCTCTTCGCGGCGTCGTCCAAGGACGGCGGCGACGCCGTGCGCGTGACCAGCAGTCCCGCCATCGAGGGACAGGTCGACTGGGCGCCCGACAGCCGCCGGATCGTCTACGCGAGCGACCGTGACGGCCATTTTGAACTCTACCTCCACGACTTCTCGACCGGGCGCAAGACGCGCCTCACCAGCGGCGAGGGTGACGCCGTCACGCCACACTGGTCACCCGACGGCAAGCGCATCGCCTACGTGCGCGGCGGGCATGAACTGCGCGTCGTGGAGGCAGCCACCGGACGCGACATCGTGGCCGCCCGTGGTATGCTGGACCGACCGCCCTTCCTCTCCGACCGCGCGCTCGCCTGGTCACCCGATAGCCGCTGGATCGCCTACGCCGACCAGGCCGGGGGCAGGCAGTTCGCCAACCTGTTCATCGCCGACGCCGCCGGCGGTGAGAGCCGGCAGGTGAGCTGGCTCTCCAACGTCTTCAACGGGCCTGTGAGCTGGAGTCCGGACGGCCGCTACCTGCTCATGAGCAGCTCGCAGCGTACCGAGCCGGCAAAGCTGGCGCGCGTGGATCTGGTGCCGCGCACCCCCCGATTCCGGGAGGACCAGTTCAGGGGACTGTTCGAGCCCGGCGCGCCACGACCCGAGCGCCCGCAGCCCGACGCCCCAGGGCGTGCCCGTCCGTCCGACTCCACCGCGGGAACCCGCCCCGGCGCGGACAGCGCGACGGCCAACCGCGACTCCACCATTCGCGACGCCCGTCGGCGCACGGAGATCGTCTTCGAAGGCATCCGCGAGCGGCTGTCGTTCGTGCCTGTGGGACTCTCGGTCGGATCGCACGTCATCAGCCCCGACGGCAAGCAGCTCGTCTTCACGGCCAGCGTGGCCGGCCAGACCAACCTCTACCTGTACTCGCTGGACGAACTGGCCGACAATGCCGTTGCGCGCCAGCTCACCTCCACGCCCGGCTTCAAGGGCGACGTTCAGTGGTCCCCCGACAGCAAGGAGGTCTGGTTCCTGTCCGGCGGGAGGTTGAGCGCAGTGAAGACGGATGGCGGCGCCTCTCCGCGCACGCTGGCGGTGACCGCCGAGCTGGAGAGCGACCTGGCGGCGGAGAAGGAGGAGGTGTTCGCACAGGCCTGGCGTTACCTGCGCGACAACTTCTACGACGAGCAGATGCACGGCGCCGACTGGAAGGCCGTGCAGGCCACCTGGGCACCGCGCATTTCCGGCGCGCGCACGCGCGGCGAGATGCGCCGCCTGCTGTCGCTCATGGTCGGCGAGCTCAACGCCTCGCACCTGGGTGTGGGCGGCCCGCGTGAGCAGCAGCCCTACACGGGCCGGCTCGGCCTCCGCTTCGACCGGGCGACATTCGAGCGCGAAGGCCGGCTGCGCGTCGACGAGATCATCCCCCTCGGCCCGGCGGCTCTCGCCGGAAGCGTGGCAGTGGGAGACGTGCTCGCGGCGGTGGATGGCCAGCGCGTGGACGCGCGAACCAACCTCGACTCGCTGCTCGCCTACCGTACCGACCGGCGCACCGAGCTCACCATCGTCCCCGCTGGTGGTACCGAGCGCACGGTGGCCGTACTTCCGGTGAGCACGGGTACGGCGAAGGGGCTCCTCTACCGCGCCTGGGTAGAGAGCCGGCGCGACTACGTGTCCAGGGCGAGCGGCGGCCGGCTGGGCTACGTCCACATCTTCGACATGTCGCAGGGTTCGCTGGACCAGCTCTACCTTGACCTGGACGCCGAGGCGCACGACCGGGAGGGAGTCGTCGTGGACGTGCGCAACAACAACGGCGGATTCGTGAACGCCTACGCGCTCGACATCTTCACCCGGCGCCCGTACATCACGATGCAGACGCGCGGCCAGGCGCAGGTTGCCGCCCGCACGCAACTGGGCCAGCGCTCGCTGGAGCGGCCGACGGTGCTCGTGACCAACCAGCACTCATTGAGCGACGCCGAGGACTTCACCGAGGGCTATCGCGCGCTCGGGCTGGGGAAGGTGGTGGGCGAACGGACAGCCGGCTGGATCATCTTCACGTCCAACTTCACCCTGCTGGACGGTACCACACTCAGGATACCGTTCAGCCGGATCCGGGACGCCGAAGGGCGCGACATGGAACTGCATCCGCGGCCGGTGGATGTGGAAGTTGTGCGACCAGTAGGGGAGAGTTACAGCGGGAAGGACAGCCAGCTCGATGCTGCGGTGCGGGAGCTGCTGGGGGTGGTGGGTGCGAAGCGGTGAGCAAGGGAAGCGTCTCGAGTGACGGTTGGCAGCGTACGTGAGCGACATCGGGTCGACGCCGCGGCAATATCCTGCCGCATCCTGCGGAGACCGGGGGGCACTCGTGTATCAGCCGTTCCTGCGACGTTCGCTCTCCACGTACGCACGGAGTACCCGGTTGATACGCGACTGGTAGCGCGGCCCGCGGGACCTGAACCAGTGAAGGACATCGGCGTCGATACGAAGCGAGATCGCCTGCTTGGGAGGTGGTTCAACCCACCTGGCGCGCTCGAGCATCTCGTCGTCAAGTAGAGGAGCTGCATCCGGATCGGCGGCCACCTGTGCAGCTATCTCCTCTTCCGTTGTGGAATCGAAGCGCTGCCAGTCCGCGTTCGCGGTTTTCTCCCGGAGCGTCCTAGCCCGATTTCGCGTGGTACGCTCGTCTTTCCCGCTCATTCGCCTTCCTCGCCGAGATGATGTGGCGACCGGAGTCTCGATCGGTGTAGACGACCACGTGCTCCCGGCCCTCCACGACGCCAATCGCGATCGTTCTTATCTCGCCATGATCTGCCCGGATGTCATCCCATTCGAGGACTGGCCCTTCGAAGATGCGCGCCGCAACAGCGAAGTCCACGCCCCGTTCCTTCAGCGTCCGTTGGTACTTGGCCTGATCCCAGGTGAAGTACATGATAAGATATATGGATGTATATACAGTGAGCAAGACGTTGCTGCGAGCCGGGCATGTGGGATCGTGCTCGGCCTCACCAGGCACACGAGCGCCGCGAATTTCATGTTGGCACTCGCTCGCTGTTGCCGGGAGTTCACAGGAATAGCATTTTGTCGGGATATACTCCCTCCCGAAAAAAGGACTGGTCACCGGAGTCGACCAACCATGTCAGACCTTCCAGGCAGAAAGCGCGGCCGGCCACGTAAGAACCGCGCGTCACCAGCACCTGCACCCTCTGCCTATGCAGCCTTTGCCGCCCGGCTTGCGCAACTCCGACAGTCAACCGCTGCATCATCGACAGCGTTTGCAAGGCGATGTGGTATTACGGTCACCAACATGGGCAAGTACCTGCGCGGCGAACAACAGCCGGGCTTCGACGTCCTGTTACGGATTGTCGAGAAGACCGGCGTCTCGCTGGATTGGTTGCTCCTGGGCGACGGGGGCGACCAGCCACAGTACCGCGAACAACGTTGGACGCCGGCGACGCTCGACGAGGAACTCACGGTGCGCCTCCGCCATGCCTACGACGCGGCGGCCAGGCGTGAGCCGTTCCAGGCAGGACCAACCGGACGCACATTTGGCGTCGGCTGGGGGTGGCGCACGGATGCAGTCGGGTTCCTCCGCGATGCGATCGACGCCGAAATCGCCGCCACCCGCGCACGGTGTGCATGGGAAGGCGGCGCCGGCGTTGTGGCGGGGCGCGTCGACCAACTGCGCTCAGCACTCGAGCGGACACCGGATTCCACCGCAATCAGCGCTCTCGACGCTCTTGTCGCGGAGATACACCAGCAGACGGAGCCGCGCCGAGCGCATGTGATGCCTCTCGCCGTTGTTGGGACGGTCGCCCTCAAGCACCAGGCGATTGAGCCAGGGACGGCTCGGATCGTCCACGACGGTGAGATATCCGATAACGGGGGCCCGTGGACGCCGGCGTTTTCGGCCTGGCCGGACCTGAGCTTTCCCATGGACCTCAGCGGCTTTCCATCCGGAACCGTGTTGTCGCTACGTCTGCGATGCTGTGACCTGACCGACGGGGCCGTTTCGCAGTGGAGCGAGGTACTGACAGTTACGGTGCAGCACCCTGAGCAATCGGTCACATAGACTCGAATCGCCGCCGCATGCTTCCGGTTTGTGGATTCCGAATGGTCTGACCATTTGTTTTCTGGATAGACTGGCCGTCTGGGCCAGGAGCTTCCGAGGATGAGATACCCACGGGAGCCAGGAGCGAGGGAAGAGATGACCGACTTGCTGACGGCGACATTCGACCCAGTACTCCGCCGGTCGAGAGCAGTCGGTCACGGTTCTCCGTGATGAAGGCGACGAAGTGCAGACGGCATCGAGAGCGTTCGTCCCTACCTTATGCGGATATGCGGGATGGCTGCCGCGCATCCTCTGGCGGCAGCCTCGCTCGCGTGACATGATTGGCCTCCCTCAAAGGCTGCGCCGCTGCCCGGGACAACGGACCACGGGCGAGTCAGCAGCCGCCCGAACATCAGGAGGATTTCGTGGCTACCCGCCCCCTCGTACTGATTCACGGCTACTCTGACCGCGGCAAATCGTTCAAGCGCTGGGTGGAGGTGCTGCAGAGCCGCGGCTACGATGTGCACGACATCCGCGTCAGCAACTATCAGTCGCTTACGAACGAGATCACGATCAAGGACATTGCCGAAGGGCTGGATCGGGCGCTGCGTGTGACCGCCGGGCTCGAGGATGATCAGCCGTTCGACGCCATCGTGCATTCCACCGGCGGGCTCGTGATCCGGGCCTGGCTCACCGCGTACCAGGGACGGGCGGACCGGCTCAAGCATCTGATCATGCTCGCCCCGGCCAACTTCGGTTCCCCCATGGCTCACAAGGGTCGCAGCTGGCTCGGTGCGATCTTCAAGGGAGGAAAGGAACTGGGACCCGACTTCCTCGAGGCTGGCGATCGCATCCTGTCCGGGCTGGAGCTGGGCAGCAGCTTCAGTTGGGACCTGGCACACTCGGATCTGGTTGGACCTGACACGTACTACGGACCCACCAAGCGGACACCATATGCCTTCGTGCTCATCGGCACGTCGGACTATGGTTGGCTCAGGCGTGCGGTGACGGAGCCGGGTACCGACGGGACGGTGCGCTGGTCTGGCGCTGGGCTCAACTGCCGCAAGATCGTCATCGACCTCACGCGCGATCCCGCGCGACCCGAGAACGCGAACCGCATCAGCATTGGCGGCTGGTCCAACACCGACATGCCGTTCGTTCTCGTGGACGGCGTGAACCACGGCACCATCATGAGCAGCCCGCCCGATTCGCTGGTGGATCTGGTGCAATCAGCGCTGAACGTGTCCAGCCGGCGGGAGTTCGACGCCTGGTGTGCGAGCAACGCGACCACCCCTGCCACCGCCAGGGTTACTCGCTGGCAGCAGTTCGTCGTGCGCGCCGTGGATGAGCGCGGAGACCCTGTCCCCGATTACTTCCTCGAGTTCTACTCACTGGGTACGAAGGGCCGCGAACGGGTGATCGAGGAGATCAGCCTTGACGTGCATACCTTCCGCGACGATCCGAGCTTCCGCTGCTTTCACGTGGACCTCGATGCCCTCAAGCCTGAGCGCCTCCCCAACCTCTACATGCGGGTGAGGGCGTCATCAGGGACGGATTTCGTGGCCTATTTCGGGTATGGAAGTCACGGCCCACCGGTGGCCGCGGACGGCAATCGGGGGAATCTCTGGGACGCCGAGGTCGACCTGACCGATGTCCTGCAACAGGAACCTGACACGAAAGGTCGTACGGCTTCGTTCTTCTACCCGTACACGACCACACTCGTCGAGCTGCGGCTGAACCGGGAACCCTTGCCGCTCAGTGGCGTCAGCAAGGTGCTCCAACTCTACCGAGCCGAAGAGTTGTGGGAAGGTCGCTGACGTTGGGAGCTTGCGTGGGATTGCCCCACCTTGAGCTGACCAGCTCGCTGACTACCGCCTGATCGTCGAGCAACCGTTGCGTCCAGCGACGGTTGCCTCGAGCGGCGGTTGCGTCCGGTGGCCGACCTGCCACCGACGCCCGGCGATGAACCGACCGATGATTCTCGCCCTCCACCGCCGTCCAATCCGCGTAGCCACGGCCACCACTGGCCGAGGTGCAGACGGATCGGAGTTGTAAGAGTTCGGCGCACGGTCGATCCGGCTACTGCCCCTTCGTCGTGGAAGTTGTATCGTGGTGCCCCCCAGAACTTGAACGACCGAGGCCCGCATGCTTCTCCACGACCTCCGTTACGCCCTCCGCACCCTTCTCCGCGCTCCCGGCTTCACCCTGGCAGTCGTCATCACGCTCGCGCTCGGCATCGGTGCCACCACCGCCATTTTCAGCGTCGTGCGTGGCGTGCTGCTCAAGCCGCTTCCCAACCGCGACGGAGAACGACTCGTCTATCTCCGCCATTCAATAGACGGGCCCGGCGGCGAGAACATCGCTTTCTCCGTCCCCGAGATCCTCGACTTCCGCAACAGTGCTCGCACCCTCGGCGGCGGCATCGCCGAGTACTCGTCGCTGATGTACACGCTGGAAGGGAAAGGAGCAGCGGAGCGGATCGACGTCGGGCTGGTGACTGGCAACTACTTCAATGTCATGGGGCTCTCGCCGGTGCTCGGTCGCTTGCTCGGCCCGGCCGACGACGGCACCAGCGTCCCACCGGTGATGGTGCTCACGCACGCATTCTGGATGCAGCACTTCGGCGGCGACCCCGGAATCGTGGGTCGGTCCGTGCGGCTGGGCGGCAAGGAGGTGATGGTGGTGGGCGTCGTGCAGCCCGCACCGTACTTCCCGAGTCGATACGATGCGCTGCTGAACATGGTCATGAGCGAGCACCATACCAGCGCGATGATGGTACAGGGCCGAACGCACCGCATGACGGAAATGATCGCGAGGCTGGCGCCAGGCGCCACCCTGGAGCAGGCGCGCGCTGAGGTGGCCGCCGTGGCCAGGCGCGCCCGCACCGAACACCCGGAATCGTACGATGCCGGCTCCCACCACCGTGTGACCGTCACCCCCTACCAGGAAGTGCTCGGCGAGAACGCCCGCCTCACGCTCTGGTTGCTGATGGGAGCAGCGGCGTTCGTGCTGCTCATCTCCTGCGCCAACGTGACCAACCTGACGCTCATGCGCGGCGTGCGCCGCGAGCAGGAGATGGTGGTGCGAGCCGCGCTCGGCTCGGGCTCCGCAAGGCTGCGACGCCTGCTGCTCGCCGAGAACCTGGTACTCGCATTCGCGGGGTCGGCGGTCGGGCTGGTGCTGGCAGTAGCTGGCGTGCGGCTGTTGACCGCGCTGGCCGAGCGCTACTCCCCGCGCGCCAGCGAGATCGGGATGGACGGGACGGTGCTCGGCTTCACGCTCCTGCTGACGCTGGTGGTGGCGGTGCTTCTGAGTTACGCGCCCGCACTGGCCAGGGAAGGCAGGCTGGGTGCGCTGCTCAGTGGTGCCGCGCGCCTGAGCGGCAGCCTGAGCAAGCAGCGACTCCAGCGCACGCTGGTGATGGCGCAGATCGCGGTGTCGGTCATGCTGCTCACGGGCGCGGGCCTGCTCACGCGCACGATGCTGAGCCTGTCGCAGGTGGACACGGGCCTCAACTCGGAGGAGGTGTTGACGCTGGAGGTACCGTTCGACTTCGAGTCGCGCAGCGACACCGACGCGAAGGCGCAATTCGAACGGATGCGCAGCGCGATCGCGGCCATGCCGGGCGTATCGCTGGTGGGAGTTGGTTCCAACGTGCCACTTCGTGCGTCGCAGGTGCAACTCGAGGTGAAGGCAGAGGGACGTCCGCTGGCCGCGGGCGAAGCGACGCCACGCGCGGAGTTCCGGACTGCGAGCCCGGACTATTTCGCGGCGGCCGGGATCCCGCTGCTCAAGGGTCGCAGCTTCGCGACGACGGACGGCCCGACCAGCGCCCGCGTGGTGGTACTGAACGAGACGCTCGCCGAGCAACTCTTTCCCGGTCGCGACCCGATCGGCCAGCGCGTGGCGTGGACGGGTGAGGTGCTCAAGTTCATCGGTATCAGCGGCGACTGGCGTACCGTGGTTGGGGTAGTGGGCAACACGAAGGACGGCGGGCTCGACGCGAAGCCGTTCGGCGTGATGTTCCAACCCTTGTCTCAGGAACCGTTGTTCGGCGGCGGGCTGGCGGTCCGCGCGCAACACGACGCGGCAGCGCTGGTCCCGGCGGTCACGCGCATGGTGCGGAGCATCGCGCCGCAGGATCCGATCGAGAACGTGAAGACGGTACCGCAGATCCGCGATGAGAGCGTGGCGCCACGAAGGCTGAACGCGGTGCTGGTGTCGTCGTTCGGCGTCCTGGCGGTGATCATCGCGGCAGTCGGTATCGCCGGAGTGCTGGCGTTCTCGGTGAGCGCGCGGGCGAGGGAGATCGGGATCCGGCTGAGCCTCGGCGCCACCAGCCGACAGGTTCAGTTGATGGTACTGCGCGAGGGCGGGGTGCTGTTGGCCGCAGGGCTGATAACGGGCGTCGCGGGATCACTGGTGGCGACGCGATTCGTCCAGGGATTGCTGTTCGGCGTGCAGCCGCACGATCCCGCGACACTGGCGGCTGTGGTGGCGATGATGGCAGCCGTGGGGATCGGGGCGTGCTGGGCGCCAGCGATTCGTGCGGCGAGGATCGATCCGGCGGTGGCGTTGCGACGGGAGTGAGCGATCGGGGTCGCATTGTCCAGGCTGATCGGCGACCGCCGCGTCCCCAGCCCGACCGATGCCAACCTGCACCAACTCCGGACACAGAATCCGGACGTCCGGGGCCTTCGCGGCGTGTGACGTGCAGCTCGTATCCACATGTGAGCTGACTCCAGGGGTCGTCGATCCGTGGCGATGTACTCCGTCACGCCAGTAACCCGAGGTAGCAGCAGATGAAGCCGCCCATCGTCGCTCGTTCCGCGGCTCTGTTCGCCGATCATGAGGCACGTGGTGTAGGCGTGGCCCGGCGGACTCTACCGCCTGCTGATCGTGGACGACCACTGAACCTGTGAACTCGAGTTCCCGCCACAGGAGGAGAGCACAATGGACCATGCCTGGCGTCTCACCTTTGCCTTCGACGGCGACAAGTTCTCGCTGAAGTCATCGCAGAGGATCCTCAAGCGCATCCCGCGCGGCCAATCCAGGGATGACATGGCGGCCAGCAAGGCCGGCAGGTTCGTGGAAGTGCGCGGGGCCAACCGGGAAGTCCTCTACCGGCGCGCCGTCACCGAGCTGTTGTCACCGACAGTGGAGTATCCCACCGGAGATCCGGCACGGCCACTGGGCAGGGCGGCAGCGCCCCGTCGCGGTTCGGTTTCCATCCTTGTGCCTGCGCACGCTGACGGCCGCTCCGTCGCAATCGTCGACACAGGCCGCGAGAAGCATGAGGGTTCAACGAAACCCCGGACCGACACGCCATCCACCTCCGTCGCAGCCCCGCGCGATCTGATCGTGATCGATCTCCCGAGCGAAGGAGGTGCACGGTGAGCACCGCAGACGGAACCATCATTGGCCTGACCAAGATCTTCGATTCGGGCACGCCGGCTACACGCTGGAATCTGGTTCTTGTTTCGGACGGCTATCGCGCTTCAGAACTCGGACAGTTCGCCACCGACGCGCAGGCAGTCGTTGACCGATTGCTCCTGGAGCCGCCCTTTGACCGCCCTGAAATCCAGTGCGGCATCAACGCCTATCGCCTCGACGTCACGTCCACCGAGTCAGGTGCTGACAAGCCCGCCGGCTGTGCCGATGGCAACAGTCCCGCCATGCCGCAGAGCCGGGCCACCTATTTCGATTCGACCTTCTGTTCCGACGGCAAGACCTGGCGGCTCCTGGCAGGCGATACCGATCTCGCCCGGGACACCGTGGAGGCGGCGCTGCCCGAATGGGATCAGGTCATCGTCATCTGCAACGATCCTGAACGCGGCGGTGCCGGCGGCCAGGTAGCCTGGACCTCGAACAGCGGATCCGATTGGCGCGAGGTGGCGATCCACGAACTCGGGCATTCCGCGTTCGGCCTGGCAGATGAGTACGACTATGGCGGCCCGGACAGCTTCGACGACGATGAGCCTGATCAGCCCAACGTCACCACGGTAGGCAACCCCGCCACCTGCAAATGGGCGGCGCAGGTAACAGCAGGCCCTGGCAATCCGACGCGCGCCAATCCCGACTGCACCGCGACCGATCCCGGCCCCAGTCCGGTCGCAGTGGGCGTCGTGGGAACCTTCGAAGGCGCCAAGTACAGCCACTGCGACTGCTATCGCCCGGTCTGGAACTGCATGATGCGCGATACGGGCGCGCTGTTCTGTCCCGTGTGCACCAGCGTCATCGTCGACGTCATGTCGGACTATGCCCAACCAGCCCCGAGCGGCGACGTCGCGCTCGCCACATCGACGGTCGACTTCAACGACGTGCCGACAGGCCTCAGCGTGGTGCGTGCCGCGCGCTTCAACGTCAACAGTTGTGTCGGTGTCACCTTCCAGGCGTTGTCATCGCCCTCAGCACCGTTCTCCCTGGAAAGCCCGGCAGTGTTGCCAGTATCCCCGGCCGGGGCATCGCCGTGGTCGGCATATTTCTGGTTCCGACTATCCGCCAGCGCGGTGGGCCCGATCGCCGCCCAGCAGGTCACGATCCGTTGCCTCGATACCGCCGAGGATTTTGTCGTCACGCTCTCCGGCAACGTCACCGAACGGCCAACCGTCGCCACGCAACTCGTCTTCGACCGCTCGTCGTCCATGCTCAGCACGACCGACGAGGGTCGCACCAAGGAACAGGTGCTCAAGGATTCCGCGACGGCCTTCGTGGACCTGATGTGGGACGACAACGGCATCGGCATCAACGCCTACGACCAGGACCCCCATCCGATCATGGACGTTGCCGTGGCGCTCGCGCCGGGCGGTGGCGGCGGCCGGGACGATGCCATAGCCGCCATCGCCGCGCATGCCTCCAACCCGTCTGGCATGACCGCAATCGGGGATGGCATCGAGCTCGCCCGCGAGAAACTCAATACGGCCCCTGGAAGCTGGGACGTGAAGGCGATGATCGTATTGACGGACGGGCAGGAAACGGCCGGCAAATACATCTCCGAGGTAGCCGATGAAGTCATCGACAACCGCGTCTTCGCCATCGGCATGGGAACCGCCGAGCAGATTCAACCGTCCGCGCTCGATGCGCTTACCAGCGGTACCGGCGGCTATCTCCTGATGACCGGCAACATCGGCGCCGACGAGACCTTCCTGCTCGAGAAATACTATGTGCAGATCCTTGCCGGCGTGAACAACAATGACATCGTCGTCGATCCCGAAGGCTGGGCGCGGCCCGGTGTCGTGGACCGCATTCCGTTCGACGTCACCGAGTCCGACGTCGAGATCACGGCGATGGTCCTGGGTCGACCGGCGAACGTACTCACCATCGCGCTGGAGGCGCCCGACGGACAGTTGGTCGCCATCGGCAACCCGTCGCTGACTGGTCGTGTGACACCGCGGACCATCTACATGCGTGCCGGGCTTCCGCTCATCGCCGGTGGTGCGGCGGCGCACGCTGGCCGCTGGCACCTGTTGCTGACATTCAACCGCCAGTACTACGGCCGGGACACCATCAACGTGGCCGCCAGTGCAGTGAACTGGCCGGACACGCCCGCGGGCGGCCCCAGCATCCATTATTCGGCCAGCGTATCTGCCTATTCCAACCTGCGAATGGCGGCGGCGATCCACCAGAGCAGCCTCGAGCCGGGCGCGACCCTCACGCTCGAAGCGACACTCAGCGAGTACGGCGCGCCGTTCCTGGGGTACGCCACGGTACAGGTCGAGATGACGCGCCCCGACGGCACGATGGTCCTGGTGCCACTCGCGCCCGTGAGCGGCGAGCCCGGTCGGTTCCGCGCGAGCCGGACCACGGTGCAGGCGGGAATTTACCGTTGTCATTTCCTGGCCAGCGGTCGCACCACGCGCGAGGAGCCCTTCACGCGCGAGGCCATTCGCACGGCTGCGGTCTGGCACGGCGGTGACAATCCCGGTCAGCCTGGTGGTGGCGGACCCGGCGGCGGACCCGGCGGTGGACCCGGCGGAGGCCCCGGCGGTGGCTGGCCTGGTGGAGGCTGGCCGGGCGGCGGTTGGCCCGGCGGCGGCTGGCCGGGCGGCGGCGGCTGGCCGGGCGGCGGCTGGCCCGGCGGCGGCTGGCCCGGCGGCGGGGGTTGGCCCGGAGGTGGCCCCGGCGGCGGCGGTTGGCCCGGAGGTGGCCCCGGCGGCGGCGGTTGGCCCGGCGGCGGCCCCGGCGGTGGCGGCTGGCCCGGCGGATATCCCGGCGGTGGTCTGCCAGGTTGGTGCGGATGGCTGGCGTGCCTGTTCAGTCAGGGCGTCGTCAGCCCTGAACTCGCCAAACGGTTCAAGGCAATCGGGTTCGATCTCGAACGCTTGCGCGATTGCCTCGGCCGCCAGTGCGGCGGCAGCCATGAGTGTCCCGGCTGTCCGTGCTGCGGCAAACCGTCCAGCGATCCGGGAGGTCGACGAGACCGCTGAACGGTGCCGGATGAACGGTGGCCTGGAGCAAGCACCGTTCATCCGCGCCGTGCTCCGGGCGTACAGCCCTCTCCTCCGGATCGCCCGTCGCAGCACCCCGGTCCGGTCGCCGCCCACGCCCCCGTCACCCCGGCATACGCCGGGGCACCCCCGGCGAAAGCCCCCGTCACCCCGGCGTACGCCGGGGCACCCCCGGCGAAAGCCCCCGTCACCCCGGCGAAAGCCCCCGTCACCCCGGCGAAAGCCGGGGCACCCCGGCGAAAGCCCCCGTCACCCCGGCGAAAGCCGGGGCACCCCCGCTGGTCGTCAGAACCCCGCCGCCAGCCGCCAGACCTGCGCCACCACGAAGCACGTCACGAACCCCATCGCGAGCGGCATCAGCGTCGACACGGTCGTCCACTTCACGCTCCCGGTCTCCTTCCAGATCGTGTAGATCGTGGTGGAACACGGGTTGTGCAGCAAGCTGAAGATCATCAGGCAAACTGCCGTCAGAGTCGTCCAGCCATTCTCGCGCAGCATCTGACCTATTCCCACACTGTCGATCTCGAACATCACCCCGGCACCCGCGCCAAGCTCCGGTGTTCCGCCCACGAGAACGGTGAGCATCAGAATGGTGGGAATCACGATCTCGTTGGCCGGGATGGCCACGATGTACGCCAGCAGGATCACACCATTCAGCCCGATCAGCAGGCCGAACGGATTGGCCAGGTGCACCACATGCTCGGCGATGCTCGCGTTGCCGATGTGGATGTTGGAGATCAGCCAGATCACCGCTCCGGCCGGCGCCGCGAACACTACCGCCCGCCAGAGCACGATCAGGGTGCGGTCGATCAGCGACGTGTAGAGCGTCTGCCAGAAGCGCGGCGGCCGGTAGGGTGGCAGCTCGAGGCTGAAGGTGGACGCCTCGCCGCGCAGCACTGTGCGGGTGAGAATCCACGACGCCACGAACATCGCCACCACACCCAGCAGCGTGACGGCTACCACCGCCGACGCCGAGATGACACCCGCAAGCGCCGGCGGCGCCAGCGCGCCCAGGAAGATGGACGCCATGAGGATCTGCGTGGGCCAGCGCCCGTTGCAGAGAGAGAAATTGTTGGTGATGATCGCCACCAGTCGCTCCCGCGGGCTGTCGATCACACGCGTGGCGACAACGCCGGCCGCGTTGCAGCCGAACCCCATGCACATGGTGAGCGCCTGCTTGCCGTGCGCCCCGACACGTTGAAAGAGCGAGTCGAGGTTGAACGCGACTCGTGGCAGGTACCCGAAATCCTCCAGCAACGTGAACAGCGGGAAGAAGATCGCCATCGGCGGCAGCATCACCGCGACCACCCACGCCGTGGCCAGGTAGACGCCGTCCACCAGCAGCCCGCGCAGCCACTCCGGAGAACCCACCGCGACGAACAGATCGTTCAGCCAGACGTGACCGTTCTCCACCAGCAGCGTGTTCAGCATGGCCGACGGGACATTCGAACCGACAATCGTGATCCAGAAGACGATGCCCAGCAGCAGGATCATAATCGGGAAGCCGGTGCGACGGCTGGTCAGCCAGCGGTCAAGTGCGCGATCCACGTCGAACCGCACACGACGGATTCCATTCAACTGCGCCTCTGCGGCGATCTCCTCGGCGGCCGCATACATGCTCTGCGCGATACGATCCTGAAAGTCGGGCGCGAGCTGCCAACGCGCATCACTGGCGACCATGAGCACGTCGTCGGGTGTCATCTCATCCGACGAGAGCACCGCCACCGCTGAACCGCCATCAGCTTCCGCGGTCAGACCGGTGTGCGCAATTCCGGACGACATGTCGCGCGTGCCATCAGAGACACCGATTCCACCGATGCGCTCCGCCACGGACGGTGCGTCGTGCGTGCCATCGGAGACACCGCTCACACTGGTGCGCACCGTTCCGGACGGTGCGTCGTTCATTCCTGCCACCGTCTCGCCCACCATCGGTGCGGAGCGCCTGGATCGCACCCGCTCGTCAGCCAGTGCCGAGAATGTACCGTCCCGTACGGCCGCTTCCACGCGTTCGTCACCATTGAGCAGGCGCAACGCCGTCCAGCGGCTGTTTGGCAATTCCGGGTACACTGTCTCCACCGCGTCCTGCACGGTGCGCACGAGCGCCTCGATGTCGTCCTGGAAGCGCGGGACGCGATAGGGCGTCGTGGCGGTCTCGCCATTGGCCATCGCCCGCACCGCCTCGCGGAGTGCGTCCATCCCCTCGCCACTCCGCGCCGAGGCGGGCACCACGGGCACGCCGAGCTCTCTCGCGAGCGCATCCGGATCCAGCGCGATGCCGTGACGACGAGCCTCGTCCATGAGGTTGAGGCACACCACCACGCGCGGCGTGATCTCCAGGATCTGCAGCGTCAGGTTCAGGTTGCGCTCGAGCCGTGTGGCGTCGACGACTATGACCGTCACGTCTGGCTGCCCGAAGAGCAGCATGTCGCGCGCGACCTCCTCGTCCGTACTCGCCGCCTGCAGCGAGTAGGTGCCCGGCAGGTCCACGATCTTGAACCGGTCACTGCCCACGGTGAAGTAGCCCTCGGCGCGTGTAACGGTCTTGCCGGGCCAGTTCCCCGTGTGCTGACGCAGGCCGGTGACGGCGTTGAACACCGTGCTCTTTCCGGTGTTCGGATTACCGGCCAGTGCCACCACAAAGTCGAAGCGATCGGAGCGCGTCGTGAGCTGCACCAGCTGGTCGTCGCTGGCGATGGCGCGCCCCCGGAAGGTGGTGGGACTCATGCGGCCTGCCCTGTATCTGATTTCGTTTCCGGCTCTACATGGATCCACTCCGCCTGCTGTCGGCGCAGACCGATCAGCGCGCCGCGGATGGCGTAGGCCATCGGGTCGCCGCCGGCACTGCGCAGCTTGGCCGTGATCTCGGTGCCGGGCACAACACCCAGGTCGAGCAACCGGCGACGCTGGGCACCGTGACAGGCGAGATCTATTCGCACCACGCGCGCCGAATCGCCGACCTCGAGGTCAGCCAGCGAGCGTGGACGGATCGTGGGCACACTGGGTGCGCGCAACACACTCACCGCCGGTTCCAGAAGACGCGGGAGCTGCACGCGGGCCCCGTCGACCTCGAGCGTCATGGTGGAGACGTCCCTGCCGCGAAGCACGACCGTCTTGCCGAGAGCGAGGCCAGCCGCAAGCAGCGCATCGTACGCCTCCGCCGGTTCGTCTTCCAGGTGAGCGACCACACCAGCCTCGTCGACCGCAAGTGTGCCGAGCAGCACGCGCGAATCGACGGGAAGCTCACCGGAAGCGGTAGGGATGGGGTCCCCGTGCGGGTCATACCGCGGCTGCCCGAGAATCGCCGCAAGGCGCTCTGCCTCGTCAGCCGAGATCTCGTGCTCGGCCTTCTCGGCCAGCGCATGCCACTCGCCGGGCTCGACACCAGTCTGGTCGGCCAGCCATCGCTCCACCAGCCGATGGGTACGGATGAGCCGCAGCGCATCCTGTCGTCCGGAGTCGGTGAGGAGTACTCCGGCACCCTCAGGACGGGCGAGCCCGCCAGTGGTGAGACGTGTGAGGAGCGCGCGTGCAGTACCCTCGCCTACGGAGAGGGCACCCGCGAGTGCCTCCGGCCTGACGGGCACGCCGTCCTCGCTGGCGTGATAGAGATACTTCACCGCGTCCTCGACGCGCACGCGTTCCGTGGCACGCATGATACGCCGCATGCGCGCAGCGAGCCCGCGCCTGGGCCAGAACAGGCCGGCGAGTATCAGGCAAAGCAGTCCGAAGACGAGTAACGCGCGAACGGGATCAACCACGCCGCCACCAGGAAAGGGTCCGGCCCTGCCGACTTCTGCGGCAGGACAGGGTGGAGATAATACGGGTTTTCAGTATGATCATATCATAATTTAGACGCCTTTAATTTTAACCGCAAGTGTCGCCCCGCGACAGGTCAGTGTCTCGGCTTCCGCCGGTCGCCCGCCACGGGCGCCCCGCTGCCTCTGGCCATCCATTCACCTGCCGGTTGGGGGGGCGAATGGCGTGGCGACTCTCGCCAACTATTGCCGAGCAGAGCTGTCGCGAGACTCCGCCGAAGCCGTAGCCTCCGCCGAATTGGTCCGCAACGCACCTGTCACCAGCGTGAGAAGCGCATCTGGACGCGTGGTGCTGCCGTAGCCGCCGTTCGGCAGCGGAAGAGTTGCGTCACCGATGTAGAAGATGACCGGCGGCTTGCCCCCAGCCAGCGCCGCTGCAACTCCTTCCGAGGCAGGCGATCCATCGGCGCGCGAACGGTCCGAGATGATCAGGTCATAGTCGGCGCGCCGTTGGGCGTCGAGCGCCTCTGCATTGGACAGAACGGCGTCGACGCGCGCACCCAGTTGCGTCATGACACGGCGCTCCCATCGGTTCCCTTCCGGGCGGTCGTCAATCCACAGGACGCGCGCCCCATCGAACAGAGCGCGGTCGGCGCCGGCGAGGTGCACCGCCGACTGCAGGTCGCTTGCCGTGATCGTCCCGCCACCACGACCTGCGCTGTTGGCAGTGGCAGCCCAGCGTTCGAAATTCACCGTCACTCCGAAGCCGGAGAGCTGGCTGACGCTGGCGGGGAGCCGTCGCAACTCGGGTGCGAACTTCCAGGCGAGTATCACGACGACCAGAGCAATCAGCCCAACCCGGGCGAGCGCGAACGCGCCGGCGACGACTGCCGGATCCCACCTCGAACTCGCCGGTGAGCTGGTAGAGCGAGGAGGAGGAACAGCCGACGGGGCTACGAGAACGATCCGGTGCTCCACGATCGTTGGCGGAGTGGCAGGCGCCGGCGGTGGCCCGGGCGGAACCCTGGCATCTCTGCCGCCGACAGGGGCTGGCGAGGCGTCCGAAACTGTGTGATCGGAGGGCACCGTGGGCACCGACTGAGGGAGGGACGGCTGCCGGCTCGCCGCCGTAGGCGGTCAGCGCCGCCACAATATGTTGGTCGGCTCTCCGGTGCGCCATGGGCGAGCTGACGCGTTGGGCTGTGCCGATCGCCGACGCCCCGGGAACGGTCGACTCGTGCGCGGCTCGTCCGTCGCAAGAAACCCCACGGTGCAACGTGCGACAGCGGTGGCGTCGTGGCCACACGGCCGCTACCATTCCTCACGTCATTGACTTTGTGGTTCAAAGTTCTTTATAGTAATCGCCCGCACCCACCTCGTCATCGCCTTCCCCGCCCACTGCAGTCAGCGCGCACGTCCAGAGGCAGTGGCGATACACGGCACCCCTCACCACCCTGTCCATGCACACCCCGCCTGCCTCATGCGACACTCGCCACACCGGCGACAGGGCATGACATCCCGCATGGACGTCCTCGTCGTCGGAGCCGGCCTCGCCGGCCTTGAGTGCGCCCGACGACTGGGCGAAGCAGGCGCCAGCGTACTGCTCGTCGATCGTAAGCCCGCTGTCGATCACGCCATCCATACCACCGGCATCTTCGTCCGCCGAACGCTGGAGAGCTTCCCACTGCCCGATGACTGCCTCGGGCCACCGGTTCGGCGGGTACTGCTCCATTCACCACAGGATCGCGTGGTGGAGCTGGAGAGCCCGCACGATGAGTTCCGCGTCGGAAAGATGGGCGAGCTCTACCGCCGGTCGCTGGAAGACTGCCAGCGCGCAGGAGTCGAATGGTCACCCTCCACCAGCCTGGTGGCGCTCCAGCCGGACGGGGATGGCTCGGCGGCGTTACTGGAGCGCGGAGGAGTGGTGGTGCGCCGGCGCGTGCGCTTCGTGGTGGGCGCCGACGGCGCTGTCTCGCGCGTGGCGCCTGCCCTGGGGCTGGACAGCAACAGCAGGTGGATAGTAGGAGTCGAGGAAGTCTTCCGCGGCGCCACCAGCGGACGCCAGCCGGCACTCCACTGCTGGCTCGATCCGACGATCGCACCGGGGTACATCGCCTGGGTCGTCGACGACGGAGACGAGATGCATGTGGGCGTAGGCGGCTATGCTTCCCGCTTCCAGCCTGCGCTGGCGCTACGGCAGTTTCTGGAGCGCGTGGCGCCGCGATTCGGGCTCGAGGGGGCCACGCCCGGCGAGCGTCGCGGCGGTCGCATTCCGGTGGGCGGAGTACTGCCGCGCATAGCCTGCGCGCGCGGCCTGCTGACAGGCGACGCGGCAGGCGCGGTATCGCCCCTTACCGCTGGCGGACTCGATCCATGCCTCCGTCTCTCCGCCCACGCCGCCGCGGTCATCCCGCACTTCCTGGAGACGGGAGACATCGACGCCCTGGCAACGTACAGCGGCACCGCCTACCGCGTCCGTTTCCGCAAGCGACTCCTCCTGCGGCGTATGCTGGCAACGGTGCGTTCACCGATCGCGGCGGAACTGGCCTGCGCGACACTCCGGCTGCCGGCGTTCCGGAACATTGCGAGCAGGGTATTCTTCGGCCGTGGCTCGTTCCCGGACACGTCGTTCGGAGCGGCGACGGAGATTCATGAGAAACGAGCGAGAAGCTCGTCGATAGCGGCTACCGTGCAGAGAGAGCAGAGCAGATGAGATCCTCGCCTCGCCGATCCCGGAGGAGATGGCTGTGGGTGGTGCTCGGTGCCATCGCCGTCGCCATCGCGATACTGGGTCCCAGATGGAAGGCAAATGCGAACCGAGGCGGCCAGCAGCCGGCCGAGCCGTTCCGCATCGCCGGAAATCTGTAGTATGTCGGCGCCAACGACATATCGGCCTTCCTCATCACCGGACCCCAGGGTCACGTCCTGATAGACGGCGGCTATCCCGGCACGCCACCGCTCATACTGGCGAGCATCGCCAGCCTCGGCTTCGACATCCGCGACGTCAGGATTCTCCTCAACTCGGAGCCTCACGCGGACCACGCTGGTGGACTCGCCGAGTTGCAGAGGCTTTCAGGGGCGGAGCTGTGGGCGAGCGAGGCGAGCGCGCGCGTCATCTCCTCTGGTGGTGACGATCCGAACATCGCGCTTCCCGTGCGAGCGCTCGTCTGGTCGGGCATCGCCGGCTATCAGGGGGCGCGCGTGGATCACGTCGTGCGCGACGGCGACATCGTGCGGTTGGGACCGATCGCACTCACCGCGCACATCACCGGCGGCCACACCAGCGGTTGCACTTCCTGGTCGTTCTCCGTGCGTGACAACGACCGCCCGCTGCACGTCGTGAGCGCCTGCAGCCTGAAAGTGCTGGGCGGCATGCGCTACAGGGAACAGGGAGCCCAGATGGAACGGAGCTTCAGCCAGTTGCGCAGTCTCCCCGTCGACATCTGGGTGACTTCGCATGCCAGGCTCTGGGGCCGCTACCGCAAGTTCATCGCGCGCGACACGGCGGCCAACCCGGTAGCTCCGTTCATCGACCCGGAAGGCTACCGCGCCTACGTCGACAGTGCCGAAGCGCGATTCCGCAGGGGCGCGGTCTACTAGCGAGCTTCCTCTGCCGCGGGCCTGCGTAGCTGTCTCACTGATTGGCGCTGGATAATGAAAAGGACGCGACGATCAGCACTCGCCCGCCGGCATCTCGAGGAGTCACGCGGCGACGAAACGGGTGACTCGAGATCCCTTCTCGTGCATCTGAAGATCGAGATTGACAGGCGTGTGGCTAGTGAGACCGGTGCCCATGCTGCAGCCAACGCCGAGACCTGGTTCGGATCCCGGCCAGGTCAGCGTCGTGGAATGCTTGGCGAATCAGTTGATCTGCCTGTCATCACGGAAAGACAAGCGTGGCGCCTGCACGTCGCTCGGCTCATCAAAGTGAGGCACGGCCGTCAGGCTGACCCAGCCGGCGATCGAGCCACACCAGGGCGTAACCCGCTGCGAGAAATCCGAGCGCGATCACCACGGCATTGACCAGCGTCGCAGGCCAGCCGAGAGCGCGCACATCGATGAACGGATAGGCATATCGCCCCTCGATCGCGCCCCGGCCGAGCGCATAGACCAGATACACGAGTGGATACAACGACCAGAGTAGCGGATCACGACGGGTGAGCGCGCCCTTCCGCACGGACAGTATCCAGTAGAGCGACACGAGCACCGGCGTAGCGGTGTGCAGAATCCAGTCGGCCGTCAGGTCGCCACCGCTCAACTCCAGCAACCCGCGAAGGAGCAGGTGATAGACGCAGCCCACGAGGAGGATGGACAGCGATAAACCCGCCGCCAGACGTGGAGCTGCGAACGTCGCGAGACCCGCAGCGATACCCGTGAATGTCACGGCGACAACGAGGTTCGTCACCACCGTGAAATACGCGACCATCACCCACGCAGCGCCGGCCCATGATTCCGTTCGGCCGAGCACTGCATCGAACTGGATGACAAGCCCGGCCCAGGCAACCAGCGCGATGAACGCTGCCGCTGTGCGTCGCATGGCATCCCGGTTGGTGTGGATCGCGGATTCCACTTCAGGATCGCGCTGAGATGCGAACAGGGCTCATGATCCGGGAGGAGGGTCCGACAGCAAGACTGCGCGAGAGGTCGCTCCGGCAATGGAACAGTTAAACCTCGCCAGGCGTAACCCGCCATCGTCTCGTATGTGCCAGACGTCGCTGAAGCTCCCTGCCGGCTGACCGTCTACTCCTCGCGAAGCGCCTCGGTGGGCTGAACTCGGAGCCCCCGGCGCGCCGGACCGAGCGCCGCGAGCAGCCCGATCAGGACCATGGCCACCGCCGCCAGCGGCAGGAGGAGACGGTGTTCACCGGTAAGGAGCCCGCCTCCCGCGGCCTGGTTGATGGCCGCGGCGAGTAGCGCGCCGACCAACACGCCGGCGGCCAGTTGGGCGCTCGCGCGGGCGAAGATACCGCTCAGGATGCGGCGCGCGTTGGCGCCGAGTGCCACCCGGATTCCGATCTCTCGCCGACGCCGGGCGACCGTGAATGACATCATCGCGTAGATGCCCGCCGCCGACAGCAGCAGCACGCTCAGCGTCGCTCCCGCAACCGCCAGGCCCATGAGCCGCAGAAGCCGCTGTGTCTCCCACTGCAGGTCGGCCGCGGTGCGCAGGTCATGGAGCTGGAGCGCAGGATCCACGGCGACCGCGACCTCCCGGAAGCGCTTCGTGAAGGCCGCGGCGGAACTGCCGCGAACCCGCACGGCGAGGTCGACCGAGCGCTCCCCATTCAACACACCGGCGAGCGATGCCGGCAGGTAGACCTTCAGCTCCGCCTGGTCGATGTCGTCCTGGACGGTGAAGTCCGGCATCACGCCGACCACCTCGATCCAGGGCCCCTGCTCGATTCTCCACCCACCGCGGCCGTCCTCCGTGCGACGTACGAACCGCACCCGTCGATCGAGCACAGCTCCCGTCGTGCCCATCGTTTCCGCGAGGGCCCGGTTCACGACGGCTGTAGTGGCATCCGCGCCGGATGTCCCACTTCGCGTGCTGTCGGCCGCACTCGCGTTGACGCGGACGTCCGGCGCGGCGAACCCTCGTCCGGCCAGCATGCGGATACCGAGCACCGGGAGCAGGTCTACATCCACGCGGCTCAGGCGAACGCTCGAAGTCTCGCCTCCCTCCACCTCAAGGCGGGCGCTGCCCTCCTCGCCCGGGAAGTGGCTCGCGAAGGGGACGCCGGCCACCCCGGGCTCCGCCTCGAGACGACGCACGAGTTCCTGGACGCGGTTCAGGAGGAGTGCGTTGCCGGCACTGTCGTACGCCGCCGCCTCGGCCGCCGGCGGTGCCTCCAGCCGGTCCAACGCCACCTGGGTGCGCAGGATCTCGTGGATGGGGAAGTTCGGTGCGGCGGTCCCACGCCGCAGCGCCTGCCCCGCCACATAACTGACGTAGGGCAGCACGGCCACGGCGATGGCGACCTGTGCGATGATGACCGCGGTCCAGGTCCGACCGAGCTGCATCCGCGAGCCCCGGGCCGAGAGCTGCGCGAGGCCGGACTGCACGTCCCGCCCCGTCGCCCTGAGGCCCGGCAGGACGCCGACGATGACGGCGCCGAGCACCGCCGACCCCGCGACGTAGAGCACGAGACCTGGGGAGAGTCCGAAGTCCAACCAGAAAGGGAGCCCGGAGCCGGCCACCTGCTCCACCACCGTCGCCAGCCCGACTCTCGCGATCGTCAGGCCGAGGGCCGCCGCGAGCGCGGAGAGCACGAGTGCCTCCGCGAAGAGCTGCCCGACCACGCGCAGCCGGCTGGCGCCGAGGGCGGTGCGGACGGCGAGCTCGCCCGCGCGCGCCGCCGTGCGGGCGTAGACCAGCACCGACACGTTCACCGCCACCACCACCAGCAGCAGGCTGACGGCCAGTTGAATGCCGCGCAGAAACATCGCCCTCTCCGGGCTGTCCAGCCCGAGGTGCTCATACGCGTAGGGAAGCAGCTGTGGGCGGAGCTGCTGCCTCGTCTCCGCGCCAGCCGGCCCCACCGCCGCCAGCTCCGCCTGCGCCTCCTCCAGGGTGACCCCCGCGGCGAGCCGGGCGAACATGTAGAGTTCAGGGCCGCCGCCCGGTTCGTAGAGGGCCGGGTTCAGGCGTAGCGGGGCCCAGTAGCGGTGGTTCACCGGGAAGTGAAAGCCCGCGGGCATCACGCCCACTACGGTGTGCATCGTGTTGCCCAGCCTGACGGTACGACCGACCACGCCAGAGTCCCCGCCGAAGCGGCGCTGCCACTCCTCGAAGGCGATGACGAGCACCGGCGGCGCGCCCTCGCGTTCGTCATCGTCGAGGAGCGTCCGACCGATCGCCGGTGGTACCTGCGCCACGCGGAATCCGGAAGCGGTGATGAAGGCGACCGGAACCAGGTCGGCACTGCCGTCGGGGAGGACCAGGGTGCGGCTGTCCATCGTGTACGCACCGATGTCCCGCAGCCGCGTCAGGCGGTCGCGCCAGAGAGCGAAGTCGCGCAGTGCATGCCGATCCGGATTACTCGGCCGCCGCACGTCCGCGTTCTGGATCGAGACCACCCGTTCGCCCTCGTTGAGCGGCAAGGTAGGATCGAGGAACGCGGAGACGAAGGTGAAGGCGATGGAGCCGATGGCGATGGCCACCGTCATTCCGAGCACCGCCACCACCGACAGCCCGGGATACTTGACCAGCATCCGCGCGCCGAGCTTGACGTCTAGCAGGCTGCTGAAATAGCGGCCGATCAGCGCCTGATTCCATCAAGCTCGGTCATTCGTCTGGCTGAAAGCGATAGTTGGAGCTCAATCGCAGTCCAGCGCAGCCCGTGTCGGGCCGCTCGCTCGAAGGAGATACTCCGGCGGTATGGACGGCCGACCATCGCGAGAGTAGATAGCGTCAAATCGCGGGGAGAGCTCGGCGAGCATCGGGTCAACCAGGCGGCGCATGGCACGCAGTGGATGGTCGCTTGGTATAAGATCCTCGATGGAGACGTAGCTGAACATCGTCTCCTGCCGCTGTGGCTTTCCCCGCATCCGCGCTCACTCCGAAAGTGGTTGCCGCGAAGATACGAAATCAGGCGCGTAATGCCAGTAGAGACGCCGGGATTTTCAGCAGCCTGTTAGAGAGGCACGCGACCGGCTGGGTCCCTGAGATTGACCGGAGTCGGCGAGCGGCACTTGCCTATACAGCTGCTCTCCAGGAGGTTCACCGGATCAATGTGCGCATTCCGTGTCTGGGAGGGACCTTCTGGTTGTAGAGCCATCCTGCCTCCCGCGGCAGGAGCCCCAGCTGGATAGGCGTGAGGACAGTGGCGACACGCCGGATCTCCTCCCACCCGATTCGCCGCACCTCGTTCGTAGCTTCCTCCTGCAGACGAAGCGCTCCGTGGGCATCGAAGTCATCTGGCAGGTCAGCGAAGATACTGGCGAGCGAATACCACACGGAGTCGGCGCGTTCACGGTAGCGCTCGTGCATTTCCCTGAGCCGCACGAGCTGCTCGTCCTGGAGCAGGAGCGAGTCACTCTCAACGATGATGTCGGAGAACGGGTCCGGCAGGGTCTGTACGTAACGCTTGAACAGTACTTCCGCGGAGAGGCGCGGGCCGGGCGCCCCATGCCGGCCAGGGCGGAGCGAGCGGTCCACTTGCTGCTCAGGCATGGACCGGCCGAGGTAGATAGACGCGTTGATGCTCACCCGGAAAGGATTGTGGCTCGCGCGCCAGGTGGCATCGGAGCGGCCAAAGCGAGGGTTCACGGCGTAGCGGAATTGTTGCGTCTCCGGCTCGAACCCCTGGACGACGAGCAGGTTCGGATCGACAAGACCCGGGGTACCCCATCCCCGGGGCCGGCTGCCGTGAAGGAGCCGATCGAGCCCGCCGAGCATGTTGGAAACGTGAACTGTCAGCTCGATCCGACTCCCACCAGGTGTGATGGGGGCGTACTCTGTAGGTGAGAGCCGGAGCTGGCCGTCCAGGGAGACCGTCGGTTTAGCGCGACAGCTTCCCTGCTCGGCGATCCCTCCCATCTGCCGCTGTAGGCATGAGACGACATGCGAGGGCGCTCGCTCCAGCAGCCCAGCCATCTCGGCAGCCAGCGGTGTTGCGCCCTTGGCCGGAGGGATGAACGCAAGATCATTGCCGCTCCAACCATCGCCGTTGATGTCACCTAGTACGAGGGGCGCGAATCGCCGGCCGCTCGCACCGCGAGCGAATACTGAGATAGTGCGGCCACCACGAGAGTAGGCCAGCTCCCATCGACCGGTCCATGCGGGCAACTCGTCGAGCGGGGACCAACGCGTACCAAAAGGATCGCCCTTCGTGGCACGGCCGAAGCCTGTCGTACGCTCACGGCCGGTCGCACCAGTGAGGGATGCGCGAGTGTAGAAGTGGCCCCCGATCTCGCGTGATACTGTAACGTCGACCTGCCCGACTCGACTCACACCACCGCTGCCGATGGCAAGTACCGGCCCGAACTCCGTGACTTGTCGCGTCCCTTGCAGTGACAGCGCACCCGACGCCTGATCAATACTCTGTATGGGAACGAAGACGGGACGGTCACTCTCCGACGACAGTCGAAAGGCTGGCGTGCGTGCGACGTTCAGGTCGACGATCGACGGTTGATGAGTGTTAAGTGATAAGACACCATTTAACGAGATCCCGAACTCGCCGAGCTTTGTGTTCAATCCAAGGTTTGTCCGCCAGCTCTCAGGCACATCGAAGTCGCGTGTGAGAAACCGGACGGATGGCGCACGCTCGGTAAGGTGCTGGCTCCCGTTGGCGCAGGCAGAGGGCAGCATAGCTCCAGAGGAGGACCACTGCTCCCACTGAAGTGCGGGTGTCGCGGCTCCGACGCAGCTGACCAATATGCGCTCGTCCCCAAGCGCCCCGCTTGCGGCCAGCACGCCCTCCGCAGGCACGAGGTTACGGAACAGGCCGACACCGCCGTGGATCTCACCGCTCCCGAGGCCGTAAATCGTCCCCACAGCCCCGGAGGAGATGCTCGGTCCGTCATATCGGGCGCCGGCATACCGCCACCGAAATCCAAGTCGGGGGCTCACACCCATGCGCCACGAGCGACCGGAGGTGGCGCCGAGTGCCACGAGGGAGACTGGTAGGCGATCGTCGCCAGACCACGCCGCCACATCTGTTCGCACGCCGAGCACAAGTTGAATCGTCCGCGTTGGGCTCCAGAAATCGGCCGCGCCGATGGCCGCATTCCAAGTAGTCGCGCTGGCGTCGAGCGCCCCGAGTTGTCGAGTGAAGCCCGATGCGCGCCCTACCTCCAGATCGTCTAGCGACATGAACGTAAATGCACCAGCACTTGATCCAGAGTGCTTCGCCTCGCCCTCAAGCCGAGACTGGGCGAACACTTTGAGGCGGTGAGGTGTCTTAGTGCCTTTCAGGTTTCGCTGGGCTTCCACAGCGGACTCCCAGCTCCAATGGGTGCGCGAGAACGGGGCCCCTCCAGAGCCACCCATCGTCAGAGCAACCATCTGTCCCGCCTTCTCCTGCTCATCTCCTTGGACTTGCACCAGCAGGCTAGGGAGCGCAAATGAGGGCTCCCCCTTCACGCGTGATGTCGAGACGCTCGACCGTGCATCGACGAGGATGTCGTCCGACGTATAGAAGGACCACGTGCCTCGCACACCGCCATGTGCCGATGAGAGCCCTTCGCTCGCAGATCTGGTATCGAGCGGCGACAGTCCGACACGCGGGCTGCGCTCCATACTCCCGAGCGCTGTTATTGAAAACGTCTGTCGGGCCCCCGGCGTACGGTCGAAGCGGGCGAACCATCTCACATCGCCCGTGAGGTCCGTGGAGCCAGGCGTCTCGACAGGAAGAGCATAGCTCGCGGCCGCGTTGAGTGTGCGATCGAGAAGCTCGTCGGAGATGCCCTTGCTCCGGAGCGCTGCGCTCGGCCGACTGTCGAGCGGAGTAATATCCAATGTCCGGAGACGCGCCTGGAGCGCGGCATTGTAGTACCACTTGTTGAAAGTCAACTCCCCATTGCCAGCGATACCGGTCGCAAAGCTAGTCGGGGCACCACCGATCTCCGTGGTTGCCGCGTTGCCGTACTGGCCGACGGGGACATCCGTGCTGGCACGCAGGTAGCGCTGAGAGAAGGCAGTGCCGGATCGACTCTCGTACTCGAGCCGCGCGCCGCTGAACCAACCAATGGAGGGATCGTAGGCGGTCGTACTAGCGCGCAGCCGACCGCGCACGCCACCCGGCATTTGGGCTTCATCCAACGAAAGCCCGTCGACCACGATTCGGGTCTGATCGGAGGACAGGCCGAGGGCGCTTACCCCGTTCCCGTCCACCGAGAGCCCTGCAATGGACTGTGCCATCTGGGCCAAGTCGCCGTCGGCGTCCGGACTGAACGCAGCGCCAACGCCGCCGGCACTCGCTTCCATCGCACCGAGCCGAGTCCCGAGCTCGTTTGCGCGAGAGGGCCGCGGTCGCGGCGCTTGTATCTGCACAGCCTGCAACGATTGCACCTGGGAGGCCATCTCAATGTCAACGAGAATAGTGCCATTGGGATCACGCCGTGAAATGCGGCGACGCAGCACCTTAAAGCCCGGCGCGGTGATGTAGGCGAGAAAGTCCCCCGTGCTGTTCTCGATGACGATGGCAAACTTACCGGAGCTGTCCGTCATGGACTGGAACACCTCCCGGCGTGGCGCCATAGTTAGGTAGATCATGGCGCCAGAGATCGGTACACCGCCTTCACCTACGACGCGGCCGACCACCTGCTCGTGTTGTACCGGACCCATCTGGGCAACGGCGACATCGGCGCTGAAGGTACTCAGTGTCACTGCCACAAGAGAGATAGTCCACCGCCAAGTGGGCACTCCGATAGGCCGACGCTTCACGATTGCGTTTGACATCGCCCTACCTCCCATCGACCACGAGTCGTCGCGCCAGGTAGTGATCGCGTAGCTGGCCAAGCGGCACGCGCCACTCCACTTGTCCGACGATCGCATCTAACCGTACCGGACCAAAGTCGCGCGAATCACGGCTTGAGGGAAGGTGGTCACCCACGAGGAAGGCTGAGCCAGGTGGAAGCAGGACTGGCCCCCATGTGGAGTCCGTGGGCCAGTATCCCTTCGGCTCGAGCAGCAGTCGCAGGTGCCATGACCCCACTTCCCAAACGTGTGGACCTCGAAGGCAACCGGTCGGAGGCAAGCAGAGCAGGTGGCCATTCCGATACACGCCACCTCCTGTTGCCCAGAGTGTGTCACCGCCGACCGCAGCAATGCGCTTCACCAGGAGCGGTGAACCTCGGCCACCCTCGTCAATACGAACCGCGACAATACTACCGACAAGGTTCGAGTCGGAACAGAAGCGGGCCGAGCAGGGGGCTTCGGGCCGTCCTATGAGGACTATATCCCCCGGCCAGAGGGTGCCCAGCATTGACCCCCCTTCAACCTGCCGCCAGTCGCCAAGCGAGAGGGTGACACACGCAGCGATTGCCACTACAGCAACGATGGTAGCGACACGCTGAAGGGGCCAGTTCACGCGTCAGTGCTCCATTGAAAGCGGCGCACCAGCATGCAGCCAATCGCGGATCTCCATCAGTCCGATGCGACGCTCGACGACGCGTTCAGAGAGAACCCGTCCATCCATCACCGGAGTCAGCTCGCGTGAGATGATCAGGACTTGCGGCGTCGCCGCCAGTCCCGCAAGATCGCGCTGCAGATACCGCTGGGCCCCTACACCAAGGTTCCCGCGTCCCGTTGATATTTCGTCGAAGTAGCCGAAACGGCGAAGGTGACGCAAGCCGACATAGGGGAACGCATCCAACGACAGAGCAAGGGAGCTGAAGCCGGCCCCGCGTTGTTCAGCTTCCTGGCGTACAAGGCGCTTCAAGCTCTCAATGTCCTGTGGAAGCTCCTCGTCGTGGGACGGGGCGCAGGTCGAGGAGGTGACTAGCACGAACAACATCTCGGCACCCCCGTCTACAGGGGTTCTGGCAGGCTCACCTGGCTTTGGCACCACCTCCCCGCGTAGTGCCTGCATCCATGCGGGGCCGTCTCGTCCGCCAATATAGCCTGCGGCTCCGAGCCCCATGACTACTGCACCAACGGTGAGGCGCCATGAAAGTGCGTTCACGTAACAGTTCCCCGCATCTCCCGGATTAGCATCAGTCGGTCGTCCGTAGGCAGAGTGTCGTGCTCCCCCTTCCGTCGTTGCAGCGGAAGAGGACGAACGGCCGTTGTACAGCCAACACCGACTCTACGCCGTCTGCGTCGAGGGGCGCCACAGCTCCCGTGGTTAGGTCCAGCAAGTAGTGCCGCGGGGTCGAGTCGATCTTGCGTGGCGCGCGCACGGAATTTCGGCTTACCTGGATCAGCATCGTCCCGTCGCCGAGCGCAAACATGCCCGTCACCTCGTCGTAGGGGCGTTCCGACGAGCGAGTTACCGACTCCTCCGGCTCAATCTCGGACTCGGTTGCGATGGTCTCGAAGCCGGGAAGCGCGCTAGACCAGAGGTGCTCACCTGCAACACTATACGCGCGAAGCCCGGGGATGTTCTCATATGCAGCCACGACAATGGTACGTTCTGGGTCGCAACCGATGGCTCCACGTGAGAGTTGCCGACGCACTAGGCGGACCGGGTCACGGTAACCGTCACCGAAGGACCGCACCACCTCCCCCGTCATGGAATACACGTGTAGTAGCGCGTTCTCCTCGTCCAAGCCGCGCACCACGACGTAATCGCCTACCCCGCAGAGAGCATCTGTGCGATGTTCCAGGTCGACGGTGAATGCATACACGTACCCACCATCGTGACGCACGTACTTGATTAGAGTGCGGTTGCGGTCGAGCACCCAGAGCCCACCGGTGCCGTCGGTGGCGACTGCGCGAGGGGAACGCAACTGCCCGAGTGGCACACCAGGGCCACCAACCGTATCCAGTATCTCACCTTGGTAATTGAACCGCCGCACTGTATTGAGGCGTTCATCGAGGATGAGCACCACGGAGTCACCGAGAAACGCAGCAGATCGAAACCGATCCGCGGGCGCATTCGGCACCTCGAGCGAGACGGGCCGGCCTTTTTTTCTCGCGCCCGTAGCAGCAAGCAGCCAAGACTCCGCCACAGGTGGCGGCGCGTGTACCAGCTGTACATCCGAAAGGTTCTCTGCAGTCGGATGAACAACAGTGTGCTTCTGCGCCCCCGGGTTGTCAGTGCAACCAAGCACACTCGCGGCGGCAACCATAAGCACTAAGGCGCCCGCTCGTGTCAGGCGCAACGGAGGGTTGCGACTAGTACTCATCGAGACGGCTTCCGGCGTAAGACACTTGGTATGTTAGTACTTTGGGTGGGCTGCCGAGGGCCGAGGTGGGGAGCGCGCAGGAGGATGCGAGGGAGCTGTTGGCACTGATCGCCCGGAGCGGCACGGGTGGTCCGACATCCGCCCTACTGCTCAGCGTCATTGCATGCTCTGGTCTTGCAGCGATTCGGGGTATAGTTATCAGCGCAATATGTCTCCTCACCTGTGTTCGCCATGCAGAGGACGCCGCCCTCACACTCTTTCTCGTCACAGGCTGCCACGACAGTTTCCTTGGTGCTGCTGGTCCCTATGACCACGCCAGCCCCTACTATTGCCATCGCAAGTCCAGCTACAAGTACTGTGCGTCGGTTCATGGAAGTGAGTGGTGAAGATGACATTGAGCCCTGGACGGATTTGGCGGTCGGCACCCATGGCTGTGAATCACGACCGCGGTCCAGAAGCCTGTATGATCCGGCGCTGGCTCGGGCCTGATGATAATGCATGGCCATTCCCGAATCCGATCGGGACCTGAGCTTCAGCGGCCATTGCCGGATAAGCGGCAGCGCTACTTGTCCTACCAGAACTGGCCGACTCGCACTCGTGTCCACACTCGCTATCACGCAAGGGCTCAGGCATTGTCCTCGCACCCGCGATGGTGTCGAGATGGCCGTAACAGCCACTAGCACACCACGAGCACGCTTCCGTACCGCTGCCCTGTCGCTGGTGCTGATGCCCACAGCCGCACTGACCGTCCTGCGCCATGCCTCAGGACTCGTTGGGCTCACACTTCTTCGTCTTACAACCACTGAAGCCATCGTCCGGGCCGGCGCACATCGTTTGCTCTCCCACATTGTCTTCGCAGAAAATTTGCAACTCGCATTCACGACCACACTGGTTTGCCGTCACAGCCTCATTCGCAGTGCTCGCACCCGCAATAGTGCCGAGGGTGGCCGTGACAACCGCCAACACTACCGCGAGCACGAGTTTACGCCTCTGCTCCATAGTGGGATCTCCTGGTCCAGGGAATGTGTCGCTGGTACTGCGATGGATGGGAGCGCTCATCGCCCCACTAGTGCGACCCCTCAGGACTCATTGGGCACACAAACCTTCGTGCTGCAGTCATTGCTGTTGTCGGTGCGCTTGCACATCGTCTGCTCTCCCACGTTGTCCTGGCAGAACATCTTCAGCTCGCACTCAAACCCGCACTGGTCGGCCTGTACGGCCTCATTCGCAGTGCTCGCACCCGCTATGGTGCCTAGGGTGGCCGTGATAGCAGCCAGCACCACCGCGAGCAAGATTCTGTGCTTCTGCCCCATAGTTCGATCTCCTGATCCGAGGAAGGAATCGCTGGTGCTGCGGTGGATGGCCACAGCGCCATTGACCGACTGGTACTACGCCTTATGACTCGTTGGGCGCGCACTTCTTCGTCGTACAACCGCCGGAGCCATTCCCGTTGTCGCATTCCGTCTGCTCTCCCACATTATCCTGGCAGAACAGTGTCATCTCGCACTCTCGACCACACTCGGCAGCCGTGACGGCCTCACTCGCCGTGCTCGCACCAGCGATGGCACCGAGTGTGGTCCCGACAACCGCCAACACCACCGCGAGCAAGAGCTTGCGCCTGTATCCCATAGTGTGATCTCCTGGTTAGAGTGACGACATACCGGCCCGTAGTCGTGCGCTGGTGTGCTTTGCCGCACAGCGGCATAGGCATCGTGTTGGAGCAATCCACGCTATCGTGATCCCGCTTCTAGCATCTGAGTGGCTGCCGTGATTATGCTGGCGACGGGTGTGCCGAGCGGATACAAGCGGCCGTTCAACATGATCGAGGGGGTGCCGGGCAGGTCGAGCGCCTCCGCAAGCGCCTGATCGCGTCGGATACGCGCTAGGGGGCGTTGTGCGTGCATGCACTCGATAAATGCCGTTGTATCGGACATGAGGGCGGTGCTAGCAAATGTGGTCCACATCGCGCTGGGGATCAGCGTCTGAGTGGCATAGAGCGCATAGTGATAGGCTGCGAATGCGTCCTGTTCGTCGGCGCATGCGGCAGCGACTGCGGCCGTGAGCGCGTGAGGGTGGATACTCTCGAGCGGATAGTGACGGATCGACAGTGCGACAACTTCAGGATGTGCTGCCTGGAAGTCGGCGAGCGGGCGAGCTACGTCTGCACAGCCGGGGCACTGATAATCCACGAACTCGGTGATCACTACGCGTGCACCACGCTGGCCGAGGAAGTGTCCTGAGTCCGCTATTGACCGCCAGTCGGCGATGTCGACGGGCTTCTTCTTTTGCGATCCGGCAGCTGCAGCCGGGCGAATGGCGCGGTACCCGACTACGGCCAGGCATGCGCAGGCAAGTATTAGCGTGAGATTGACGAGATATTCCTGAACGCGTGAGCGGTCCATGGGCACCGTTGAGCGTGATGTCTAGGCACGGCTGTCCCCCGGACGATCCGTTCAGGACATCATCGGGGGCACCGTATGTAAAGACTGCAAGCCAGGCTGTCGTAGCCTTGCAGTCAGTTTGGACCAGTTGTCGACGTAGTACCGCCACGTCGCGGGCAATTGCCCTTACAGTATGGGAATCCTGTTCGCGACCCGCGTTCGTCCAGCACCCTACGGCTGCTATCAACGATTGTGAGACACCGGGTGGACCGGCTTACTGACTGACAGTGCTCGGCTCCGTAGGGTGTACCGCTTCGTGAGTCCGGGAGGCTCCACACCGTGAGAGGTTGGCGATTTGACAGAGTCATCGGAGCAGCGGTTTACTCCTGAAACACGGCAGCGGGCTGTCCGCCTTGTGCTGGAGCAGGCGAAGGAGCATCCCTCGCAGTCCTCGGTGGACACCCAAATCCGGCTCTGCGCAGCATTTGGTGATCGGCTGAGCTTGCGTGGCGGTGCTAGCTTGGGGGATAGCCCGTGCCACGCAGGTGTCGCATGCCCGATTTCTCGCCGTTCTGCCCCTCGACCGCCGAGCTCTGCGTCGACCTGCTCGCCGTCACTGGGGATCTGATCACGATTACCGCTGTCGGTCGACGCGAGGCGGTCCCCTGTCCGGACTGCGGTACGACGGCGACCCGGGTGCACAGTCGCTATCATCCGCACGCTTGTCGACCTGCCCTGGCAAGGTGCCCGTGTCAGGCTCTCCGTGACCGTGAGGCGATTCTTCTGTGATGCCGCCGACTGCGAGCGGCGCATCTTCGTCGAACGCCTTCCGGAGACGGCTGCCCGCTACGGCCGCCGTACCTGCCGGGCCCGGGCGCTGCTGGAGATGGTCGGCTTCGCCTTCGGCGGTCGGGCTGGTGCGCGCATGGCCCAGGCCCTCGGCCTGGCGAGCGCACCGGGGACCGTGCTCACTCGGGTGCGTGAGGCGGTGGCCACAGCCGATCAACCCGGGGTACCGACGCCACGGGTGCTCGGGGTGGACGACTGGGCGCTCCGGCGTGGCCAGCGCTACGGGACGATCCTCGTAGACCTGGAGCGGCACCGCGTGATCGACCTCCTGCCGGACCGCGAGGCGGCGACATTCGCCACGTGGCTCAAGGCTCATCCCGGAGTTGAGGTCATCGTTGGGCGAATGCCCGTCGGGACCGCGGCGGCGCCTACGCCGAAGGGGCTCGACAGGGTGCGCCCGACGCCGTGCAGGTGGCCGACCGCTTTCACCTCGTGCACAACCTTGTCGATGCACTCGACCGCGCGTGCACACGTTACCACGCTGCGCTCAAAACAGCGGCACAAGCGGCTGCACAAGCGGCTGCGGTCCCGCTGGCAGCAGCGCCCGATGCAGCAGCGGGGGACGGATCGCTGGCCTCAGATACACAGCTCGAGAGTGCCGTCTATACGCCCATTGACGTGCCCATCGACGTCAGCGCCTACGAGCGTCAGCGGCAGGAGCGACGAGCGCGCCGGCTCGCGCGCTACGAGGAGGTCGTCGTCCTCAACCGGGCCGGGCACAATCGGAAGCAAATCGCGCGCATGATGCACCTGCATCGCAGCACCGTGGGAGCATGGCTCGCCGCCGGCTGCTTCCCGGAGCGAGCGCGCCCCACCGTCCGGGCACCTCGCCTCCTGGATGCCTTCACGAAGGAGATCGAGGCGTACTACGACGCCGGGGGCGACAGCGCCACTGAGCTCACCGACCAGCTCCGTGAGCGCGGCTATCGAGGAGGGGCACGTGTTACCGTGTGGCGTGCTTTCCGAGCACTCCGTGCCGCCCGGCCGCGAGCAGCTAGTGGAAATGGAGCGATGTGCGATGGAGTTGGAATCGACCGTCCACCGCGTGCGGCCACCGTGCGGGTCCCCTCATCACGAGCCTCGGCATGGCTGCTCCGCAAGCCAGAGGAGAAGCTGACGGATGAAGAGCGGGCGTACGTTACGGCCCTCTGCCACGAGTGTCCGGAGATCGAGGAGGCACGGACGCTCGGCGATCGCTTCGTGCATCTGCTCCAGGAAGGGAGTGCTGACGATCTCGAATCCTGGCTTGTCGCGGCCGAGGCGAGCGATCTTCACTCCTTCGCGGCAGGGATTCGGCGCGACTGCGCAGCCGTGCTGGCTGCAATCACCACCACCTGGAGCAATGGTCAGGTGGAGGGGCAGGTCCACCGGCTCAAGCTGGTGAAGCGGATGATGTACGGGCGGGCGAAGTTCGACCTGCTTCGGGCTCGGGTGCTCAGGGCCGCCTGAGCAGTGTCAGATGCTCCCCATGCCGAGCGACGGGCGATCACCAAATGCTGCGCAGAGCCGATTTGAGGTGTCCACCGAGGCTCGTAGTGGGCCGCGATCTCGGTGGTGGCTCCGAAGCTCGGATGCACCAAGGAGACCCTGCGTCGATGGGTGCGAGCGGCGGAGTGTGAGGCCAGCCGGCGGTCCGGACCCGCGCGCTGAGAAGGATCGAATGAAGGCCCTCGAGTGCGAGGGGCGTCGGACGAACGAGATCCTCCGCAAGGCGTCCGCGCATTTCGCACACGCGGATGCTCCAGGCCTGGAGCTTGACCGCCTTATGCGCTGAGGTACGCCTTTATCGACGCGCATGGCGACGCGTATGAGGTCGAGCCGATCTGTCGAGTGCTGAGCCGGCTGCCCTGCATCGCGGGGCGACCGGCCCGAGTTCGCTCCGTCGGGCCCGCCAGCCGCGAGCGTAGCGTGACGAGCAGCTTCGAGAGGAGGTGCAGCGCTTGTGGCGAGCGAACCACGAAGTGTATGGCGTACGGAAGGCCTGACGGCAGCTCCAGAGAGATGGAGCCGACGTCGCACGGTGCACCGTGGAGCGGCTGATGCGGGCCCAGGGAGTCAAGGGCGTAGTCCGTGGAGAGCGGGTGCGCACAGCGCGGCCGGTGGAGGACCCGGCGGTGCTGCCACAGGACCCGGGGCAGCGACGGTGCACGGCCGATCGTCCCAACCATCTCTGGCTCGCTGACTTCACCTACGTTGCGACCTGGCGCGGATTCGTGTACGTGGCCTTCGTCATCGACGCCCTCTCGCGCCGGAACGTCGACAGGCGGGTACGCACCACGATGCGCACAGACCTCGTGCTGGACGCTCTGGAGCAGGCACTCTGCGACCGCGAGACCGGCGGGCAGCTCGTGCACCACTCGGACCGTGGGTCGCAGCTTATTGACCTTTTTCCCGTGCAGGGCACATCTCACAGCTTGAGCTTTGCGTGACGGAAGAAGCCACGGAGGAGTGCCTGGTCGGTACTGGTGTGTGCCAGTGACGTGTCGAGATCGACGGCAAGTGCGTTGATGTCTTCGGGGATGTAGTTGGCCAGGTCATCATGCTTGGTGTGTCCCCATACATGTTCCACCGGATCGAGCTCCGGAGCATAGGCTGGAAGCCGCTCGATGCGACAGGCACTGAACGGTGAAGCATCTGTCGTGTCGGCGCGGAGCAGTCTCGCCGCTGAGCGATGTGCGTTGAGCCGATCAAGGATGACGAGCAGTCGTTTGCCTGTTGCGCGGCGTAGTTCTCGGATGAATCTCATGGTGTCCGGAGCGCGCACGTTCGATCGTTGTAGCCGCCAGTAGAGGCCAAGCCGGTGACGGGCCGGCGAAACCGTGATCGCTGCCGTCACCGAGAGCCGATCATGCCGATCCCAGCTCTTCAGCACCGGCGTTCGACCCTTCGGCGCCCATGTCCTACGAACGGTGGGCTGTAGCATGAAGCCGCTCTCATCGAGGAAGACTATGCTCCGGCCCTCACATGCTGCCTCTTTTCCGGAGCCTGGGCCAGGTCACTCGACGCCACCGCTCGATCTCGGTCTCATTGCGTTCCCGAGCCTGCCGCTCAGGTTTCTGGCAACTCCAGCCCAACCTGCCGAGAAGCAGCCAGACACCCGCCAGGCTGTAATGGACACCAAAGTGGCGCTCGATCGTCTGGGCAACACGTTCCAGCGTACACAGCTCGGTACCATATCCCTCGGCTCGTGGTCCCGCGAGCAGGCGCTCGACCAGTCGCTCCTGCTGCTCCGGCGTGAGCCTTGGCGCACTACCACGATCCGGCTTCGCCTTCAGCGCGGCCATGCCGCCGCTCTCGTAGAGCTTCTTCCATCTCTCGACCGAGCCCGGGGAGACGCCCACCTGGCGCGCCACCTCACGCACCCCATGGGTCCTCAGCAGTCGTACCGCCATCTTCCGGCGCTCCTCCAACTCAGCCTTCGGTCGTCTCGGTCGCATAACCCACCTGCCATCTACCGTCCTACTTCATCGTATCCTTGCCAACCTAAAGGTCAATAAAACCTGCTGATCTTCGGTTCGGCGGCACATAGTCTGATGCGAGGGATCGGATGGACCCCAAGTTTCGGACGGTGCCGGAGTCGCTCTGGCGGACCGTCGCGCCGCTCCTGCCGCCGGAGCGGCCCAAACCGAAGGGCGGCCGCCCGCGCGTGCTCGACCGTGTGGTCTTCGCAGGCATTCTCTACCGGCTGCGCACCGGGTGCCAGTGGAAGGCGCTACCGAGCGAGTTCGGCTCCGGCTCGACCTGCCACCTCCGGCTCCAGCAGTGGGCGAGGGACGGCGTGTTCACCGACATCTTCGTGGCGCTCCTCAAACGCTACGACAAACGGCGTGGAATCGCCTGGAAGTGGACGGCGCTCGACGGCTTCATCGTCAAGGCGCCAAAGGGGGGGGACCTCAGGGGAGCGAACCCGCCAGACCGTGGGA
>ERZ778017.795-NODE-795-length-37857-cov-6.722369_pt1 | contig 37857 bp, 19 predicted proteins | sample MGYA00375747_ERZ778017 | MGnify/ENA primary metagenome ERZ778017 (study PRJEB29350, sample SAMN05509838) | bioreactor metagenome | biome: bioreactor; material: wastewater | place: South Africa: University of Cape Town | collected 2014-03-17 ...
AATATTAATCCCAAGCATTTCTTTATTCCAAGGAGAATTTGAGCCAAGACAATATTGTAGAATATTGTAGACTATTTAACGTCATTTGTTAGGTCTATATAGCTTCGAAAAGTCGAATTTGGTTCAACTCTTTTTGAAAATGGACTGTCCTTTGTGTGGCACCGGCCTCATACAGCATTTGATCCAGCCGGAACTTTCAATCATCTCGTGCCCTTCAGAAACTTGTGTTTATCCGTTCAACTTGTCTGTTGCTGAGCTTCACGCCAAGAACTTGATTGTAACTAATGTGTCTACTTCAGACATCATGAACGGAGTACATTCGAAGATGGTTGGTGCTGACGTTGATAGTCGGATTGCTGCGTTCATAACAAGAGATGACAAAGAGATTGAATAAGTGAAAACACACTAGGAATCTAGTTATACCCGTTTACATGTACTTGAGTTCCAAAATGAATTAGATGCTAGTCCCGGAAGAATCAACAACACTACTGATTCAGCTTCAATTGCATAAACATACCACAGTGCCCAGAGAACAACACACACATATATATTCTCAGCATATAGTCACAATGTGGTTGTTTTAGATATGGCAACTCACACCTTCTACATCTGCTACATTCCATGACACTTCTGAAACCAACCAACCACTACACAAAACACAGAATTTCGTTTCAGTTTCAGTATTCTTGTCACCAATTGAGTTTGGGTGACATACTAGGTTTCAATCTGGTTCCAGTGTTCCAGCTATTACCTTTTCGATGTACTTCCACAATGCACAATATAGCCTGTGAAACATGCTCATGGTGGTAACTTGGTGTTTCAGTAAAGCGACATTTTTGAATTCTGACAGCTCACACAACAAAATGTTTTACCACATAGCCATAACCACCACCAAGTGGCACAACATTACAAGGCTGCCGCAGACGATGGTTTCAGTAAAGTATCTGGCGATGGCATAACCTGACCAGATGCGGGTAACTTGGATGGTATATTGCCTACATATAATTTGGGGACGAAATTGCCCACGAAAATTTTTCGGCAATTTGTTCACAGTAGTAAAACAAGATTACATATACTTCATAGTGAATTGTTGATAATTATACATTTTCCCGGTTTTGACCAGTTGATTCGAATAAAACGTAGCAACACCGCAATATTATCGAGTTTTTTGATTGCCAACCGTTAAATTTATCGGATTCTGAGTTTCACCTAATCGTTTATTATCGGTGATTCGTTTGCGATTATTAATTTGTACAATACATCATAGACAATGTCTGATCAGAGTTGGAAGCAAGAGTTAAACTTGCCAGAGAAGGATACCAGACCCCAAACTGAGGATGTCCTCAACACCAAGGGGAAGACGTTTGAAGATTTCGACTTGAAAAGAGAGTTGTTGATGGGGATTTTCGAAGCAGGATTTGAAAAGCCTTCGCCTATTCAAGAAGAATCTATTCCAATGGCATTAGCCGGAAGAGACATTTTGGCCAGAGCCAAAAATGGTACCGGTAAAACTGCGTCATTTGTCATTCCTTGTTTACAACAAGTCAAGCCTAAAGTTAACAAAATTCAAGCATTAATATTAGTTCCTACTAGAGAGTTGGCATTACAAACCAGTCAAGTTGTCAGAACTTTGGGTAAACATTTGGGGGTGCAATGTATGGTTACCACAGGTGGTACTTCATTAAGAGATGATATTGTTAGATTGACCGACGCTGTCCACATTTTGGTCGGTACTCCAGGTAGAGTTTTGGATTTAGCCTCGAGAGACATTGTCAACTTTTCCGAAACTCCATTGTTCGTTATGGACGAAGCAGATAAAATGTTGAGTAGAGAATTCAAAAATATCATCGAACAAATTTTAGCATTCTTCCCTAAGGACAGACAATCATTATTATTCAGTGCCACTTTCCCATTAGCAGTCAAGTCATTCATGGACAAACATTTAACCAAACCTTATGAAATCAATTTAATGGATGAATTAACTTTGAGAGGTATTTCGCAATTCTATGCCTTCGTCGAAGAAAAGCAAAAATTACATTGTTTGAACACATTATTCTCCAAACTTCAAATCAACCAATCGATTATCTTTTGTAACTCCACAAGCAGAGTTGAATTATTAGCCAAGAAAATCACCGAATTAGGCTACTCATGTTATTATTCTCATGCCAAAATGCCACAACACGCAAGAAATAAAGTTTTCCATGAATTTAGACAAGGTAAAGTCAGAAACTTGGTTTGTTCTGATTTATTAACTAGAGGTATTGATATTCAAGCCGTCAATGTCGTTATCAACTTCGATTTCCCAAAAACTGCTGAAACTTATTTACATAGAATTGGTAGATCGGGTAGATTCGGTCATTTAGGTTTAGCCATCAACTTGATGAGTTGGAATGACAGATACTCATTATACAAAATTGAACAAGAATTGGGTACTGAAATCAAACCAATTCCCTCCACAATCGACAAGGAATTATATGTCGCTGAAAATGAAGGAGCTGTCCCAAGACCATTTAGACTTGATCAATTACCAAAAGGAAATGAAACTGTAAACAAAAAGCTGGGGTATGAATATAAAGGTCAACCTCAAGAAAACCAAGCAGCCCCACAAGCTCCACAACCACAAAATCAACAACAACAAACGCCAAATCAATTCCCACAAGGATACCCACCACAAGGATACCCACCACAAGGGTACCCACCACAAGGATACCCACCACAGGGAGCAGCACCATTTAATGGATACCAATACCAACAGTACCCACCCCAAGGATATCCACAACAAGGGTATCCACAACAACAGCCACCACAAGCACAAACCCAACCAACCCAACAATAGGTGAATGTGGCAACAAATCTGTATATTAGATTATGAGTTACGGTGTGTTATAGTAGATTGGTTTTCCGTTGATAATAGAAAAAAGAAGAAACCATTCCAAGCTTAATAATTACCTTTTGCACATTGTTGGGGTAATGATTTGAGGTGAGGAATGTTTGAAAACTAAAACTCCATCATAAAATGAGGTGTATACCAAATTTTTATGATGAACCCTTTTTTAACGAGACTGAAGGATGACAATCACAGCTCGTTTGAACTTATTTATGAAGAAGGATATTTTCCAGTTTACAATCTTTGCTGCGGAAACAAGGTGAGGATTGTTAATTGTGTGTTGATGTAGAATTAGATGTATAGTTTAATGAAGATCTACACGCTAAATATGCAATAGCATCTGTCCAGAAATGGAACCTTAAACTGAGATGAAAAATTTCAAAAGAAATCAATGCAATATAGAACGAGAAGAATGGAACATCGTATCGAAAAATGTCGCTAACTGGGCCAAGAAAACAAATTTAGGTCGGTCGTTGGCGGTGGGTTCCAAAACGGCAGGCGGACGCCGTTGAAAAAATTTGGGGCCGTACATTGATAATGCAATGCGATGAGGGTGTATATGACTCTGAAGTAGATAAAAATTTTAAATTATTAGATATTGACTTCTTATACAACAAGTTTTTCACGCGACAACTCTAGTAGTTTGACGGGTTCCGCTAACAGCTATTTGTTCTAGTTTGTATTACTGGTTCTTATTTCAACGTTTGCTTAACTATGTGTGGGATTTTAGCCATTGTTTTAGCTAATCAGCAGAAGAATGTGGCACCAGAGTTATTCGAAGGTGCGATGTTCTTGCAGCACAGAGGGCAAGATGCTGCTGGGATCATCACAAATGGTCCTAAAGGTAGACTTTTCCAATGTAAGGGAAATGGGATGGCCAGAGACGTTTTCAATCAGACCAGAATGAACAACTTGATTGGGAACATGGGGATCACTCACTTGAGGTATCCTACTGCTGGTTCTTCCTCTGGTTCAGAAGCTCAACCTTTCTACGTCAACTCGCCTTATGGGATTGCTTTATCCCACAACGGGAACTTGGTCAATTCCGGTGAGTTGAGAAAATACCTTGACGAAGTAGTTCATCGTCATATCAACACGGAATCGGACTCTGAGTTGTTATTGAACATCTTTGCTGCCGAATTAGACAAGTTCAACAAGTCAAGAGTTAACAACCACGATTTGTTCAAGGCGTTGACCGGTACCATGACGATGATCAGAGGTGCTTATTCCTGTGTTGCCATGTTGGCAGGGTACGGTACTATTGGTTTCAGAGATCCAAATGGGATCAGACCATTACTTTTTGGTGAAAGAGTCAACGCAGACTCGTCCGTGGACTATATGTTGGCTTCGGAATCGGTTGTTTTGAAGGCACATGGTTTCAACAAGTTCAGAGATATTAAACCTGGTGAAGCCGTAATCATTCCAAAAGACTGTTCTGGCCACGAAAAACCAGAGTTCCACCAAGTAGTCGAGCCAGCAGTTTTCTCTCCTGATATTTTTGAATATGTGTACTTTGCCAGACCAGATTCTGTATTGGATGGGGTTTCTGTCTACCACTCGAGAATTGAAATGGGTGTTAAGTTAGCCAAAAAGATCTCCAGTTTCAAGGACTTAGATATCGATGTCGTTATCCCAGTTCCAGATACTTCCCGTACATCTGCCTTGCAATGTGCTGTTTCTTTGAACGTGCCATATAGAGAAGGTTTCGTCAAGAACAGATACATTGGTAGAACATTTATTATGCCTGATCAGCAAGAAAGAAGATCGTCAGTCAGAAGAAAGTTGAATGCAATGGAATCAGAATTCAAAGACAGAAATGTCTTGTTGGTGGACGACTCTATTGTTAGAGGTACCACTTCTAAGGAAATCGTCGCCATGGCCAAAGAAGCTGGTGCCAAAAGAGTTTACTTTGCATCATGTGCTCCACCAATTAGATTCAACCACATTTATGGTATTGACTTGGCAGACACTAAGGCTTTAGTAGGGTTCAACAGAGATGAAGATGAAATTAGCAAGGTTATTGGTGCAGACAAGGTCATTTTCCAAGACTTGCAAGACTTGATCGACTGTTGTAAGAGTGAAAACATAAAACAGTTTGAAGTCGGGGTTTTCACAGGTGAATACATCACGGGTAAAGAACGAGAATATCTTAAGGAATTAGAGGTGATGCGTGCTCAAAATCAAAGACGTAAAGAGGGACACCATGTTGATGCTGCTATTGACAATGGTGATTTCTGCGATGTAAAAGCAGAAACTGATATAAGTATCTATAATACTGGTGATTATGCTTAATTACAATTTATAGAAATAACGATGCATATTGATAGAACTAATAAATAAGGCTTAATTAGTATTGGATTTGTCAGAACTGTAATGATTGCCGCTTTTTCTCGATCTAAAAGTCCAGGAATGATGGCAGCTCTTAGAATCAAGAAAATGCTTCATTGATTTTCTTTGCTTTCGAACGAACATCAAGATCAAACAGGGCAATTGAGAAACTTGAACTGAGAAAGTACACCGTGAACCAAATGTCGTTCCTTAAATACACCTTCTGGTACATCTAGCTGCAAATGAAAATAAAATAGAAAAAACCATTAGGGATAGCAACAATTTAATACAGAAGTTAGAGATTGAAATTGAATGTACACAGACATTCTCCAAATTAAACAAGTAGGTCTTCAATTTCATGTTATTGTAAGTTTCATTTCAACTGTTTAAGTGCATAGTATCTTGGTGTTAGTAATCCTTTATGTGCTTCACGCACAATTCCAATAGGGCACAAGGGAAAACGGGCCCATGATTGATAGGCTCTTGGTGCACTAATATTCTTAAAATGCATTACACTAAATATTTTATAAGTAAGGAATTGCGAAATTGTTTTGAGTGGATACATTTCCATATTATTTTTTCGCTACTGTTAAGATGTCGGGAAACTATTACCGAAAATTATTAAATAAAAGTCGCTCAGTTCGCAAATCTATTTTTATTCAGTTGCATGTAGTTTTCAATCAACCTAAGAAGTGGACCCTTTCCTGTGACCTGCATGATATACATACATGCATCTACTGTTTTGATGCATAACAAACTACATGCAAAGCATCAACCAAAAGTATCCGAAATAACGAGAACCGTGGTTAACTCTCAACAAGACATAACATTTAAAAACATCTAACAAAACTTAATTACCAACTTTTCTTAGTGTTCCTATTTATTGCTCATCATTTAATTGATAGTTCGTTCAACTCATATGGGTACAACTTAAGCTTCAACTAGCAAGAACTTGTTGTTTGCGTCTATCTCACTTGTATTGGTTTTGAAGTTGATTTCTATGTTGCCGATATACCAGTAATTGCCAATCTCTACTTGTATCATTTTTAAAAGTTGATTGATAACAATGCAAGTATTTAGTTCGGTAATGAAACATTGATGACAATTGATTCACCTCTAATGATTATTCACTCAACAGGCGCTGTATGGTAAGGGTACCTTTGTCGTGGAACCAATTAGAGAGACAACAGTTGCTTAAATCAGGTTCATTTCAGTGACCTCCCGACTGCTTTATCAGTGCTGCCTACGTTCCTAACCATCTAAACGATTAACATTTCACCGGGTTTGATTTACAATTCAATTTGCATTCAAGAACCAGAAATTCAGCTACTTTTCAACTTTTACAGCGTACTATACATTGATGATGATCTGCTTTAAGTTTGACAAGAACAAAATAATTCGAAGTATCACAATCCAGGTATACTTGATTTTAGGATTATCGAAAATATAGCATTGTAAAAATGAACTTCGATATATAGTCTGAATGTGCCATATCAACATAATTCAGGAGCAAGCTGATAGTTCACGATCAGGTATAGACTTAAGATTGATGTTTACTAGTCTCTCGTAGAACAAAATGTAGTAGCTAAACTAAGCGAGTAGTATGAAAAAATAACTCAGCAACAATGCCTGAAAAACGCTTATAATGTGCAAAGAACAAGTGTTCCCAAAAATAGTTAAAACACCTGAAACCCAATACATGCTGATAATTATCATATCTCGACTTTTGTTCAGGGAGTAATGGTTCCCTAAACCAACAGGACCTGATGGATCGAAGTAGCATAAACTTACGTCTGGCACCCTTTATAACTTGGCCGAAAAACTAGAGTGTAACGAAAAATTGAAAAATACATTAAGCGTGTTGATACTGTATCTGTAAATGGCATATACTGTGGCAATAATCCACTGCTAAATGTATTTATAATCCTGATTATTATGCTTAAAAAACAATTTATGCGTTTCATAAAACTAAAGTATGATCCTAGGATTGTTTCGAAGAACAGAATTTCTCACGCACAATAGTGAGCAGGTTCTCCAAATAATGGACTGTTGCATGAGTATATCTTGACATAATGGCTATAGGAAATAGTATAAATAGTAATAGGTTAAACCGTCAAGGTATCAATGAAAATGTATTGTACAACGGTATTAATCTCGTGTTTGATTCATTGAGATCATAGGCCCAGGAGATATCTTGCCATAAAAACTTAGACCTATCGTAGCTAATAGAGAAATCATACAGGGTTTCAAGTGTCTGTGGAAACGTCATCTAATGCTCACTCTGAAGATTTTTAGATTGTTGTTTTGCTGAGGCTCATTTTGCAGCCATTTCTAAGTCTCAGCCCTAAAGATGGACGTAGGTATACTCACCATAGCATCATGGCAAATCTCAAACCTCCTTCTCCAACAGCCACAAGCTACTAAAAACAACCGATCAATCTTTAACCCATACACAACCTCATAAATTTGATCCATCTACACAGTTGTAAGATTTGATATTTTGTTCGTTTTACCCTCAACTTTCGGTACACCTACCGAGAATAACCGTGAACTCTCAGAAATGAGAGTTTCTTGTAGCCTAACTAATCATAATGCAGCTGCAAACTTCAAAAGCTGACATCATTATGACTTCCAGACTCCCTTGGAAGAGCTCTACAGTGCGCTGAATCTACCACATGAGCACCATGGGACTACGCGTGGAGAATATACGAATTGTAACTCCCACAATGATGTATGAAGGGATTGAGCTACAAAATCTACTACTTTAATGAATTAATTTTGTGTCATGTCAAACATTGGCTCAGCGCGTCAAGCACAAAAATGTCAAAGCAGGGCAGCTGCCGGCAAAGGACAGTGTTTTGTTTCGCGTAGCAATACAATTAGCCTTTCCTGAAGCTGATGGTCATACAGCACGTTCTTCCTACCGATCACACCACCGCAACTGTCTCAGTATTATTGCTCTTAAACACAATAGAATTGATTGCGGCGGATTGTTGTGGCACGTTGCTGCAGATATGGCTTACATCACGCTCCAGCAGGAGATCCGATCCTGCTTCAATGCGTTGTAGCTGATAAGAAGCTACAACGTGCACACGGCTTTAACCACGCGAAATAATTTGCAACCAAAGACTCAAATCGCCCAGCTATAGACAAATATCCAACAACTACTTTCTCTGATGGCGGTCGTGGTACGAAACGTTCCGGTTGTTGCCAAACGGTCTCTTCTGTGTAGAACACATTGTTTAGTATAACGCGGTACAGATGTGGACTCCTACATATAGGTCGAGTTGAAAATTTCGCGAAAATTTTGAATACGGTGTTTTTATACTATTCTTTATTAGTGAAGTGAAATCGAGATTTAACTAGATTTTTCTCTTTTGCTGAATAGTGTATGGGATTATTGATTCTCTATATTATTAGTCAAGTGGGATATCTTATACATCGGAAAAGAAAATCTAATAGTTCTAATTTAGCCATGGATACACGTTCGTCTTCTTTAGGGTCGATTGCCAACTCTGGCCCAATGTCCATTTTATGTTACTGCTTGTCATCCATTTTGATGACTGTTACCAATAAGTATGTGTTGTCGGGATTTTCTTTCAACTTGAACTTCTTTTTATTGGCTATTCAATCTATTGTTTGTATCGTCACTATCGGTACTTTGAAGTCCTTTGGTATTATTACCTATAGACAATTCAACAAGGACGAAGCTAAAAAATGGTCTCCTATTGCGTTCTTGTTAGTTGCCATGATCTACACTGGTTCCAGAGCGTTACAATACTTGTCGATTCCTGTCTACACCATTTTCAAGAATTTGACCATCATCTTGATTGCTTACGGTGAAGTCATCTGGTTTGGCGGTAGAGTTACTTCTATGGCCTTAGGATCGTTCTTATTGATGGTGTTATCTTCTGTTATCGCCTGGTACGGAGACAAGACCGATGTCAAAACTTCTGTTGACACTTTTGCTCTTTACTTAGGATACATTTGGATGCTTATGAACTGTTTTGCTTCTGCTTCCTTCGTCTTGATCATGAGAAAGAGAATAAAGTTGACCAACTTCAAAGATTTCGACACCATGTACTACAACAACTTGTTATCGATTCCTATCTTGTTGATTTCTTCTCTTGTTTTTGAAGACTGGTCTGTTGGTAACCTTGAATTGAACTTCCCAGAAGGTAACAGATTTGCTACCATTTCTGCCATGGTTTTATCTGGGGTTTCTTCCGTTGCCATTTCTTACTGTTCTGCTTGGTGTGTCAGAGTCACATCGTCCACCACTTACTCTATGGTTGGTGCCTTGAACAAATTGCCAATTGCTTTATCTGGATTGATTTTCTTTGCTGCTGCAGTTAACTTCTGGTCCGTTTCATCCATTTTTGTTGGGTTCGCTGCTGGTTTAGTTTACGCCGTTGCTAAACAAAGACAACAAAAAGAGGACGCTGCTCTTCCAAAGAACTAAGACAGTTGACTCGAATTATTTCATCTTTTGTTTATTATAATTATTCATCATTACTAGATTTAATACATTTACTGCCGTACAGTTAAGTAATAGATACACATACAATATAGACTCCAATAAGCTGTTCATACCCCAAATGGAACCACGTATCATTTAGATAATACCATATAACGAGGTGGATAAAAATGAATAATGCTACAAGATCTCGTAGAAACAGTACCAGAACGTAAATACTAACCTTAACTGTGATACTCACATCTTGTTTTATTCGTCATCTCCAATCCATCTCTATTCGCACTTTAATTTTCAGTTAACTAGTCGAAGTTTCAGAGAATACGAAATCTAGAGCAAAGTTTATAGAAAGAAAGCAAACTTGCCAGAGTATTCCTCCAAAGCACAATCCAGTTCCAGAACTTGATTTTTCATGGTTGCATACCCTGTTCTGAAAGTTTCCAGAATGTCTCTGGAATTTCTCAGTTATACTGCAGGAATCATATAGGAAATTTTCCATGGTAAAAACATTTGTACAATAATAGAACTCTTTTCTTGCAACAAGTAACGGTAGACATCTTTTGTGTTGAATCTTACACATTGTGATATAGCACTATGGCAGAAAACAGCTTAGAGTCAATTGCACATTGTTTGGAACAATCGTTGTTACCACAATTTGCTCGAGCTGCTGAGCAGAACTTAAAATCTATTGAGTCGCAACCTGGGTTTTCCATCAATCTATTACACGTCATTGCGTCGACTAACTTGTCGATTTCGATTAGATTGGCAGGTGCGTTGTTTTTTAAGAACTTAATTCGTAGAAAATGGATCGACGAAGATGGAAATTACCATTTGCCCATCGACGATATCAATAAAATCAAGTCAGAAATCTTGGATGTTATGATCAAATTGCCAAACAATTTGCAAGTGCAAATTGGTGAATCGATCAGTTTGATCGCAGAAAGTGATTTCCCCCATAACTGGCCTAATCTTATCGACACCATTGTCAGCAAATTGAGTACGTCAGATTTTGTAAACAACAAGGCACTTTTGTTAGTCAGCCACTCTATTTTCAAAAGATGGAGAGCTTTGTTTAGGTCAGATGAACTATTCCTCGAAATCAAAATGGTATTGGAAAAATTTGTTGATGCGTACTTGAAGTTATTTATCGAAATCGACAAGTTGATTGACAAAAACCTCGATAATCAAGCTTTATTGACGATTTACTTGGAGAATTTGTTGCTAATGATGCAAATTTATTACGATTTTAATTGTCAGGATATTCCAGAGTTCTTTGAAGATAACATGAATCAATTCATGGCAATAATTCACAAGTATCTAATGTTCAACTCAAACCTTATTCGAAAAGATGATGAAGATGTGGAGGTTGACATTTTAATCAAATTGAAAACTTCCATTGTCGAATTGATTTCTCTTTACACCACAAGATATGCTGATGTTTTCGGTCCTCTTGTGCAAAACTTCATAACTAGTGTATGGGAGTTGATCAACAACTTTGCTACAAAACAAGCAAAATACGACTTATTCGTAGTAAAGGCATTACACTTCTTGACTTCAGTAAGCAAGATCACAGATTACCAATCGATGTTCAACAATGAATCTGCTATAAATGAAATTATCAAAAATATCATTTTGCCTAACATTGCTTTCAGAGAAGCTGACGAGGAGTTATTCGAAGATGAGCCAATAAATTTTGTCAGAAGTGACTTGGAAGGAAGTGATTTTGAAACCAGAAGAAAGTCTGCCACAGACTTTTTGAGAGAAATCAAGGATATCAACGGTGAGCTCGTAACAAATACTGTCATGCAATATGTGAACCAATTCTTGGCTATCTCGAAAGATGATTGGAAAAACAAAGATATTGCAATTTATCTTTTCAGCTCATTAGCAACTAAGGGGACTGTTACTAATATCGGTGTTACCGCAACCAATGTTTTGGTGGATGTTGTTGATTTCTTCTCCAAAAATATCAGCCAAGATTTGACTGACCCCAACACTCATCCAATTTTGAAAGTCGACTCCATCAAATATATTTTCATCTTTAGAAATCAATTAACTAAAGCCCAATTATTACAAACTTTCCCAACCCTTATAAAGCACTTGGATGCTAACGCAAATCAAGTGGTGTACACTTATGCAGCAATTACCATTGAAAAGTTATTATCCATGTCGAATTTCAGTCAAGATAATGCTCCAGTTTTTACAAAGACCGACATCCAACCATACGTTACCGAATTATTGACAAAACTTTTCAATTTACTCTTGTTGCATAATACTGTTCCAGAGAAGTTGGCTGAAAATGAATTCTTAATCAAGTGTATAATGAGGGTTTTGTCAACATCCGAAGACAGCTTATCGGATAGACTTCCTATAATAGAGCAGTTGATTAATATCCTAACAGTTACAGCAAAGAACCCATCAAACCCTAGATTTTCACATTATATCTTTGAGTCCTTGGGATTATTAATCAAATATGGCTTGAATGATATCACAAGATACATCGAGTTGGTTGTTCCAGCTTTATTGAATATTTTGGGAGAAGACGTCCAAGAGTTCGTTCCTTACACATTCCAGATTTTAGCCTTCTTATTGGAAAGCTACCCTAAAGCTAATGGACTTCCTGAATCTTACAGAAGTCTAATCAAGCCTTTACTTGCACCATCAGTATGGGAGTTCAGAGGAAGTGTACCAGGGATTGTGAGATTGTTGATTGCAATTCTTGAACATGACCCTAATGCGTTTAGTCCGGATATTTCACCATTACTAGGTGTATTCCAAAAGTTGATTTCGTCAAAAGTACAAGATGTACACGGATTTGATCTTTTACAATCAATTTTGTTCAATGTTCCTTTGAATACATTAACTCCATTCCTCAATCAAATAGCTATTTTGTTGTTGACTCGATTGAAAAATTCTCGTACAGACAAATATGTCAAGAAATTCATATTATTCATCAGTATCTTGACATTACGAAGCTCTGAAGGAATTGATGGCGACTTTGTAATTAATTTGATTGAGTCCGTGCAATCGGGTGTTTTCCAACAGATTTACTCATCTATTGTATTGCCTACTACTTCCACCTTAGTGAACTTGCAAGATAAAAAGATCATTAACGTGGGAATTTCCAAACTTTTATTGTCCCAATCATTCAATGGAAATTACCAACAGTTATCAGTTCCTACGATTGAGCAACTTACAAAGAATTTGGGCAGTTACGAGGGTATTGCCGCTACAACTACCGTCACCAGCATGTCTGCACAAGTATCTCATGCACCACTTAACGAATTGGATTTGGAATTATCGTCATTTGGTTCCACCTTCTCTAGGATCGTCTCAATCCAGAACAAACCATTTGACCCAGTTTCAAATGTTTCCAACAATGACTTCAATGCAATCAAGAATTTAGTTTTAGCCAACATAAGACAAGTTAACACTAACACATTGGGTCAGTTGAGTGCAGAAGCTAAACAAAATTTGCATAGTCTAGGTATTTAAGTATTTTAGAATTGCGTAGTTCACAATATCGCTACAGCATTTATACAAAATGAAATAATCGTTATCATAACTATTAACCAGAAAAAACCACAGAACCGTTTTTGTATGCCAAACAATATATATAAGAGAAGTGAAAATTTTGGTAGTTGCATCGCAAAGACACCCAACAATGATAGAGCATCACCATAACTCCACGTACTGTTTAGAGCTGTGGACGTATAAGAGATAAAATATATTTTCAAAAGCAAAGCCTGGGAGCTTGGAACCGCAACAAAGACAAAGAAATAATACAGTAGTTCTATAACACTGGACGTGGTTCAGTGTAATGGTTCCGTGGTGTAGAGGAGAAGCCAATATTGACTTGGGGATATTGTGTTACAAAGTTCAGTTTGAAAGTTTTTGTTCTTCCGGTTCGGACTTGACCGCATCAGTAGAGTTTGTGGATTGAGACTCACCGTTGGACTGTTCAGACTCTTGCTGCTCTTTCAATTTTTCCAACCGTTCCTTCTCTGCGATCTCGGCTGCCGTCAAAAACCGACCACCTTGACCTCTGGGTCTACGCATGGCATGCTTATGTCTGGACTCATGCAAGTAAGGTCTTCTAGTTCTTGCAATTTTCAAGTTTTCCTCCAACTTTGCTCTTGCGATTCTTCTTTTAAGGATACGATGATATTGCTTTGCGTTCACGTAGAACGGTTGCTCTGGTTGTTCTACTGGTTGTTCCTGGGACTCTTCGTAAAATGTCTGGGGTTCAGGCTGCGATGAGGGATCATAATATTGGGGGTGGGACGCAGGTTCTGCAGGTGTTTGTTCGGGAACGTGGGGGTTATAGAACGAGGTTGGGTGGTTTTCCTGATAATATGTGGAGGTGTCGTTCATGTTAACCTTTTGAGATAGTCACTTAAACTCCGGCACTATAATTCCAGGTCAAACACTACAGAAGTCTGGTGAAAAAAACAAACCGAATTTTCTCAAACTGTATATAACCTGAAAGCCGATTCCGGCCAACTTCTGCCGTAACGGATCATATACTGTTGCAAATAGTGTGGAGCAGTCCACGGTTGTGGCTGGTAAGGAGGATGGACCTAGCTGAGAATAGCCACAGGACCTAGTAATAGTGGATACTCGTACAAATCTGTGGTTTCCAGGACTGTGGTCAAAAATGTGGTTCTGCAACCACGGAGGATTTACTAACAGTACAAATGTGTAGCGAGAGTGATGAATTAAACTGTGTAGTTGTAGACGAGATCTCTGGGTGGCTGTATAGCTATATGGCTGTATGAACTCATTAATGTGAGTTTTTGTCGTGGTAATCTCTGCGACAGTTAGATACCGTATAGGGTGAGAACGTAGGTATATGTACAGATGAACTAAGAATTGCGTATTAGCAGTGCTGCGAACGTGGTGTGCAACTAGCAGGTCGAAGTGTCCAGGTAAGGCATAATGCACAGTTTGAACCTTTTAGCACAGTTTTGTTCTTTTTTTTAACGGCATGGGGCCTTCATTTATAGCACCGTTAAATTAGTTACTGAGGAATATTTGTGCGAAGTAGGACTTTTGTATTTATGTAATAGATGGTTGTGCTGTTGGGTTCGTCAGCTGCTATTTGGTGAGCTGCTGTTGTCTCGAAACTGCGGTTCAAGTGTAGTCAACTGCGATAATGTAGTGTCAGGGAACATACCGGCACCCATGAGGTCCCCCGATAGTATGTCGTCCGATAAGATATCAAAAGCATCCAGAAACCGATCGTGCGATTTCGATGGATCTGGATCCACAGGAGTGGTGTGATCAATATTTTTGTGCGTACTTTGACCAGTATTTTGACCTACCTGATTGCTGGATGGCAGTAGAATAGATGTATCTGTGCCTTGGTCGTTCACAAAGTCCTGCTGTAGGCCAATGAGCTGGAGGATGTGGGTATTTTTCTTTGGTCTGTCTGGTCCGTGCAGTTTTTCCAGTTGGGTCTCGTTGGATTCATTATCGACGTATCGTACCTGCTGCAACTTCTTGTGGAACTCTTGCTTGGAGATTGGCCACTCACATTTTAGCCTCTTAATTTGGCAATTTTTACATATGGGGTAGTCTGATTCATCACATTTTTTCCGACGCTTTCTACAAGTGAAACAGCCAGTACGGGACCTTGACTTTGTGGGACTGGCTTTGGAGATCATCCCGTAAGTCGCAGCATTCCACAACCTCGTCATGTTGCTTGCTGATAAATATATATAAAAAATTCCTACGCTCCTAATCGGGTAATGCCAGAATTAACCGCGCTTTTCCAATATGCTAGAATACAGGTCTTATCAGAGCATCCCATTGGCATATGACTCAAACCTCAATTGTGACCAGGTTTTGACGTTGAGGAATCAAAGATCTTCTTGTACTGATATATGGCCGTTTATTGCATTACTGTAGTATCAGTGGTGGCAACAAACTTCTCTTACATTGGTGATTGTTTACTTTTATCATTAACTCCTGTACTCATGAGTCACCTGCAACTACTTTGGAACCACATCTTCGGTGACTTCCGATGTTGATATATAATCAAGCCTTGCTGCATATCCCTTAGTGGCATGAGAATAATGTTCTATTTCTGGAGTTTCTCAAGCAACGTGTGTAGTATTTATTGGGGTAATTTGTGTATTGTTAACTCAAGCACAATGATGAAACCTCAAACAAATCGCTCCGACAAGTAAATTGCCAAGCCAACGATACATGGGTGGGATACTGTACCAGTAAAATGTATGTAGAACCGTCTTACGTCACAAACTAAGCTGTTATGTCAGTGCTCATCTCATCTAAAGCATTATATTTGCACCCAGCCTTGCATAGGGCTCCTAGGAATTTTCCGATTGCAATCGGTAAACTCGGTTTAAAGTGTATTACTGTGTCAAAACTGACTTGTGCCACGTTGGACTGACATGCATACTTTAGTCTTGATCATTTATTCACTCAATTGTATGGGTTGTTGACCTCTGACGAATTAATTCTCTGCCCTCTGGTCGTCGTGGTAGCGTTGGGCCTCATGGTACCAGATGTCGCACTAACTCTTTGACACGCCGGCATAGTTTTGGCCTAATTATCGTGGTGGGCCAACTACTACGGCGCGCACTTTTCTCAGATTGAAAAATTACACTGGCCACATAAACAATTGCAGCACTGTAAGGTATCAGTGCAATGGTAGCAAGTGAAGATGTTCCGCTTGACGTTGAGCAGTCAGTGGATGAAATATTTGCACAATTATCAATTTCCCAGATCCAAAACCTCTCTCGTCAATATAAACAGAATGGTGATGCTGCCAAAGCTGATCTACACAACTTGGTAGGTTCCAAATACCGAGATCTTATTGAAATTGCAGAGTCCATTCTGGATATGTACAATGTCGGTACGAAAGTTGACTCCAACTTGGCACAATTGTCGTACCGGTCCTCCAAGTTTGTCAATTTTAACCAAAGATCCAATCCTGTAGCGAGGTTTAATACCAACGTAAGAGCAATCCAAGCATCAAAAGCTCAACAAAACTCACGTTCCTCGATTCTTAAAAATGTCATAAACAACAGTCTAGTCAGATTTGACCTCACCATGGACAAATGCTCCCATACTTCTCAGTTTGTTGCCCATGCCAAAATCTACTATACAATTGACCAAGTGTTCCAGGACGTATTACAAAGCACGTCACATTTGAACTCTACGTATAACGATTTAAAATCGAGATTTATTCGTTACTTGGAGCTGGAATTATCGACTTACAGTGTATTATCACTGCAAGCAAACGACGTCAAACAAGAAAACCATTCTTTGACAATACAAGACTTGCTGAAGAAAGACACAAAAGAGTTTGATTCATACATGGAAGGAGAAATAGAGGATGATCTGGATAATAGCACCTATTATACCAACCTGACGGCAATTGTAAACTACTTACTAGCTTACCTTATCTGTAAAGGGGACCTGTTATTGACTGTAGCTGAAGACTTCACGATGATGAGATTTACGTACTTGCAAGACTTGTTATTGAATCAATTCAAATTCATAGATACAGTCAATTTCTTGCCAATATTGAAATACTTTGAATGCACTTGTCAGTATTTGAACTTGTTTCAAGACGACAGTAGTGAATTGTATCAAAAGATTTCTTCAATTTCACAGTGGGACCCGTCAGAGATTATTGGATTCAACCATTGGCTTAAAGAAACCCAAGTTAAATTTGACAATTCAAAATACTCTTCTAACCTAGCTGGTTCCACAAGTAGTATGATCGACAATGGTATGCAGAAGTTTCCTGTTTTGATTACTGAATTTGTTAATAAATTAATGACAAAGGAAACTCTGCTGTTTGATGATATTCTTCACCCAGTCAAATTGTTTAGTAAATTTGTATTGACGCTTAGAAACTTGCAAGACCTTCTCGAGAATGAAAACTTGGACTTTCTCTCGTTAAAGTTCATCAACAGGAAGGATTCGTTGAACTCTCTACTAGAGAGAACAATGTTGATTGTAAACACAAAATATTCCAATTACTTTGATTCTTTATATTTGAGTTCCGAAGCCTTGTTGAAACACGACGATTCATCTGATGAAGTTCAATTATTTACTCCAGAGTTGGCTGATTTAATGTACAAGAACATGGACGCATATACTGAGACTTTGCTTAAAAGTACAAAGTCTAGCGGAGCATCAAAGTCGATTTCAGACTGGTTCCACAGGTTTGAAGAGTTTATCAATTTCATACTTTCACGCGATTCAGATAGCATTTTGAGCAAATTGACTAAACAATCAATAGATTGGGAAGGATTTACCGTTGATACTGTTCAGCTGGAACTTTCCAAATTGAATAAGGAGACGACACGTGTATTTTGGAATAAAGTGTCCAAATTCACTGATCTGATAAGGGTCCAGTTAGATGAAAATTTACCATTGAACCAGGTCTATCATGTACTTGATATATTAGTAGCTATCACATCTGAAATAAGCCGTCTTGAGATTTCAAAAGATTTGCAAATCACTATTGATTCTTGTGTCAACTCATGTTACTCGAAAATCATATCATCAGTCGAATTCAAACTTCCTGAAAACTACTTTGAGGTCTTGAAAAGTAACGAGTTAGATGAATCGCAAATAATACCATCGATGGTCTTAACAAGACTGATTCTCAAGCTTTGTCGAAACTTGTTATCAGCAAATGAGGAAGTATCAAATCAACAGTATTGCAAACTATTCCTGAACAAAAACACAAGGTCAACTTTTGTTTCGTTGAAGAATGAAATGTTAGGCAAAGTCGTAACAAAAGCTGTATCGGATTTTGTATCCATGTTACCACATAAGGAAGAAACTGAGGCGAAGAACCTGAAATCTTCTAACGATAATGAACATAATGAACAGACCTCTGAGAATCATAGTAATGCTGAACTGATTCCACCAGAGGCGGAAAGCCAATCAACCAAAAAAACTGAGGTTCACCAGCTTGCTAGGGGGTTCCTTGTGGACATGGCATATATATTGTCATTTACCGAGCCAGAAATTAAAACCGACAACGAAATTATACAAAAGGTAATTTCCAGCATCAATAAAGACCAAACCATAATTGATGATCTTGCCGTTACCATCTTGTTCAAGACCGTACATGACTTTTACAATTCAACCAAAGGTGTTTATTTACCATTACTGTATTATTAGCTAGTGTACATATCTATAAACGATAAGGTATCGTCAAGTGCAAAATGCAAGTTTAGTAGAGATACAACTTTGAACCAGATTTGGTCAAATCTTTCAATAGTTCAGTCGATTCTTGGATATCCCAAATGTTCTGTTGTTTCACATCCAAGTAAGAATTATCAACAATTATAATCTTCAACTGGTCTCTAGTTAAAGGCAGTTCGTCGCTATTCAATACTTTAAGCAATCTACCTGGAGTACAGCACAAGACTCTGGAATTGGTTTTACCCACAAGTTTCAAGTCGACTTGCAATTTGTTTTTGTTGATGAGTTTCAAAGAAGATCCTCCAAGGTCTTTGGTTGCTCTATGAGTATCGCAGGCTCTAATGGCAGACATTGATACGATTGCTATGAACTTCTTCTCACTATCACCAGATTTCTTATTTGACTTGCTAGGCAACATATTCTTAAATTTGGTTTCAATAAACTTGGGGAGGTTTTCTAGAGTACGTTCTTCTGTAAATTCGGATGTAGATCTGATTTCCGATTTGTCAAAGTACTTTTCTGCCAACTCTAATGCTGAAAGATCAGGTAACGATTTTCTGATCTTCTCATTGAGATACTCTGTGATGACAACAGGAGACTCTTCCAAAGACAAATCCTTCTTCTTTTTCATGTCAAGTTCCATTTTCATTCTTTTCTTTTCCTGGAAGCTGCTATTCTTCTTCCTCTTCTTTGGGGCATCATCTGAAGGTTTTGGAGCGGTGCTCAATTCACCATCAGAAACGACATTTCCTTCGTTGTCGCTGGAGAAATCAACTTCATACTCCAATCCATCGTCCAAATCGTCACCAGTTCCATCAGTAATGGGTTTCTCAGTCATGTTGACGTTAAGTATATTGTGATTATCTACAAAGTCTTGAACCTGAAAAATTCGAGATGAGATTTATATATACTCCAAATATTACTATCTATTGATCTTCAACTTCGGCAAAATTTCTCGATTTTCGTGCTATTAGTAACAATACAGGATGTTTAACAGGATTCTGGCGGTTAGAAATAGCTGGAATTTGAAAATTCAGCGTCGGTCCATCATTCTTAACGGTGATTTGGCCCATAAGCTAAACCAAAGTAAGTCATATCCGGTAATAGTCATAGGAGGGGGCCATGCTGGTTGTGAAGCAGCAACGGGGTCAGCTAGATCAGGAGCACATACCACGTTAATTACACCACATATCGATAAAATCGGGACTGCTTCGTGCAACCCTTCTATTGGAGGTGTTGGAAAAGGAACCTTGATAAGAGAAGTAGATGCCTTGGACGGTGTGGCAGCAAGAGTCACGGATAAAGCTGGGATTCACTTCAAGATTTTGAATGCTTCAAAGGGACCTGCGGTACACGGCCCAAGGGCCCAAATTGATAGAAAGATTTACTTGAAAGAAATGCAAAAGGAAATCTTAAATTACCCTAACTTATCGGTACTAGAAGCCCAAGTTGAGGACATCATTATTGAGCCAGAAAGCATTAGCGATTATGAAGGAAGAAATGCTGGTACCGTTAGAGGTGTCATCTTGTCAGACGGTACCGTTTTGAAGTGTTCTAAAGTAGTTATTACTACGGGCACTTTTCTTGGAGGTGAGATCCATATAGGATTAAACGCATATCCTTCTGGTCGTCTTGGTGAAGAGGCAACTTTTGGATTATCGAAAACTTTAAAAGATGCGGGTTTCCGGCTAGGTAGACTTAAGACTGGTACTCCACCAAGACTCTCTTCCAAGTCAATAGACTATACCAATTTGCAACCACAACCATCAGACTATCCACCACAGCCAATGTCATATTTGAACGATAAAGTCGACCTAGAAGACCAGTTGGTTCAATGCCATATGACCAGAACCACTCCGGAGTTCCATAAAATCATTGCTGATAACTTGGATAAATCAATACATATAAGAGAAACCGTCAAGGGACCACGGTACTGTCCATCAATTGAATCCAAGATTATCAAGTTCCCCAACAAAGATTCTCATTTGATATGGTTGGAGCCAGAAGGGTTGGATACTGACTTGGTGTACCCTAATGGTATTTCTTGTACAATGCCAGCAGAGATCCAAGAACAAGTTGTTCGGTTGATGCCAGGATGTGAAAATGTCGTGATGGTTCAACCAGGATACGGTGTAGAATACGACTACATTGACCCCAGGGAATTGAAAGTTACGTTGGAGACAAAATTGGTTCATGGCTTGTACTTGGCTGGTCAAATTAATGGTACTACTGGGTACGAAGAAGCAGCATCCCAAGGGTGTTTAGCAGGTATAAATGCTGGTTTATCGTACCTTGAGAAACCGTTGTTGGAATTGCAACGTTCAGATGGTTATTTGGGTGTTCTTGTTGATGATTTAATTACTAAAGGTGTAGAAGAACCATACAGAATGTTCACTTCTCGTTCAGAATTCAGAATCTCAGTGAGATCAGACAATGCTGACCAAAGACTTACGGAAAAAGGTTACAAACTTGGGGTCGTTGGCGAGAAAAGGTTCAACCAATACAAGGCTGAGATGAAACAATTTAACGATATAAAAGACCATTTGCAAACACTTTCATTTTCTGGTGCGAAATGGGCACCTGTGTTGAAAGGATTATATCTGGATGTGAACAAGATCACAGTTGTTGATGCATGGAAACTTCTTTCGTATAGAGGAGTTCTGATTGTTGACTTGTTACCTCACTTGAGCAACTACGTTTCCGATGGAAAGGTTCCATCATTTTATGAAAACTTAAATAGAAGAGCATTGAACAGAATCGATGTTGAGAGTACGTATGCACCATTCCTCAAGAAGGAAGACGCACATTTGAGTGCGTATGCTGCTGATGAAAACTTGTTGTTACCTACAAACTATACTTACAATAATGACGGGAATATCAAGATTTCCTATGAAGTTTGTCATTTGTTGAATGTCATCCAACCCAAAACTATCGGTCAAGCTAGACGAATCCAAGGTGTAACTCCAGCTGCGATTTTTGAATTGCTCAAATTGGTCAGAAACCCACAAATCTCCACCAAAGCCTGATTCATATTGTATATTAAAATCCTGTAAATACTAATACATAATCGTACAATTAATTGGGGCTAGATTGTATCGTCATAATCGTCATCTGATTTCTTGGTAGGAGGTCTAATGTTCTGTAAATTTTCGTCCAAAGATAATAACAATTCCAAAGGAAGAAAGTTTTGTGCTAACTTGGCAATACTATGGACCTGACTTTCCCTTTGGTTATTATTATCTGTGAATTTGAGTTTGTTCAAATACAAAATAACATCTTGAATATTGATTTGTGGATCATCCTCATTAGTCCTATGACGGGCATATGCGCCCAAGTCCGCCACCAAACTTCCTAAAAATTCGTCAGTCTTTTCACGAATAAGTTCATATAAGTCGGTGGTGATTCTTACATCTTTTCTCTTCTTTCTCGGAGGACCAGCTTCAAGATTTGAGATACTGATGTAATTCACTAAGTTTTTCACTGTAGGTAAGGAAAGTGATACATTTCCAGTTTGTGATTGCCAGGTTGGTTTCGACATTTTCACCCTGGGTAACAGGACATGTTCCTTGCTGCTTGAAGTTGTTTCCTCCATTTCATTGTTGGAAACGTGAAATTGACGTTCTTCTTCAGAATCTGAATTGTCTGAAAAGATTTCAAGCTGGTCATTGTCCATTGTGTATTGCTCCTCGATAATTCCTCCTGGAGAATTCAAGTTCATCGTATCTGAAATTGGAGTGACTAGATCAGTTTCTGGAAGAGCAAGTTGGTTTGTTTCTGATTGTTCATTTGAAAATAGTGAGTTGGTGATACCATTTTCATTTGGTGGAGTGTGAACAGAATAGTCTCGAAATGATGTGATATCAACAGGAGAAAGAACATCAACATTGCCTGCTGGTACAGCATCAGTAGAATTAGTGGAACCATTGATCATTTTTTCCGATGTCTGTTCTGGTGTTGATGGGCTGTTTATATATTGCTGGGGTGATGTTTCAGAGGATAGTGTTTCTTGTTGATCTAAAGGTACTGACTCCATTTGAGGCTCGAAATCATCAAAGCTCATATCTGAAGCGTGGGGTGATCTTTCATCTTCTTCAGGGGTTTCAATTTTTTCTTTGTCATCATCATGGTATGGTTTATCTGTTTTGTTAGCATTGTCTGACTTATCTGTTTGGCTATCGCTACCTGCTTTCTCTGTCCTGCTTTCAGTTTCTGGTATATTTGTTTCAAGGTCGTTTTTAGGTATATCTGCTTCAATATCATGTTCTGCTGATATCTGTTTCTGGGTATCGTTACCTGGTAATCTTATATCATCATTGATGTGTAAATTGTCCAATTTTGATGTACTCAAGTTTGAAAATGCTGACGTTTCCCAGTTGATATCGTAAGTCGTAGCATCGCTTTTATTCTCAATTACAAAGCTTTTCGTTTCCATAACGGTTTCTGTGATCTTTGTTTGGTCTTGATCATGCTTTGTAGGTGCTGTCGGCTTTTCATTCTGTTGAGACAGCCGAGATTGTAATATCCGTTCAAGGTACGAAAGTGACCGTGGAACTTGTTTTGTGATTTCTTTCCGTTCGATCTGTGGATTAGTTCTATATTCTGTTGGTGAAAGAAAATGGGTGCCGGTATCTACTGGGATTTGTAAGGAATGGTCAAACGTTCCTGGAGGTGGAGAGGTGATTTCTTCATCATTTTGCTTCTCGGGTTCGTGTTGCTCTTCGTAGATATCTTCATCATTTTCTTCATGTTCTTCATGTTCTTCATGGGGAGTTCGCCTATTTTCAGATACGGGTTGTTGGACTTTTTCCGGTGATTTTGAATGCCTTTCGTTGGAGTTTGTAGGAGAGAAATTACGTGTCTTTATAGGACTTTCGGCACGGGTATCAAGCTCGCGATGATGAGTCTCAATTGGTGATTGTAGTAACTGTTGCTGAATGTTGAAATTGGAAGCGGTATGTTGTGAACCATTGTTGGTGGAGGTTTGTTTACTTTTCGAAACATCATCATTTTGGGGTGAATCGTGCTGATCTTGGGCAATTGCCTTACAAACAAACCGCAAATAATCGATAGTGATGGGTCCAGCGTAGTCTTGGTGGAATACTGTCTCCCCAGAGTCGGTGATGATTACAGAGGACCGACGTCTCCGTCGCCGTAGGACACTAGCTGGTTTCGTGGGAGTCATAGACGGTCTTGGACTCGCTCTGGAGCGAGGACGTGAGCGTGGACGCGACGTCAGGGCGTCTTGACTCAATTTGGCGGTGATTTCAGGAAGCTGGAATGGTGGTAGCCGTATCGAATCACGGTAACTAGATCGTATTTGGGAATAACGCCGTGAAGACGGGGATTTCTCTGGCCGCACCAGTCGCAACGGCGTAGTAGGCTCGCTTGCTGAGGACCCGTACATGGCAATGTCGCGTGGTGAAGATTTTGGTCCAAATTTTACAAAGAGCAAACTAATACTTTATATACATTTGGATTTTCCTCGTGAGAAATATTTCCCTCTAGGCCAGGCGATGAGTGAAACCACAACCAACAGTGGAAACTTGGTGACAGCGCTCGTGTCGGGTGCCACCGCGGCCAGTGTGACGGGGTTGTTGACATTTCCGTTCGACAGTATCAAAACTCAGCAGCAATTGAACAATACTGCCTATGCTTCCAAGTGGAAAATACCTGGCAATTATCCTAGCTCGATTGCTCAAATATACAAAGGGGCCAGTGCGTTAGTTGTTGGAGGAATATTCAAGAGTAGCACGCGGTTGATCTCATTCAACTGGGCCACCAAGTTTATGTCGTTAGAATCGCATGATCTCCATGGCCATCCGGTGTTGAAATCTAGTGCACCTAGGATTGTGATTGCTGGGGCCATAGCCGGGTTTATGGAGACGATATGGCTTATCCCGTTTGAGAATATCAAGATCACGATGATCCAGAACATGTCGTTGCAAAATGAACTCACTAGATGTGCTGATGCTAACATTCGTTTCAACATTACTGGGATTGTAGACTCTCATCATAAACCAGCACAAAACATATTCACCAAACAGTATATCTCCCCCCATGCATACTACACTTCTAAGGTGTTGGAGCAGTACAAGCTGGGACGGTCTTCGTCGAGATTTACTTCGAGTAACCACTTCGATTCCACTGATGTGTTGAAGAGAAAGTTGAACAAAGCTCCTACACAGTCGATGTTTGGCACCATAAGTGACATCTACAAGTTACGAGGAATATCTGGTTTTACTCAGGGAACATTCATTACCTACATTAGACAATCTGCCACGTCGATTGTGTGGTTTTGGACGTATAATGCCACCAGACAGTTGATAGATCCTAAGAAGAAGGAAAGCGTAGACCAGCAATGGTTCAGCAACCAGCACAGCATGGTCACGCTGTTGGGGTTGCATCTTTTGTCGACATTGGCTGTGATTGCGGCGACACAACCAATCGATGTTGTCAAATCTCACCTCCAATCGAAGAACGGTAAGCTTATTTACCAGGACTCGTTGTCTACGGCATACCGGTTGTTTTCGCAGCAGGGTTTCAAGTCGTTGTTTCGGGGAGCATTACCACGGGGTCTTAAAGTGTTGGTCTCAGGAGGCTTGACAGCAACAGTGTATTCGTACGTCGAGGATATAGTCAACCTCGCCGGAACGCAGAATCCATTTTTGAGCTAGGAGCGACTTGATGGGTATTAACAAGACAATAGAGAAAGGAAATTGATGTAAATCGAGGCATCATTTTGCACGATGTCACACTTGTTCGAGACGACAAATCGGATATATTGCAAGCTACCGGTGTTTCTTCCATGTATATTGAATGTTGAGATCCTACAACTGATAGAATACTATGACGACCATATTATATTTAAATACCACGACCTAAATAACCATCTGTATGTGTTTAAGTTACTCTACAAGTACTGAGGATTGATGATGAGCTCAACAATTCGAGAATTTCTGTCTATCTAATTCAGAATGGCAATTTCTATCTTGTGGATGACTCAGCTGAATCAGTCGGGTTGAGATGGACTCACAATCATTAGTCTTTTCTGTACTTAGGATCCATGATTCCGTAAATATTGATAGTACCACGGTCTATTAGCCATTATAGTGTTATAAAACAAGTATCGCTGTTTCAAGGTACTTCCTGAATGAAAGAACGGAGCATCTTTTCTCATGGAAATTCATATACAATGAACTTACTTTCTGAAAAAGTAGTTCTATGTCGTCACTTCCTTAACCAATTCCTTCCAATCTCTAATCCTGCTCGATATACACTGGAATTAGTATCTCACCCGACTTGTGCTTTACTCCATTGAACGTCCTAGCCAAATTTCCTCCACTGGTACTTGGCTGGCTGAATCCAATTTCGTTCTTATCTAGTCTAACTCCATATATAGATTCTTGAGCTACAGTATTTAATAGCACCGTTCCCAATCCCATTCGTCTCCATTCTGGGGCTATCCAGATTCTCGATATTCCAATTTTTATACGAGAGTTGATCTGGCCAGGCACAATTGTCTGGCTACTATGAATCATCCATCTGCCCTGGCTATCACTCTCAATGGTATCCGTAGTGACAATGCCAATAGCACGGCCATTTACCACCAAAATGTATGCTTTCGCAGCCAACTTCTCGGGTTGCTTCCATTGCTGGGAATCTGGTGGAGCATTCAACTCCCGATTTACCATCTCAAGCAACCGGTCAACTTTGGCAACTTGACGTTTGTTCCCTATATCAATAGTGGTGATTGCAACCTGCACCGGTGCTGAAGCTTTGCGCGACAGCTTCGCGCTAAGCAATTGTGGTTTTGATTGTGGTTTCGTGCGGATCATCACCGTTTTATACACTGATCCCCATGACTTGGGCCATATTATTCCATGAACAAACTCATCGTGGTAGGTTTTGTGTACAGCAACCTCGCTTGCTACATGCTTCAAGTACGACATTCGGCAAATGCCGCACGTACTTGGGCCGCTACTCAGCCGGAACACCGACTGTACCTTGCCGTCGCCCTCATGTCCCATTCACCAGCTCGATGGAAAATATTAGTCTTTGATACGTAAAATCGATACATTTAGAATTAATGGCGCTACCATGTCATCTACTTGAGAGTGAACATCAATTTGTTAGTGGACAATGCCCCTCTTTCTCTTTGAGAGCTGTGTCTACGTAGCAAGTGCTCTTTATACAATGTGCCGCAGTTTTCCTAAACTCTTCATGGTGTACGTTGGTATGGATGTGCGCTATACTAGAAATATGTACTATGGTAGCGCTAATTTTTGACCACCAGCATAAGCGACGCATTTTTACGAAGATTTGACCGGTGCTACCATTCAGTGGCATAGGCAGGGTGATGGCTAGTGGCACCCGTGCAAGCGATCGATTCACACATTAGGAGTCCTCGTGCTGTCCTACGCCGACAACTCCAGTGCACCCATCTCCCCTCCCCAGAATCGGCATGAACCCAAAAGCGTTTCGGTGTTCACTAGCTGTTTGCCCCGGGTCCCGTTTGTGGTATATTGGGGCGCTACCACTTTGACATCCCACAAACCAACAACAAACCTACCACAAACCTACCATTTAAAAACATATAGATGCTCACTCTAGCCATTCCATTCTACGCAGTTAAGCGTCCTTGTTATTGCAACGATTCTCGTAGCAATATCCCACAAAATGTCGTTTTCGCAATTTTCTTTCTGCGGCTCTGTTCCTGCGAAATCGCCATATTGGAAATCTGGAGATCACACCAGCTCTTTTTGAACACACAACAAAATGGCATCGTACGCAAACTTATTGCCTACAAGCGGAAAGTGGAAACAGCAAATAACCGAATGGTTGGCCGAGGACGTCCCAAGTTTTGATTTTGGGGCATTTGTCGTTGGGTCCAAGTTGGAAACTGGATCATTATACATGAAGCAATATGGGGTAATTTCTGGGATTCCTTTTGCTAGTGAAGTGTTTGCACAATGCCAATTGGAAGTCGAATGGCACTACACTGAAGGATACTACGTGTCAGAAGAAGAATTAAAGAAAGCTAATGGCAAGATTGTTGTGGCTACTGTTAAAGGTGCAGCCAACAACATCTTATTGGCCGAGAGAACGGCATTAAACTTGTTAGCAAGATCATCCGGTATTGCTACCCAGTCGTACAAAACGAAGCAATTGGCCGATAAAGCCGGTTACACTGGGTTAATTGCTGGTACAAGAAAGACTACTCCAGGGTTAAGAATTTTGGAAAAATATTCCATGTTGGTTGGTGGTGTTGATACTCACCGGTACGATTTGAGTTCTATGGTGATGTTGAAGGACAACCACATTACTTCTACTGGAAGCATTACTGAGGCCGTTAAGGCTGCTAGATCGGTATGTGGGTTTGCCATTAAGGTAGAGGTTGAAGTCAGCAGCGAAGGTGATGCGATTGAAGCCATTGATGCTGGTGCTGATGTTATTATGTTGGACAACTTTACTGGTGAAGGGTTGCAACAAGTTGCTCGTAACTTGAGAAACCACTATAAAAACCTGCAGAAGTCATTCTTGTTAGAATGTTCTGGTGGTTTGACTTTGCAAAACTTGTCAACTTACTTGTGCAATGACATTGATATTTACTCTACCTCATCAATTCACCAAGGTACTGGTATTGTTGACTACTCGTTGAAGATTAATCCTAACTAGAGGGTTTACTGTTGTTTATATTATTGTGTATTCCTCCCATAGATCTGATAGCATTATAGTGAGCAAAATGTGGAAAATTGTAGTTCGTAACGTTAGTTGTTGAACAAGCTGTAGAAAACTGATGTGTTGTGACTTGAGTGTGAGTTTGAAAGTTTTAGAGGGCTTTAATGTAATTTTCATGGCTTGAAATATTTAACAATGTTGAGTTTTCATGAAAAACTGCTCCTCATCAGCAACACTGACAATCTCTCCTCTGCTTGAGATGATCATTCCAATTAGCTGGTCCTGATTCCAGCATATTGATCTTGTGATCTCTGGTTCAGCTCCAAATAACACTCTAGTGCTTGCAATGTAGTTGGTAGCAATACTGCCTATATCCTTTTCTAGTGGTTGAAACAAACAAAATATGCTGCTGAATTGTGCTTGTACGATTCCTCAAATAGTTCCATAATTCACATTGAAATCATGACTTTATTATTTCATTAATTCCCATTACTCTTCCATCTCATCAACGAATGTTGCTGATGCTTCTCATTTGTATACTCTGAAACCCTGTGTTAAACCCAATAACTTCGTCAACATTAGTGGCTACTTTCTTTACCTCAACATCATGGTTTTCTAGTATGCTACTCTCAGGAACATAATTCTCCTGGTCCTCTGAATCGTGGTTCTCTTGATACAATTCAACATTACGGGGCATATTTCGGTCACTTATGTTGCTGACGATTCGATTATTCAACAGAAACCCTGACAAGTTCGTCAACCCACTATTCAAACTTAGGTCATTTAGCAAATCCGAATGATTTGGCCGGGAAACTGCCGGAACAATTCCTGACTTTGATTGCGTTGATTTCTTACCAAAACACCGAATAGCCCGGATATGTGAATCTTTACCATCTTGGTGGTTTGCAAGAATTATAATTTTCACCATAAAACACTTTAGGACCCCATCACTCCTTATGCCATTAAAGATGATATGGGACCAGCCCATCGGTTTGGTAAAGTTCACAGTACAAACCTCGGTTAAATCCCATCCATCTGAGCTTCCTGCCAAGATTTGTATTCTAGAAGGTGTGTAACTCTCATCTAGTTGGAAATTGGTGAAGATGGAGATTCTTTCAAGTGACACTTTCTTGGAAAATTGTATGGTTACCGAATGGGGGTTTGATAGTTGGTTATTCATTATCGCGTTAGAGTTTCCTGTTCCTGAGCCGTTTGACGCATCAGATTGCCAGTACGTGTCAGGAGAATCATCTCTTAACTGGGCCAAACCGAAGCCTTGCTTGAAGGAAGATAACTTCCAATTGGCAAGTGGTGACAAATCCAAAAGCTGTAGTGATTCCAATTCCTCGAGACCTCGCTGGTAATATATTTGCTGCACCATTTCAGGGTTATTTTGGCTTTCTGTTGTGGTGTTGTTATGGGTTGTAGTATTGTTGACAGATAAATCCTCTGAATTTTCCTCAACTATTTGATTTGGCATGTTGGACACGTTTTGGTCATATTCATTTGATTCGTCTTCATTAAAAAAGTGATTTGTTTCGTTATTTGCTGAAGCAGATGTGATTGATGCTAATAGTTCGTCCTGGGGTATTTCTGCTTGTAGCTGTAATTCTGGCTGACTGGAAGCAAAAACCCCGGTCTGATTTGCTGGGTTTAATTCATTCGGTCTTCCACCTTCAAAACTGTGGTTTATACTGGATTGGTCCCAGTAGCCAGAAGAATTCATGGCGTTCAACTGTTTGTTTGGTTTAAACAGTTGCAATTTAGGATTTGATCGTAGTGCGACATCGCGGTACTGTACTGAGAAACGTACTGCCGACTACGTCGCCCTGGCACACACCAAAACAAAAACTCTACAGACATCTTTAGCAATGAATATCATTCAGTATTTACAATACTTCTACTAAAATTTATCGCGTGGTTGACACTACACAATCCTGGGCTAAACGAATTCAATTTCGCTAGTCAGCCAGTGTGTTGAAGTTTGCTTCAATCTTGCGAGCTGTCATCTTTAATTTCGTTAGTTGTCTAGTAGTTGTCATTAATTTCCTCATTCCCAACTCTTTTTCGTTTACAACTCTACCTCTTTCAAGTTTTCTTGATCCTCAGATTCGTCAAGTTTGATTTCGTCGACTTTTTTGCATACTGCATCGGTTTCGTCAGATTCTTCGGCTTTCTTTGTTTCGTTGGTTTCCTTAGTTTCCTCCGTCTCGCTGGATTCCTTGGTCTCTTCTGAAGCTTCTTTCTTCGACTCTTTCGACTCAGATTTAGATTCTTCAGCAGATTCTACTTTGACGTCATCCTTAATTTCTGGCTTTGAGTTAGCTTCAGACGAGTCTTCAGTGGTTTTCGAGCTTTCGTCGGTAGTTGGTTTTGTAGCTGGCTGTGGTTTTGGCTCATCTTTTTTACTTGTAGATTCTTCAGTTGCGGCTCCATTCGAAGAGAAATCATCATCTATCAAAGTCTCTTTGGGCAATGCTACATCCACATTCAATAATCCGTGGGATGAATCTTTACCAATTGCTATGCCAGCCAGCTCTTTTTTGATGGAAATTTTTGGAGGGGTAAATGCTGTAGAGTAATTTTCAGTTAATCCATGAGTTTTCAATGCTCTTCTTTTCAAAATTTCAATATATGATAATCTACCTTTTAAGGTCCCACCAAACTCCTTGCCATCATGGTCATAGAAACTCAATTCTCCTTGGTCTTCATCTTCGTCACCAATCATGTATTCATCATTTCTTGAGTTGCCCAAAAACCCTAAATCTTCATTAAATTGGTTGCTGTCAATGGAGTAGTTTCCATTCTCCAAATCTTGCACAAATGTCCAGATGAATTCTTGGAACGATGACGCTACCACCAACTTGGTATCAAAATCACGTCCAAAAATGATAATTTGACCCCAATTACCGTTTGGTCCTGGAGCTAAATCTAATGCAATTTGGTTACCAATATGGTCTTTCAAAATAGGAATCCATCCACGGTAGTAATAGTAAGGTTGAATCGAATTTGGGGGAATGGATCTTTGGTTGGCAATGAAGGTATTGTTACCGGGGTTTTTGCTCGAGCCTTCCTTTGGTACTCTAGGCATATGTGTATTGTTGGTTTTTTCCAATCTTTCTGCTACCTTGGACCACACGGAATATTCTTCAAAAATCGATTCCAAGTCCAAAAGCGCCAACCCCATGATGATACCCGTTGGTTTTCCTCCACGTAGCTGACCGTCGTGTCTTTTGTAGAACTGTCTGAATTCAGTTGGCAACTTTCCAATAGCCAAATCGTTTTCGAATTCGTTCAAATCGGCCGTGGTGACCCCATCGTTTAAATTATCTTCTAATTCAGGATACTCGTCTTCCATCCATTTCTCTATTCTGTCCCATAAACTATCAATAGAGGGCAATGGTGGTAATCCATCACGCGACAAACTTTGCATTGGCAAGTCGGTGGTACTGTTCAAATTTGACGACGATCTTAAGCCCGGGGTGTAGCCCACGGACGCGGAGGTTCGCTCGATTAATGAGTGTGATGAGCTATTTTGTAGTTCGTTCAACCGCGATGTCGAACCGTGGCCATACTGGCTGCCAATGACGTTAGACGAGCCGTGGCCCGAACTTCTTGAGGAAGATTTGTTGGCTCCATACGAGGCATAGTGGTCCTCGGTGGTGATTGAATGGACAAACGCCTTTATACCGTCGAATATGCCCATGGCTATCTAAAGTAAAGATTAAATTTCAGAATAATGCACTTTTCGCTGACCAGGAACGTCGTGGCTCATCGAAATTCGCGGTACCGCCTGAGCCTGCAGTGGGCCCACCGCGACGCGAAACGGTCCGCAGCTGCTTCAAACGTCCCACTGGTACTGCCACCGCGGTACCAGTGGTGTTGCTATCTCCATGGGCGGATTTATTACAACGATCCTCGCCTCCTCGGGCCGAAACTGGTATCACACGTCAACATTTCAATTCATATTCACCAGCAACACTCAGCTACGTTTATTTCCTCCAGATGGCTTTGCCAACTGCGCCTGTTCGCTACTTCTTTTTCGACTACTCTACTTACTTTTGTGGATTGGACCGGGGCTGATTATAACAGCGCCACAAACAATTGGATTTTTTCTGTTTTGGTCCTCGATGTATCAGCCCCCATCGTTTCACATCTGAAACACAATTCCAATCTCAAACACCATGGTGGTCGCACTCCGGACCCAGCCTCGGTCTGCCTTCTATCTCCAGGGCGACCGGCATCAGCCCTTCCGGCAAAGCACCTTGTACCGCAACGTAGCTATTGTGTAGCCATTGTGCAACTATTGCGTGTTTGGTAAGATTCGTGCTCATACGAACAATACTGTTTCCAACTACATATGTGACATACAATGAATTAACAATAATGAGGTAATGATGTCGGACCAGGTGCTTATTGTGACCTGTGGGGGGGCAGTATGTTTCATATAGTGGCGTGGGCCAAAGCTCGGCGTCCCGGCAGAGCCCATGTACCCTCTGGGCACTGGCTAATGAATATAATAATAGCATTCTTGTGGATACTAGTCGGCACACAAGCAGTCCGGCGCATCCTCGTACAGTTACACTAAAACGGCACGGCTTTATCGTGAGCGATTCCACCTGGCACTGACGACCAAATATAGAGCACGGTTGGGGACTCAGCAGCCACAAACGGGGACCCCCAAACAGCCACGCTGTGGCTACATTGCTGGTGACGTCTTCACAAGCGGTACTCAACCAGGACTTTTGTCGGGTGATTCATGGTGCACACAGCACCATTACCGGCTGCGAGAGAATAGGCCCACAGTGCAGTGCTATATGAAAACAGCTAGACAAGCTAATTATCCCGCGTAGACAACGTACAAGCCACCAAATATGCCCCGATCGATGTCGACATGTTGCGACTGCCACTGCTTCTGCCGTGCTGCGACCGTCCCGTATTTGTGATGGATTATATCTTCGATGGCTGCTCTGCGCGCCCGAATATGTAGGCTTAGTATAGCACAAACGGTATTGGACGTAAATCTGTCGGAAATACCGGCGAGATGCCTCGACTCCTTAATGGAGTCGAGGGCTGCATCATCGCCGCAATAGTCCCATGTATGGTTGCGGTTGTACCTGACCCAAAACACCAGAAGCATGTCAACGTTCCATCTTCCGGCAGATTGCCTGGGTCAGTACCGCCGTCGGGGGATGGCGCCAGGGATAATTCCGCGTGCGTAGCGCCACGTCAGGCGGTACATGGTGGCACTCTATTGTTGCCATTACGAGCATCGAACCCAATGATATTTTTTCTGGCTATACACCAACAATAGGTGCTCGCCAATTGTCCTATTTTTACTATAAATTACATCAGCAGGACAAATTTTATTTTGTTCTTCTTCGACCTTTTGCTCCACCCATCTCGTTTGTGATCTTGGATCAGTTTTGTCAAGCCACAACACCGTGATGACACCGCTCAAAATCTTGAACAATTCTGCCTACATGACTAAGTCCGCCAAAGTACGGTTGCTTGCGGGAATAGGACTCTCATTAGCATTGCTAACGATCCTCGTCCACCTCGGGAGGTTAGAATTGACGGTGCAAAATTCTCCCAACCTTCACACACACCAAGACATAAACCCCTGGATCCAGGAAGTGTCGCCTTCCCTCTTGGGAAAACAGCTCTCGAGCATCTTAAGTTCCGACTGGAAAACGTCCCCTGGTGGGTTCAACATACAATCTCCGATTTTTCCAACCTACACATCGTCCTCCCGGCTTCGGCACCAGCTCGAGCAACAGTTCCCCTATGATCCCCTGAAGCCCATGCCTAAGCATATCTGGCAAACTTACAAGCATGGCCTTGAGTCCCCCGAGTTCCCAAAACACGAACGTAAAAGAGTCGATTCCTGGGTCAAGAATAACCCCGAGTATAAGCACAGTTTGCTCTCGGACGAAGAAATGCACCGATTCGTAGAAACAGAGTTTGCTACCATCCCTCTAGTGGTGGAGGCATTCAAAGTGCTACCGAAACCAGTATTGCAAGCCGATTTCTTTAGGTACTTGGTGGTGTTTGCACGTGGTGGTATCTACACCGACGTCGACACCGTCAATTTGAAGCCTATTGGAACCTGGATTTCGTCCCAGCCACTGGTCTACGGCGAGAATAATAATCCTGGATTGGTGGTAGGAGTAGAATCCAGCATCGAAAAACGAACTTGGAGAAAAAACTTTACCAGACTACTTCAGCTTGCTCAATGGACCCTTCAGGGAAAGCCGGGTCATCCCGCATTGTTAGATTTAATCTCTCATATTACTGAACACACCATCATGAGATATAGAAATAATGAGCTTCACAGAATATTCGGAAGAACCGCGACCGAAGACGTGATGAACTGGACAGGCCCAGGAGCATGGACAGACTCGGTGTTGAAGTATTTGGATGAGTTGTTCCAGAATGATCAATATATTGCTAATAGAAGCTGGGAGGAATTCACTCCATACTTCAACCAACGGTCTCTCGATAAATTCTCAAACGCAGTCGTCGTTCACGACGTGGTCATTTTGCCGTTAACAAGCTTTTGTCCAGAAAATAATGGTGGAGGAAGCACCAAGGACCCAATGGCTTATGTAGAGCATTGCTACGATGGATCTTGGAAAAACGGTAAGCTCTTTGGTTAATCCATAATTATTTTACACACATATCGCATAGCATTATTACTTAATATCCCCACTCGTCATACCGTCAAAGGTCGATATAGTTTGACGTTACTTAATATCAGATACCTAACAACCAGCTGTAGTTGACAACAGTGTCAACAACGGTTTACTTTGCTACTTATAGTGGCATATTGTAGATATACTGACCAAGAATGGATCTTGGTCATTGGCTTGTATTTAAAATTTTGTTCTAAAATATACTTTTATTTGCACAAGTTGCCAGCTGAAGGCTGAAATCCTATCACTAACTGGTCAAACATCTGGTATTGAATTAAATTATGAAATGATTAACGATAACAATATTTATAGATTATGTCACGAACTGAACTTCAATGGAAAATAAGTTAGTTAATCAAATATGATGCAAGTTGCTTCCCAAAGAATTCGGTCATTAAATCATTTTCATCGCTATAGTTGGTAACCCCAATGGAATCCTTAATGATATCGTAATTAATTTCTTCGCTGACTTTGGAATCGTGCTTATACAATGGGTGACGCAACACTTTGTTTCTGATCCAGCGAGCAGTAGTTTCAAGTTCACCAGAAGCACGGCGTGATATCAACAACAAGTATTGCTGCATTCTCAATAATGACAGTCTCAATTCTGGCGATACTTCCGAACTTTGAGGCACCAAATCTTCCGCAATAACTCTGATAATCAACTTGATTATCCCCGGGAATTCATCGTTACCATTGATAATGTCATTGCTGGTGTACGTCGCACATTCAGGTTCTTCGAGTTCAGCCGAAAGTCCGTTCAACACATGGTTTGAGTTCCCATTGGTATTTCCGTTAGCATGTCCATTTGTTGTTCCGTCAGTTTTGTTCAAATATCTATCAAACCATTCTAATCCATAGGCAGCAAATTCCGAGTTTCTGATTGCCCAGTTCTTTCTGAACCAAAACTTTTCGTTTATCGCAGCATCAACTTTGTGAGCTGTGATCATATTTTCGTCGATCTTGGAAATCGGAACGTACAAATTAGGTTTGTACTTTATGATTGCCTTAGATAATAAACTGATGAAGTTGGAATATGCTGCGTTTTCAAAATCTGTCAATTGGATATCCATTGGTCTAAATTCAACTCTCCATCCAGGTTTGGATGATAAATCGGTTCCTTCAGGGTATAATGCTGGAGGTTTGAATCTCAACGTTTGCCAGTTTGTCGATTGAAGGTTTTCAAAATGGTCATTGTCCAAGCTATTGTTTTGCTCAACTCTTTCGGAGAAAATGACAATTGGGTCTCTGATGAACAAATGAGCGAAATGTCGAGCCAACAAATTGTCAAATATTCCTTCTGATTTCAACTTGTTGTAAACGTCTGAGTTAATTGGGGAGTAGATATCGTTATATTTGGCATCGAAATATTCATTTCCTCCTAAATAATTATCGATGGAGTCATATCTTGACTTTGGAATCTTTTGGATTGGTTTGCCGTCCTTGGTCTTCGAGTTCTTGTAGTCCCCAAACTCGTTGATAGGACAGTCGTCGATAAATTCCGAGTCTTCGTCCACATCCAACGCTCCAAATGGATTATAACCAGGATAAGCTTGAGTTCCCTTTTCTATAAAGGTTCTGTCGTCCACAGAACCGGAAACTACGTTCCATCTGACGTCTTGATTGACGAGATATCCTCTGAAAATCGGAGCCGCAGCAGACAATGCTAACATCACTGGTGTTAATGGCGCGAGGGTATCGTAAAGATACCGTGCTTCGTTAATATCACTTCCCTGCATTGTGATTTGTACACACGAGCTTCCCATACCGAATCCCATCGAGTCCATGTAGACATGGCCCGGCAAAGCTGCACCAATAAATGGTTCTATATCCGATGGAAACAATGACCGTTTTGGAATCGTGTCGTCGATCATTTTGGTTTCTGTGTCGGGATAAATAGGCAAGTTTATAGCCACTTTGTGGCCCTTACGTTTTCTGATATTAGCAGTCAAAGTAGGAAATCTGACGTGACGATTGATGATTTCGTCGGGCAAAAAGAGCGACTGTGAAGCTGGACCGTTGGCTTTTGCTGGTGGTGAAGTAAAGATTCCACACCCCATTCTTGGGTATGTCGTCAACGTCAACGGAATCACGTCCGAGGGTAATTCTTCCTCCGACACTTTTCTCCGAATGTTCATATTTTTCTCGACGTAGACGTAGTCTGACAACAGGTTCCCATCGTAAGGGCTAGCGGGAGTAACTTCGATCATAAACCGTCCGTACTCGGGATGGAACGAGACGTTATTTTGCAATGCCTTGTCAAGTAACTTATCCTCGTCGTTCAAATCGTCTAGGATCTGATCGTTATCGATAGACAAAGCCACGGAGTGGTTGGAATCGTCAACTTTGACCAACATATATTCGATTTCATCTCCCCAAAGAAAGGCATCATTTTGTCGGTGGTGGTGTTGGCGAAAGATATTAATTAACTGGGCGATCCCATTATTGCGAACATGCTGATTAGAATGTCTTGATTCGTCCCATGAAAGTGGTGTACCCAAACTCAAGAGACCCATAACGGTGGTGGTGGAAAACCCGGTGCCACAATCCAGATCGGAAGAGCACACGTCTGAACTCCAGTCACGCCAATATCTCGTATG
>ERZ778017.796-NODE-796-length-37856-cov-5.322981_pt1 | contig 37856 bp, 32 predicted proteins | sample MGYA00375747_ERZ778017 | MGnify/ENA primary metagenome ERZ778017 (study PRJEB29350, sample SAMN05509838) | bioreactor metagenome | biome: bioreactor; material: wastewater | place: South Africa: University of Cape Town | collected 2014-03-17 ...
GTCGTCTCGGACGACGGACGCGGTTTCGACGCGACGAGCGAGCCGGCGCAGCGCCGGCGGGCCGGCGAGGCCGAGTCCTCGTCGATCGGACTGGGATTGAGCATCGTCGAGCGCATCTGCGAAGGCGCGGGATGGACGATTGCGATCGACAGCGATCCTGGCTGCGGAACCCGGGTGGCGGTGGGCTTCGCCTGAAGCTGCGGGCGCGCCCGACTCTCACGCTTTTCCGGCTCTCACGCTTTTCTTACAGGCTGCCGCGCCGGCGCTCACGCGCCGTCGAGCATCGTGGCGGGCATGCCTGGATCCCCGCCTGCTCGTCGCACGCTGTCGATCTCCCATCAGGCCAGTGTTGATGCCGTTGCCGTTTTCGCGCTGCTCGTCGTCACGTGGACGGCGACCCGCGTCGTGCTGGCCGCGCTCGCCTGGCCGGAACTCGATGCGCATCCTTTCCCGCTGCTCGCGGTCTTCGGGCGCGGCCTGGCGATCGACGCGCTGCTCGCCGCGTCGGTGTCGTCGGCGGTGCTCGCCGTGCGCGCGCTCGTGCACGGCGGCGCGCGGCGCCCGCGGGGCTCACACGCGGCCCGGGCCTTGCGCCTTGCGATCTTCGCGTCGGCAGCGGTATTCGTCGCGATCGCCGAGGTGCTGTTCTGGGACGAGTTCTCGGTACGCTTCAATTTCATCGCCGTCGACTACCTGGTCTACACGACCGAGGTCATCGGCAACATCCGGGAGTCGTATCCCCTCGTGCCGCTGCTCGCGGCGGTGGCGGCGGCCGGAGCGGTGGGCGCGCTGCTGCTGGCGCGGTCGTTTCCGCTTCGGCTGCAACCGGCGTGGCCATGGCGAACGCGCCTGCTCGTGTCGTCGTCGGCGATCGTCGTTGCCGTGTTCGCCGGGCGAGCCGCGATCGCGCTCGACGACGGCACCGGGTCGACGGCTTCGTTGCACGCCGACGTTCCCGCGCAGGAGCTGGCGCGCAACGGGCCGGCGAGCTTCGTCGCCGCGTACCGCGACAACGAGCTGTCGTTTCGCCGTTTCTACGCGACGATCGACGATGCGCGCGCGCTTCGGCTGGCCGGACCCTGGCCGCGGCCGCAGCCCGCGCCCTCGATCGAACGGGTCGCCACCCGAGCCGCGCGCGAGCGGCCGCGGCACGTCGTCGTGATCCAGGTCGAGAGCCTGAGCGCGGACTATCTGGGCGTCTTCGGCAATCCGAACGGACTGACGCCCAATCTCGATCGTCTCGCGCGCGAGGGCGTCTCCTTCACCGAGCTGTACGCGACCGGCACGCGGACGGTTCGCGGGCTCGAGGCGCTTTCCGCCGGACTGCCGCCGCTGCCCGGCCAGTCGCTCGTGCGCCGCCCGGACAGCGCGGGCATGCAGACGCTGGGCTCGGTGCTGCGCGAGCACGGCTTCGAGGCGACGTTCCTGTACGGCGGCTACGGCTACTTCGACAACATGAACGAGTTCTTCGGCGCGAACGGCTACCGGGTGCGCGATCGCAGCGACATCCCGCGCGAGCGCGTGGGTTTCGCCAACATCTGGGGCATCGCCGACGAATACCTGTTCGACGACGCGCTCGGGCAGATGGATCGCGCGGCGAGCCATGGCCGTCGCCAGCTGCTGCACCTGATGACGACGTCGAATCACCGCCCCTACAGCTATCCGCAGGGGCGCATCGACATCCCGTCGAAGACCGGCCGCAGCGGCGCCGTGAAGTACACCGACTGGGCGATCGGCCGCTTCATCGAGGCGGCGCGCAGCCGTCCGTGGTTCGACCAGACGCTGTTCGTCATCGTCGCCGACCATTGCGGTTCGGTCGCCGGCAAGACGCGGATTCCGCCGCAGCGCTACCGGATCCCGGCGATCCTCTACTGGCCCGGGCATCTGGCGCCGCGCGGGATCTCCGCGCTGTCGAGCCAGATCGATCTGCCGCCGACGATCGCCGCGCTGCTGGGCATCGACGACGGCGGTCGATTCTTCGGGCAGGACCGTTTCGTCGCGCATCCGCTGGAGCGCGCGTTCCTCGGGAACTACCAGGAGATCGGCGTGCTCACGCCCGGCAGGCGCGGCGAGCGCGACCTCGTCGTGCTCTCGCCGCACCGGCGCGTCGAGCAGTACCGGATCGCCGGCGACGGCAGCCAGCGCCTGGTTGCCGTCGACCCGTCGAAAGCCGATCAGGCGATCGCGCAGTACCAGCTCGCCGACACGATCGTCCAGGCCGCACACCATCGGCCGGGCGAGGGCGTCGCGTTCGTCGCAGAAACGGCTGCCCGCTCAGCGATCGGGCCCGCGCGGCCGGCCGCGCGTGCGCCGCACGGCGGAAGCCTGCCGTAGCGCGTTGCGCAGCGCCACCGCTGCCTCGCCGATGTCGGCGCGCTGGCGCAGCAGCACCGAGGTGGCGCCCAGCGCCGGCAGGCCGCGCGCCGGAGATCGATCGAGCGCGTGCGCGCGGCCGACGTCGGCGGGCAGCGCGACGATGCCCAGTCCGCGACGCGCCGCCTCGATGCACATCGCCAGGCTCGGCGCCTCGAACACGACGCGGTGACGCGCCGTGCTGCCGGCGAGGGCGGTATCGCTGCGCCGGCGCAGCGCACCGCCGCGCGGCGGCGCGATCACCGGCCAGGGCGCGTTCTCGGTGGCCGGTATCGCGCGTCCGTACCACAGCAGCCGCTCGCGCGAGACCAGGGTCGCCCCGCCGGTCGCGCCGTCGGCGTGCTCGAGCAGCAGATCGAAGCCGCCTTGCGCGAAGCCCTCGTGCAGCGCCTCGCTGTCGTCGATGCGCAACTGCAACTCGACCTGCGGCCACGCATGCGCGAAATCGCGAACCGTCTCGATCAGCCCCAGGCCGAGCGCCACCGACTCGTCGGCGCCCAGGCGCACTTCGCCCGACAGCGCCGGCGCGTCCAGCCGCGTGAGGACGATCGTCTGCAGCCGCAGCAGCTCGCGCGCGATCGGCAACAGGCGCAGCGCCGTTTCCGTCGGTTCGACCGAGCGCGTCGTGCGCTCGAGCAGCGTCGCACCCACCAGCTTCTCGAGGCGCCGGATCTGCAGGCTCACGGCCGGCTGCGTCGTGCCCAGTTCGCGCGCCGCGCGCGAGAAGTTGCGCGTGTCGACGACGGCGAGCAGCGCGCGCAGCAGCGAGGCGGGCAGGTCCTTCGTGCGGGGATCGTCCTTCACCGTTCCCTTCCTTTGCGCAGATGCCTGCGCAGGAAGCGCGCCGGGTCGATCGCGCGCAGCAGATCCGATTCGATCGGCGCCGGGGAGCCGTCGGCCAGCGCCGGCAGGCAGCGGGCCGCCAGGCAGGCCCACAGCACGCCGCGCGCGCCGAAGCCGAAGGCGCCGTACATTCCGGGCGCACGCGGCAGCGGCTGCCGCGCATCGCGCACGAGCCGCTCGGCGTCGATGCCGGCGCTCGCCTCGTCGGGCATCTCGCCGATCGACGCGATGCGGTCTGCGCTCGACCAGCGTACGCCCACCGACGCGCTGCGCGCGCAGCGCATCCAGTCGTCGGTCCGCGTCTGCGCCGACGACGCAGCGAGCATGCGCGCGAGGCGCCGCAGATTGCTCGCATCGGCATCCGCTGAGAACTCGACGCAGTCGCCGGCTTCGAAGGTCGCGCCGACGAGGATCCGGTCCTCGGCCGGCGCCGCCCAGGCGAGCCCGCTCACCGCGCGACGCAGCCCGGGCAGGCATTCGCGCGGGAGCCAGGTGCTCTGTCCGTGCATCGCGCGCATCCGGATCGACGAGCTGGCGCCGAGCCGCATCGCATCGGCTGCATTGGCCAGCACGACGATCGCCGCTCGCGCGATCGCCCGGCCGTCGACGTCGAGCGCGCGCCAGCCGAGGTCGTCGCGCTCGAGGCGCTCGACGCGCGTGCCGGTGCGCAGCGCGATCGCGTCGCAGGCGAGCCAGCGCCGCACCAGCGCGCGCGGATCCTCGACGTGCGCGCGAGGCAGCCACAGCGCCCCACGCGGCAGCGTGACGCCGGCGAGTTGGCCGGCTTCGATGCGGTCGACGTGCCGGACGAATTCGGCGGGAAAGCGCAGCGCCGCGAGCATCGCGATCCGCTTCTCCGACTGCTCGTCGTCGGCATCCAGCACGAGCTTGCCGTCCGGCGGCGGCGTGCCGTCGTCGGCCAGCCACTCGCGGGCGGAGAGCCCGGCGCGGGTGAGCCGCGCCAGCACGTTGTCGTCGATCGACAGATGCAGGTGGTCGGCGGCCAGCGGCTGTCCCGAACCGCCGCCGGCCGGCAGCGCCTGCGCCTCGACGACCTGCACCTTCCAGCCGCGACGCGCGAAGCCGGCGGCGGTGGCAGCGCCCGCGAACCCGGCGCCGACGACGAGCACGTCGTTCGACGGCCAATCGCGCGGCGCAGGCGGGGCAGGGAAGCTGCGCCAGCGCGGCACATATCGCCCCCGCAGCCGATGCCGCTTCCCGCCGTGGCCGGCGACGCGCTCGACCTCGAATCCGGCGGCGACGAGCGCATCGCGCACGGCCGCAGCGGCCGTCCAGGTCGCGAAAGGAGCACCCGGGCGGGCGAGGCGCGCAACCGCACGCATCGTCGCTTCGTCCCACATCGCCGGGTTGCGGGCGGGCGCGAAGCCGTCGAGAAAGATCGCGTCGGCCGCCATCCGCAGCCTGCCCATCATGCGCGATGCATCGCCCAGGCACAGGTGCAGCACGGCGTCGGCATCGTCGAACTCGATCGCGTGCATCCCGGGCAGAGCGAGCGGCCAGCGCGCACGCAGGCGCGCGGCGTCGGCGGCGTCGGCGCCGAGCGCCTCGTGCACGCGCGCGAGGTCCGTGCGCGCGAGCGGGTGCGCTTCGATCGAAACGAAATGCAGGCGCAGCCCCGCGGGCGCGACGTCGCGCCAGGCCGCGAGCGTCTCGAGGAAATTCAGCCCGGCGCCGAAACCGAGTTCGAGCACCGCGAAGGGCCGTGCGATGCGGGCTTCGGGTCGGTGCAGCGCGCGCCATCGCTGCGGCAGCGCGCATCCTTCGACGAACACCTCGCGCGCCTCGGCGCGCGCGCCGCTGCGGCTGCGGAAGACGTCGCCGAAGCGCGCGCTGAAGGGCGCGCCGCTCTCATCGAAGACGATCGGCGGGTGCGGTTCGATCGGGTCCATCGGTAGGGTGCGCCTGTCCTCGTCCGCGCCGGGGCGGTCGCTCGGAGGCGCGCGACCGCCATGGTAATGTGCATCACTGCTTCGAGAGTCGCGGGACGGAGTCGATGATCAGGGCGCATTGGCAGGATCGCATCGAAGTGGCCCTCGGGCTGTGGCTCGTCGCGTCGCCTTTCGTGCTCGGCCTGGAGACCACGCAGGCGGCCGCGTGGTCGGCGATGGTCGCCGGCGTGGCGATCGTCACTTTCGCGGTCGACGCCTTCTACTATCCCGAGATCGTCGAAGAGTGGGGCAACCTGGCGATCGGGCTGCTGCTGCTCGCCTCGCCGTGGCTGCTCGGCTACGCGCCGGTGCGCATCGCGACGATCAACGCCGTGGTCTGCGGCGTGGCGATCGCCGCGCTCTCGTTCTCCACCGTGGGCGACATCCGGCGCGAGCGCCGCGCGCGCGCGCTGCGCGGCGAATCCTGAAGCGCATCTTGCCGATGCACGCCCAGCGCTCGACGCCGCGCCGCGGGCCGGCGTCCGGCGCACATATCGGCGCCTGGTTCGATCGCAACGTCTTCGCGCTCGCGCGCGACATGCGCGTGTCGTACCTGCCGCCGCTGATGGTCTACGTCGCCGCCGGCATCTCGGGACTGACGGCGATCGTCGGCACCTTCTTCGTCAAGGAATACCTCGGGCTGTCGGCGGAATTCCTCGCCGCGCTCGGTTTCTGGGCGGGCCTGCCGTGGGCGCTGAAGATGCCGCTCGGCCACCTCGTCGACCTGATCTGGCGCCACAAGGCCGCGCTCGTCTGGCTCGGCGCCTCGCTGATCGCGGCAAGCCTCTTCGTGATGATCGGGTTGCTGGCCGATCCGCAGCGCATGCGCGCGATCATGTCGGCAGAGTCGTGGTACGTGCTCGCGGCGCTGCTCGCGCCGATCGGCTACGTGACGCAGGACGTCGTCGCCGACGCGATGACGGTCGAGGCGGCGAGCCGCTGCCCGAAGAGCGGGTGCGCGCGATGCACACGACGATGCAGACGCTCGGGCGCGTGGCGATCATCGGCGGATCGGTGCTGGTCGCGCTGGCCAACGTGTTCCTGCTGCGCGACGCGAACCTGCTGCCCGAGGCGCAGAAGCTCGACGTCTACATCCGCGTCTACGTCTACGCGCTGGTCATTCCCGTGGTGTCGGTGGCCGGCGTGCTGTTCGCGTCGTGGCTGCGGCGGCGCGAGGGACGGCGCCTGCGCCGGCAGGGCGTGCCGAAGGACGAAATCCACCGGCGGCTGGACGTGCAGGCCGAGCGCCCGCCGGTGAACTGGTGGGTGCTCGGCGGCGGGCTTGCCTTCGCCGTGCTGTCGCTCGGCGTGGGGCTGGGCGACGTGCCGGCCGCCGAGGAGATCGTCTTCGTCGTCTCGATGACGATCGTCGTCACGCTGATGGTGCGCCTGACGCGCGATCTCGCGCCGGCGGCGCGCGAGACGCTGCTCGGCACGGCGCTCGTCATCTTCGTGTTCCGGGCGCTGCCCACGCCGGGTGCCGGACAGACCTGGTGGATGATCGACGTGCTCGGCTTCGACCAGCAGTTCCTGTCGGTACTCGCCGTCATCGGCAGCGTGCTGACGCTGGCGGGCCTGTTCATCTTTCGCCGCTTCATGGCCGAGCGGTCGATCTACTACATCGTCGCGGTGCTGACCATCGTCGCCACGCTGCTGTCGCTGCCGATCGTCGGCATGTTCTACGGGCTGCATCACTGGACGGCGGCGCACACCGGCGGCGTCGTCGATGCGCGCTTCATCGTGCTCGTCGACACCGCGGTCGAATCGCCTCTCGGACAGATCGCGATGGTGCCGATGCTCGCGTGGATCGCGAACTCGGCCCCGGCACAGCTGAAGGCGACGTATTTCGCCGTGATGGCCTCGTTCACGAATCTCGCGCTGTCGGCTTCGCAGCTGTTCACCCAGTACCTGAACGACCTGTTCCTCGTCACGCGCGAGGTGCGCGATCCGGTGAGCGGGGCGGTGAAGGTGCCCGCCGACTACAGCCAGCTCGGCGAGCTGATGGTGGTGGTCGTCGCGATCGGTTTCTTCGTTCCGATGGCGACGATCGTGCTCGCGCGCATAGCGCGGCTGCGCAGCGCATGAGGGTTCGGCGCTCGCCGTTGCGGGCCGGGGCGGCGGTGTTCGTGCTGCTCTCGGTGGCGATGCATGCGGCCGTCTGGAACGCGGCGCGCCGCGCCGCGCCGCAGCTGTCGGCCGAGCCGCCGCAGCCGGCCGTGGTGCGGCTGGTCGCTCCGGCCGCGCCGCAACCGCCGGTCGCCACCATGCAGGCGCCGGCGGCAGGCGCGATGCAGGCGCCGGCGAGCGCGGCGAGTGCTTCGCGGCCGAGGCCGCGGAAACCCATGCCGAAGCGCAGCATGCGGCCCGCCGCGGCAGACGCGCCTGCCGCACGGCAGGCGCATCCGGCGCAGGCGGCGACGCCGAACCCCGCCGCCTGGCGAGGCCCGGTGACGCTGCCCGAGTTCGATGACTCGATCGACGTGGCGCTCGCCTTCGCCGCGCCGCCCGCTGCCGCGCCGCCCGAAACGGCGGCTGCGCCTTCCGGCGTCGATGCCGCGCCGGCTCCCGGCGACGAGGCGGCGACTGCCGTGACGACCGCGGCCCAGGAAGCGCAGTCTTCGTCGTCGAAGCCGCTGCACGTGACGCCTGCCAGCGGCAGCGTGCGCTACCGCGTGCACTACGGCGACCCGGCCGACGGCAACGTCGTCGCGTTGCTCGAACAGCGCTACGAGATCGACGAGCATCGCTATCGGCTGCACAGCGAGGGGCGCGCCACCGGCATCGTCTCCTGGATCTATCGCGGCACGCTGCTGCAGGAGAGCAGCGGCCGCGTGTCGGCTTCCGGACTGCAGCCTGAGCGTTACCGCGAGCGACGCGGCGAGCGCAGGGAGAAGGAAGCCGTGCTCGACGCCGGCACCGAACGCGTGCGCTTCGCCTCGGGCGCGGAGGCGGCATTGCCGCCGGGCGTGCAGGACCGGCTGTCGGTATTCGTCCAGCTCGGGCTGCTGCTGCAGGCAGACCCGTTGCGCTTCGCCCCCGGCGCGGTCGTCGAGATTCCGGTGCTCTCCAACTCGCGCATCGAGGCTTCGTCGTTCCGCGTGCTCGGAAGCGAGACCATCGCGGCCGGCGCCATCGATCTGGCCGCGCTGCATCTTCGCCGCGCTCCGCTCGACGACGAGGAGCCGGCGATCGATCTGTGGCTCGCCCTCGAGCCGCGCGTGCTGCCGCTGCGCGTGCGCATCACCGAATCGAGCGGGCGCGCCCTGGACCAGGTCGTCGTCCTCGACGACGACCGCTGAGCGCGGCGCCGGTCGTCCACCCCGGTCTTCGGCGCAACGCGCGCCGGTGCTGCGTTATCCTCGTCGTCCATGACGCACATCCTGCATCGCACGCTGAACCGCCGCTTTCCGGTCGCCGTCGGCGGCGAGGGAACGACGCTCGTCGACGCCGACGGCAAGCGCTATCTCGACGCCTCGGGCGGCGCGGCCGTCTCGTGCCTGGGGCACGGACACCCGGACGTTCGCGCCGCGATGCACGAGCAGATCGACCGGCTCGCCTACGCGCATACGAGCTTCTTCACCACCGAGGTGGCCGAGACGCTCGCCGACCTGCTGATCGAGGGCGCGCCGCAGGGCATCGGCCGCGTCTATTTCGTCTCGGGCGGCTCGGAGGCGGTCGAGGCGGCGCTGGAGATGGCGCGACAGTACTTCGTCGAGATCGGACAGCCGCAGCGCAGGCATTTCATCGCGCGCCGCCAGAGCTATCACGGCAACACGCTCGGCGCGCTGGCCGTCGGCGGCAACGAATGGCGCCGGCGCCAGTTCGCGCCGCTGCTGGTCGACGTCGCGCACGTCTCGCCGTGCTACGAGTACCGCGGTCGTCGTGCCGGCGAGAGCGCCGAGGACTACGGTCGCCGGCTGGTCGACGAGCTCGCCGCGCAGATCGACGCGCTGGGCAGCGAGAACGTCATCGCCTTCGTCGCCGAAACGGTAGGCGGGGCGACCGCCGGCGCGATCGAGCCCGTTGCCGGCTATTTCCGCGGCATCCGCGAGCTGTGCGACCGTCACGGCATCCTGCTGATCCTCGACGAAGTGATGTGCGGCATGGGCCGCACCGGCACGCTGCACGCCTGCGAGCAGGAGGGCGTGACGCCCGACCTGATGACGATCGCCAAAGGCCTGGGCGGCGGCTACCAGCCGATCGGAGCGGTGCTCGTGCAGTCGCGCATCGTCGAGGCCTTCTCGCGCGGCAGCGGCTTCTTCCAGCACGGGCATACGTATCTGGGCCATCCAGTGGCGTGCGCGGCGGCGCTGGCCGTGCAGCGCGTGATCCGCCGCGATGGGCTGCTCGCCGCCTGCCGAAGCAGGGGCCAGGCGCTCGAGGCTCGACTGCGCGCGCGCTTCGGCGCGCACGAGCAGGTCGGCGACATCCGCGGACGCGGCCTGTTCCGTGCGATCGAGCTGGTTGCCGACCGGGCAACGAAGGAGAGCTTCGACCCGGCGAAGAAGCTGCACGCGCGCATCAAGCAGGAGGCGATGTCGCGCGGCCTGCTCGTCTACCCGATGGGCGGAACCGTCGATGGCCAGCGTGGCGATCACGTGCTGCTCGCGCCGCCGTTCACCGTTTCGCCGGCCGAGATCGACGCGATCGTCGAACGGCTCGGCGACGCGGTCGAGGCGTCGATCGCGGCTTCGCGCGGCTGATCGACGTAGACCGGGGAGTTTTCCCGGGGTTGTCGGGAAAGCGCGAAGCTGCATAATGGCCCGCCCCCACCGCACTGGAGACGCACCGATGCGCAAATCCCCGAAGCTCCTCCGCCTGGCGGCGTTCTCCGTCGCCGCCCTGACGGCCGCAGCCTTCCAGGCGCCGGTCGCCGCGCAGCAGAAGTTCATCACGATCGGTACCGGCGGCGTCACCGGCGTGTACTACGCCGCGGGCGGCGCGATCTGCCGGCTGGTGAACAAGGACCGCGCGAAGCACGGCATCCGTTGCTCGGTCGAGTCCACCGGCGGCTCGGTGTTCAACGTCAACACGATCAAGGCGGGCGAGCTCGATCTCGGCTTCGCGCAATCCGACGTGCAGTACAACGGCCTGAAGGGCGTCGGCCAGTTCAAGGACGCCGGCCCCTGGCAGGATATGCGCGCCGTCTTCTCGGTGCATCCGGAGCCGTTCACCGTGGTCGCGCGCAAGGAAGCGAACATCAAGAGCTTCGCCGACTTCAAGGGCAAGCGCTTCAACGTCGGCAACCCGGGTTCGGGCACGCGCGCATCGATGGAGGAACTGCTCGCCGCAATGGGCTGGACGCTGGGCGACTTCGGCCTGGCCGCGGAGCTGAAGGCCGACGAACACGGCCCGGCGCTGTGCGACGGCAAGATCGACGGCTTCTTCTACGCGGTCGGCCACCCGTCGGCGAACATCCAGGACCCGACCACCACCTGCGGCGCGCAACTGGTTTCGCTCACCGGTCCCGCCGTCGACAAGCTGCTCGCCGACAAGCCGTATTACGCGAAGGCGACGATTCCGGCCGGCCTGTATCCGAACAACCCGCAGGCCACCGAAACCTACGGCGTGCTCGCCACCGTCGTCGCATCGGCGAAGACGCCCGCCGACACCGTCTATGCGGTCGTGAAGGCGGTGTTCGACAACTTCGACGAGTTCAGGAAGCTGCACCCGGCGCTGGCGAACCTCAAGCCCGAGAGCATGGCGAAGGACGGCCTGTCGGCGCCGCTGCACGAAGGGGCGCAGCGCTACTATCGCGAGAAGGGCTGGATCCAGTGATGCGATGCGCATCCGGCGCACGAGCGGCGCCGGATGCGCCTGCGATCCCACGGGCGGGCCGCGTGCCCGCCTTTTCGATTGCGATGAACGCGTTCGCGCGCGCACGAGTCTTCCGGAGACGCGAATGAGCGAAACCGTCACGCCCTCCGTCCAGTTGCAGGAAATCGTCGCCGACGCCGACATGGGCGGGCGCGCCGCTTCGGGCGTTTCCGGCGCGGTGATCAGCGCGGTCGCGGTCGGCTGGTCGCTGTTCCAGCTCTGGTACGCGTCGCCGCTCCCCTTCGCGCTCGGCTTCGGGCTGCTCAACGACACCGAGGCGCGCGCGCTGCACCTGGCGATCGCGCTGTTCCTCGGCTTCCTCGCCTATCCCGGCTCGCGCCGGCGCGGCGTTCGCTACCGCGTGCCGATCGCCGACTGGGCGATGGCCTTCGTGGGCGCCTTCGCCGGCGCGTACCTGTTCCTGTTCTACAACCAGCTCGCCACGCGTCCCGGCGTGCCGATCCTGCAGGACATCGTCATCGCCACGGTAGGCCTGGTGCTGCTGCTCGAAGCGACGCGCCGCGCGGTCGGCCTGCCGATGACGATCCTCGCGCTGGTCTTCCTCGCCTACATCTTCCTCGGACCCTGGCTGCCCGACGTCGTCTCGCACAAGGGCGCTTCGCTCGAGCGGATGATCTCGCACATGTGGCTGACCACCGAGGGCGTCTACGGCGTGGCGCTCGGCGTGTCGGTGTCGTTCATCTTCATCTACGTGCTGTTCGGCTCGCTGCTCGATCGGGCGGGCGCCGGCAACTACATGATGCAGGTCGCCTTCGCCGCGCTCGGGCATCTGCGCGGCGGGCCGGCGAAGGTGGCGGTGGTCTCCTCCGGGTTGAACGGACTGATCTCCGGCTCGTCGGTGTCGAACGTCGTCTCGGGCGGCATCTTCACGATCCCGCTGATGAAGAAGGCGGGCTACGGCGGCGTGAAGGCCGGTGCGATCGAGACGGCCTCGTCGGTGAACGGGCAGATCATGCCGCCGGTGATGGGCGCAGCCGCGTTCCTGATGGTCGAATACGTCGGCATCCCGTACTCGGACATCGTCAAGCACGCGTTCCTGCCGGCGGTGATCTCCTACATCGCGCTCTTCTACATCGTGCATCTCGAGGCACTGAAGCTCGGCATGAACCCGAGCGCGGTGCGCCGTTCACGCCCGCTGCGCGAGCGCCTGCTCGGCTGGGGCTTCGGGCTCTCCGGAACGATCGTCGTCTGCGCGCTCGTCTACTGGATCGCGCTGGGTGCGCAGCGCCTGTTCGGCGACAGCGCGATCTGGATCATCGGCGGCCTGCTGCTCGCCACGCACATCGCATTGCTGTGGGATGCGGCGCGCAACCCCGACCTGCCGCAGGACATCGACATCGACAACCCGGTGCTGCCCGACACCTGGCCGACGGTGCGCGCGGGACTGCACTTCCTCGTTCCGATCGGCGTGCTGATCTGGTGCCTGATGATCGAGCAGCTGTCGCCGGCGCTCAGCGCCTTCTGGGCCACCGCCACGCTGATCGCGCTGATGGCCACGCAGCGGCCGATCGTCGCGTTCTTTCGCGGGGTGCCGGCGCTGCCCGAATGGCGCACGGGCCTGCGCGAGATCGTGCAGGGGCTGAACGACGGCGCGCGCAACATGATCGGCATAGGCATCGCCACGGCGACCGCCGGCATCATCGTCGGCGGCATCACGCTCACCGGCCTCGGCTTCCGGATGACCGACTTCGTCGAGGTGGTCTCGCAGGGCAACGTGATCGTCATGCTGCTGTTCACCGCCTTCGTCTGCCTGGTGCTCGGGCTGGGCGTGCCGACCACGGCGAACTACATCCTCGTCGCGTCGCTGATGGCTCCGGTGATCGTCGAGCTGGGCGCGCAGAGCGGGCTGATCATTCCGCTGATCGCCGTGCACCTGTTCGTCTTCTATTACGGGATCATGGGCGACATCACGCCGCCGGTGGGGCTGGCGACCTTTGCCGCGGCGGCGATCTCGGGCGAGGACCCGATCCAGACCGGCATCCAGGGCTCGATGTACGCGCTGCGCACCGTCGTGCTGCCCTTCGTCTTCGTCTTCAATCCGGCGCTGCTGCTGATCGACGTGCACGGCTGGTGGGAGGTGGCGCTCGTCGCCTTCGCCGCGATCGTCGCGTCGCTTACCTTCGCCGCCGCGACGATGTTCTGGTTCCGCGTTCGATGCCGCTGGTGGGAGGTCGTCGCGCTGCTCGTCGCGACCTTCGCGCTGTTCCGGCCCGACTGGTTCATGGATCGACTCGAGCCGCCGTACCGCGAGGTGCCGGCTGCGCAGGTCTTCGAGGTCGCGCAGCAGCTCGATCCGGGCGACAGGCTCGCATTGATCATCGAGGGGACGAACCTCGAGGGCGAGGGGATCCGCAAGACGGTGGGCGTTCAGCTGCGCGACGCGGGCGACGGCAGGAAACGGCTGCAGGAGGCCGGCCTCACCGTCACCACGCTGGGCGACCAGGTGCAGATCTCCAACGTGCGCTTCGGCAGCCGTGCGAAGAAGAACGGCTTCGAGATCGGCTGGCAGGTGGGCGGCGTGCTCGTGCCCACCGAGCGCCCGTCGATGCACTGGGTCTACGCTCCGGCGCTGTTGCTGGTGGCGCTGGTCTGGTGGGGGCAGGGGCGGCGGATCCGGCGTCAAGCGCCGGCCAGCCACGCAGCGTAGCGGGCGAGATCGACGTTGCCGCCGCTGAGGATCACGCCGACGCGCCGGCCCTGCCAGTCGTTCGCCGCCGCGAAGGCGCCGGCCGCGCCCAGGCAGCCGGTAGGCTCGACGACGATCTTCATCCGCTCGGCGAAGAAGCGCATCGCGTCGACGAGCTGCGCATCGTCGACGGTGACGACGTCGCGCGCCAGGCGCCGGATGATCGGGAAAGTGCGTTCGCCCAGGTGCCTGGTCATCGCACCGTCGGCGATCGTGTCCGGGATGCCGATCGTCACGATTTCGCCGCGCCGAAGCGACTGCCGGCCGTCGTCGCCTGCGGCCGGCTCGACGCCGAACACCGCGCAGAGCGGCGATACCGCTTCCGCCGCGAGCAGCGATCCCGACAGCAACCCGCCGCCGCCCAGCGGCACGAACAGCGCGTCGAGTTCGCCCACGTCCTCGAAGAGTTCGAGCGCCGCGGTTGCCTGCCCGGCGATCACGTCGTCGTGGTCGAAGGGCGGAATCAGCGTGAGGCCGCGTTCGTCGGCCAGGCGCTGCGCGATCGCCTCGCGCGATTCGCGCAGCCGGTCATAGGGGATGACCTCGGCGTCGTAGCCGCGCGTGGCGGCGAGCTTCGCCGCCGGCGCGTCGGCCGGCATCACGATCACCGCCGTCGAGCCCAGCTCGCGCGCGGCGAGCGCGATCGCCTGCGCGTGGTTGCCCGAGGAGAACGCAACGACCCCGGCGCGCCGCTGCGCCGGATCGAGCTTCGCGATCGCATTGAACGCGCCGCGGAACTTGAACGCGCCCATGCGCTGCAGGTTCTCGCACTTGAAGAAGAGCGACGCGCCGGTGCGCGCGTCGGCGGTGGCCGAGCGCAGCACGGACGTGCGGTGCGCGTGACCGCGCAGGCGCGCGGCGGCGGCGCGGACGTCGTCGATCGTCGGCAGGGGCAAGGCGGGCGGCATCGGCGCAAAGAATACCGCTCCGGGCAGCGGGTTCGCGTTTCGGCCTTGCGTTTCGGCCTTGCACGCCGGTGCGCCGGCGTGCGAGCCTGCCGCATCGATCTTTCCACCTCTTCGTGACTTCCGAAGTCTTCCGTGCCTTCCTGAAGCTCGGCCTGAGCTCCTTCGGCGGCCCGATCGCGCATCTCGGCTATTTTCGCGCCGAGTTCGTCGAGCGGCGGCGCTGGCTCGACGAGCGACGCTATGCCGAGCTGGTCGCGCTGTGCCAGTTCCTGCCTGGTCCGGCGAGCAGCCAGGTCGGCTTCGCGATCGGCCTGGAGCGCGCGGGCTGGCGCGGGGCGCTGGCCGCATGGGCGGGATTCACGCTGCCTTCAGCGATCGTGCTCGTGCTGTTCGCGCTGGGGCTCGCCCGGATCGATGCGGCGAACCCGGTGCTCGCCGGCGTGCTGCAGGCGTTGAAGGTCGTCGCGGTGGCGGTCGTCGCACAAGCGGTCGTGTCGATGGCTCGTTCGTTGACCCCCGATGTGCCGCGCCGCGCGCTGGCGCTGCTGGCAGCCGCCATCGTGCTGCTGCATGCGGGTACCGCGATGCAGCTCGTCGCGCTCGCGGCCTCGGCGCTGGGCGGGGCCTGGCTGTTGCGCGAATCGACGGGCGCGGCCGCCGACACGGCCGATGCCGCGCAACCCGGGCCGGCGCAGGGCATCGCGCCCCGGCGCCGCGTCTCGCGCCGTGCCGGCGCGACGGCGGCAGCGCTCTTCGTCGCGTTGCTCGTGGCGCTGCCGCTGGCCGCCTCGTGGTCTTCCGAACCCCGTCTGGCGATCGCGGCGGCGTTCTATCGTGCCGGCGCCCTGGTCTTCGGCGGCGGGCACGTCGTGCTGCCGCTGCTGCAGGCTGGCGTCGTCGCGCCCGGGTGGGTCGACGAATCGGCCTTCGTCGCGGGCTACGGCGCGGCGCAAGCGGTTCCGGGGCCGCTGTTCACCTTCGCGGCGTACCTGGGCAGCGTGATCGGCGCTCACGGCATCGCCGGCACGATGGCGGCCGGCGGCTCCGTATCCGGCGCCTGGGCCGCCGCCGCGCTGTGCCTGGTCGCGATCTTCCTGCCCGGCATGCTGGTGCTCGTCGCCGCGCTTCCGTGGTGGGATGCGCTGCGCACGCAACCGGCATTGCGCCGGACGATCGCCGGCGTCAACGCCGGTGTCGTCGGCGTGCTGCTCGCCGCGTGGATCGACCCGGTGGCGACGAGCGCCGTGCGCGGACCGGCGGATGCGCTGTTCGCCGCCGCCCTCTACGCGCTGCTCGTCGGGCTGCGATGGCGGCCGTGGGCCGTCGTCGTCGCGGCGATCGGCATCGGAACGCTGCGCGGCCTGGCCGGCTGAGCCGCGATCCCGCGACCGCCCGGCGGAATCAGAGCCGGATACGCGCCGCCAGCTCGCGCAGCCGCTCGATCGGCGGATCGCGCCGCGGCCAGCCCAGCGTCACCGCGTCGCCCGTCACGCGTGGCAGCACGTGCAGATGCAGATGCGGCACCGTCTGCCACCCGGCCACCCGGTTCGCCTGCAGGAGCGTCACGCCGTCGGCGCCGAACTCGCGCTCGACGGCGATCGCGATGCGGCGCGCGAGCTTCATCATCGCCACCGCCGTCTCCTCGTCGGCGTCCATCAGCGTCTCGTAGGGCTTCACCGAGGCGACGATCACGTGCCCGTCGTTCACCTGGCCGGCATCCATGAAGGCGAAGACGCGCTCGTCGGCGTAGACGCGCGCGCACGGCAACTCGCCGCGGTACAGCTTCTCGAAGATCGTCGGCATTCGTCGCGCTCCGGAAGGGGGGGCAATCGGGCAGGCCCTACAATAACGCGCTTTCCCGCTTCCTTTTCGTGCCCGGCCGGGCCGCCTGCCGCAGGCGGCCCGCGACACGCATCCAGCCATGAACCAGCCCGCGCAGCGCCTGTCCGTTCCGAAGGAAAAACTCAAGGTCGTCCTGTTCGAGGGCATCCATTCGTCGGCCGTCGACGTGCTGCGCAACGACGGCTACACGAACATCGACACCTACCGGCAGTCGCTGTCGGGCGACGAACTCGCGCACGCGATCGAAGGGGCGCATTTCGTCGGCATCCGCTCGCGCACGCATCTCACCGCCGAGGTTCTCGCGCAGGCCCCCAAGCTCACCGCGATCGGCTGCTTCTGCATCGGCACCAACCAGGTAGACCTCGACGCGGCGGCGCTGCGCGGCGTGCCGGTGTTCAACGCGCCGTTCTCCAACACGCGCAGCGTCGCCGAGCTGGTGCTCGGCGAGGTCATCATGCTGATGCGCGGCATTCCGCAGAAGAACGCGAAGCTGCATCGCGGCGGCTGGGACAAGAGCGCGGCGAATTCGTGGGAAGTGCGCGGCAAGGTGCTCGGCATCGTCGGCTACGGCCACATCGGCACGCAGATCGGCGTGCTCGCCGAGCAGCTCGGCATGAGCGTCGTCTTCCACGACATCGAGAGCAAATTGCCGCTGGGCAACGCACGGCAGGCGGCCTCGCTCGAAGAGGTGCTTCGGCTGGCCGACGTCGTCACGCTGCACGTGCCGCAGACGCCCGCCACGCACGAGATGATCGGCCAGCGGCAGATCGCGACGATGAAGCCGGGCTCCTTCCTGATCAACGCGTCGCGCGGTACCGTCGTCGTCATCGACGCGCTCGCCGAGGCGCTCGACAGCGGGCATCTGCTGGGCGCGGCGATCGACGTCTTTCCGGCGGAGCCCAAGGGCAACGACGGCGTCTTCGAGTCGCCGCTCACGCGCTTCGACAACGTGATCCTCACGCCGCACATCGGCGGCTCCACCTCCGAGGCGCAGGCGAACATCGGCGGGGAGGTCGCGGCCAAGCTGCTTCGCTACAGCAACAACGGCTCCACCGTCTCGGCGGTGAACTTCCCCGAAGTCTCGCTGCCCGAGCACGTCGGCAAGTCGCGCCTGCTGCACGTGCACCGCAACGTCCCGGGCATCATCGCCAACATCAACGAGCGCTTCTCGCGCGCCGGCATCAACATCTCGGCGCAGTATCTGCAGACGAACGCGCTCGTCGGCTACGTCGTCATCGACACCGACAGCGATGCGAGCCGGATCGCGCTGGAGGAGCTGTGCTCGATCGAGGGCACGATCCGCTGCCGTATCCTCTACTGAGCCTCTGACAGAGCCTATACAGCCGCGCTTCGCGAGCACGCCGATGGACGAACTCCCGCTTCAGCGACCCGGGCGCGCGCAGCCCGCGCCTGCCCCCGCCGTGCCGACCTTCGCCCTGTGGCAGCTCGGCTTTCGTCCGTTCTACCTGCTCGCCGGCATCTTCGCGGCGCTGGACATCGTCCTGTGGACGCTGCAGTTCGGCGGAACGATCGGCGCCGCGGTGCTGCGCGGCCCCTTGTGGCACGCGCACGAAATGCTGTTCGGCTACGCGCTCGCGGTGATCGCCGGGTTCCTGCTCACCGCCGTGCGCAACTGGACCAACCGGCCGACGCCCACGGGCGCGCCGCTGATGCTGCTCGCGGCGATCTGGCTGCTCGCGCGCGTGCTGGTGCTCGGTCCCTGGCCGCTCGCCGCGGCGCTGGCCAACGCCGCGTTTCCGGTGGCCGTCGCGATCGGCATCGGCATTCCCATCGTGCGCTCGCGCAACCGGCGCAACTACTTCTTCGTCGGCCTGCTGGTGCTGCTGGGCACGCTCGCGCTCGTCGTGCACGCGGCGCTCGACGGCTTCCTCGCCTTCGACCCGCTGCACGGCGTGCGGCTGGGGCTGGACGTCGTCCTGTTCATCATGGTCGTGATGGCCGGGCGCGTCGTGCCGATGTTCACGAACAACGGCATTGCCGGCCTGAACGCGCGTCGCAACCCGCTCGTCGAGAAGCTCTCGCTCGGCTCGGTCATCGCGCTGTTCGTCGTCGACCTGCTGCCGGCGCAGGCGTTTCCCTGGACGGGCGCGCTCGCCGGCATCGTCGCGCTGGCGGCCGCGCTGGCGAACGCGACGCGGCTGGCGCTGTGGCAGCCGTGGCGCACTTTCTCCACGCCGCTCGTCTGGGTGCTGCACGTCGCCTATGCGTGGATCGTCGTCCACCTGCTGCTGCGTGCCGGCGTCGCGGCCGGCCTGGTCGCGCATTCGGTGTCGGTGCACGCGCTCACGGTGGGCGGGATCGGCGGCCTGACGATCGGCATGATGACGCGCACGGCCCGCGGACACACCGCGCGCCCGCTGCGCGCCGACGGCTTCGAGGCGACGATGTACGCGCTCGTGTTCGCCGCCGCGCTGGTGCGCGTGTTCGGCCCGATCGCCAGCCCCGAGCATCTCGTCGTCTTCGTGCAGGCCTCTGCGATACTCTGGGCCGCGGCCTTCGGCCTGTACGTCGTGCGTGCCTGGCCCGTTCTCACGCGGCCGCGGCTCGACGGCAAGCCGGGCTGAATCCGCCGTTCGAAACGGATCCTCATGAACGCCACTGCCAGCGCCACCCGCACCGAGCACGATCTTCTCGGCGACCGCGAAGTCCCTGCCGACGCGTACTACGGCGTGCATACGCTGCGCGCGATCGAGAACTTCCCGATCACCGGCACGCCGATCTCGATCTACTCCGAGCTCGTGCGGGCGCTCGCGGCGATCAAGCAGGCGGCCGCGCAGGCGAACCAGGCGCTCGGGCTGCTCGACCCGCAGCGCGCCGACGCGATCGAGCGCGCCTGCCAGGAGATCCTCGGCGGAGCGCTGCACGACCAGTTCGTCGTCGACGTGATCCAGGGCGGAGCGGGCACCTCGACGAACATGAACGCCAACGAGGTGATCGCCAACCGCGCGCTCGAGCTGATGGGGCGCGCGCGCGGCGACTACGCGACGCTGCATCCGATCGAACACGTCAACATGAGCCAGAGCACCAACGACGTCTATCCGACGGCGTTGAAGGTGGCGGCCTGGTTCGGCATCGGGCGCCTGATCGAGGCGATGGAGCAGCTGCGCCTGGCCTTCGACGCGAAGGCGCACGAATTCGCCGACGTGCTGAAGATGGGCCGCACCCAACTGCAGGACGCCGTGCCGATGACGCTCGGCCAGGAGTTCTCCACCTACTCGACGATGATCGGCGAGGACCAGGAGCGCCTGCGCGAGGCGGCTTCGCTGATCCGCGAGATCAACCTCGGCGGTACGGCGATCGGCACCGGGATCACCGCGCATCCCGATTACGCGAAGCTCGTCTGCGCGAGCCTGTCGAAGATCACCGGCATCGAGCTGGTCACCTCGCCGAACCTGATCGAGGCCACGCAGGACTGCGGCGCCTTCGTGCAGCTCTCGGGCGTGCTCAAGCGGGTCGCGGTGAAGCTGTCGAAGACCTGCAGCGACCTCCGGCTGCTGTCGTCGGGGCCGCGCGCGGGGCTCAACGAGATCGACCTGCCGGCGATGCAGGCGGGTTCGTCGATCATGCCGGGCAAGGTCAATCCGGTCATCCCGGAGGTGGTCAACCAGATCGCCTACGAGGTGATCGGCAACGACGTCACCGTCACCTTCGCGGCCGAAGCCGGGCAGCTGCAGCTCAACGCCTTCGAGCCGATCATCGCGCACAGCCTGTTCAAGAGCATCAAGCACCTGCAGCACGGCTGCGAGACGCTCACCGAGCGTTGCGTGCGCGGAATCACGGCCAATCGCGAGCGGCTGCGCGAGATGGTCGAGAACTCGATCGGCATCGTCACGGCGCTCAATCCGTACATCGGCTATGCGAACGCCACCGCGGTCGCGGCCGAGGCCGACGCCACCGGCGGCAGCGTCTACCGCATCGTCCTCGACCGCGGGCTGATGACGCAGGCGCAGCTCGACCGGCTGATGCGGCCCGAGGAGCTGACGCGGCCGCGGCCGATCCGCGTAGCCGACTGAGGAGGCAGGCGCTCGCCACGCCCTCGCAGCCGCGAGCCCGGCCGCGCTTGTCTTCTCCGGAAATGGAGCTCATACTCTCCTGAAAAGGAGAGATGAATGCCTGCTTCCACCGGGGCGCGGCGTACGGCGCATCGCTATCCGGACAGCCGCTTCGATCCGCCGGCTTTCGTCGACCTGAGCGCGCGTGCCGAGCGCGAACGCCTGTCGCATTCCGCGTTGCGCGGCTTCTTCGCGATCGCCGAGCGCTGGAAGCTGCGCGACGACGAGGCGCGCGAGCTGCTCGGCGGCGTTTCGAGCAGCGCGTACTACGAATGGAAGAAGAAGCCCGAGCGCACGCTCGAGGTCGACCGCATCACCCGCATCTCGTACCTGGTCGGCATCTACAAGGCGCTGCACATCCTCTACGGCGACGAACTGGCCGACGAGTGGGTGCGGCTGCCGAACCGCAACGCGTTGTTCGGCGGGCGCTCGCCGCTCGAGTACATGATCGCCGGCGGACTGCTCGCGATGCAGACGGTGCGCAGGCTGCTCGACGCGAGGAGGGGCGGCACGTGAGCGCGGGCGCCGCGCTGCCCAGCACGACGCTCGTACGGCGCTTCGACACCGTGCGGCTGATCCCGTCGCGCTTCGCGCCGCGCGAGGATTCCGTTCTCGCCGGCATCGCCGCCGACGATGCGCATCTGGCGGATCTCTTCGACCTGGACAACGCGACCAACGAGCGGCTGCGTGCCGAGCGCGGGCTCGCACCGGGCATCGGCGTCGACGAGCTGGTGTTCGGCGTGCCGAACTGGCGTATCGTCAATGCGGCCTTCGTGCACGCGCGGCCCGAGGGCAGCCGTTTCAACGGGCCCGATCGAGGCGCCTGGTACTGCGCCTTCGAGATCGAGACCGCGCTCGCCGAGATCGGGTTCCACAAGACGGTCGAGTACGAGGAGATCGGCCGCTTCGACGACAGCGTCACCTACGAGGCCTTCCTCGCCGACTTCACGCACGAGTTCCACGACCTGCGCGACGATCCGCGCTTTGCCCGCTGCCTGGACCCGGCCAGCTACGTCACTTCGCAGCGGCTCGCCGAGCGGCTGCTCGAGCGCGGATCGATCGGCATCGTCTATCCGAGCGTGCGCCGGGCAGGGGGAACCAACCTTGCCTGCTTCCGTCCGGCGGTCGTGGGCAACGTGCGCCGCGGCGAGGCGTGGCGCTTCACCTGGGCCGGCTCGCGGGAGCCGGTGATCGAGCGGGAGCCCGAGCGCGGGCGCGAGCACGAGCGTGGGCGCGAGGATGAGCACGAGCGCGGGCGCGAGCATGAGCGCGGGCACGGCCGGGTGCGGGAGAGCCTTGCAGCCGCGCGACGGACGGTGCGCCGATCCTCTCCCGGCGGCCCGGGCCGATGAACGTGTCGCCGCAGCCCGAGGGGCGGCCCACGTTCGGGGCGGAGCGGATCGCCGCGCTCAGCGACGGCGTCTTCTCGATCGCCGCCACGCTGCTCGTGCTCGACGTGCGCCTGCCGGCCGGCGCCGACGAGTTCCGCTGGGCACAGCTGCAGGCGGTCGCGCCGCATCTGCTCGGCTACGTGATCAGCTTCCTCGTCATCGCGCGCATGTGGATCGCGCAGCACCGCCTGCTGCAACCCGTCGAGCGACTCGACGCTCGTGCGCTGTGGCTGGGTCTGCTGTTCCTGATGCTCGTGGCCTTCGTGCCGTTTCCGACTTCGGTGCTCGCCGAGCACGGCAACCGCGACGCGGTCGTGCTCTATGCGATGACGATCGTCTCGCTCTCGCTGCTGCTCTCGGCCTTCGGCGCCTGCGTGGGGCGGCACCCGGAATGGCTGCGCGAAGGCGAGGGCGCAGTCTATCGTCGCGAAGGGTTCCGTCCCTGGGCGGTGCCCGCCGTCTTCGCGCTGTCGATCCCGATCGCCTGGCTGGACCCCGACTGGGCGATGGCGTTCTGGCTCCTGCTCGTGCCGCTCGGACTCGCCCTGCGGCGATAGGGTTCCTCGAATTCGAGGAAGTCGTTCTCGGCGAGCGCGCCGGCGATCCACTCCGCCACGCCGCGCGCCTGCAGCACGCGCGTGGCGTAGCCCTCGGCGCTCGATCCGAGCGGAACGCCGTAGGTGCGAAAGCGCGAAGCCACCGGCGCGTAGAAGGCGTCGGCGATGCCGAAGGTGCCGAACAGGAACGGCCCGCCCGAGATCGCCAGGCAGTCGGCCCAGATTTCCTCCACGCGCGCGACGTCGTCGCGCACCGCGGCCTGCTCGTGCAGGATGCGCGGGCCCAGCTCGGGCAGTTGCGCCTCGACGTTCAACGGGAAATGCGTGCGCAGCGCGGTGAAGCCCGAATGCATCTCGGCGACGATGGCGCGCGCTCGCGCGCGCGCGGCGCGCTGCGCCGGCCACAGGCGGCGGTCGGGGTGCAGCTCGGCGAGGAACTCGGCGATCGCCAGCGTGTCCCAGATCACCTGCATGCGCCCGTCGATCTCGGTCTGCAGCACCGGCACCCGGCCGGTGGGGCTCAGTCCGGCAAGCGTGCGCTTGAACTTCGACTCCGGCGCGAAGGAGTCGAAGCGCACCATCACCTCCTCGAAGGGGATCTGCAGGTGGCGCATCAGCACCCACGGGCGCATCGACCACGACGAGTAGTTCTTGTTGCCGATGAACAGCTTCATCTGCGTGGCCTTCTTCATTGCGCCAGGTATCCCCCGTCGATCGGGTAGTAGCTGCCCGTCACGAACGAAGCCTTGTCGGTGCTCAGCCAGAGCACCAGCTCGGCGACCTCGGTGTCGCGCCCCAGGCGCCCGATCGGATGCAGGCCGACCAGCGCACCGCGCACCTCGTCGGACAGGTTCTCCAGCAGCGGCGTGTCGATGTACCCCGGTCCGACCGCGTTGATGCGGATGTTCTTCTGCGCATACTCGATCGCCGCCGCGCGCGTGAGGCCGACCACGCCGTGCTTGGCGGCGACGTACGGAGCGTGGTCGGTGGTGGCGACCTGCCCGAGAATCGACGCCATGTTGACGATCGCCCCGCCCCCGGCGCGCAGCAGCTGCGGGATCTGGTAGCGCATGCCGTAGAACACGCCCGACAGGTTGATCGACAGCACGCGGTTCCACTCCTCGGGCGGCATCTCGCCCACCGGGTGCGCCTCGCCGCCGATGCCGGCGTTGTTGCAGGCGATGTGCAGCGCGCCGAAGTGCTCGACCGTCTTCGCGACGAGCTGCTCGTTGTCGCGCGGCGACGAAGTGTCGGCGCGCACGAAGATCGCCGTTCCGCCGGCCGCCGCGATCCGCGAGACCGTCTCGTGGCCCCCGCTCTCGGAGACGTCCGAGACGACGACGCGCGCGCCGGCCTTCGCGTAGGCGAGGGCTACGGCGCGCCCGATGCCCGATGCGGCGCCGGTCACCACCGCGACGCGCCCGTCGAGCTGTGCTGGCATGTCGTCTCTCCTCGTGATGGTTGCAGCGGGCATTGTGCACCGGTACGCGATCGCCCCGAGCCGCGGCGGGGCGGCGGTAAGATTCGTCTCTTTCCCTTTCCCTTTCCCTGCCCCGGCCGCTCCCGGCCGGCTCTTCCCATGTCCGTGCCGCCTCCGCGCGACCCCGCGTCCGCCGCGTCATCGTCCCCGCCGGCGAAAGAGCCGCAGCGTGCGCTCGACCTCGCGCTGCAGGGCGGCGGCGCGCACGGGGCGTTCACCTGGGGCGTGCTCGATCGGCTGCTCGAGGACGAGCGCATCGGCTTGTCCGGAATCAGCGGAACGAGCGCGGGCGCGATGAATGCCGTCGTGCTCGCCTCGGGCCTGGCGAAAGGCGGGCGAGCAGGCGCCCGCGAGGCGCTGCGCGCCTTCTGGGCCGATGTCGCGCGATCGGCGCGACTCGCCAGTCCCTTTCACCGCGGTCTGTTCGGCGCCTTTCTCGGCAATCCGCTCGCCGCCTGGGCGGTAGCGGGGCAGTACTACGACGTGGCCGGACGGATGCTCTCGCCCTACCAGTTCAATCCGCTGAACTACAACCCGCTGCGCGAGGTCGTCGGGCGCATCGTCGATTTCGATGCGGTTCGCGCGAGCGTGCAGCCGCGCCTGTTCATTGCCGCCACGCAGGTGAGCACCGGCCGCTTGCGCGTCTTCCGCAACGAGGAGCTGTCGCTCGACGCGCTGATGGCCTCGTCCTGCCTGCCGACGCTGTTCCAGGCGGTGCGGATCGACGGCGAGGCGTACTGGGACGGCGGCTACATGGGCAATCCGTCGTTGTTCCCGCTGATCCACGAGACCTCGGCGAACGACCTGCTGCTCGTGCAGCTCAATCCGTCGCGCCGCGACGAGGTGCCCACCGATGCGGCAGCGATCCTCGACCGGGTCGACGAAATCACTTTCCAGGGAAGCCTGATCAAGGAGTTGCGCACGGTCGCGATGCTGCAGCGACTGATCCGTCAGGAGGCATGCTCCTGCGGCGACGCGGTGTTCGCGCAGATCGCCGAGCTGCGCGTGCATCGTCTCGACGGCGGGGTGCATCTGGCGCAACTCGGGCGCGAGAGCAAGACGAACACCGATTGGGATTTCCTGCTCGGGCTGCACGCCGCAGGGCACGCGCAGGCCGATGCCTGGCTGCGCGAGCACTACGACGATCTCGGCCGGCGTTCGACCTTCGACCCGCAGGCCGAGTACCTGACGGCGTACTAGATTTCATTCACGGACGCCGAGCGTGGATTCGCCGGCTCTGTCAACATTGGTTTTTTCCCGAGGCGGTATTGCTCGGGCGCACGAGTCCCCATGTCATCGAACTCCTCCGAATCCCGCCCGCTGCAGCGGCGCCTGGATGCGCTTTCGCCCGAGGTGTTGCGCAGCCTGCGCCGCGGCATCGAGAAGGAGAGCCTGCGCACCGGGCGCGACGGCCGCCTGGCGCTGACCCCGCATCCGGCCGCGCTCGGCTCGGCGCTGACGCACCCGCACATCACGACCGACTTCAGCGAATCGCAGATCGAGCTGATCACCGGCGTGCACGTCGACGCCGACGGGTGCCTGGCCGAGTTGACCGAGCTGCACCAGTTCGTCTATCGGCATCTCGATGACGAGATCCTGTGGAGCGCGAGCATGCCCTGCGGGCTGCCCGCCGACGACGAGATTCCGCTCGCACGCTACGGCAGCTCGAACCTGGGACGCGCGAAGACCGTGTACCGGCAGGGCCTGTCGCATCGCTACGGCCGGCGCATGCAGACGATCTCCGGCATCCACTACAACTTCTCGTTGCCCGACGACGGATGGCGGGCGCTGCAGCACGCGGACGGCTCGCGCGAAGACGAGCGGGCGTACCGCGACGCCTCGTATTTCTCGCTGATCCGCAATTTCCGCCGGCATTCGTGGCTGCTGCTCTACCTGTTCGGCGCCTCGCCCGCCGTGTGCGGCAGCTTCCTCGACGGACACCCGCACGCGCTGCATTCGCTGGGCGCCGGAACGCTGTACCTGCCGTACGCCACGTCGCTGCGCATGGGACCGCTGGGCTACCAGAGCGACGCGCAGGCATCGCTCGCGGTGAGCTTCAACTGTTTCGACAGCTATGCCGCCTCGTTGTCGAAAGCCCTGTCGGAACCCTATCCCGCCTACGAACGCATCGGCGTTCACGACGGCAACGGCCTGTATCGGCAGCTCGCCACCACGCTGCTGCAGATCGAGAACGAGTTCTACGGAACGATCCGGCCCAAGCGCAGCATTCGTCCGGGCGAGCGGCCGCTGCGCGCGCTCGCCGAGCGCGGCGTGGAATACGTCGAGGTGCGCTGCCTGGACATCGACCCGTTCTACGCGGTCGGCATCGGCACGCAGACGATGCGCTTCCTCGACGCGTTCCTGCTGCACTGCCTGCTCGCCCACAGCCCGCCCGACACGCCGCAGGAGATCGCCGCCCTGTCGCACAACCAGCATCGGGTCGCGCAGTACGGCCGCGACCCGGCGCTGCTGCTGCGCGACGGCGCGCACGAGCGTTCGCTGCGCGACTGGGGCGGGGAACTGCTCGATGCCTGCGCGCCGATCGCCGCGGCGCTCGATACGGCGGCCGATGCCGATCTCGCCGAAAGCCGTACGGAGTCGGATGGGCGGGGCGGCGGCGCGTCGAAGCCGGCGGGCACGCGGCTGCATCGCGACGCGCTCGACGCCGCCCGCGCCGCGCTCGAAGAACCGGCATGCACTCCGTCGGCGCGATCGCTGCACGAGCTGCGCACCCGCTATGGCGACTCCTTCCGCGCCTTCGCGCTCGCGCATTCGCTGGCCAATCGCGACGAGCTGATGGCCCGGGCGCTGGATGCGGATGCGCAGGCGCGCCAGGAGCAAAGCGCCGAGCAGTCGCTCGAGGAACAGCGACGCATCGAGGCCGCCGAAGCGATGCCCTTCGAGGTCTATCGCCGACGCTACCTGGCGGGCGAGCTGGGAACCGGCGATATGCGCTGAAGGCGAGCGCGCGGGCACGGCGCATGCACGACGAGGCACGGCGCTGCCTGCCGAAGGCAGCCGCCTCTCCCTTTTGCCTGAGGAGCGTGATCGTCGTGACTCGCCGGAACGCGAAGACTCCGATGCGTGCCCCGCTCGTCGCCCTGTTCCTGGCGGCGCTGGGCGGCGCAGTGACCGACAGCGCGATCGCGCGTGGATCAGTCGCGTCCGGCGCAGCGCCAGCAGGCACGCTCGCCGCGCGCGCGGCGTCGACCACCGTCGCGCCGCCGACGCAGCGCGCCGAGTTCGGCGATGCGCATCCCTCCCGCATCGCGCGTGAAGTCGCCGACTGGGCGCTCGCTTCGGCAGACCCGAGCGGCCTGCCTTTCCTGATCGTCGACAAGCCGGCCGCGACGCTCTACGTGTTCGACGCGAACGGCAGGCTCGTCGGCTTCTCGCCGGTGCTGCTGGGGCTGGCGCGCGGCGACGACAGCGTTCCGGGAATCGGCACGCGGCCGATGGCGCAGATCCGTCCGGACGAACGCACGACGCCGGCCGGTCGCTTCCTGGCCGAGCGCGGCGTGAATTCGCACGGCGAGGACGTCGTGTGGGTCGACTACGATGCGGCGGTCTCGATGCACCGCGTGCGTGCGACGAACCCGAAGGAGCGGCGCCTCGAACGGCTGCGCACGCCGACCATCGACGACAACCGGATCTCCTACGGCTGCATCAACGTGCCGGCGCGCTTCTACGACCGAAGCGTCGTGCCTGCGTTCTCCAACGGACATGCCGTGGTCTACGTGCTGCCCGAGACGCGCCCGGTGCAGGAGCAGTTCGGCTTCGGCGTCGCCTCGGCGCGCACGCCATCGAAAGGAAGCTGATTTCTTCCGGCCGCGGGTTCACCGGAGAAACCGCCGCTGCGCGCGCGGCGCAGCGGCGGGCCGCCTCGTTCCGGGCGCGCGTTCGCGCCCGTTCGTCCTCGTTCGCGTCAGTTGCGGTCGGCGCGGGGCGCGCGAGCCATCGTCGTGCGGTCGTTGCGCAGACCGGAGCTGGACGTGTCGACCCTCGAGCGGGCGGCGCCCTGGCTCGCATCGGGCGCCATGCCCTGCGACGCCTGGCGGTTCGAGTCCTGCGAATCCGGATTCACCTGCGTCGGGCTGCCCGTGGCCGAGCCGGTCGTGCCGCTCTGCGCGGTGCTTCCCATCGACGAGTTGCCGCTCGTCGAGCGGTCGCTGCGCATCGTGTCGCTGCGCATCGTGTCCGTGCGCGTCCGGTCGCTCGGCGCCACGCCCTGTGAGGCCTGGCTGTTGCTGTCGGTCGCGCTCGGGTTGGTCTGCGTCGGACTGCCCGTGGTGCCCTGCGCCTGCGCCGCACTGAAGGCGCCGAGGAACGCTGCGGCGGCGACGGTCGTGAGCAACGCGTGCCGGCGCGGGAAGAAGGTCGCTACGCTGGTTCGTGTCATGGTGTGCTCCATGAAGTTGCGGATCGTCCCCGGGCCCGTGATCGGGCGCCAAAGACATGCACGCCATGGCCGCAAGAGGGATGCCCGAGCGCGGCCGGCCCGGGCGGCGCGGGGCGACGGAACTCAGCACGCCGCTTGCAGCGCGCGTTCGAGAACGACCGCGACGTGCACCGCGTCGCGCCGCGCCCCGTCGGCGATCTGATGGCGACAACTCGTTCCATCGGCCACGACGAGCGTCGTCGGCTGCGCTTCGCGCACCGCGGGCAGCAGCGCCAGCTCGCCCATCTTCATCGACACGTCGTAGTGCTTCGCGTCGTAGCCGAAGCCGCCCGCCATGCCGCAGCAGCTGGTCTCGACCGTGCGCACCGACAGCCCGGGGATCCAGCCGAGCACCGTCTGCACCGGACGCAGCGCATCGAAGGATTTCTGGTGGCAGTGTCCGTGCAGCAGCGCTTCGGCGTGCCCGATCGGCTGCAGTTCGAGCGCGAGTCGCCCCGCGTCGTGCTCGCGGACGAGGAACTCCTCGAACAGCAGTGCCTGTCGCGCGAGCCGCGCCGCCGCGTCGCCCAGGCCGAGCGCGAGGAACTCGTCGCGCATCGTCAGCAGGCACGAGGGCTCCAGGCCGACCACGGGGATACCGCGCTCGACGTACGGGGCGAGCGCAGCGAGCGTGCGGCGCGCCTCGATGCGCGCCTCGTCGACCAGCCCGCCCGACAGGAATGTGCGCCCGCAGCACAGCGGCCGTTGCGGCGCGTCGCCGGGCAGCGCGCGCGCGACGTGCACGCGGTAGCCGGCGGCGCGCAGCACCGCGCGCGCTGCGCGCAGGTTGTCGGGCTCGAACCAGTTGTCGAAGGTGTCGGCCCACAGCACGACTTCGCGCGCGCCTTCGGCCCTCTCGTGCGACTCGTGCGACTCGGGCGACGCCGGATCGCCGGTGAAAGGATCGCCGCGCCAGCGGGGAAGCGAGCGGCGCGCCGAGAAACCGAGCAGCTTTTCGCTCGCCCAGGCTGCGCCGGGCAGGCGGTCGCGCAGTGCGAGCAGCCAGCGCAGCCGCGCTGCGAGATGCGCGTAGCGAGGCAGCCAGGCGATCAGCCGATCCTTCCAGGCCAACGGATGCGTACGATTCCAGCGGTCGAGGAACTCGATCTTCATCCGCGCCATGTCGACGCCGGTGGGACACTCGCGCCGGCACCCCTTGCAGCTCACGCACAGATCGAGCGCTTCGTGCACCGCCCGCGAGGCCTGCTCCTCGTCGCCGAGCCTGCCGGCGAGCGCCAGGCGCAGCGTGTTGGCGCGCCCGCGCGTGAGGTGGCGCTCGTCGCGCGTGACGCGCCAGCTCGGGCACATCGTGCCAGCGTCGAACTTGCGGCAGTGCCCGTTGTTGTTGCACATCTCGGCGGCCTTCGCGAAGCCGCCGGAAGGATCGCCGCCCGAGCCCGGCGCGCCGACGCGCTCGGTGCGCGGGTCGTTCCGCACGTTCCACGCCGACCAGTCGAGCGCGGTCTCCCGCCCTCGCGCCTCGTAGCCCGGTGGATAGCGGAACAGCCGCTCGTCGTCCATCCGGCTGCCGCGCACGATCTTGCCCGGGTTCATCGTGCAGGCGGGGTCGAAGGCGTCCTTGACCTCCTCGAAGGCGCGCACCAGGCGTTCGCCGAACTGCCAGCCGACCCATTCGCTGCGTACCAGCCCGTCGCCGTGCTCTCCCGAGAACGCGCCCTTGTACTGGCGCACCATCGCCGCGGCCTCTTCGGCGATGCGCCGCATCTTCGCGGCGTCGCCGGCGCGCATGTCGAGGATCGGTCGCACGTGCAGCGTTCCGACCGACGCATGCGCGTACCAGGTGCCGCGCGTGCCGTGCCGCGCGAAGATCGCGGTCAGCCGCTCGGTGTAGTCGGCGAGATGCTCGAGGGGAACCGCGCAGTCTTCGATGAACGACACCGGCTTTCCGTCGCCGCGCAGCGACATCATGATGTTCAGGCCGGCTTTGCGCACCTCCCACAGCGCCTTCTGCGCGGGGTCGTCGGCCATCGTCACCACGCTGCCCGGCAGACCCAGCTCGTCCATCGTCTCGACCAGATCGCGCAACCTGCCGAGCAGCGGCTCGCGCTCGTCGCCGGCGAACTCCACGAGCAGCAACGCGTCGGGCAGGGAGCCGTCGCGCGCGATCAGCGCGCGCTCGATGGTCGGCCGAAAGACCGGGTTTGCGCGCGCCAGTTCGATCATCGTCCGATCGACCAGCTCGACGGCGACCGGAGCGAGCTTCACGATGTGCTGCGCGCTCTGCATCGCGGCGCGGAAGGTCGGGAAGTTCACCACGCCGAGCACGCGCGCCCTGGGCAGCGGCGCGAGCGCGAGCACGATCCGGCGGAACCACGCGAGCGTGCCCTCCGAGCCGACCAGCAGGTGCGCGAGGTTCACCGAGCCGTCGGCGGTGTAGGGCCGGGGCGACTGCGGATGGAAGACGTCGAGGTTGTAGCCGCCGACGCGGCGCAGCACCTTCGGCCACATCCGCTCGATCTCGTCGCGCTCGCGCCGGCCGATCGCGAACAGCCGCGAGACGAGTTCGGCGCTGCGCGCGCTCGCCATCGGCCGCTGCGCATCGACGCCGAAGGGGCCGAAGCGCTCGGCCGTGCCGTCGGCAAGCAGCGCGTCGATCGCGACGACGTTGTGCACCATGTTGCCGTAGGCGATCGAGCGCGAACCGCAGGAGTTGTTGCCGGTCATCCCGCCGATCGTCGCCTGCGCGGAAGTCGACACGTCGACCGGGAACCACAGGCCGTGCGGCTTCAGGAAGGCGTTCAGCGAATCGAGCACGACGCCGGGCTGCACCTCGACCGTGCGCGCCTGCGCGTCGAAATGCACGATGCGATTCAGGCTGCGGCTGTGATCGACGACGAGCGCCTCGCCGACGGTCTGGCCGCACTGGCTGCTGCCCGCGCCGCGCGGCAGCAGCGGCACGCCCATCTCGCGGGCGAGATCGATGGTCGCCGCGACGTCGGTCTCGTCGGCCGGCACGACGACGCCGACCGGGTCGACCTGGTAGATCGATGCGTCGGTGGAATAGCGTGCGCGCGAGGCCGCATCGAAGAGCACGTCGCCGCGCAGCACGCGGCGCAGGCGCTGCGCGAGCCGGCTGCGTTCGAAGCGGGGCCGGGCGGGCGCGGTGCGCAGCGCCGGTTCGACGGGAGGCGCGTTCACTGCGCCTTCCCGTCGTTCCAGTGCGCGAGCACGGCGCCGACCTTCGTGCGCAGGTGCTGCTCGAGCACTGCGCGCAGGCGAGGGCCGTCGCGCGCTTCGAGCGCGTCGAGCATCTCCTGATGCTCGCGCACCGCCACGGCCCATTTCGCCGCGTCGAAGTTGGAACGGAAGCGCAGGTGCTGGATGCGCGTGTTGATGCTGTCGTAGGTCTCGGTGAGCGCCCCGTTGCGCGCGCACCGGTTCAGCGAGTCGTGGATCCGGTGATTCAGTTCATAGTAGGAGGGCAGGTCGCGGCGCGCGTGCGCCGCGAGCATCTCGTAGTGCAGCGCGCGGATCTCGGCCAGCTCGGCGTCGGTGCGCCGCTGCGCCGCGAGTTCGCCCGACAGTCCCTCGAGCGCGCCCATCAGCTCGAACAGCTCCTCGACGTCGGCGCGCGACAGCGCGATCACGCGCGCCCCGCGGTTCGGCGTCAGCTCGATCAGCCGCTCGGCGGCGAGCCGCTTGAACGCTTCGCGCAGCGGCGTTCGCGAAACGCGCAACCGCTCGCACAGCACGCGCTCGTTCAGCCGCGCGCCGGCCGGCAGGCTTCCGTCGGTGATCATCGTGCGCAGCCGGTCGGCGGCTTCCTCGTGCAGCGGCCGGCGGTCGATCGGTTCCCCCAGAGCGGGAAGTATTTGCATACAAAATCCGGAAGGGCGCCGGTGTGCGCGCCGATGTGACTGAACGGGTGACCGAACGATAAAGGTTGCATCGACGGCAAGTTTGCATACAAGATACGAAAAAACACAAACTCGCCGCTCCGTTTCCATTCTACGAGGCCTCATGAAACTGTCGAACGGCCTGGCGCTGAACGCGCATCCCGCCGGCCGCCACTTCCTTCAGATTCCGGGGCCGACGAACGTTCCCGACCGCATCCTGCGTGCGATGGACTATCCGACGATCGATCACCGCGGCCCGGAGTTCCGCGCGCTCGGCGAGTCGGTGCTGCACGGCATCCGCCGGATCTTCCGCACGCAATCCCCGGTCGTCATCTATCCGGCGTCGGGCACCGGCGCCTGGGAGGCCGCGCTCGTCAATACGCTGTCGCCCGGCGACACCGTGCTGATGTGCGAGACGGGGCATTTCGCGACCTTGTGGAAGAAGATGGCCGAGCGCCTGGGCCTGGTCGTCGATTTCGTTCCCGGCGACTGGCGGCATGCGGCCGACCCGGCAATGATCCAGCGCATGCTCGTCGACGACGCGCAGCATCGATATCGCGCGGTGTGCGTCGTTCACAACGAAACGGCCACCGGCGTCACCACCGACGTCGCCGCGATCCGGCGCGCGATCGACGCGGCGCGCCATCCTGCGCTGCTGCTGGTCGACACGATCTCGTCGCTCGGTTCGATCGATTACCGGCACGATGAATGGGGCGTGGACGTCACCGTCGCGGGATCGCAGAAGGGCCTGATGCTGCCGCCGGGCCTGTCGTTCAACGCGGTGAGCGACAAGGCGCTCGAAGCCTCGAAGCGCGCGAAGCTTCCGCGTTCGTACTGGGACTGGCACGAGCAGATCGCGTCGAACGAACGGGGCGTCTTCCCGTATACGCCGGCGACGAACCTGCTCTACGGGCTCCACGAGGCGATCGCGATGCTGCTCGAGGAAGGCCTCGAGAACGTGTTCGCACGCCACCGGCGTCATGCCCGCGCGACGCGCGCCGCGGTGCGCGCGTGGGGCCTGGAGATCCTGTGCGCCGACCCGAAGCGCTACAGCGCGTCGCTCACCGCCGTGCTGATGCCCGAGGGGCACAGCGCCGACGCCTTTCGCAGGATCGCGCTCGAGCGCTTCAACCTGTCGCTCGGCCAGGGCCTGAGCAAGGTGGCGGACAAGGTGTTCCGCATCGGACACCTGGGCGACTTCAACGACCTGACGTTGATGGGTACGCTTGCCGGGGTCGAGATGGCGCTCGGCCTGGCCGGCGTTCCGCACAGCCGCGGCGGCGTGCAGGCCGCCATGGAATCGCTCGCGTCGAGCACGGGAGACTGATCGAGTTTCGTTGCACCGAACCGGGGTCGGTTTCGACCCCATCGAGGAGGAGATCGCGATGACATCGAACGACGGGAACGCGAAGCTCACGAAGCGCACCGAAGAGCGCGCGATCACCAGTGCCCGGTCCGGCTCGCCCGGGCGACGAAAGCTGCTGCAGGCGGCGCTTGCCGTCGGCGCCGCCGGTGCGGCTGCGCGCGCGCTTCCCGTGCGCGCCCAGGAGATCGAACTGAAGCTCGGCCACGTCGGCGAGCCCGGGTCGCTGTTCCAGATGTCGTCCGACGAGTTCGCCCGGCGTGCCAACGAGAAGCTCGGCGGCAAGGCGAAGGTGGTCGTCTACGGCTCGAGCCAGCTCGGCGGCGACAAGGAGATGCTGCAGAAGCTCAAGCTCGGCACGATCGACATGGCGGTGCCGTCCACCGTGATGAGCAGCGAGGTCGACCTGTTCGGCATCTTCGAGATGCCATACCTGGTGAAGGACCGCGCGCACATGGGTCGCATCGAGAAGGAGATCTTCTGGCCGCAGATCGAGCCGGCCGCCGAGAAGAAGGGCCTGAAGATCATCGGCGTCTGGGAGAATGGCTACCGGCACATCACGAACAACCGGGGGCCGATCAGGTCGCCGCAGGACCTGCAGGGGATCAAGCTGCGCGTGCCGGAGGGCAAGTGGCGGGTGGCGATGTTCAAGGCCTACGGCGCCAACCCGAGCCCGATGAAATTCTCCGAGCTGTTCACCGCGCTGCAGACGGGCGTGATGGACGGCCAGGAGAATCCGCTCACGCAGATCTACAGCGCGAAGCTGCAGGAAGTGCAGAAGTTCCTCTCGCTGTCCGGGCACGTCTACACGCCGGCGTACGTCACCGTCGGCATCCGCAAGTGGAACACGCTGCCGGAAGACGTCCGCAGGACGCTCGAGGAGACGGCCAGGGCCACGCAGGCCTACGTCTACGAGGTCGCGCAGAAGCAGGAGGGCGAGCTGCTCGGCAAGCTGAAGGAAGCCGGCATGCAGGTCAACGAAGTGGACAAGAAGGCGTTCATCGCCGCCAGCAAGCCGGTGTACGCCGAGTTCGGCGAGTCGGTGAAAGGCGCCGACGCGATGATCGACCGCGCGATCGCGCTCGGCACCTGAGCGGTCGAGCGCAATGGCCGCATTCCGGAAGACCTACGAGAAGATCCTCGAGTGGCTCGTCATCGTACTGATGGTGGCGATGGCGGTCGAAGTGACGGTCGGCGTCGTGTTCCGCAGCATCGGCGCTTCACTGGTCTGGTACGACGAGGTCGCGTCGATCCTGCTCGCGTGGCTGACCTTCTACGGATCGGCCTACGCCGCGGCGAAGCGCAGCCACATCACCTGTCCCGAGCTGGTCGCGATGATGCCGCCCGGCCCGCGCCTGCTGGTGACGATCCTGGTCGAGGCGCTGGTCATCGGCTTCTTCGCGCTGCTCGGCTGGATCGGCTGGGAGGTGCTCGACGTGCTCGCCACCGACACGCTGGTGAGCCTGCCGTCGATCCCGGTATCGTGGGTGCAGTCGGTGATCCCGATCTCCTCGGCGCTGATCATCGTCGCCGAGCTGATCACGCTGCCCGAGGCGCTCGCGTGGGCGCGCGCCGAGCACGCCGAGGGCGCCACCGCCGAATCGGCCATCCACGAAGCCGCGCACTGAGGCGCGCACTGAGCCGCGCACTGAGGCGCGCCGCGCCGCATCGTCCCCCGCGTAGGAAGCCTTCCGCATGCAGATGCTCCTCCTGTTCGGCAGCGTGCTCGCGCTCGTGCTGATCAACGTGCCGATCGCCGTCGCGCTCGGCGTCGTCGCGATCGCCGCGATCTGGACCGTGCAGGGTGCGGGCTCGCTGCCGAATTTGCCGATCGTGCTGTACAACGCGGCCACCAACTTCCCGCTGCTGGCGATCCCGCTGTTCATCCTCGCCGGGGCGATCATGAACGCGTCGGGCATCTCCACGCGCCTGATCGCCTTCGCCTCGGCCGTGCTCGGCTTCATCCGCGGCGGACTGGCGATGGTCTCGATCGGCGCTTCACTGTTCTTCGCCGAGATCTCGGGTTCGGCGGTTGCCGACGTCGCCGCGCTCGGATCGATCACGATCCCGGCCATGAAGAAGAAGGGCTACCCGCGCGCGCTCGCCGCCGCCGTGATGTCGTCGTCGGCCACGCTCGCGGTGATCATCCCGCCGTCGATCCCGATGATCCTGTACGCGGTGATGGCCGAGACCTCGGTCGTGCAGCTCTTCGTCGCAGGCATCGTCCCCGGCCTCATCGGCGGACTCGGGTTGATGGGCGTGGCGTACTGGTTCGCGCGCCGCTACGACCTTCCCGTCGAGCAGCATTTCCGCTGGTCCGAGGTGCGGCGCACCGCACGCGAGGCGTTCTGGGCGTTCACGCTGCCGATGATCATCCTCGGCGGCATCTTCGGCGGCTTCGTCACCGCCACCGAGGGCGCGGCGCTCGCGGTGGTCGCCGCCCTGTTCATCGGGCTCGTCGTCTACCGCGAGCTGGACCTCGCGCACCTGAAGCAGGCGATCATCGAGGGCGGCAGCCAGACCGCGGTCGTGATGCTGCTCGTCGCCACGTCCGCGCTGCTCGGCGTGTATCTCACCGAGACGCGCGCGCCGCAGGAGCTGGCGCGCGCGGTCACCGAGCTGACGACGAACAAGTGGCTGGTGCTGGCGCTGCTCAACGTGCTCTTTCTGCTGCTCGGCATGTTCCTGCATTCGGCGGCGGCGATCATCCTCGTCGTTCCCGTCGTGATGCCGCTGGTGCATGCGGCGGGCATCGATCCGGTCCACTTCGGCCTGATCGTCACGATCAACCTCGGCATCGGGCAGCAGACGCCGCCGGTGGCGAGCGTGCTGATGGTCGCCTGCTCGATCTCGAAGGCCGGCGTCTGGGAGGTTACGCGCACGAACGTGTACTTCATCGCCGTGCTGCTCGCGGTGCTGCTGCTCGTCACCTACGTGCCGGTGACGGGAATGGGGCTGGTCGAGTATTTCTATCGCTGAGTCTATCGCTGAGCCCGTCGCCAGGACGCGCCGCTTCCCGCTGCAACAGGAGAACCCATGTCCGACTCGATCCTCGTCGAACGCGACGACACGATCGCCACCGTCGTGCTGAACCGGCCGCACAAGCTCAATGCGCTGACACGGTCGATGTGGCAGCGGCTCGGCGAGACGATGCGCGCCCTGTCCGACGACGACTCGGTGCGCTGCGTGATCGTGCGCGGCGCCGGCGAGAAGTCGTTTTCGCCGGGCAACGACATCGGCGAGTTCGAGACGATGCGCTCGAATCGCGAGCAGGCGATCGCCTACGGCGAGGTGATGCACGCAACCGCGCAGGCGATCGCCGAGTGCCGCCATCCGACGCTCGCGCAGATCCACGGCATCTGCGTGGGCGGCGGACTCGAGATCGCCGCGCTGTGCGACCTGCGCATCTGCGGGGCGGCCAGCCGCTTCGGCGCGCCGATCAAGAATCTCGGCCTGGTGATGGCCTATCCGGAAATCGCTCCGCTCGTCGCGCTCGCCGGCCGGTCGGTCGCGCTCGAGCTGCTCTACGAGGGACGCATCCTCGATGCGCGCGAGGCCTACGAGAAAGGCCTCGTCAACCGCGTCGTCGCCGACGACCGCGTCTCGGGCGAATGCCGCGAGACGGCGCGGCGCATCGCCGACGGCGCACCGCTGGTCGCGCGCTGGCACAAGAAGTTCGTACGGCGACTCGCGCAGGGCACGCCGCTGTCCGAAGCCGAGCGGCTCGAGGCCTTCGACTGCTTCGACACCGAGGATTTCCGCACCGGCTATCGCGCCTTCCTCGCGAAGACGAAACCCGTCTTCGCCGGGCGCTGAGAGAACGCCGATGACTGCTGATCGACGCTGCGGCCCGCTGGCCGGCGTGAAGGTGCTCGAGCTGGCGCAGATCATGGCGGGCCCCACCTGCGGAATGATGCTCGCCGACCTGGGCGCCGACGTCGTCAAGATCGAGAAGCTGCCGGGCGGAGACGACTCGCGCGGCTATCGCGAGCCGCGCGTGAACGGCGAATCGGCGCCGTACCTGATCCTCAACCGCGGCAAGCGCGGCGTCGCTCTCGACCTGAAGCATCCGAAGGGCAGGAAGGTGCTGGAACGGCTCGTCGCCCGCGCCGACGTCCTCACCGAGAACTACCGTCGGGGAACGCTCGAGCGCCTCGGCTTGGGCTACGACCATCTGCGCACGATCAACCCGGGCCTGATCTACTGTGCGGTCTCGGGCTACGGGCGCACCGGCCCCTGGGCCGACAAGGGGGGCTTC
>ERZ778017.798-NODE-798-length-37746-cov-6.768725_pt1 | contig 37746 bp, 21 predicted proteins | sample MGYA00375747_ERZ778017 | MGnify/ENA primary metagenome ERZ778017 (study PRJEB29350, sample SAMN05509838) | bioreactor metagenome | biome: bioreactor; material: wastewater | place: South Africa: University of Cape Town | collected 2014-03-17 ...
ACAGAAACACCTGGATTCGACTCCCTGATGACCCTGAGTCAATCACAATCCCATACTTGTCCGTCCCGTCCATTTCTACTAAGACTTTGCTACAATCTGATGGTGGTGGCGTGTGTTTTCCTGGGGTCAAGATGGCTCACTATGTATTTATAAATGGAATAAAATTATAGTGCGACTTTTATATTTAGAGTTTATCTTTTTCTTGTCACCATGTTGGTTCTACCCAACACGCCGCCATTGCCCATTCTTGGTGCTACAGCCACGTTGCTGTTCCCACCAGCTCTCATGGGGCAAAAATCTGAGTTGCTAGCGGTAAATTTGACCACGTTTAACGACGGTATCCGCTACGTGGTATCCCTAGAGAAATACTTGAAAGAAATGTGTATTTACTTGAGGCAAAACACACCAGATGCTTCCGAGAACACCCAATTCGGTGTGGGAGGCTTTTCTCCGGAGTCAATTGCCCCAGCTCCCGAGTTTGCACTGGTTATTGACTATGCTGCCACGACAATAGTGGCTGGGGAAGTGCCGTGGAGCGATATCGTAGCACCGGAGTCGAGCACGGGGAAATTTGGGCGCACCAGGTCCGCGGTGGAATGGTCGTTGTGCGATGAAGTCGTCGCTACCGTTGTTTCTATCACGTTTATCTACTGTAAAATTGCGAGTGAATTGGCTAACGAACTCATCGACGAGCCATTGACCCAAGAATCCCAGGAATTGTGGAAAAAAGTGGTGAATTTCTACAAAATTGCGTATTCGTACGTATTATTCGGCAACAAAATCATTGGAAAATCGCAGTTCAAGCCCGGGACGTTTTCTTTAATCATCAAAATCGTCGAAATTTCCATGCAAATGTCAATTGTGGCAAAATCGTCTTGGTTAAACAGGAATTCATTTGATCAGACAGAAACTTTCAATTCTAATAATAACGGTACTCTAGCCAGAGTAGCCATTTTTATCGTAAATGAGATGAAAAACTTGAAAACTTTAATTCAAGTTAGTTCTGTGGGCTTAGGTTTAAATATGGCAAATTGGTCTCAATACTTGTCATTGATTGAAAAGTATACTATAGCGTATGCTGGGGAGTTTTTGTCCATAGAATATTACCAACAGAATAAGTTAGGTCAAGCAATAGGCTTGGTGAATTTCAGTTTATTGACCCTACAAAGTAAAAAAATGGACGAAAAGACGTCCAAATTACAGAGACTCAAGTCAAAATTCAACTCGAAAAAGAACGATATGTTGTTAAATAAGTTAAATTCCGTATCGACTTTGAACTTGGATAAATCTGTTTTCAACGAGAAATCTGGGGTTGTCTTAAACGATTTATCTTATTTATTCGATCAACTAATAAAATTGCATTTGAAATTTACAAAAGAAAACAATACATTGGTATTTGATACTGTCACTGATTGGAAAGAAATTAATAAGGATTCTAAATGGCCAACAGGTTGCCAAATTCCGGTCTCTGCCGTTGAAGCATACGACCCGTTCAAAGAGACCACCGAATCAAAGCATGATTATTCAGGGAAAGGAGCTTATTTCTAATCAGCAACTGAAAAGAAAGTGGGTATAACTCATAGGCTATCGCAATAGCTGTTTGCCGGGTAGTATCTTTCTTAGTAAGAGCAAGTTTAATACTTATTCATCCAGATCTGGCACAATCACTCAGTCAATTAATTCTAAGACAGCATCAAGTCTGTTGTATGAAAGTTGGCCACTATCCGAATTTTATAACTCCAAGTGTAGTTACAATTTGGAGGAAGTCCAAACGATACGCCGGGAACCCATTTTAGCAGGCATCTATGTGGTCCTCACAAGCATATCACTTGTGCAATTACACTAAAGATTCAGAAGGTCCAGTAAGACCCCGTTTCTGTATTGCACGTAACACAACACATTTACTCTTTAAATTCGTACGATTATTAGGAATCCAACGCATATGCAACATCGAAATACGGAGTTTACAAATACAAATAATAGATGGGAACTTTAATATTTTTATTAAAAATACATAATTTCGTCAAAATCATGGCATTGCTTTTGCGCCTACTTTGCAAAAGTCGACTTGGCAAAAACTCTCAATGAACCGATCTAAATATACTGTGGATTTCTTGTTTTGACATAGAATACTCTATTTCATTTCCAAATTCTTTTCTGAGTATAACATTCAATTTTTGGAGGTAAGTATTGTAAGCGGCCTCCATGTCCAACCACAATTTATTCAACATATCGCGTTCAAACATGTCTTCACCGGTAATGAAGTGCTTCTCCAACTTTTTGTGCATTTCATGTACTTTTTGAGTGATATCTTTCTGGGTGTAACCCACCAACAATGACTTGACGTGTTTTTTGTTGAACTTCTTGGTTTTACCACTATTCATCTCCTCTAATGCTTCGTAATTGTTGATGAATTCAACTAACTTTCCTATAGATTTGTTGATAAGTCTTTGGAAATAGACATCTCTCACTTTATTAAACACTGGCTCTAACTTGGAGCATATCCTCAAAGTGCTTGGACTGTTTATGGATTTGAACAGATCAATCAAATAGAATAAATTCTGAAGTATGCTAACGTTACGATGAACTCTCTCCTTATCGTCAAATTCACGATTCTTCAACAACGGGTCATCTCTCATGAACAAGTGGATCAATGCTTCTGTGATTTGTTTGTATGATTCATCTATCATTTGGGGAACGTCAGTCTCTTGTGAGATCCTACTTGATGTTGCCCTTTCCGTAGCTAGAACAACTTGATTTATATTTCTGATCGAAGACAAAATTCCACTGTTGGCAACGATCAAACTCTTGTTAATTGATTCAATATTGGTTGCAATGAACTTATTCCAGTTACTCTTGTATTTATCAATAGCTCTCTTCAAGAAATTAAACACCAAAAATTCCTGATTCGCCCTTTGATTCTGTGCCTTGTTGAGCAAGTCTTCTATATGGATTAAGACTTGAGGGATTCTATAGTCAACAGGATTCACCTTCTTCATAAACAAGTTAATGAAGTTTCCAAACATCATAGTCATATTGTTAATCAAATCGTTGGTAGAATAGGACTTTCCGATATTCAATTCATCAATTTCTAGTGATGGAACTGTGTCAATAAGTTTTCTCCGGTCTTCAAATGGATTTTCTTCAATGTATAACTCGAAATCAAGAGTATTGCTGTCGTAGTGGAAGAACGTGACCACGAAATATTGTATTGCTGAAATCAAGTCCTTTGCTTCATCAGCAAAATTGTTTACAACCATAGGGTCTTCTATTTCATTAGGTTTTCGTTCCAAGCCCACTTCACTGTGCGATACATCTTCTACTGCTCTCAGTTTATCTTTTCTTGTTAACCTCAAAGTTCGAGACTTCTTAAGAGATGATCCACTTTCTAAAGAGTGTGACAACCGTGAGTTAAAAGATGGATTACTGCTGATGTTTGAAGTCTGGGCCCGTTTAAGTTTAACATTTAATAAACTGTCCAAAAGGTTACTGATTTCACCATTGAATTTTTGATTCAATTCCCGGAAAGATGTAGCGTCAACATATTTCACAAAGTATGTAATACCTGAATATATGAGGAGATTGTTTAACTCCCTGAGCATGAAGTGAGTACTGAAATTTTCCAACGAGTCTGAAAGTTGATGCAAAAGTGATTTCAACTGATTAATGATGAAGTTGTTGAAGTTGGTAATAAATTGATAAGTGACTTCCTCGAAAGTTCTTTGATACTGCCTTAACGCATTCATTGAGCTTAATCCTTCTGTTGAATCATGGTTGTCATTCCTGATAGTCGACAATGCACTATAAAGCTCAAGCAAATTCAATTCCAATTGAGGGATAACCTTCCATCTATCAAAGTCTTGGAAGTTAGCAATGACGTTCAAATCATCAGAATTGATGCTGACTTTCTCCAACATGCTTTGTAATGTTGAATGAAGTTTTTGTTTATTCAGGAATTCAACTTGCAATCCTTTAGAATTATCCTCAACGTTGTCAATATCTGAAGATAACAATTTGAAATCTACTTCCATCTTCTTGAAAATGTATGATAAATTCTCCACCTCATTGATCGATGTTCCAAATTCGTTGGCAACAATATTATTACCAAAGTCTAAAGAGAGTAATTCCTCGATGTTTTTCCCTTTGACTCCATGAAGCTCTTTTGTCAACTTTTTTATTAAAGAATCTCCTGTATCCGTCATGTTCCAACTCACTTCTTCCAATACTTCCTCAACTTCAGGATCCACCTCTATTGGATATGGTGAAGGTTCATTTTCTCCAGGCAGTTTGATATTAAGACCACCTTCACTTGGTTTGGAAAACATTGATTCATCTTCTTCAAGAGCATAACCAGTAGACTTTTCCAACCCACTCTGTTTTAAACTTTTCTTTCTTGGTACGTCCTGTGATACCGATACGTTTGGGTCGTTTCTTTTTCCTGAAAATTGAGAATCAAGCAAATTTTCGATTTCTTGAATTGATGTATCTAATGGATCGGTATTGATCATGCTCTCTCTCTTTGATTTGTCTACGTTGCTTGCTCCTTTCAGAGGCAGTCTGGTTTCTTGACTTCTTCTCACTACAGAACTGCTATCATCATCCGCGTCTGATTCGTCGGTGATTTCCTCAATTCCAAAATCATGAGAAAAGGTTTTTGTCTTGGGGTTAGATCTATCAGGTATAGACCGAGAAAAGTCTTCCACAATTTGTTCTTCCAAACTGATTTTACTCCCTCGTTTGCTATCATCAGTTCGTAAGCTATTATTGTCTACTTGTTTTCTTGGTGAATATGTCTTTGGTGTGGAAAAGTTCCCTGATGGTCCTCGAGAATGTGATAATAAACCGGTAGTTTTCGAGTTTTGTCGCAGGTGCAATGGTGTATGGAATTTATCAGACGTTTCTGTGTTACTCAGGTCTCTATTTTGTACCTCTGATGTAGAGCCTCTAGCAAGAACTGGATCGCTTTGTGCATTCAAATCGTCCATCACATCAGGAGTCCCAAAATCAAAACTATCTTCTGTGGGTAATTCAGAGTACACTGTTCTGTCTGGCTCAGGGTTGAAGTTCAATTCGTCATCGTCATTGTCATCCTTAATACTACCTCTTTCCAATACTTTCATGGGTTTCATGGGCAATTGTCCATTCGACGTAAAGTCAAATTCTTTATAGTAATCTCCTTGGTTCTGTGCTGGTGGTACCGACACATTTGATGCACTCTTCTGGTTTGATGGTTTTGGAAGTATCAGAGGTGATTCCCGGCTTGGGTCTTTCGTACCGAGATCAGTCATACTCGAAACATTACTGAGACCAACATAAGGGATTTTTCTAGGTTGATGCGGCAAATTCAATTCTGCCATGGAAATACCTTTAAGCTGAGTATAACGTCCTACCAACAGCCCGTAATACGACAATAATGCCTTGATGAACCTCACGGTTCTTTCTGCACCTTCTGAAACTTTCCAATAGTAGTCCTTATTCAACGAAAGCAATATTCCATCTGGCCCAACTCGAGCTATGGCTTTAAGTTCATCCAAATCCCACGTTCTACCAATCTGATATATGTTTTTCTGTTCGTTTAGCTTCCCCTTTTGAAGAAGCAATCTTCCAGAATGCTTCACACAGATCACCAATATTCTGTTCTTGATGGTCCCCACCTGGCTCGCTGGCGTATTTGGCGGTGGTGGCTCGCTCGGGAAATGCGAATACTCCTGGATCAACACATGGGTCTGGTACGACGTCTCCGGCACTCTTTTCCCATCTACAATAACCATCTTGGAATATACGTCGCGAATGATCTGGTCGGCCACAGCCCGTCTCGACCTCGCGAGGTCGCCTCCTGCCTGGCTCGCACTAGAAAATGACGATTTTGTGGTGTCCATCGTGGTAATTGACTCCATGGGGCTCTCTGCCCTGTCACCAGAATTAAACCGTTTAGGCTGGGCAAAATTCCCATACGGACTAAACGACCCCGGGGGTCCCATCATGCTAGGCCCCTTCACCGCATAGGGATTATTACTTCTACTTCCAGCTGGTGATCCTCCACCACGATACGGCGACGTATCACCACTGTATCCGTTTGGTCTCGAATAGTTAGGAAACGGCCCTGGACTACCAGCACCACGGTCATTGCCGCGGTTTCTCGCAGGCGGCTGGTTCAGCAGTGTGTACATTGGAACTTTGGCCTCGTCGCAGCACGTCAATTCCTTTGTGGTGGCTGCTGCTAAAAGATACAAAAACCGTTTTGAGTAGTTAAACAATCGTGGGAATTTTGGTGGTGAAGGTTCGTGTACTGCAGATAGTAACACACCCACCCAAATTGGGTAACCGAGCCAAATGAAGCTGGGCTTAACGCCCTGGAGGTGGAAGAACCGTGCTGAAAAGGGCTGTTGCATGCTATGGTCAAGATTATATGTGCTGACGTGTTTTTTTCGCCTTTTTTTGGTCAATTTTCGTCTACGGTGTCTACGCTGACTCACTAAATGACGGCTTTATGGCTCAGTTTCGCTATATATCGACTATACCGTTGGTGCGTGCTCTATCTCGTGGGTGGTGATGAACTGGGTTGAAAGTTTGGCGGTACTTGGCGAATTTACACGAAAATGACGGGTTTTTGTCTCTCTTACGAACAATGCCCTCACTTCTTCTTACCAGACTTCTTCTTTTTCTTTGATTTTGACGTCAGGGCACTTTCTCCCTTCTCATTATCATCATCAGACTTCTCGTCGGTTGTCTTTTCTTCGGTTTTGCCCTTCTGTATGTTATCAAGAAGCTTCTCGGACTTCTCAACCTGGAGCTCCCACAATTGCAGCAAGCTATTTGACCGGTCTTCCATAGCAAACAACCGTCTTCTGAGTGCCTCATTGAAACAAATCTCCTGTGCAATTGGGAAAAAAGTCTGCACCCATCCTTTCTTGTACGACTCACATTCGGCCACAATCTCCTTCAACTCAATTTCCTGAAATTTAACCTGAATTTCATATTGTTTCAACATATCGTCACCAATTAACCCGTCTTGGTACAATTTGTTGTATGCTGGGCCATTTTCTTTCAACTTCATCGACCTTCTGATGGCTTCACATGCCCGTCTCAACAACGCAGCCTTCATCACTTTCTCGTGAGGACGATCCTCTTTGGCAACATTTTCGTCAGTGTACTGCTGCTTCAAGTGTGCGTAGATATCGCTGGCGTAGTTTTCACTGAAAATCGGCTCGAAACTGCTCAACTGCTTGACCCGTTTCTTTCGGTACAATACTGAAAACGTGAGAAATACCCCTACTAACAACGATACATATATTATCGGGGTCAACACAGAAATCTTGACGACTTCTTCCATCACAGGTTCGCCCTGTGTTTCGTCTGACATTCTATTGCTGCTTGATCAATGGCACTTTCGATTCAGGCCTGAAAACCACGTAGTTGAAAAATTTCGAGGAATTCAAGATCACGTGTTGAGTCACGTGTAGCTACTTGTCCCGATTAGGCAATTTATTTATCATTTATCGACTATACAAACGCTGGGGCTGCAACCAGACCACGCGTCACTGGCTCCACGGGGCAGTGGCTCCACGGGCAGACTGGTATTTACTTCGGCAAAAACCGCACTTTTTTTTTCTGAAGTAAGACTGCTAATGGACCCACCACAGCCGAATACCAAAGCCAGTAGTAATCTTCTACCAGACTTCGCTAGACTCGCTCCCATAAGTCCAGTAAGCTGTACCAATGACCCAAATGGCGACTACAAGGTTTTTCTGCTATATCGATGTATTTCTCTGTTATTCGTATGTCTCACTTTTCGTTCCTTCCAACCTTTAAACCAAGGAATCTTGCTAAGTCATCAAACAAGTCATCGTACTGTTCTCTTGTAAGCACGTCGGGTTTAGATGCTTTGTCCAACCCTGACTGGTTAATCAACAACTGCTTGACGTCGACATCGGGATTTTCATTGTTGATGAAATTGTTCAAATCGTCGACCTGGTCGTTCGACACGATCAACTCATAGAATAATCCCAACTTGGCCAAATCTTCGTCGCTAATGTTGACGAAATCAGCAAGTTTCCCGGGGAAGTTTAAATTGACAGGAAATTCTCCATTCTTGTTGCTCAAGGGAAGAATTGTGTCGTTGTTGTAGTTGAGCACCCGGGCAATGTTCCGTTCTTCCAAGAGATCCAATTGGCCCTGGAGTTCCCCTACCAACTCTACGATATCCTCGTTCTTTATATAGTCGTCCATGTCCACTTTTGGTACCATGTCTAATTCGCTCATTCTCTTTTTTACGTCGCCCACTTGTAAACTGACCAATTGCTGGCCGGTTTCTGCAAGCATTTTGGCTTGTCTTTCTATCAAACTGGCCTGTTTTGCAAGCAATTGTTCGTGGGATTCCAATTGGGCAGCTTGTTTTTGAACCAATTTCTCAAGCGAATCAATTCTGGTCTGCAAGTCGTCGCTCATTGTTCTACCTAACTATTCACTAAACAAAATTGTTCTTTCCGAATGAAGAAAACCACTGGCAAATCTAGAGAACTTTATAGTGAGTATAAATTTCCTGGGGTTTGTATATAATGCATAAGTTTAATACTATTCTGTTTTGCTATCGAGTGTTTTTAGCAAGTGCAACCATTTGAGACAAGGTGACGCCAGATCTGGCAAGTTGGTATCGTGCAATGGTTCTTGAATTCTGGAAAAAATTTTGGATTTTTTCATTTCGTGTTTGGTGTTTAGACTACACAATCTTAATGCACCTGGCGAAATGGTTGATTTTGATAGGCACGTCTTTCCCAGTGCACTGAGATAGTTGTTTTGAGTGTCACAACAACCATCTTCGTATTTTGATTAGTTCGAAGATTTATGCCGTTGTTCGTCTTTCCTCTGGATCTACTTTGCATTTCACATTCTCACCTTTTTGTTTAACCGAACCGTTTTAGATCAGTAAATGGTAATTGCATACTCTCGATGTCTCTGGTGCTTAACTGGTCCAAAACAATGTTCTGTTTTGTTTTTTGGCCCGATATATCCTCCTACGAGCCTTATGTCACAACTCTATGTTATTCTTCCATTTCACCATCCAATCCGCAATCCGCTAGCATTCAGAGTGCTATATACTCAGTAGTTCTTGCACTCTTAAGATTCTTGGTTTCTACATCTATTCTTGGTTTACACATCGCCAGTAGTCCTGGCACGAGACGTTTCTTTTGTGACTGAACCGTAATGTCCACAGGTTTTTAAAGGTCGTTCCAAATCGAAGTAATTTGAGTTTTGAACTCGTGGGAAATTCATTAGCAGCACTGCTTGAGGAATGCGTTATCTGCGATAAGCCAACAGATGAGACCAAGTTTCCGGTGTTTCGAGATAGACCGAAATCAGGTTGGTGTTGATGCAAGTTGCGTTTGGATTTTGTTCTCCGTATCGTGGACGTCAAAATTGATGCAAACGGAAACCAGTGGTGTCTACTTGCTAACGTTATCGAAGATGTATTTTCTCTTTCTTCAAAATGTTTCCATTTTCGAAGATTAAACCATTTGGATTCCTTCCTTCGTTTCAAATCAAAATCACTGTTTATGGACAATGTTGACTCCGTCGAAGAAAATCCTAAACCATCATCATTTCTGGCTATTTGAAGTACCCTGTTGTTCCAATATTGTCGTATGGTATTTCCATACCCTGTCATACTTCTACAGCAAGATAAATTCGTCTTGTAATTATGTGTGTACAAATGGCTGCAAAAATGGTTGCAATATTTTTTGTGTGATAATAAATTGTGATTTCGAAATTCAATGTTTGTTGTTGACGGTGCATGCTGCTACTTGGACAGCTTGATGATTGATTTCAAACTTTTACGTTATATTACTGCGAATGATCTATGATTTATTTCGTGCTATATAGATTATAGATTATAGATTATAGGTATATGGAGGTATTCAAATGCTTCATCAGACTAGATTTATCAATCTTCCGTAGGAACCTCCGTCTCGTCAGTCCTACTTCGTTGAAGTAATCCAACAGTTATGGAATTGGATCGGTAATAATTCGGTTTGTTATTATTTTGTTTTTCTATAGTAGCCTCAGCAAGTGCATCCTTATCATTTCCCAAATGCTTGGATTTTGGAAATGGAAAATGGACGGGATCTTTCTTATAATGATTGTTGAATAAAGTTTCACGAAGACCTTTGGAAAGACTCGATTCGTTGAAAGCTCGTTGCTGATTGACCGTGGTAACGTGTGTTGCCAACGGAGAAACAATGTGCGCTTTTGGAGCATTCGCAGGAGCTCTGACCGGCTCTTCTTGTTTCTTTGTTGTTTTCGTATTTCCATTAGGAACGCTCGTTACTATAGGTACAGTCTTGTTTACTATTGCGGATGGCACTTCAGACATTAAATCAGCAGGCATATCTTCATACTCAGGTAAACCTCCATGGAACAATACTGGAAGGTCGTAGACTTGGGGGTTTGAGTTGTTATTTATCAAGTGCGGTAAGCTTGAATCATGAGATTTAGCCCGATTATTCAATGACAAGAATTGTGGTCTGCTAGGTGGTGCTAATTTTGGGGTGAATGCAAGTGTTAAATTGCCTTCCTCGCCGTCATCATCGCTAGACTCACATGAACCAGTGGAGCTTGAAGATTCGGAAGAGCTATAGGAATTAAGAATTGTTGGCCCAACGCTATCGAGTCTCTTTTGTACTCCAGTGTTTCGCATGGAATTATGCAAATCAAAAGTTTTAAATTTGGAATTTATATCATCGAAATGAGTACCATCGTACTTGGGTAAATTCGATTCTGATAGACATATTGATTCTCTTCTGGATTTTTTTCCATTCTTAAATTCTTGATATTTATAAGTTAAGTAGTCATCATCAAAACTATCCAATGATGCAAAACTTTCATTTAATGGCAAAGACATAACAGAAGATGGTCTTCGTTCATTATTGATATTGATTGGTCCAACCTTAGGTTGATTTGGTAGCAAATATGGTTTAGTAGGAACAGGAATTGGTGCAGCAATTGGATTTGCTGCTGCACCAAACGCAAGTTCGCCAGGTTGAGAGGAGATAGAGTTCTTCGCAGTTGAGGTATTTGACGGAGTCGAAATCCTGCTGAGAACACTAGACTTTCTCCTTTTGTCATCTTGTTGTTGAATACCTTTGAATGTTTCAACTACTGATTGGTTCCTCAAATAAAGGTCACCACCAACATTTCTTTTAGTCTCTATCTGGGGTGCCTCTGTAACACTTCCTCTTCTTGATGATGATGCAGATGAATCAATTACATCTTGCACCAAAATATTTGGGTTTCTACCTTCTCTGATGCCAGCATAAGACAAAGTAGACGTTTTCTGTGGAGGAGGCATTATAAATGAGTTTGATGAAGATGGCTGTTGTTGAGATAAATGAGAGGGTGTGTAATTTGGTGGTGTGTTCGAGGTCTGGAGAGCTTCAGAAAGAATGACTGAACAAGCAGAATTCAATTTCGAACTTGAGTTGAACTGACTGTTGCTATTTAGCGACTCTTCTGAACTTGTGTTTCGACTGTGTTCCATTCTTAAGGACAAAAATTTTTGTTTGATCTCTTTCTCTTTTCCTCCAGCCTTGATTGCTTCCACAAGATTCCTTCTGAAAGAAGCACCAATCCCCACCACCGCATTATCGATTTCATCTTGTGTGACAATTTCGTTTTTAGTCTCGTCATCGAGATTATAGTCAAGGAGTCCATTATCAAACAAATTGTACTCCTGCTCATTCAAATGCAAGAATTTGTCTAGTTGTATAAAATCATCCTCTAAATCCATCAATGTAAATGGATGTGATCTGATGTCTTTAATATCAATACGTGTTGTACTGTCCTTATCGAGAAGTTTACTCAAAAGGTCCTTAGCCAAGTTGAACTCATGGGCTTTAACTTCACTTGGACTATTGAAAGAATCCGCAGACTCCGGGAACTCTATTGGTTGGTTGACAATAACTTGGAATAGTTCGTACTCACTTGCAGCATTGAAAGGAAGTTTTCCGAACAATAAACAATAGAGGGTAACACCCAAAGCCCAAATATCAATCTTGTGGTCAATTTTTGGTAAGGACCTGGATATTTCATTTGCACAATTATCCAATGATGTTGACGATGCATTAGTTGAGTTCGAGGCAGAAAAATTTGTTTGACACAATTCTGGAGCGAAGAATGCTGGAGTACCTGCAGTTTTTGCCAATTCCAACTCGTCAATCAAGTAACCATCATCATTCTCGCCTAATGATCGAGCAAATGAAACCCCAAAATCGGAAATCTTAACCACATTATCATAGGAAACTAACAAATTTGCCGGCTTGATATCACGGTGAACAATGCCTTGTAAATGCAAGTATTCCAATCCCAACAAAACATCTCTGAAGATTTTTCTCGACTGCTTAAACGTCAAATTCGGAGCGTATTGCGTCGAAAGCAACTCGTCATCGTCATTGTTTGAGCCTGGTGTCCTTTTATGGGCACCACAACAAGGAATATCGTTACTATTAGTAGGAATTTTATCCGATTTGTTTCTTCTCCATTTAATTTCCCCCTTCTCAAGATACTCCAATACAAGGTATATCTTATACGAATGCAAATCATCCAACACTTCCCGCAACTTCACAATGTGCTCGTGGTTACACTTCTTCATGATTGCGATTTCTCGCCTGATCTTAATCTCATAATCATTGAATCGTGCACTTGAGTTGACACACGGTTTGTTTCTCAAGGAGGGACGTTCTTTTCTTGACTTTCTATTAACTATCTTGATTGCGACTAACTCATTATTAATCAAATCTTTCGCCAACTTAACTTTCCCATGTTCCCCTTTACCAATCTCACGCAAGATCTCATACGTATTCAAAACCTTCCGTTTCGAGATCGGATCGTACTCCAAAAACACATGCTTTGTTTCCTTCACCTTTATGTTCACGCTCGAGTGAGATTTCGGCTTGTAGTCGGTGGATATGCTCACAGAACTAGACGACTTCAACTCGTTGGAAAACGTATCGTCCGACAAACTATTCTCTCTGGATCGAGTGAGCGATTTGTGCAACCCCCCAGTGAGTTTATTGAAGATATTATGCCGCAAATCCAACTTGGGAGAAAAGCTCTCAGAATCCAGCTCCGAAAATTTACTCACCTCTACCGTGCTAGACGACTTGTACGTCTTGTTATACGGGGACTTCAACGACGGGTTTCGCGAGAGCGAAAACTTCTCTAGTTTGTTTCTGATGTCTGTGGTGGTGGTGTGGTCACCACCAGTGCCATTTTTATCGAGAACTGGTACCACGCCGTCGCTATCACTATGGCTGCAACCACTCAACCCTGGCAGCACGGCGTCACTAACTCCACGGGAACGCGGTGGTTGCGGGCTGTCACATTTGATTGTTATGTTTGGCATGTCGTTGCCGCTAACCAGCACCAGCGAAGAACCATTATTTGATGGATTCGCCATCGTTCATCGAATACGTTACAAACTAACAAGTCAAGTTTGCTTCACCATAAAAATTTTCGTAATAGAGACGTCACGTGAAGGTAACTTTTTGGCGAAAAACCTGGAGTCGGACGGTGGTGGTGCCATGTCCGGCAGCCACGGCCTGCGGTGTGCCGCGCCGCCGGGGTGGTGCGGTGGAGATGGTGGTGGAATTCCGTGGGGTGCTGGGGGAACAAGTACAAGGTGTGGAGAGCAGAAGTGGTGGTATCAGAAGAACGACTGGACCGGAGTGGTTCAGGTGATGGCACATGTGTTTAAATGAGTGTTTAAATAACCCACGGTGGCAGTGGGGATTGTAGTGGGAATGGTTTCACTACGGAGCAGATCACGCAGGCACAGCAAATAATACATAGTGCATCACGCAACTAAAGGAAACGGTGAGCTTGTTTGTATTGTGATACCGAACAGCAATGTTGCAGGACAATAATGGAACGGCGTGGGTTCATGTTCGGTTCTAGTTCGCTGGTTGCTAGAGGGCTTAGACATGCAAAATCGAGATCGTTATTGAGATTGTAATTGTGGTTCGGCGAAGTGTGATTTCGCCTATGCAGGTGATCTGGTAGGCTTAGTTTCACTGACATCAACAGCATCAACAGCAGCCGATCGCTAAAGTGCTGAAACTGGGCCGTGTAGCTTGGGCACACGGTAATCACTGGGTTAGGATTCACTATGGTAACTCGCTTGGTTCAAGCTTCTGGAGTTTTGCTCACAGAATTTGCCGTAATGCATGATTACGTTCATTCAAGCAAAGTTACCACCACTGGCTTGTGGTAATTTCTGCTGTGCAAAATTTATGCGTGTATCGGTGAGATATCAGTAAATGGTAAACAGTTCCCGTATCAAGAGGCGCTGTGAAGGCGATGATTGAGATTTCGTGTCGACTATGGTTCCATTATGCATAAATGTCTGCATTGGGCAATAAGATTAATTTTATGCACAACCATAGTTCGAATTAAGTAGAAGCAAACAAGTTGTGGATAGGTACGTTGGTTAGCAAAGCAGGGCAAAGCAAGTTTTGGGTTTATTTTGCTCTTGAATGAACAAACCCATCTCTTGTGGAAAGCCGATCTTGGTCGATATTCGTCTGCAGCAATCTGAAACCAAACAATAGAATTGTACAATAGGAAATGCAGTAACATGAACATGATCCAAGTCTAGGTAACATCTGGATTCTATTCAATTAAAACTGTTCTATTTCCTGAATGATTCGCCTTTGAGGACCTTGTTTATGAATTCTCAAGAAGGTTTCACAGAAATCTTGGGAAGTTATTGCCGAACAGGGCACTTGATTCACAAAAAGTTGACTTGCCTCTAATCTATCTGGATTTTCATATACAACCATATAGACAACAATTAGCTGTATTTGTTTAGCATTTATCCTTTTGTGATCGATTGTGCTGAACAAGTATTCAAGTAACTGCTTGGAGAAATACACAATTCAGAAACCCAATCAAATACGGAATTGATCTGTGATGTCGACAAGTTAGAGAAGCATCTGATACCCTGCGATTGCCTATTCCACATTTGCTATTTGTAAAAATTTGATGTGTGCATCCATTGAATAGAAACCACAATATACTTCCAATTGGAAAGCGTCTTTTCAATTAAGTTGTCGCCGTAATGTCTATATGATAGTCTCTAATTAGTGGTTTAGCAAAACGCTCTTCCAACGCAAATATCAGTCTGTATTTGATCACATCAACTTCAATATAGTCATTATTTGGCACTATTATTGGCCTTGGCACTTCTCCTTTTTCTAAGATTAATCACTTACAGTATAATGTAGCAGTTTTTAATCGAATACCATATAGCTTCGTAAAGCAAATCAATTTGTAATTTCAACAGCGTTTATTATTGACATTGTAGTTTTCAGCAAGCAAATTAGACGGGCCGCGTCCTTCAAGAGAAGGTTTAATAGCCAAAAAGAATGGGATCAATTCCTTAGAATAACTACTCTTGCTGCAAACAGTTTGTCTGTAACAATCTTTAAAGGGCTCCAACCAACCAAGTGGTATTTAAATATTCAAACTATTAAAATCCAATTGAATAAATGAAAATAGCGAAACCCGAACAAGTAGTTCACAAAGAATAGAAATTAAATAATTTGAATATTCCTTATACTTAAAAGCAAACTAGGGCCCTTGCATAATCTATATGCAAAACTGTCAAGCTCATTTTGGCTTATCTATCCTAGATAATCCTGTCAACATTTGAAATATGTTGCAATATTTAGACTTGAGTGTTCTATAGAGATAGTTTCATAGAATGTGGGCTGGACCTTTATATGTTGTATCAATTTTTTTTCACTTGAACCAATTGTTTGGCTTTCCTGCTTAATTGCAAATAACTTCGAATATAACCGAAAGATTCCTCTTCTTAACTTATCCCAACAACGTCTGGTAGTGAAATGAGGATCTAAACTTTACTGTCCAGCTCATATGGAAGTATATGGTTAAGCCGTTCAACTACTGTGTTTAGGAATCTTTTTAACATGTCGCACTAGGGGATCGAATCGACTGGACGTGGATTGGGCAGTACTAAAGATATCAATAAGATCTGTACAGCAAGCTCGCGTGAACTTCGTTGCGACTAATTCATGAATCTGCAACAATAAAAATTTACTAATTATACTACTGACCATGAGCCAATAATGTAGAATAGAGATTGTGTGAGAATGGGTCAGCCTGGGTTTGAACGAATTGTGGCATTGTACGGAAGTAGTAGAAAACAGGAGACCTATAAAACGTAGAATTCAGTACTGATTGGTTCAGTTAACCCTATACATTTTCCAAGATTCCCTTTTTGCAGCCAAAAGGTATATAGCTCTTTTAGGAAATCGTATGCGATTCCACGATTTCTTATGTCTTATAATATCCCAATCTTAGACCACCGCTCTTGAACACGTTCACGAAGAGTTCAATCTTGAGCACCACAGCTCATATAATTAAAAAGCAGTAATTGACTCTACACAATTGTATCTCACTCTTGCGAACATCGAGTCTCGTCGCACTGTCTCAAAACCCTTTCCGAACAATATTATAAACCCATTTTCTGTATTTATCAAATCTCTCAATTGCTTCTAGGAGCTACTCGTACTACGTCGGAGCCGGACCAGTACCACAGGCCCCACTAAACGCCACAATACTCCAAGCCCACAGTCCCTCTACAAGACCTAAATCTTCTTTATCGTCCACACTTCAGCTGTTCACCCTACCACCATTCCTTCTACGCTACGCCGGTATTACAAGTCTCATAAATTTTCCAGTCTTATTCAAATCGCACAAAATTCCCAGTCTTATTCAAATCGCAATTTAAATTCCCAGTCTCATTCAAATCGCATAAAATCTCATTTTCCATTTTCCTAATCCTAACATTTATTTGGTGTCTACATATACAGGTGAAAAATTCCTATCAGTTGCAGTACCCAGTTGTAGTTTCTTTGGTAACAATGTTGAAAAGCTTCACTAGAAGTATCAGTATTGTTCAGATCCCTCAATCCGTGAGTGCTGAGTCAATAAATAGCACCGTTACTTCGTTAAAGAATATCCAAAATGTCGATAGGTTGACTAGTGAAAAATCATTGGATGTGCCAGTTTTGAACTGCTTGGGTAATCCACAAACAGTGCTCTCAATTGACTCGCCTCCTTCTGTTCCTATTTATGTCCGGAGAGGGTCGCTTTTGTCGATCTTTGGTGAAAACGCTTCGTTGGTGCGGTCTAGTTTGTCGTTGTTATTGCCATGGAAAAGTTTATTATACGGAGGAATTAACACCAGCTATCAGAAATTGATCTCGGTTTCGCCATTTTCGATATTGGTTTCGTCATCAAAAAGAAGCTGGTTTTATAAGAATTCTCCTAAAACGTTCGCTAAGTTGGTTTTGGACGGAAAATCAGATTGGGCCATCTTGAACAAAAATGCCCTTCATATGTATGCTGGTAACTCGTTGATCGTGGGGATGTACCGGTTACCATCGAAGATTTCAAAGAAATTAGCTAAAAGAATCGGACCAAACTCGACTGGTCTTGTCAAATGGAATAGATTAGGATATACTCTTTTGTCAGGAAGAGGCCAAACTGGATTGGTTGGGAGCGGAACAATCTACAATATCAACGTTGCTGATGGCGAAGAGTTATTGATAAACCACCAAAACTTGCTAGCAGTCACCGTGAGTGGTCCTCATGATCTACAGAATTGCATTGTCAAGTACTCTTTCCCAGTTGACGAAAACGCCATTTCTACACAAAAGAAAGACACTTGGAGTAAAGTGGTTTCATGGTTTTCGGGAGTAAAGAAATCTACACAAAACTTGTTGGTAGGTAACCAAGAATTCGTCAAAATCATTGGCCCTCGAAATTTGTTAATTCAATCAAATACTGACCTGAGCTATGTCGACACGGCAAATATGAAATTACCATCCATCTCATCAATGACTCCTATCCCTAAGAAGCCTCAGGACTACTTGAGTTATGCCACAGTGACTCCAGAAAAACACGTCAAGCTAGAATCAACCCCCGACTTCAAAGAGACTATTGAAAAACTCGACAAGAAATGATTGATACATACGCTATAATCATCCAACGAAACGGCTAAGACACCCGCCAGTTGGCTACAGTGCGCTAATTCATTCGCCTCATTAGATATTGCATTCTCTTCCACACATTGAAATAGGCTTGTCCAAGATTAGGGAAGTGCTTTAGACATTAATACCAAGTACAGTTATGATTTGGACAACTCATGTAGGTTGTAATTCGTACGTTGATATCGATTGTGTGTTGAAATTAATACGTTATCACATCGATCACAATGTTGATAATGCTGACCAACATTTGGATTCCCACCAATACCACCACGATGAATTCAAGGTTTTCTTCATGAGAATGCCCCAACTGTTCTTTCAACATCTGTAGCAAATCGGAAATAACCTCCAATCTCTGATTCAATAGCTCCACCCTCTGGTTTATCTCCAAATAACCTCTTGCAGCCTGGTAAATGGGCTCCAAGTGTGGTTCAGCCCAGATCAACTCTGGCGAATCTAGTACCGAACCATGCAAATTGATATTAATTCGTAAAATAAATAACTCTCCAATAGACTTCATGATCTCCTCTCTCGTCATTTCCACTTTACCAGTGTGGGCAATTTGCTGAGGAATATCCTGGGTATCTTCAATTGTGTTATCGACCAATTCTTCAAAAAGCGAGATTTTGACCGATTGTGCAAAAGCATGCGATATGGATAGCTTCAACATATAATTGTTGTCATCACGCAACGTAATAAAGTCGTTATATATTCTTGGTTGGTACGATTTCGTGATGTAGTAGTTAAATTCTTCAATCTGGATGTCTTCACTGCTAAGCTTCTCAGTCTCGAACTTGGCCAAATCCTCCAAAAACATCGCTTCCTCCTTCTCGGTGTACCCCCACATGACTATCACCCCGTACTCAAACACAAAAATGTCGTTCTTTTTCCCAATATCAATGTCACCACCTTCGTCAGCCAATCGTATAATCTTATGGTTGGAGTCGTCGTCCTGCGCATCACTCCGCCAGTCCTTGTAGGTAAACGGGGTGTAAAGACACTCGTCGAAAAGCTTGGGACTCGTCTTGTGAATCCGTTTCCGGTCCTTCAACCATCGCAATAGCTCCTTCATCTTGTACGACCCACATGTACAATAGGCAGTAACTCGTGGGAGCAAATCCCGGTGCATCTTCCCCAACGTCTCGGCATCCTTTCTTGCCACCGTGTCGGTGATCTTTTTCACCTGGGAGTATACCTTTGTCTTATTAAACGATTCGTCATCGTCGTCATCATCATCTTCATCAGCACCACCAATAGTGGTGGGGTCCTCCGGCAACAACTTGAGCTTCTGTGTGGTTCTACTAGTGCGCTGAAGGCCGATCTTGGACGATTGCGCCATCTTGGACGCAGCCTTGTTGGCCTGGGCCTTTGTCGGTCCAATTCCACCACCATTATTTGGCCCACTATTAGGGCCACTACTTGGTGGGCCATCACCACGGGCCCGGTCGCCGGAATTGCCTGAACGCACGGTGTCGGAGACTGCCATGGGGTTCTCCGACACGGTGCTGCTGAGCAACGGCGCTCTCTCCATACTCATTACGCAAAGTGTCGTTTATGTCACCGTAACTAAACGTTCATTGCTAAGAACGGTGGTAAGGAGAAGAGGCTCGTACCTGCATATAATCTAGAAACCGTTACACGTGATCTTACCACGTGCATATAGCCACCTGCGACTATATGCACTCGCTCATCACCGCGATGAGCAGAAAATCTGGCTGCAACAAGAGCTGGCACTGGAGCAGCACACAACAAACACCAAACACCCAACCACTACAGTCGGCGATGGCAAGAGTGAACGCAGCACGCGCAAAGAGCACCGAGTCGTCACGGAGACATGCGTTTCTGTCGTTCCGCGAGCGGATTGACTCCATCAAGATAGATCCTCACTTGAGCGTGTCTAAGAGAGCGTTTGACTACGTCGAGTCGTCGTACTTTTTGACGACGTTGGACCATTGGAAGGAAATAAACATCAGTGGGAACTTCACCGACTTCTTAGATAAGGTGGAAGTGCACAGTCAGTCGCTTCCACAGATTCTTCACCACAAGGTGATGATATTCCTGGCATTGTATGAGCATATTAAAGTAAACGATATCCACTCGATCCAGCCGTTATTGGAGCTATTGTGTCAATTTGTCCATGATTTGGGTGAGGATTTCCTTGAATTCTATAACCAATCGTTGTCGTTGTTGATGGAATTGGCGTCCAACGTCAATCCTAACGATCAGCAGAACAACCGGAACTCGTCGAATGAATTGGAATGGATCTTCAATTGTTTGACGTTTATGTTCAAATACTTGTGTAAGAGCCTTACGAAGGATCTTTTGCCTACATTTGAGATTTTGTTTCCGTTGTTGAAGATCACTAAAAAGACTTATATCTCGAGGTTCTGTGCTGAAGCTCTTTCGTTCCTTATCAGAAAGCTGAAGTCGGAAGACTTGTCGTTGATTATCAATAACTCGTTCAATGAAACAATCGTATCCAATGATTCGTACTGCGAGTCGTTAACTATCCTCTACAGTGAATCTATGATCAGTACCAAAGGACATTTCCACTCCAAATCTAATGTCATATTGTCGAGCTTGTTAAATGTTGCTTTTAATCACCCACAAGAAGAAATTCAAATAAAAGCAGTTTCCATCGTCTCAGACGTCCTTTTGGATATTGTTCATCATGGTTCAGTTGAATCGTGTGACAAATACTACGATTTGGTGCTAGAGTTTCTCCATAAACAACTCGAAAATGAGAAATCCTTAGTGTCAGTGTCACAAATATTAATCACATTGTCATTTGCAGAATCGGGTAAAAGAGTATCGTCATGGAACCCTGTGTTGTCTGCAACGAATGCATTGATTAAAAGAGTGTCTCAAATAGAATCATGTTCTACTGAGCTCTCAGAGTCGTTAACATATTTATTAATAATTGTATTCCGTAACTGTGACGTTAAGGACTTAACGAAGGAACATAAAATTATATTCGAAGCTTCATTGAGTATTAGTGACGGATCACAATTTTTGGCGTTTGCTGAAGTTTGCTTAAGCTTATTCCCTTCCAAGGTTGTTAATTTTGGCATTTCAAAATACATTCAAGAGTACATATACAAATCGGCTAATAATGATACCGAACTCAAGAAACTTGCATACTTTTTGTCCAGAATTAATAATAAAAAGTCTGTATCGCTTCCTCGTTTCAGTTTAGGAAAGGAGTTACAAACTAGAATTGTCGATCAATTAAAACCGGAAATCGTGAATATTTCTGATAATTTACAAGATATCTATTGGCGTTTGTTGTTGTTGAGTAGTGCTGGGGAACAAGTCTCTCAAGACAGTCTATTCTTGGTCAGCATTTTAAACGAATTGTTGTCCAATAAGATACAACTCGATTCATTATTGTCACACGATATTACATCCATAGTCCTAGAATCGTTGACATCTACTTTGGATCCTGCTTCTGATAAAAAAACAGTGGATTCCATATACTCAAGCATTATTCTGAAACTTTCCTCATTAAAGGAGTCATCATTGTTTGTTATAGCGTTCAATAATTTCCTCAAAAAGTTTAAATCCATCTTAAAAGAATCCGTCGACGAACGCGTGGACGAAATTTTAAATTGCATTATTGAAAATCTTTGTCTTCCAAATCAAGAATTCCGTTTAAATTCCCTTGAATTGATAATCACAATTTATGAACTTAGTGGAAAAGAAGTTCTGTCAGTTTTGTCTCAAGTCAGAAATATCGAACAGATTCCATTAAATCTCAGTACAGGAAGAGATATTCAACTCAGAGTTAGAAACTTGGCATTGGAAGTCAAAAGAGATGAGGGACAATTGACAAAATTTGACCTTTCAATAGTTTCTTACTTCACAATCGGGTTATTTACCAACAAGTTCCAGCCATCATGGGAAGCAGCATTTGAAGCATTACCAAATATTTATGAGAAGTGTGCCAATACATTGTGGACATTATGTTATAAGTTTATCATATTTGACTACACTCAACAAAGTACATCATATTATACGTTGAATGAAGACTCTTTCATGGAAGTGGAAACAGAACTAATAGAGTGGCAACCAAGAAATAGCAAATTGAGAGAAAACTATCTTACTGTCGAAAACAACTATTTCAGCAAATTCAGAAATATCGGTCAGTCTATTTCTGAAAATGGAATGGAATTGCGTGCTGATAACACTTACAGTGGTAACATGAGATCGCAAGCAATTAAGGCTCTTGCTACAATTCCAACATTAGCTGAAAATAACTCAAAATTGTTAGTGCCATTAGTATTACATGACAGTGATGAAGACGATTTTGAAATGGATGAAGCAAATAATGGAGGCAGTAAAACCAAGAATTGGACTCTTACTGATAGAAACAGTCTAGTTTCATTGTTTGGAAAGTTCAAGAACTTGAAGAAAATTCACAACTCGGCAAAACTTTATGATCATTTATTGATTCTTTTGTCAAACAAAAAGTTAGCTGTTCAAAATTTAGCATTGAATGTGATTCTCAATTGGGGTATTGGATCAATCAATAAATACAGAGACAACTTGAAAAATTTGTTGGATGATACTATTTTCCGGGAAGAAATCTCCAAATTTATTACCCAAAAGGCTGAGTCAAATATTGAAGATAAGGATTTGGAGACATTAATGCCATTGGTGGTGAGAATTTTATTTGGGAGAGTTCAAGGTTCTCCAAAAAGTAACAGTAAGTTTGGTAAGAAGTTTGCTGTTATCAATGTTTTGCCAAGTTTACAAGATCAGGACATTGTTGAGTTTTTGAAACTAGGTTCTGATAGGCTAGGCTTTGATGATACCGAGCCTAATACTGAGGTAGTCGCTGATTTTATCCAATTGAGGAAATTAAGTGGTTTTGTGAATTTGTTAAGCGAAGTTTACTCTACATTGGGCCAGAAACATGCAAACGTATTAGCTACAACTATTAAACCTTTAGTATATGCCTTGGTTACAGCCCAGAACGCTATCGATTCTTTTGAAACAGGTGATGAAGAAACAGATATTTCCAACAAAACTGCAAGAACTGTAAGACAAGTTGGGATGAAATGTTTGAGTGAACTTTTTGTCATCCTTGGAGATAATTACAACTGGGATGAATATTCTCCAATAATCTATGGAAATGTCATCAAGCCTAGGTTACCTAACTTTGCTAGTGAGAACTCTCAGCAAGTTTCGTCTCTTATGAAAATTATGTTGGGCCTCATTGAATTCCAAAACACTTGCAGTCTTTTATACATAGATGAATTTGCACCAGCAAAAGCAATTATTGAATTGCTTTCCAGTCCAAACACTAAGGAACAAGTTCTCATTGCAGTTTTCACTTTCGCAAATAAAGCACTTGACAAACAATCTATTGATGATGAAAATTATTTCACATTATTGGCATTGTTAGTAGATTCACTTTTGGTAAACTTGCCTACAACTATTGAAAACATCACCAATTCTGAGTTGGGTTCGTTGGCAATAAAAGTGTTATTACAATTAATTGACGGAAATTATGTTGAAGACAATGCAACAAAGGCTTCGTTAGTGACATCCTTAACAATCGCATTGGATAAACCTCAGAGTCAAATTGATAATAACGACAAGGTTCATATCTTGTTATCATTATCAAATATAATTGACTCTTATGATTGTTCATTTGAGGATATAAAACCATTATATCAAGCATGTTCAAAACATTTGAGAGTTTTCCCAGAACGTCGTATTAGGGAAACATTGGTATTAGTTTTCACTAGTATCGGAAATAAGTTTGTTGAAGTTGAACCAGTTGCTGAGGTTTTAACTGAATTAAACTCATATTCACAAAAGAGAATGCAAGAGTTGGATTTTGAAAGAAGATTAAACGGTTTCAAACGAGTTAATGAAGAATTGTATTCGACATTAAACCCTATTCAATGGTTACCAATTATCTACTGTGCCTTGTTCTTCATCAATGACGAAGCTGAATTAGTCATAAGAACCAATGCTGCGTATTTGTTGAATCGATTTGTGGATTGTTACTCTGAAAAGTCATCTTTGGATGAAGCAAAACCATTCATATTTGAGTTGAAAAACGTAATTTTACCACATTTAAGAATTGGACTTCGGAAAAAGAACGAAGAGATCCGATCCGAATACATTAACGTATTAGCTCATGTGGTTGAGCACTCCAAGTTCTATGACGATTTAGATGATATGAAGGTTCTCAATAAGAACAACGATGAAGAATCAAGTTTTTTTGGAAATGTTATTCATATTCAATTACATCGTCGTCAAAGAGCAATTAGAAGGTTGGTTGATTACAGAAATGAATTACATGAAAATAGTATTTCACATTATATTTTACCAATTATTGAACATTATGCTATTTCTGATGACGAGAAATATACAAATATTGGTCTTGAAGTTTTTGAAACGATCAGCTACTTGGTTAGATGTTTGAGCTGGAATCATTTTAAGGCGTTATTGAAAAGGTATATTTCAAATGTCAAAAATGGTGCCGGTGACCTCTTGAAAAATCATGTTAATATTTTGGTATCTTGTGCTAAAGCCTTCATGTACTCTAATCAACTGAAAAATGAAGGCAAAACTGATGATGTGATTAAGAACTTGCCTAAGGATCAAACCACAATTGATAAGTACATTCTCGAGGAATTATTCCCTCCTATTTTGAAAATTTTGGTTGTAAGAGATGATGAAACTGTTGTTGCACGTACACCTTTGGCAGAAGCTTTGTCCTGTTTACTTGTTTACATTTCTGAGGATAAGATCGAAAGCGAATTGCCAGGTGTTTTGATTAGTACCTGTCAAGTTATGCGTTCTAGGTCTGAAGAGTTACGTGATGCTGTGCGGAAGACATTAAGTAAGATTGCAAAGCTTTTGGGTCCGAAATATCTTGTTTTCATCTTGAAAGAATTGAAAACCGCATTATCCAGAGGTTCGCAAATTCATGTGTTGAGTTTCACTGTACACTATTTGCTTGCGTTCATCCAAGATAGTTTGAGCCACGGAGATTTGGATGATTCTGTCGAATTAATTGTGGAAATTATTATGGAAGATATTTTTGGAGCTGCTGGTCAAGAGAAGGATGCTGAAGGTTATCACAGTAAAATGAAGGAAGTCAAATTCAAAAAGAGTTTTGATTCTGGTGAAATTGTTGCAAGCAATGTGAGCCTTTCATCATTCAGTTATTTCATTGATCCAATCAAATTGTTATTGCAAGAACATTTATCATTAAAAACCCAAAATAAATTAGATGAGTTACTTAGAAGATATTCGTTGGGTTTGAACCACAATGAGCAAGGTGGAAGTAAAGAGATTTTGAATTTGTGTTACGAAGTCAACTCACAAGCTACCAAATACTTAGAAGGTAGGTCATCCAAAAACACAAAATTACCCAATACTTCACAAGAGCATTTCTTGGTTAATTTGAACTCCAAACCAACTAAAACTGAAACGAACAGTTTATTGTATGTTCACACGTTGCAAAAGTTTTCTATGGAACTTTTAAGAACAGCTCTCTCTAGACATGAAGAGTTGCAGACGGTTGCAAACTTGACCGGATTTTTACCATTATTAGAGCAAGGAATTGGTTCTGAGAATGAAGGGGTAGCTATTAGTAGTTTGAGAGTCATGAACTCTATTATACGGTTACCATTCCCTGAAAAAGAAGATGCAATTTTCAAAACTTGTGCCAGACGGTCATTGAATATTGTTAAAGATTCACCAAGCACCAACTCTGAAATTTGTCAAGCGGCTTTAAGATTCTTGGCTACTGCTATAAGACATAAACCAGAAGTGCAATTGAAAGACACTGCGGTGAGTTACATTTTGTTGAGAATCCAACCTGATTTGGAAGAACCAAATAAACAAGGTTTGGCCTTTGCATTCCTCAAATCTGTTGTTTCCCAACATATTATGATTCCTGAAATCTATGATGTGATTGATAAGGTATCGAAAATCATGGTTGTTAACCATTCAAAGGAGATTAGAGATATGTCGAGAAGTGTCTATTATTCATTCTTAATGGAGTATGATCAAGGAAGAGGAAAGTTGGAAAAGCAATTCAAGTTTTTAGTTTCCAATTTAGCATATCCTACTGAAGAAGGTAGACAATCAGTGATGGAATTGCTTCATCAAGTTATCCTGAAAGCTGGAACTGGTCTTATTGCTAAATTAGCAACTTCATTTTTCGTTGGTCTTGCAAATGTTGTGGTTACTGATGATTCGAGTAGATGTAAAGAAATGGCCTCTACTTTGATTGGAAACATATTCAAGAACTTGGGACAAGATAAAATGGAAAGTATTGAACGGTATATTTCTGCTTGGTTGGTTCAAGACAAAAATTCCACATTGAAGAGATGTGGTCTTACCATTTACAAAATCTATGTTGCTCAATTTGGATATGGAGCTAATCAGGAATTAGATGCTGCTGCGTTTGAAAATATCGAAAAGATAGTTGATACAGCTAAAAATGATGATTCAGATGAAGATGTTCAATGGGAATTGTTATACTCGGCACTTAACGTATTCTCTGTCATTTGTAGTAAGGCAAGAGAAGGAGTATTTGCTAAGAAATTCGAAAAGATTTGGAAAAATTTGGTTGAGATCCTATTGTTCCCACATGCTTGGATCCGGTTGATAACTTCAAGACTTGTTGGTATACTTTTGTCTAATTTGGACAAGCTTGATTTTTCGTTTAGCACTTACGAGATCCAGACTATCGCATACAGATTGTTACGTCAATTGAGTGCACCATCGATTACTGAAGATTTGGGAACCCAAATCATCAAAAATTTGGCTTCACTTATTATGAGATGGGAGGCTCAAAAGACAGAATACGAAACTAAGAAGGACGCAGATGATGAAGCCGGTCATAAATATGCCACCGACTATGTTGTGGCCAAGACGTGTGCTGTCATGAGACAAGAAAGCAACTACAAAAACTCGTTTGTTTCAAAGAAGTCGTCCATTAAGTTGGCTGCACTCATGGTGCAAATTTTGGAAACTGATAGATTAGAAGGTGCTGCTCAATCCATCTTGTTGGCAATGAACAACTTCGTTGATACAGAAAGAAATGGAGACACTCCAGAAGATGAAGAACTTTACAACCTTTCCATGGAATGTATGCAATTGATTGAGCAAAAATTGGGAACTACCGAGTACACAAAGGTTTATTCTAAGGTTCAAGCATCCATCAATTTGAGAAGACAAGAGCGTAAGACCAAGAGAGCACAATTAGCGGTGAATGCACCCGACATTGCTGCTAAGAGAAAACTCAAAAAGCATGAACGTTCGAGAGAAAAGAGAAAGCATGAAAAGGACGAAAATGGGTATTATAGAAGTAAGAAAAAGAGGTTTAATTAGTACAATTACAACTTCGTGTACATATTCAAATTTACAATAAACAAATGCATTATAACCTTTCTATACCACAGTAGACGTCCCGTCATTGAATTCATTCTTGATACTTACTTCTGGTACAATTGTTTGGGAACTTGGTGGGTCCATCTGGGTCTCATCATCGTCGAATTCATTATCGATTTCTTCTTTTGGCTCGATTTCTGGTTCTTTTTCATCGGGGATTTCTGGTGTTGGTTCTGCTGCCGCAGAATTCAACTTCTTTTTCTTGTGTGTTTTCGGTTCTTCAATTTCATCTGACGTCTGTTTCTTTTGGTTGTACACGGCCTTTTCCTTTTGATACCTCATTCTATCGTCTTCGTATAACTTATAGTATGGTTTCCGGTCGTCTTCTGGCAAGTTTTTCCATGCTTCTGTCATGCTCTTAGATAAGTCACTAGCCGATCCGGGGTTTTTCTCTTCGTTTTCGGCTTTAATTCTGTCCTTCTCCATTTCGCAGAATATTAAGTATGCATTTGTTGGTCTTTTTGGCAAGTCTGGATCTCGCGATTTTTGTTTTGTGGTGGAACTGGTGCCATTTGTCGCACTTGAAGATGCTGCCTTCGACTTCTTTGTGGTCTTTTTTGTAGCCCCATTCTTAGACATCCCGGCAGCATACAATGATTCATCCACCACAGTAGGAACAGGAGGTGATTGCATTTCCTCAAAAACGTTTATCCCATCGGGAATCGCCGTTGCCCGGTCCTCTAGTCTTTCCAATAATATTATGTATTCCATCCGTAATCGACGTATAGCGGCCTTGGTTCTTGACAACGCAAGGGTAGCGATCTCGTTATTTTCTTCGATTTCGTTAATTCTACGTTTCAATTCATTGCATTTGTTCTTCAACTGTACTTCTTCGCTGTCAGCTGGTATTTGTGTCGTCTCAACCATGGCGGTGAAGGTTGGCAATATAAAATGAATGTGGTAAAGAAAATTCGCGAATAAATTCCCACGGTTCTACACGACTCGAAATTGATGGTATCGATAAAAACTACTTGTGGAAAATATACTCCCATTACGGACGCTAAAATTCAATATAAATCATATAAACCAATTCCTTCCAATGACAGATCCAAAAGTTGATAACAAAACACAGTGAAACAACTTTTTCAACGAAACTCATAACTTCACCATAACTTTACCTATAAAAATCATTAATTCGCATTACTTTACTCATTGCTCACGGTGGGGGAGAGCATTTCATAGTCAGAACCTAGTTCTTCATCTTCGTCTACACTGATGACCCCATAATCCTCATCTTCATCGACGATATCTGCGTTTGTCGCATTGGCTGGTGATGAGTTGTGGATTGATGTCTCAGCATCAATGTACTCAGACGATTGAAACGAGTCACCAGCGGTCTCCTTTGGCAAAATCGGCAATACAATAGACCTGGTTGATGCAGAAAGACTCAGAGAAATCTCCTCGTTGTCATTTTCATGAATTGATTCTGTTCCTGATGTGTCTACGTCGTGAGAAATCTTTTCAAACTTGAAGTCTCCACTCAAGTTGTTCAAGCTCAAAACAACTTCTCCGATATTGTGGTCGTTATTCATGACTAATTTGAAGGGATACTTCATGTGGGTGTTTACTAACCCAATGTTAAACTTGCTGTGTTTACCTGGCAAAATTCCTTGTCTCTTTCTAATCAATACCGTCACAACGGAATTACCCAAACAGTTAATTACTTCCAATTTCAAGTTAGAACAATCGATTGTTTTCTGCGAATTATTCGTGATTATCACTTGTGTCAATGAGGACGACTTTGGTATTAAAGTCACATTGACTTTATCATCATTACTGAGCACTAATGCACTGTCTGAACACTTGTCTTCAATTTGTGCTGGCTGGACTCTTCTTAAGATGGATAACTTGCTTTCGGCTTCTTTCAGGAACAAACCAGAAAGGGTAAACTCCCCAGTGATTATTCTGACATTCCAATTCGAAACTTGGTTGATGTCTTTCATTAATCCCGCCAAATTGTAATATCTAGCCTGTCCGGGTTTGATGTTTGCTGCGTTCTTGACATTCAGAGCGATTGTTCTAGAACCGTTGAAAAATTCAAATGAAAAGTTCCCACCATTGATTACACGTTTGGAATTGTTAACTAACATAATCGACAAGATCTTGGAATTCATATTGAAGGACTTTGCTTTAATGAGAACATGTTCATCTTTGTCTTGGTTTGGTACCTCATTGGTTTTAGCGTCAAAAATAGTTTCTTTTGAATCTTCAACTTCTAAATTAGACAACTGTTGGTCAACATCTTCGGCTGTGTCTTCACTTTCCAGTGACTGAACTTGTTCAGCCTTCTCGTCCAATTCTTCCTTCAATAAGTCTGATTGTTCCATTTCTACATCCTCGTTTGCGGGCTTGTTTGGTTCGTCTTCAACTTTTTCATCTTTTTCAGTTTCAGATTTTTCCCCTAACGCAGACTGAAGAATCGATTTCAATATAACAAATTTCAAGTCTTCATTATCAACATCTGAGGGCGATAAAGCAAAGGTTGCTAATTTACACAATTCTTCATATTTTTCCGAATTGCTGACATATTTATCGACATTTTTGATGAACCCATCAATTCCCCTGTCGTTGATCAAATGCTCCAATTTACGCTTTGTTTCTACCGTACAATTAGCTAACGGGATGTCATAGACAATATCGTTCGAGATGTTGGACCTTCTGGCGTTGGGTCTTGCGAAACGGACGCTTGGATCGACGATTTTTGCCAATGGATGAGTATGTTTGTGGTTTCCTACATCAACATGTTTAGCCTCGCAACTTTGGCACAAATCAAAGTCTGGACATACTAAACAGGCATATCTTGTGCCCTTGATAGGCACAAAATCCACTGGGGTACAAGAGTCGCAGCTCACATGGGAGTGTACTGGCACTTCTGCTTTGGGTTTTTCTGTCGATTTGGGGTTTTCAGTCGATTTGGGGTTTTCAGTCGATTCTTTGGATTCGCTAGAATCAGAACTCGTGTTGACCGATGAATCTTCACTGGTTTCGTCTACAGGACCAGCAGTCTCGAAGAAATGCTTTGGGAACTCGGCAAGCAAGTCTTTAAAGTGGTCTAAAGCGGCATCGATAAATGCGTCTCCTAGACTTGCAAAGTCGATTGACGATCGGATGAAGTTGTTGGAATCGTCAGACGAAGACGATGGTGCTTTTGGCGGCGATTGCGTCGATTTTTCACTTTTCGTGCTGGCCTCGGTGGGGAACGTATCCATGCCAACAGGGCATTTTACATGGAAATCCTGTGGTGGTGGGCCTCCTGGAGGGTAGAAACCACGGCAGTTGCCCGCACCAACCTGACCAAATGGGTGCACCGGTGGCACTGGGGGTAGGGGCACAGGAGGAACAAACTTGGGGAAAGCCGCTGGACCACGAGAACCATTCTCATCCCCCGATTCCACCACTGGGTTGCTATCGTTTATAAGCAACCTCACGGTGCTCTTCACCTTCAAGCTTCTAGCCAACGATTTGAAGTCCAACACAGAGTCAAGACACACAAACTGGCGGTGTCTTTTTGACCTCCGCAACACCTGGATCAACGCCTTCTCTTTGCCAAACTTCAATCCCGACTGCGATAACAACTCAATCAAGTCATGTTTCGACTTGACCTGGTTAATGTCATACCGGTTAAACACAAATACTCGTTCCACTGACGATTTGTTTCTCGCCAACACCTGGTTGTAAGTGACCCTTACGGTGACATCATCATTGTCGTTACACATGTTGACGACGATCGACACAAACGTATACTACGGGATTAATAGTGACTATGATTTGCCTTTGGAAGGGGATGTTATCAGGGGTGTATAGTGATCACAGTATTTTTCTATAGAAATATACAGTAACGATAACTGTGAAATCTACGACATAGTGGCAATGCGACATTGTGGGACGAGCCGACGGCCGGTAGGAGGGCAGGGAAGGAACGAGGAGGGCAGGGAGACGAGTGCGGAAGGTGGACGTGATCGGTAACGTCCTGCCGCGACACCCTTACATTGCCTACTATAGTTGCCATTTGCGTAAATTGTCACTATCGGCCATATATACTGTGCGTCTGCGTCAATGGTGGTGGCATCCATACGTCACTGAAAACCGTCTATCGTGTGCGTACTGGAGTGGCGGTAGCTTGGCACGTCTCCCATGGGCCACAAGTATCGTGTGGCACTGCGCGTGACTAGACAAAACTAAAATACAATCGGTCCTGTTACAACCGCAATAATTTCTGGATTAGGTATATCAACAGAAACAAATACTGAGTGTAGTTTATCGTTAAGAGCAACAGCAATCTACTGGTAATTGCTCTGAATTGACCTAATAAGGGAAATAAGCTTATCATTAGTAGCATTCGCAGGAGGGGTGATATCTTTCTAGATGTGTTAGTATTGAAGGAATGGCGGTGGTACATGGTACATACGTTCTTGAGCCAGAGCCTCAAATTGGTGTTGGACCACTGCTGGAGCTCGGCGGGGTCTGCGGGTAACGCATCGTAACCTGGTGTGTTTGCGACCCTCTCTACATCAGGGTCGGTTTCTTCGACGTCCCCGTCGTCAACGTCGTCCTCTAGCTCGTCTACATCGTCAACCGAGCTGGACCGAGTAATGTAGTTGTAGAGTGACTTCCTGAGATGAGGGTAACTTTGGAGAACAAGATACGCCGTGCCAATAATAACCGCCCCGGATAAGGCAGTGACCTTGAGTTTACTGGTTTTTCTCGTTCTGAGCATCGACATTGTCGTTGTAACCCTTGTTGTGCTCCAAAACAGAACAATAAATACTCCATCAATATTACCATCTGATTTCTGGCCAGGCATTTCCGCTATATAACCATCCCGTGAAAATGATAACAACGGCGGGGTGCACATAACCCGAGCGGTTCGTATTCACGGCCACAAAAACCACAGAAATCGCCATCGCATTGGCTACGCTTCAACCACGCATTCTTATCAAACACCCTTTATTAATACAATATTATACACTGAACTAAATAAATTATAATCCTTATAATTCTTGAGATTCTTTACCTTTAGCAGACTTCTTTGGCAACAAGTTTTGGTGGATGTTTGGCAAAACACCACCTTGAGCGATGGTAACGTGACCCAATAATTTGTTCAATTCTTCATCATTTCTGATGGCCAATTGCAAGTGTCTTGGGATGATTCTGGACTTTTTGTTGTCTCTGGCGGCGTTACCGGCCAATTCCAAGATTTCGGCGGTTAAATATTCCAAAACAGAGGTCAAGTAGACTGGAGCACCAGAACCAACTCTTTGTGCGTAGTTACCTTTTCTTAATAATCTGTGAACTCTACCGACTGGGAAGGTCAACCCAGCTTTAGCAGATCTAGATGTGGAAGCTTTTTCAGCACCACCGGCTTTACCTTTACCACCTGACATTATTACAAAATTTGACTAGTTAAAATTCTAGAAAAATATCCCGTTCCACTTTGATGCTTCAATCCGTGCTTATATATATACAATTGCCATTTCACCCCAATCCGTGTTTGTTGATATTGTGGTGTGTCTATTTACCTTTTTTCTTAGTGCTGGTTTTTACTCGTTATTTCCGTAACTGTGAGTCTGCGGCGGGAGTGACAACCTCACCTTGTTGACAATTTTTACGCAGTCGGACCCAAATTTACCCGGTATCAAAGTTCTCCCCATATGCACGAGCGTCACGTCGTGACAATTTAGGAGTAGAGACGAGAATTTATCATCACGGTAACATAAATTTACCTCTATTTAAATATAATTGATTTCCCTACAATTGCCTGGTGGTAATTTTTCTAGACTACACTATCTATAATTAAAAATGGCCCCACCTAAAGCTGAAAAGAAACCTGCCTCCAAAGCTCCAGCTGAAAAGAAACCAGCTGCTAAAAAGACTGCTTCTTCTTCTGACAACAAGAAGAGAACCAAGGCCAGAAAGGAAACTTACTCTTCTTACATCTACAAAGTTTTGAAACAAACCCACCCAGACACTGGTATTTCCCAAAAGGCCATGTCCATCATGAACTCTTTTGTAAATGATATTTTCGAAAGAATTGCTTCTGAAGCTTCCAAATTAGCTGCTTACAACAAGAAATCCACCATTTCTGCTAGAGAAATCCAAACTGCTGTTAGATTGATCTTACCAGGTGAATTGGCCAAACACGCTGTTTCTGAAGGTACTAGAGCTGTTACCAAATACTCTTCTGCTTCAAACTAATGATCTGAGTATCTTCAATTCTATTTCTTCATATTTTGTGTATTATTTAGTTGTATTTTAATTAACTACCGTTTGTATATTACTGGAGTGTAGGTGATTTGGTCTGTATTGACTACGAGCTGAGCAACGAGTTGTTGCTGACTACCTACAGGTGCGAACCTCGTCATGTCGGAGTGCGGGATCGAACCGTCGATGCATGCTCCTTCCAGTCCTGGTGAATGTTCACTGCCCTCAACCGTCAGAGAGCCACATACCCGTTCGGCTCTAGAAGGAAACAACCCTGACAAGAGAGCCAGTATTGTATCGGTTTAAGGTTTCTAGACCGTAATAATCAGTATACCTGCAGCTGCTGAATTATCCGATGTAATTTCAAGTTTTTTGCAAAAGTTACGAAATAGTTGACAAACAACCAGATTACTAAACAGTGTACCCAACTCAATTGAAGACACACCAACTACCAGCGATATAACACTACAACACTACAACACTACACAACACTAGAACCAGTGTTCCCCAATGTCCCCATTGTTCTTATTTCACCACAATGAATGTTCCAAACATATTTTTGGGTCCGCTGTATGTGTGGACAACCCACGGCGGAGCGGTTGTACTTAAACCATTCTGGTTAACCGACCGCAGCTGCCATACAATAATATCCCCGACATTGCCCTGGTCATAGATGGGCCAAAGCGTTACAACAAGTTGGGAGTAAATAACCGCGCACTCATTATCCGTACCGTCGATAACCGAAGCAACCCCAGTAATATCCAGTACATAACACACACATTGGGGAGGATAATGATTATCCGGATCCCCACATAGTATGGACATAGTCACAAATATGTATGGATTTGGGTATTTACAACACAACGAGGTTTAGGGGCAATACCCCACAAATTGGTACTCCACCACAAGCATCATTTATATAAATGGTTGGTTCTGGCAAAAACTCCAACTGGGCAACGTTTAAAATTATTTTAAGTTACAATGCCAGTAAAAACCACCAGTCCCTGCGAACCAATCTTTGATAGCAGCCACAGCTTGGAGGAAGCGTTTCTGAGGTTGCCCTTTTATGGGCCTAATATTGTATCATCACTGCCTGCGGTACCTGCAGATGGCACGTACTCCGAGACGTATAGAAACGACGCTTGCGGAAGAGTAGTTTCTACCATTCATCCCGAAGTTGATACGTTGAACAAGGCGTTCAATGCGTCTGTCCGGTTGAACGGTAATAACAAATGTTTTGGTTACAGGCCATATGACTACAACACAAAAACATCGAAAAACTACTTCACTAGCTTGACGTACAACCAGGTCAACAAGAGAAAGAGAGACTTGGGTGCGGGTTACATACACCATTTGACAAGCAACCCATATTTAACCAATACTGAGGCCCACCAAAAGATTGTAAACCACTTGAGAGACTGGCAAACCTATGGTCTTCAAAAGGCTGGGACCGAGAACATTGACTACGAAATTGAGAAATCTTGCTCGTTCATCATCTCCATCTATGCTGCAAATAGATACGAATGGTTCTTGGCTGATTTGGCATGCGGTGCCTACGCCATCACCAATACAGCACTTTACGACAACTTGGGGTCGGATATCACGAAGTATATTTTGGAATTGACCACGTCGCCTTTGGTGGTTTGTTCGAAGGATAAAATCCCAATTTTGCTTTCTTTGAAGAAGCAATTCCCCGATGATTTGAAAAACTTGATCTCGATTGTTTGTATGGATCCAATCTATACTGTTGATCAGAAATTGATTGAATTGGCCCGCCAATTGAAGGTTACCATAAACGATTTGCAGCAGATCGAAGAATTGGGTCGAAAACACCCAATGGATGAGTTACCTCAATCTCCTGATGCATTGTACACCATTTCCTTCACTTCCGGTACAACAGGTTCAAAACCAAAAGGAGCAATGTTATCTCAAGCCAGTTCAATGGCAGCAATAACCTTGTTGGCAGCATCAGAAGATCAGGCAGGTACAAAAGGTAGCTCAGTATTTGTGTTTTTACCCTTGACACACATCTATGAAAGGCAAACATCAGGCTATGGTCTTATAGGTGGGTATTATTTGGGTTTTCCTCAATTAACGCTTGATCAGCCAAGACCAGATACATTTAAGAATTTAGTTGAAGATTTGAGATTGTTCAAGCCAACTTATTTCTCAATTGTTCCAAGAATTTTGACTAAAGTCGAGGCATTAGTAAAAAACACAATCAAAGAACTCGACGAAGTGTCCCGCAACAAAGTTAATCAAATAATCGAATGGAAGATCAACGAACAAGCAAAGTTCGATGGATCGACTGGAAGAAATGACGAATTTGACAGTTACGAGCCATATAGCAATTTAAGAACCATATTAGGATTTGATAACTTGAAGTGGACTCAAACTGCTTCTGCACCAATTGCTCCATCAACACTAAAGTTTTTAAAAGCGTCATTGGGTATTGGTATTAGACAATTGTACGGCTTGACCGAACTTAGTGGTGCTCATTCGATTTCTGAGCTGTTTGAAGCTAGTTCTTCGTCATGTGGCCCCTGTGGTGTTTCAACCGAAATCAAATTGAGAAGTGTTCCAGAAATGGGTTACAGAATAGAGGACAATATGGGTGAATTACTTATCGGAGGAGCCCAGGTTTTCAAAGGTTACTACTATAACAAGGAAGAAACTGATAAAATCCTCACTAAAGATGGATGGTTAATAAGTGGAGATATTGCAAAACTTGATAACAAAGGAAGGATTTATATCCTTGATAGAGTGAAGAACTTTTTCAAGTTGGCACAAGGTGAATACATATCCCCAGAAAAAATTGAAACTAGATATTTGTCCAACAACCCATGGCTCTCGCAGTGCTACGTTTATGGAAACTCTCATAAGTCATTTTTGGTAGGAGTCCTTGGTATCGAACCTGTAAAAGGATTAAAGCTTTTGAAAGAACACTGTGGATATACGAGAAACATGTCAGATTCTGAAATAATGCAAGAGTTGAATAAAATTGAAAACAAAAAGAAGATCTTGCATTATCTTAACAAAACTGTTGATAAACAAATTTCGGGATTTGAGAGATTACACAATATTCATATCGAAAACAATCCATTGACAGTTGAAAGAAACATTGTCACTCCAACATTCAAACTCAAGCGTCCAATTGCAGCTAAGTTTTTTGCCAAGGAATTCAACAGGTTATACGAAATTGAAAGGTCATTGTTGAATGAAAACAGTCAACTTGTTGCTAAATTGTGATGTTGATGATATTTCATTCGAGGTTTAAGTAGATTATTGCATACTATAATATGTTCAATAAAAGTATAAAAAAATTTCGACAACTGCAGGATTCGAACCTGCGCGGGCAAAGCCCAAAAGATTTCTAATCTTTCTCCTTAACCACTCGGACAAGTTGCCATTTTGTGAAATTCTAAGGAATCAAGATGAACATGTTGATTCAAGATGGACAGGTCAGGTGACGAAGGTCAACGTGAGCTGGAATAACGTGGACAACGCTGGATATAAGTTTAGACGAAATCAGGCGAGAACGAAATCAGGCGAGAAACGTATTGTCTAAAGTTCTAGAGGAACGAGACTTAGGTTCTAGAACAGAACTAAGAACTGAATGTGATATTCTGGATGAATATATAAACCCCAGTATCGGACCAAGCTAGAGAGCTAGGATACTAAGGGATTTGGAATAAGTACATAGGTCCATAGTTAAAAAAAGAAAAAAGTACTAAGAGTGATTTGTGAAGTGTATACAATTAGTAGAGATTAAGTTAGATATAATTTAGGTTGCAAATTATATTATAAGCAGAGTAGTCAAGCCGTATCATTAGGAGATACGATACACATACAGTTAACTACAGAGAAGTACCTTAAGAGAAGAGTACTTATATTAGAATTACCCAAATCGGTTCCGGATCCCTTACAGAATTTTGTATTTCAATCATAACGAACATGTTGATTCAGGATGGACAGGTCAGGTGACGAAGTTTTGTTCCTCAAAAGGAATAAACCCCTTGACAAGGACATCTCCTTTGCGCATCTCAATCAAGTAATC
>ERZ778017.799-NODE-799-length-37738-cov-4.598864_pt1 | contig 37738 bp, 38 predicted proteins | sample MGYA00375747_ERZ778017 | MGnify/ENA primary metagenome ERZ778017 (study PRJEB29350, sample SAMN05509838) | bioreactor metagenome | biome: bioreactor; material: wastewater | place: South Africa: University of Cape Town | collected 2014-03-17 ...
CGTCCGCCAGCCGCAGGTGTTCCTCATGGACGAGCCGCTGTCGAACCTCGACGCGAAGCTGCGCGTGCAGACCCGCACCCAGATCGCGTCGTTGCAGCGTCGCCTGGGCGTCACCACCGTCTACGTGACGCACGACCAGACCGAGGCGCTGACCATGGGCGACCGCATCGCGGTGCTCAAGGACGGCGTCCTGCAGCAGGTCGGCTCACCGCGTGACCTGTACGAGCAGCCGAACAATGTGTTCGTCGCGGGCTTCATCGGCTCTCCCGCCATGAACCTGTTCCCGGTCGACCTGGCCGAGGGCGGCGTGCGCTTCGGCAACCAGGTCGTGCCGGTCGAGGCATCCACCCTCGCCAAGGTCAACGGCTCGCAGGTCACCATCGGCGCGCGCCCCGAGGACATCCAGGTCGGCGCCGCCGGCGGGCAGGGCCTGTCGGTGACCGTGGACCTCGTCGAGGAGCTCGGCGCCGACGGCTACCTGTACGGCCACTCGGAGGTCGACGGCAAGCGCACCGACATCGTCGCGCGCGTCGACGGCCGCCAGCACCCGAACGCCGGCGAGACCGTCGTGCTCAGCCCGATCACCGGCCGCGTGCACGTGTTCGACATCGCCAGCGGCGACCGCCTCACCGACAAGGCGATCGCTTCGGCGTAACCCCGCATCCGATGCGACGGCGCGGACTCGGCCCACCGAGTTCGCGCCGTCGTCGTTCCGGCAAGGAGCGGAAGCCGTGACCGAATCGCTGAGCATCACCGCGAGTGCGATCGACCCCGGCCTGCTCGCGCTGCCGTGGTCTACGCCGCTGGCCGACTGGTCCAGCCACGACATCGTCTACCTGCCCAAGGGCATCTCCCGGCATCTGGTGCGGTTCGCGACCCTGTCCGGCCGCGTGGTCGCCATCAAGGAGACCACCGCGGAGATGGCACGCCGCGAGTACGACATGCTGGGCAGCCTCGACCGTCTGGACGTGCCGTGCGTGCAGCGGGTAGCCGTGATCGACGGACGGTGGGCCCCGGCGCCCCGCGGTGCTGCACAGCGCGACGCGACGCGTGCAGACGGGCGGCACGGAGAGGATGCCGGCGGCAAGCCGCTGGCCTCGGCCCTGGTGACCGCACACCTGCGCTTCTCGCTCCCCTACCGGGCGCTGTTCACCCAGGTGCTGCGTCCCGACACCGCGAACCGGCTGGTGGACGCGCTGGCGGTGCTGCTCGTGCGGCTGCACAACGTCGGCTTCTTCTGGGGGGGCGTGTCGCTGTCGAACACGCTGTTCCGGCGCGACGCCGGCGCATTCGCCGCGTACCTCGTGGATGCCGAGACGGGAGAGCTGCACGAGGGCGGGCTGACGCGCGGGCAGCGCGAGCATGATCTCGACGTCGCCCACACCAACATCGCCGGCGAGATCCTCGACCTCGCCGCCGGAGGGCGCCTGGAGCGCGGAATGGATGCCGTCGAGATCGCCGACGGCATCATCTCGTCGTACCGCTCGCTGTGGGACGCCCTGACCGGCACCGAGACGTTCGCCGTCGGCGAGTCGTGGCGGATCACCGAACGGGTGCAGAAGCTGAACGCGCTCGGGTTCGACATCGGCGAGATGTCGATCCGCACCACGCCCGACGGCACGCGCGTGTCGATCCAGCCCAAGGTCGTCGACGCCGGCCATCACCAGCGTCGTCTCATCCGGCTGACCGGCCTCGACGTCGAGGAGAACCAGGCCCGCCGACTGCTGAACGACCTCGACGAGTACCGGGCGCGCACCGGCGCTTCGGACGACGACGAGGAGATGGTCGCCCACGAGTGGCTGACCCGGGTGTTCGAGCCCGTGATACGTGCGATCCCGTTCGAGCTGCGCGCGAAGCTCGAACCGGCCGAGGTGTTCCATCAGGTGCTCGAGCACCGCTGGTACATGTCGCAGGCACGCGGGGTGTCGGTGCCGCTGGCCGAAGTGCTGGCGGGCTACATCGACGAGGTACTGCGGTACCGCAGGGATGAGGCCACCGTCATGGGTCCGGCCACCGAGACGCTCACCGTGCCGATCGACCTGGGCTCGTCGGCGGGGCCGGGGTCGGGGTCGGCGGGGCCGGGGTCCTCGGGGCCGGGGTCCGGGTCCTCGGGGTCGGGGTCGGTGCAGGCGGGGTCGGGGTCAGGCGCGCACGACGAGGAGGAGCCGACCGGCGACTGGCGCGACCTGGTCTGACCGCGCGCCGTGCGTCCTTACGCCAAATTCACATGAATTCGGCGAATGCACATCAAATTTCCGTCAGTTTGATGTGCATTCGGCCACTTCATGTGAATTTGACGCAGGGCGCCGAGCGCGGGAACGCGCGCCGCGACGGGATGCCGGGCGTCAGTAGCCGACCGTGAAACGCGCGCGGCGGTGCTTGCCCGCCTCGACCTCGTCGACCACGGCGATCGCGAAGTCCGCCCCGGAGATGTACGAGTTGCCGTCGGCGTCCTCGACAACGACGTCCCCGCCGTCGCGATAACGCCCGGTGCGCTCGCCCGGGATCCACGCGCCGAACTCCTTCGGCGGGTGCACGAAGAACCAGTCCAGGCCCTCCGACGCCTCGAGCAACTCGAGCGAGTCGATGCCGACCTCGGCCTCGTGTGCATACTCCTCGGGAACGCCCAGATCGTACAGACGCGGACCGCCGGCCGCCGACAGGCTGCCCATGGCGCCGCCGACCGCACCCAGGCGCGTGGTCGTGCCGCTCAGCCTCGCGCTGAGGCCCCGTAGCGCGTCGAGCACCCTGTCGGACATGTCACCGCGCGGAGAGAGCGCCGAAACGACGGCATCCGCCCCGTCGAGCGCGTCGCCGAGACCCGCCACATCCAACGCGTCCCCCTGCACGTACGTCACGCCATCGATCGGGTTCTGCGGCGCCTTGCGTGCGATCGAGACCACGTCATGCCCGCGCGACGCGGCCTCTGCGACGATGTGCCCGCCGGCGTAGCCGGTCCCTCCGATGACGACGATACGTGCCATGCCCGTTCCCTTTCGTGTGAATGGATGTCGCTGCGTACAATCCGGGAACGGGGCGATTCATTCCCCTGGCTGCGCCGCCCGCATCATCGCCACCTGATAAAGGGCGACGGATGTCGCGATGCCGGCGTTCAGCGACTCGGGGGCCGTCGAGATCGGGATCGAGACGATCTGGTCGCAGGTCTCGGTCACCAGTCGCGAGAGCCCCTGGCCCTCCGAGCCGCAGACGATGACGACCGGCCGGTCGGCCAGCTCCAGAGCCGGCAGCGAGACGTCGCCCTCCCCGTCCAGACCGAGCACGAACACGCCCTGCTTCTTGAGCTCCTTGAGCGTCGCGGTCAGGTTCGAGGCCATCGCGACCGGGATGCGTGCGGCCGCGCCGGCGCTGGTCTTCCAGGCGGCGGAGGTCACTCCCGCCGAACGTCGCTGCGGGATGATCACGCCCTGGCCGCCGAACGCCGCCGTCGAGCGGATGATCGCGCCGAGATTGCGCGGGTCCGTGACACCGTCCAGTGCGACCAGCAGCGGCGTCGCGCCGGCATCGAAGATCTCCTCGAGCAGATCCTGCGGATGCGCGTAGGTGTAGGGCGGCACCTTGAGCGCGACGCCCTGGTGCACGCCGTCGATCCCCGACATCCGGTCGAGCTCCGGACGCGTGACCTCCAGCACGGGGATCTCACGATGCGTGGCGATCGCCAGCATCTCCTTGACCCGGTCGTCCATCTCCACGCGCTGCGCGACATACAGCGCCGTGGCCGGGATCTTGGCCCGCAGGGCCTCCAGCACGCTGTTGCGCCCGGTCACGGTCTCCGTGTCGTCGTTCTTCTTGGCCCGTGCGGCGCGATTCATGTCGACGGGCTTGCCCTTGGGCTTGCCACCGGCGGCGATGTACCGTTCCTGTGCGGCCTTGCGCTTTCCGGCGACGTGCCAGCTGCGGTCCTCGGCCTTCGGAGTCGGCCCCTTGCCCTCGAGCGCCTTGCGGCCGTGCCCGCCGGTGCCCTTCGTGGGACCCTTCTTCTTGCTGTTGCCTCTGCCTGCACCCTGCGGCTTAGCCATGCTGCACACTCCAATGGGTCCCGTCCGGACCATCCTCAAGCGCGATGCCACCCGCCGCGAGCGCATCGCGGACGCGGTCGGCAGTCGCCCAATCCTTGTCGTTGCGCGCCTGCGCGCGCTGGTCGATCATCGTCTGCACCAGGGCGTCAAGAGCGGATGCCTCGGGCCCGGCATCGCGCTGCCACCGGGGGTCGAGCGGGTCGACGCCCAGGACCCCCGCCATCGCCGACACCGCGCTGAAAGCCGCGAGCGCCGCATCCTGATCCCCGGCATCCAGTGCCGCGTTGCCCGCCCGCACCGTGTCGTGGACGGACGCCAGAGCCTGCGGCACGCCGAGATCGTCGTCCATCGCGGCGGCGAACGACTCGGGCAGCACCAACGACGGGCCGGCGACAGGTGCGCCCGCCCGCAGCACGCGCTGCTGGAAGGTGCGGATGCGATCGAGCGCCGCTTCGGCCTCGTCGAACGCCTTCTCGGACACGTCGAGGCTCGACCGGTAGTGGGCGGCCGCCAGTGCGTAGCGCACGACGAGCGGATCGCGACGGGCGAGCACGTCCTCGGCGAGGACGAAGTTGCCCAGCGACTTCGACATCTTCTGCCCGCCGACGGTGACCAGGCCGTTGTGCACCCAATAGCGCGCGAACTCGAAGCCCACGGCCGCGGACTGGGCGAGCTCGTTCTCATGGTGCGGGAAGCGCAGATCGAGGCCGCCGCCATGGATGTCGAACGTGTCGCCGAGGTATCGCCGCGACATCGCAGAGCATTCGATGTGCCATCCGGGTCGCCCGCGTCCCCACGGCGACCGCCATGTGGCATCCTCCGGCTCATCGGCCTTGGCGCCCTTCCACAGCGCGAAGTCGTGCGGGTCGCGCTTGCCGCGGGGGTCGGCATCCTCTGCCGGCTCCATCGCGTCGATCCCTTGGTGGGTGAGGCTGCCGTACGCGGGCCACGACCGTACGTCGAAGTAGACGTCACCGGCCGACGGATAGGCGTGACCGCGCTCGATGAGTGTCGTGATCAGCTCGACCATCTGCGGGATATGCCCGGTCGCGCGCGGCTCATACGTCGGAGGACGGATGCCGATAGCGGCATACGCCGCGGTGAAGGCGCGTTCCATGCGGTAGCCGAGTGCCCACCACGGCTCGGACTCGGTCGCGTTGGCGAGCACCTTGTCGTCGATGTCGGTGACGTTTCGCACGAGGGTCACCCGCCGGAAGCGGCGCTCGAGCCAGCGCGACAGGATGTCGAAGCTCAACGCGCCGCGCAGATGGCCGATGTGCGGCCCCGACTGTACGGTCGGCCCGCAGACGTAGATCGTGACGTTCTCGGGGTCGCCCGGTACGAAATCGCGCAGCGCCTGCGCCTTGGTGTCGTAGAGCCGGAGAGTCACCCGACAAGCCTACCGGCGTGCCCCGCGCCCCCGAGATCGCCCCGCGTCTCGCGAGATTGCCGTACGTCACCCGAGATTGCCGTACGTCACCCGAGATTGCCGTACGTCACGCGGCATTGCCGTGCGTCACGCGGGATTGCCGTGCGTCACCCGAGATTGCCGTGCGTCACCCGAGATCGCCGTGCGACAAGCTCGACACACCGAAGGCAAGGTCGCTGAACCGGGGACAACCTCGACGCACCGAAGGCAACGTCGGCGCACAGGGGACAACCTCGGCGAAGGGGCCGGAGGCGCGGGTCAGCGGCGCCGGACGAGGAGGGCGACGGCGAACGCCTGCACGCCCTCACCGCGGCCGGTGAAGCCGAGGCCGTCGGTCGTGGTCGCGGCCACCGCCACCGGCGCGCCGCCAAGGGCAGCCGAGAGCACGGCTTCGGCCTCCGCCCGCCGGGGCGCCAGCTTCGGTCGGTCTGCCTGCACCTGCACCGCCACGTTGCCGATGACGAAGCCGGCACCGGTCGCCAGCTCCAGAGCGCGCGCGAGGAACAGGTCCGCGTGCGCTCCCGCGAACTCCGGCCGGGCGGCGCCGAAATGCGTGCCGATGTCACCGAGGCCGGATGCCGACAGCACGGCGTCCACGATCGCGTGAGCAACGGCATCCCCGTCGGAATGACCGGCCAACGCCGGCTCACCCGGCCAGGAAAGACCGGCCAGCCACAGTGTGCCGTCGCCGCCGAAACGGTGTGCGTCCGTGCCGACGCCGACGCGCGGCAACGGATCCATGCTCAGGAGGCGAGCACCTCGTCGAGCAGACCGCTGGCCTTCTCCTCGTCGGTCTTCTCCGCGAGCGCGAGCTCGGAAACGAGGATCTGCCGGGCCTTGGCCAGCATCCGCTTCTCGCCTGCGGACAGGCCGCGGTCCTGGTCACGACGCCACAGGTCGCGCACGACCTCGCTCACCTTGATCACATCGCCCGAGGCGAGCTTCTCGAGGTTCGCCTTGTACCGGCGGGACCAGTTCGTGGGCTCCTCCGTGAACGGAGCGCGCAACACCTCGAAGACCTTCTCGAGGCCCTCCTTGCCGATGACGTCGCGGACGCCGACAAGGTCGACGTTGTCGGCCGGAACCTCGATGGTCAGATCGCCTTGGGTGACGCGGAGCTTCAGATAGACCTTCTCTTCGCCCTTGATGACTCGGGTCTTCACTTCCGCGATCGTCGCCGCCCCGTGGTGCGGATAAACGACCGTCTCGCCAACCTCAAAAAGCATGCAGTTATATCCCTTCGGCAAGTTCAAGGATACCACAGCGGATATGCACTAAGGTTCGCTCTGCATCCGTCCACAGGCGCCGCCACGAGCCCTCACCCGTTCTCGACCCGCGCCATCAGACGCTTCGGGACCGGCGCCATCGGGGCACCCGCGCAGCCACTCCGCTCGCGGTGGACACTGCCCGGCGGCGCGGCGGTCGGGGGCCGCGCCGACCCCGTAGAATGCAAGAGCTTATCGTCTTGCCCCGGGAGGAACCGTGAAATCGCGCCTGCTCGCGTCCGCCGCCGTCTGCGCCGCTGTCATCCTCGGCGCCACCGGTTGCTCGATGATCTCACCGCAGGGCACGACGATCCCCTACTCGCCCGGCGACGGCATCAACGTGGCCAGCACGCCCGGCGCACCCCTGCAGGTGCGCAACGCCCTGATCGTGGCCACCGACGACGGCAGCACCGGCAACCTCATCGCCGGGATCGTGAACACCACGGCGGAGGAGCACACGCTGACCATCGAGGTCGGCGAGGGCGCGGCGAAGATCACCGAGATGGTGCAGGTGCCGGCCGGCACGGTCTCCAGCCTGGGCGATGACGCCCCAGCCGTGCGGCTGGACGGCCTGAACGTCAAGCCCGGCGCCACGGTGCCGGTGTACTTCCAGTCCGGCTCGGCGGCGGGCGCGCAGGCGAACGTGCCGGTTCTGGACGGCCAGGAGCAGTACCTGTCGGGCTTCGTGCCGACGCCGACGCCGACGGTCAGCCCGGCCTCCTGACCGGCCGTCAGCTCTCGAAGCGGTATCCCAGTCCGCGCACTGTCACCAGCATCACGGGGTCGCGAGGATCCTCCTCGATGCGCGACCGGATGCGCTTGACATGCACGTCCAGCGTCTTGGTGTCGCCGAAGTAGTCGCTGCCCCACACCCGATCGATGAGCTGCCCACGGGTCAGCACGCGACCGGCGTTGCGCATCAGCACCTCGAGCAGCTCGAACTCCTTCAACGGCATGTTGATCTGCTCGCCGTCGACGGTGACGATGTGGCGGTCGACATCCAGACGCACCCGTCCACCATCCAGCACGTGCTCGTCGAGGTCGACGTCCGCCGCCGAGCGGCGCAGCACCGCGCGCATGCGTGCGAGCAGCTCCCGGCTGGAGTACGGCTTCGTGATGTAGTCGTCCGCGCCCAGCTCGAGCCCGACGACGATGTCCACCTCGATGTCCTTGGCGGTGACCATGATGATCGGCACCGCGCTGGTGGTGCGGATCTGCCGGCACACCTCGGTCCCCGCCATCCCAGGCAGCATGAGATCCAGCAGCACGATGTCGGCGCCGTGCGCGGCGTACTCGGCGAGCGCGGCCGGGCCGTCCTCGGCCACGACCACATCGAAGCCCTCACGTCGCAGCAGATAGGCGAGCGGGTCGGCGAGGTCGGGCTCGTCCTCCACGATCAGTACCCGGGTCATGCGATGCTGTCCCTCCGTCGGTCGTTCTTCTTCGCGGACTTCTTGTCCGTGGCGCTCTTGTTTGCCTTAGCCGCCTTCTTCTTCGCCGGCTTGACCGCGGTCGCCTCATGACTGCCCGGCTCGGCCCGCGGGAGGCGGATCGTGAACGTCGACCCCTGTCCGGGCCGCGACCACAGACGCACCTCACCGCCGTGCCGCTGCACGGCGTGCTTGACGATGGCAAGGCCGAGCCCCGTGCCGCCGGTGCGGCGGGAACGCGCCTGGTCCGCGCGGTAGAAGCGCTCGAACACCCGGGCCTGGTCCTCCTCGGCGATGCCGATTCCCTGGTCGGACACGGAGATCTCGATGACGCCCTGGACGGTCTTCACCCCGATGCCGACGTGCGATCCGGCCGGTGAATATGCGATCGCGTTGGCGACGAGGTTTCCCAGCGCCTCGGCCAGCAGCCGCGGATCTCCGTGCACCCAGGCATCCGTCTGCGCGCCGCGGGCGAGGTCGACGCGCGCGGTGCCGGCCTGTTCCTCGTGCGTCTCGATCGCCCCGGTGACCAGCTCGTCGACGGCCACATCCCGCATGACCAGGGGCTCGTCGGCCTCCAGCTGCGACAGGGTCATGATGCGAGAGGTCAGCTCGCCCAGCCGCACAGCCTCCGCGCGCAGCCTCCGGGCGAACCCGCGCACCTCCGCCGGGTCGTCGGCGGCCGACTCGATGGCCTCACCGAGCAGGCCCACCGCCCCCGCCGGCGTCTTCAGCTCGTGGCTGGTGTTGGCCACGAAGTCGCGGCGCATCTTCGCGACGCGCTCCTGCTCGGTCACGTCGTGCAGCACCAGCAGCACGAGCCGAGGCGTGATGGTGCGCGCCTGCACCGCCACCGTGCGCGTGTCGCCGCCGCGTCGCAGCGGCACGGGGACGGGCTCGGATGCTGTGCCGGCACGCGCCGCGCGCGCCAGCAGCGCCAACTGGTCGTCGGGCAGGGTACGCCCGGCGACGAGCCCGAATCCGTCGCTGGCAGGCGATGCGACGACCACCGTGCCCGAGGCATCCACCACCACGACCGGATCGGCCATGGCCCCCACCACCGCGCGGATGCCACCGGGGATCTGCGCCGAGGCCCGCTGCACCGCGCGGTCACGCGCACGATACGCGGCGGCCACCACCAGGGCGACCGATCCGCCCAGCACCGCCCCGACGAGCAGCGCGAACAGGGCGAGCTGCGCGGAGTCCATACGAACAGCGTATGGGGCACGGACATCCGCCGTTCACCTTCCCGCAAGCGCGCGGGAAGAGTTCACCGGCACGGCACCGTCCGTTAACCTTCGATGACGAAGATCACACCGACCGAGTATCCGACCAGAAACGGCAATCCCCTATGCGCGAGGTGTTCCACCAGTCCCTCGAAGAGCTCCAGTCCGGGCTCGTCGAGATCGCCGAGCTCGTCGTCACGGCGATGCAGAAGGCCACCACGGCGTTCGGAACGAGCGACGTGACGCTGGCCGAGGAGGTCATCGAGGCCGACAGCGTGATCGACGACCGCGCGGTGGCGCTGGACGAGCAGGCCATCGAGATCCTCGCGCGTCAGCAGCCGGTCGCCCGGGACCTGCGCATCGTCGTGATGAGCCTGCGGGTCAGCGCGTCACTGGAACGGATGGGCGACATCGCCGAGCACATTGCCCAGCTGACGCGCATGCGCTTCCCCGAGCGCGCGATCCCGAAGGGCCTGAAGTCGACGTTCACGAAGATGGGCGAGCTCGACGTCGAGGTGGCCGGCACGCTCGCCGAGCTCTTGCGCACCGAGGACCTGACGCTTGCCGAACGCATCCGCAATGCCGACGACGCGATCGACGAGCTGCACATCGCGGTGTTCGAGAAGGTGCTCAGCGACAGCTGGCAGGGCGAGGCCTCGGCCACCGTCGATGCGACCCTGGCCAGTCGCTACCACGAGCGGTTCGCCGACCACGCGGTATCGGTGGCCAAGAAGGTCGTGTACCTGGCCACCGGCGACTGGGCCGCCGACGCCCCCGCCTGAGCTACTTGCCCTGGTTCGCGACAGCGGCCGCCCCGGCCGCCGCAGCCTCGGGGTCGAGGTATTCGCCGGGACCCAGCGGCCGCAGGCCCTCATCGAGCCGGTAGACCAGCGGGATGCCGGTGGGGATGTTGAGCGCGGCAATGTCGGCGTCGCTGATCTCGTCGAGGTGCTTGACGAGCGCGCGCAGCGAGTTGCCGTGCGCGGCCACCAGCACCGTGCGACCCGACTGGAGGTCGGGCACGATCTCGCCGTGCCAGTACGGCAGCAGGCGGTCGATGACGAGCTTCAGCGATTCCGTGCGCGGGACGTCGCCGTCGATGCCGGCATAACGCGGATCGTGCGCCTGGCTGTACTCGGCGTCGTCGGCGAGCTCGGGCGGCGGCACGTCGAACGACCGGCGCCAGAGCATGAACTGGTCCTCGCCGAACTCGGCGAGGGTCTGCGCCTTGTCCTTGCCCTGCAGCGCGCCGTAGTGGCGCTCGTTCAGACGCCACGAGCGCTTCACCGGGATCCACAGCCGGTCAGCGGCATCCAGCGCGATGTTCGCGGTCTGGATCGCACGGGAGAGCACCGAGGTGTGCACGATGTCGGGCAGCAGGCCGGCCTCGGCCAGCAGCTGGCCGCCGCGGGCGGCCTCCGCCTCGCCCTGGTCGGTCAGGCGGACATCGACCCAGCCGGTGAACTGGTTGGACTTGTTCCACGTGCTCTGGCCGTGACGAAGCAGGATCAACGTGTACGGGGCGGTCATGATGCCAGCTTACCGAGCGCTCCGTGGGATCATTGTGCGCATGTCGCCCTCCCCCGTCGGCCGCCCCACCCGCGGCACGACCGGGACGAACCGGCTGCGGCGGGTGGATCGCTGGATCGCCCGCCTGCCCGTGCTGCGTAGCGCTGCAGACCCGCTCGTGGTCGATCTCGGATACGGAGCCAGCGGCGTGACGGCGCTGGAGCTTCAGGCGCGGCTGCGGGCGGCACGGGCCGACGTCGAGGTGCTCGGTCTCGAGCTGGATGCCGACCGGGTGGCTCGTGCACGTGCACAGCTGGCCGAGGTGCGCGCAGGCCGCACGCCGTTCGCCGCGGAAGCCCGGGTGGCCTTCGCTCGCGGCGGATTCGAGGTGCCGACGCCCGGCGGGCGGCAGCCCGTCGTCATCCGCGCGTTCAACGTGCTGCGGCAGTACGACCAGTCCGAGGTGCAGGATGCCTGGTCCCGCATGGCCGCGCGGCTGGACCCTGCCGGACTCATCGTGGAGGGCACGTGCGACGAGCTGGGCAGGATCGCCACCTGGGTCGCGGTCCGGCCCGATGGCGTGCCGGCGTCGCTGACCGTGTCGTTGCGGCTGGCCGGGCTCGAGCATCCGTCGATCGCCGCCGAGCGACTGCCGAAGGCGCTCATTCACCGCAACGTGCCTGGTGAGCCCGTGCACGGGTTCATCGCCGCGCTCGACCGGGAATGGGACCGGGCGGCAGGGATGTCGGCGTTCGGCCCGGTGCAGCGCTGGCGTGCGGCGATGGACGCGCTCGTCGCCGCGGGCTGGCCGTTGCGCGGCCGCGCACGCTGGCGGCTGGGCGAGGTCACGGTGCCGTGGGACGCCGTGGCGCCGGCTCGCGCTCCCGCCCCCTGACGCCCGCCCTCCCCCGCCCCCTGGTCCCGCCCCCACTCCGCGAGGGTGCATCTGGCCGCCGAGAGCGTGGGGACTCCCCGCCCCCTCGGCCGTCAGATGCACCCTCGCGGGAAGAGAAAGACCGGAGGGGGCGGAGGCGAGGGGGCGGAGGCGCGGCGCGGGTCAGCGGCGGCGGCCCAGGCGCGGGATGCGCGGGACGGATGCCACGGACCCGGCCTCGGGCGGCACGACGACCTCCTGCGCGGCGGCGACCGGGCCGTCGGCGGTGTCGACCACGAGGTCGACGTCGACGGGGGTGTTGCGGCGCACGAGTGCCAGCGCGATCGGCCCCTGCTCGTAATGCACGGCGGCAACGACCACGGCGCCCACGACAGCGTCGCCGGCGCGCACCGCATCCCCGTGCGACGGCAACGACGACTCGCTGCCGTCGAGCTGCAGCGCCACCAGACGGCGGGGCGGATGACCGAGGTTGTGCACCTTCGCCACGGTCTCCTGCCCGCGATAGCAGCCCTTGGCCAGGTGCACGGCGCTGCGCAGCCAGTCCACCTCGTGCGGCAGCATCCGCTCGTCGGCATCGGTGATGCGCGGTCGCCACGCGGCGATGCGCAGGGCGTCGGCAGCCGCCGACCCCGCCAGGCGCAGGGCACCGGATGCCACGGCCGATGCCAGCCGCGTCGCCTCGCCGGCATCGACCAGCGCCTCGGCCCAATCCCGCTCGGTGCCCGGATGCGGATCGGCGATGCCGTACGCCCAGCCGCCGTCCGTGACGCCCGGCCAGGGGTCGTGCCACACCACGGGCACGCCCCCGGGTGCCGCCGCCTGCACCTCGGCCAGGGCCGCCGCGGTGCCGCCGACGACGGCGAGCTCCTCGCTCGCGTCGCGCGGGTCCACCCGCAGCCGGAAGCGCATCTTCTTCAGGAAGTCCAGCAGGCCCGCGGCATCCGTGCGATCCACGATCAGCCAGGCGGTCGCCCCGTCGTCGACGACGGATGCGGCATGCTCGACACGTCCGGCAGGATCAAGGATCAGCAGCTCGGCGCCCTGCCCCGGCCGCAGCACGCTCACGCGCTGCGTGGAGAACGACTCCAGCCAGCTCAGGCGATCCTCGCCCGGCACGGCCAGCACCACCCGGTCGCCCAGCGGCGCCAGCGCGGCACCCGACGCGAGCGCGCGCTGTTCGGCGAGCGGGCTGCCGGCATGCACGAGCACGCCGTCGACGACGACGGCGCCGTCGGGCGCATGCAGCAGGGCGACGAACGCGTCCATCACTGCACCTTCGCCAGCCGAGCCGACGCGTGCGAGGCCATCGGCGCCCCCAGGGCCGCGACATCCCAGGCCCACAGCAGGTGCCCCTCGACGAGCCCGTACATGCGGGATGCCGCGGTGTAGGGCTTGGCTGTGGCCGGGCGCACGACCGCGTCGGTGGCCACGTCGATGCGCGGGCCGCGCACCTGGCCCAGCAGCAGCTCGCTGGTGCCGTCGGCGCGCACGAGCGCGACCTCGATGTCGAATCCGCCTACCGCGTTGCGCAACCCCTCGACGTCGTCGACCGACAGGGCAGCCGGAACACCGCGCGCAGGCAGCAGCGCGGGGCCGGGATCGGCCGCGGTCTGCACACGCGCCAGGCGCCAGAACCCGATCTCGGCCAGCAGCGGGCGGCGGTCGCCGCCGTCACCCGTCCACGCGTCGGCGGAGTAGTTCAGGAACGGCCCGTCACCGGCGCTGAAGCTGACCCGGTGCGTGAACTCGGCGGAATAGTGATGGTCACCGGCCTCGTAGTCGATGACGCCCGTGCCCTCCCACACTCCGCGCAGCCAGGCCAGGGGCGCCAGCTCCGCGGGAAGGTCGGTCGGGATCTCGATCACGGCGCCGCTCAGCGCTGGCCGCGGTACAGGTTCTTGATCACGACCACCGAGACGAACAGAATCGCGAGCGACGCAAGGCCCAGCAGCCCTACGAAGAAGAGTTCCAGCGCCATCGTGTCCATGGCTCCACTCTAGCCCGGTTCTATGCGGCGATCAGGGCCGCCAAGCCGAAGCCGGCGCTGATGACAGCGAGGATGACGAACGATCCGAGCATGCTCGCCGCCACGCGCGAGATGAACCGGTGGGCGCTGCCGCTGGACAGCTGCACGGCGAACGCCACCACCAGGCACGCCGCCAATCCGATCGTCAGCCACGCGGCACGCTGCCCTGCCGGGGTGAGCACGCCGACCAGCACGCCGATGACGGCGGCGGCGACCCAGACCACGATCACGCGGCCGAACCGTGCGCGCGCGGCGGACTCCGGTTCGCTGGACATGCGCCCATTGTCGCACGGCCATAAAATGTCCCCACAACGCATCGGCCGTCGTCGTCCGTCGCCGGCAGATCGCGGGAGGTCGCGTGGTTCAGGTTCTGGTTCTCAGCTCGGCACGCGACAGCGCCCTGCCCACCCTCGAGCTGCTCGGCCACCGGGTGCTGACGATCCCCGCCGAGCCCGCGCAGCTGGTGGGGGCACCACGCGCCGACGTCATCCTGCTGGATGCCCGCACCGACCTGGTCGCGGCCAAGTCGCTGTGCCGGATCCTTACCACCACGGGCCTGGAGGCGCCGCTGATCCTCGTGGTGACCGAGGGCGGGATGGCGGCGGTGGCGGCGGACTGGGGAGTGGCCGACGTCATGCTGAGCACCGCGGGCCCGGCAGAGACCGAGGCACGGCTGCGCCTGGCGATCGGAAAGGACCAGGCCGCGGCATCCACCCCGGCGCAGGTGCACACGTCGGGGCTGAGCATCGACGAGGCGGCCTACTCGGCGAAGCTGCACGGCAGGCCGCTGGATCTCACCTACAAGGAGTTCCAGCTGCTGCACTTCCTGGCGATGCACCCCTCGCGCGTGTTCACCCGCGAGCAGCTGCTGAGCGAGGTGTGGGGGTACGACTACTTCGGCGGCACGCGCACCGTCGACGTTCACGTACGGCGGCTGCGCGCGAAGCTGGGCGAGTTCGAGCAGCTCATCGGCACGGTGCGCAACGTCGGATATCGCTTCAATGTGACCGAAGACGACGAGACCGAGACCGCAGGTGCGGCACCCCGTTGACCGACGGGCGCATCGTCCTGCAATGATGTGATGATGATCGAACACGGGGCTCTGGACACCGGGCTGGATGACGGCGAGGACGACGATTTCGACCTCGAAGAGGTCTACGACTCCGAGCTTCCCGAGGGTCGGTATCTCGACCGCGAGCTGAGCTGGCTGGCGTTCAACCAGCGCGTGCTCGAGCTGGCGGAGGATCCCTCGCTGCCGGTGCTGGAACGGGCGAACTTCCTCGCCATCTTCGCCAGCAACCTCGACGAGTTCTTCATGGTGCGCGTGGCGGGGCTGCGCCGTCGCATCCTCACCGGCCTGGCGGTGCCCACCAACGTCGGACGCGCACCGCAGGACGTGCTCGCCGACATCTCCGCCGAGGCGCACCGCCTGCAGCTGCGGCACGCAGACGCCTGGATGCGGCTGGTGGGGCCCGCCCTCGCCGAGGCGGGCATCGACTTCCTGTCGTGGGACGACCTCACCGGCGACGAGCGCGACGACCTCTACCGGTACTTCCAGGACAAGGTGTTCCCGGTGCTCACGCCGCTCGCGGTCGACCCGGCGCATCCCTTCCCATACATCTCCGGGCTCTCCCTGAACCTCGCCATCCGCATCCGCAACGCGCGCACCGGCCGGCAGGACTTCGCGCGTCTGAAGGTGCCGCCCATGCTGCCGCGGTTCGTGCGCATCGACGACGAATCGGACCGGATCCGCTTCCTGCCCCTGGAAGACCTCATCGCCAACAACCTCGCCGACCTGTTCCCCGGGATGGAGGTGCTCGATCACCATGCGTTCCGTCTGACCCGCAACGAGGACGTGGAGATCGAGGAGGACGAGACCGAGAACCTCATCCAGGCACTGGAGGCCGAGCTGCTGCGCCGGCGGTTCGGCCCGCCGATCCGGCTCGAGGTCACCGACGACATGGACGATCTCACCCTCGACCTGCTCATCGACGAGCTCGACATCACGGAGCAGCAGGTGTACCGGCTGCCCGGTCCGCTCGACCTCGGCGGCCTGTTCGGGCTGGGCCGCATCGACCGGCCCGAGCTGCGCTACCCTCTGCACGTGCCGGTCACGGCGATGGCCTTCCAGCCCGCCGAGCAGAACGGGCGCGCCGACCTGTTCGCGGCGATCCGCAAGAGCGACGTGCTCGTGCATCATCCGTACGAGCCGTTCGCGACCAGCGTCCAGGCCTTCCTCGAGCAGGCGGCGAAGGACCCGCACGTGCTGGCCATCAAGCAGACCCTCTATCGCACGTCGGGCGACAGCCCGATCGTGCAGGCGCTGATCGACGCCGCCGAGGCCGGCAAGCAGGTGCTGGCGCTGGTGGAGGTGAAGGCGCGGTTCGACGAGGCCGCGAACATCACCTGGGCACGCAAACTCGAGAAGGTCGGCGTGCACGTCGTGTACGGCCTGGTCGGCTTGAAGACCCATGCGAAGCTGGCGCTGGTCATCCGCGAGGAGGAGGGTCAGCTGCGCAGCTATGCGCACATCGGCACTGGCAACTACAACCCGAAGACCAGCCGCATCTACGAGGACTTCGGCCTGTTCACCATCGACGAACAGGTGGGCCGCGACCTCATCCGGCTGTTCAACGAGCTGTCCGGCTACGCGATCGAGAAGAAGTTCAAACGACTGCTGGTGGCCCCGCGCTACCTTCGCAAGGGCCTGCTGCGACTGATCGACAAGGAGCGGCGCAACGCGCTGGCGGGAAAGCCCGCGCGCATCCGGATCAAGGTCAACTCGATGGTCGACGAGCAGATCATCGACGCCCTGTACCGGGCCAGCCAGGCCGGCGTCCAGGTGCAGGTGTGGGTGCGCGGCATCTGCAGCCTGAAGCCGGGGGTGACCGGGATGAGCGAGAACATCACGGTCCGCAGCATCCTGGGCCGCTACCTCGAGCACTCCCGCATCTTCTCGTTCGGCGGGGCCGGCGATCCGCAGGTGTACATCGGCAGCGCGGACATGATGCACCGCAACCTCGATCGGCGCATCGAGGCGCTGGTGCGGGTCACCTCACCGACCCAGATCAAGGCGCTGGAAGACCTGTTCACCCTCGCGATGAGCGAGGGCACGAGCTCATGGCACCTGCAGGCCGACGGCGACTGGGTCCGGCACAGCGTGAACGAGAACGGGAAGAGACTCGTCGACCTGCAGGACAAGACGATGACGAACGTGCAGCGCCGTCGCCGCGCCCGGGCGGTGCGATGAGCGAGACCGCCGTCTACGCCGCGGGAGGCGTCGTGTGGCGACTGGTGGAGGGCAAGCTCAAGGTGCTCGTGATCCATCGCACGGCGTACGCCGACGTGACCCTGCCCAAGGGCAAGGTCGACGCCGGGGAGATGCTCGCGGCCACGGCCGTGCGCGAGATCCTCGAGGAGACCGGGATCGCCGTGTCGCTCGGTGTACCGGTGGGAGTCTCCCGCTACGCCCTGCCCAGCGGTCGCACGAAGATCGTGCACTACTGGTCGACGTTCGCCTCCGATGACGCGATCCGGGCATCCCGGTTCGTGCCCAACAAGGAGATCGCGGCGATCGAGTGGCTCTCGCCGAAGAAGGCCGCGTCGCGGCTGAGCTATCCGGTCGATGTCGAGATCCTGGAGAACTTCCTCACCCTGGTCGACGACGGCGTCCGCAAGACGTTCCCGATCGTCGTGCAGCGGCACGCGAAGGCCCTCGGCCGCGAGGAGTGGGAGGGGGAGGATGCGCTGCGGCCGCTGGCCGCGCGCGGAGCCAAACAGGCCAAGGCCCTGGCAGCGCCCCTGCAGGCGTTCGGCGTCCGCAAGATCTACTCGTCGGACGCGGTCCGGTGTGTGAGCACCGTCACGCCGCTGGCGGCGGCAAGCGGGCATCGGATCCACCGCACGCCGGAGATCAGCCAGGATGCCTGGGAGGAGGGCACCTCGGACGTGCGAGCTGCCGTCGGCGCGCGCGTGCGGGCGGGCAAACCTGCCGTGCTGTGCAGCCATGGGCCGGTGCTGCCGGACATCCTGCGCGAGCTGGCGCTGGCCACCGGCACGCTGCGCGGCTCGTACCTCGACGAGGCGGCCGCCCTCCCGGTCGGCGCGTTCTCGGTGGCACACCTGTCGGCGGACAACCCGGGCTCGGGGATCATCTCGATCGAGACGCACGAGCCGAAGATCTGACGGGTCGGGCTGTTCACCTTCCGTTCACCCGAACAGCGCAGTCTGGTCACCATGGCGATCTACCGTCGTGGCGAGCCCCGCACAGCGGGGCCGACAACCCGACAACGTGAAGGATTCACACAGTGAAGCTCACCCGCATTGCCCCTCTCGGCGCGCTGATCGCGGCCGGTGCCCTGGTCCTGGCCGGCTGCGCCTCGAACGAAGCGGGCGCCACCGACGCGGCGCCGTCCGGCGGCACGTCCGCCAGTGCGCTGTCCGGCACGATCAACGGCATCGGCTCGTCCGCACAGGGGGTCGCCCAGCAGACCTGGATCGCCGGCATCCCGACCGCCAATCCCGACCTCACCATCAACTACGACCCGCAGGGCTCCCGCGCCGGCCGCAAGAGCTTCATCTCGGGCGCCGCCGACTTCGCCGGTTCCGACGCCGCGCTGAAGGACGAGGAGCTGGCCGGCACGTTCGCGCTGTGCGCCGACGGGACTGCGGCCATCGACCTGCCGGTGTACATCTCCCCGATCGCCATCGCGTACAACGTCGCCGGCGTGAGCGACCTGAAGCTGGATGCCTCGACCATCGCCGGCATCTTCTCCGGGAAGATCACGACCTGGAACGACCCGAAGATCGTCGCCCTCAACAAGGGCGCGGCACTTCCGAGCGCCGCGATCACCGTGGTGCACCGTTCGGATGACTCGGGCACGACACAGAACTTCACCGAGTACCTCGCCGCCAACGCGAAGGACGTCTGGACCGCCCCGTCCGGACAGACCTTCCCGTATCAGGTCGGTGACGCGGCCAAGGGCACCTCGGGGGTCGCCGAGGCCACCAAGAACGCGAAGAACTCGATCACCTACATCGACGAGTCGGGGGCGGCGGGCCTGTCCATCGCGCAGCTGAAGGTCGGCGACGCGTTCGTGAAGATCTCCGCGACCGGTGCGGCAGCGGTCGTGGCCGACTCACCGCTGGTCGCCGGTCGCGGCGCCAACGACCTGGCGATCGCGATCAACCGCACCGACACCCAGGCGAACGCCTGGCCGCTGGTGCTGGTCTCGTACATCATCGCCTGCCAGCAGTACCAGGACGCCGCCAAGGGCGCCCTGGTCAGCCAGTACATCCAGTACGTGGCCGGCGACGCCGCCCAGCAGTCGGCGGCGTCGCAGGCGGGCTCTGCACCGCTGTCGGCCGAGCTGTCGGCCAAGGTCATCGCAGCCGCGAAGACGATCAAGTAACAGGAATCGAATGACGACGAAAGTCACTGTCCGCGTCGGCGACCGGGTGTTCTCCACGACCACCGTGGTCGCCGGCGTGGTCATCCTCGCGACGCTCGCCGCCGTCGCGATCTTCCTGGTCATCCAGAGCATCCCCGCTCTGCTGGCCCCCAAGGGGGGACTGCCGAACGGGGCGACGAACTTCTGGCAGTATGTCGGCCCGTTGGTGTTCGGCACGGTGTGGGCGGCGTTCCTCGCGCTGCTGTTCGCCACCCCGCTGTCGGTGGGCATCGCCCTGTTCATCTCGCACTATGCGCCCCGGCGCGTGTCGCAGACGCTCGGGTACATCATCGACCTGCTGGCGGCGGTCCCCTCGGTCGTGTTCGGCCTGTGGGGCATCGTGGTGCTCGCCCCGTTCGTGCAGCCGCTGTACCAGTGGCTCGGCGACAACCTCGGCTGGATCCCGCTGTTCGCCGGCCCGGTGTCCGGCACCGGGCGCACGATCCTGACCGCTGCCATCGTGCTGGCAGTCATGGTCATCCCGATCATGACCGCGATCTGCCGCGAGGTGTTCCTGCAGGCACCGCGGCTGCACGAGGAAGCCGCGCTGGCGCTGGGAGCCACGCGGTGGGAGATGATCCGGATGGCGGTGCTGCCGTTCGCGCGCAGCGGCATCATCTCGGCGATCATGCTGGGCCTGGGCCGGGCGCTGGGTGAGACCTTCGCCGTGGCGATGGTGCTCTCCCCCGCGTTCATCGTCAAGTTCGCCGTGCTGCAGGCGCAGAACCCCAACACGATCGCCGCGAACATCGCGCTGCAGTTCCCGGAGGCCACCGGCCTCTCGGTGAACGCGCTGGTGGCGTCCGGCCTCGTGCTGTTCGCGGTGACACTTCTGGTCAACGTGCTGGCGCGCTGGATCATCAGCCGGCGTGCGGCCTTCTCGGGAGCGAACGGATGACCACCACCTCCGATGCCACCGTCGCGGTCCGGCCCGCCGACGGCATCCATTCGCACGTGCCGCTGACCGGCGGGCGGTTGCCACGCGGATCGGCCTGGCTGGTGCTGGCCGGCGGCTGGGCGTTCGCCGGCGTCTTCTTCGCCCTGCTGTGGGCGGGCGGGGTGACCACGACGTTCAGCATCGTGGGCACGGTCTTCTTCGGCACGGTGCTGTTCGACATCGTGCTGTACGTCATCTCCCGCATCGTCGAGGGCCCGCGCCGGGCGCTGGATCGCCTGGTCACCTCCCTGGTGTCGACGGCGTTCATCATCGCCCTGCTGCCGCTGATCTCGCTGATCTGGACCGTCGTGGTCGGTGGCATGGCACGGCTGGACGCGTCGTTTTTCACCCAGTCGATGCGCAACGTGATCGGCGACGGCGGTGGCGCACTGCACGCGATCATGGGCACGCTGCTGATCACGCTGGCGGCCACCATCATCTCGGTGCCGATCGGACTGCTGACCTCGATCTACCTCGTCGAGTACGGACGCGGATCGCTGGCCAAGGCGATCACCTTCCTCGTCGACGTCATGACCGGCATCCCATCGATCGTGGCGGGCCTGTTCACCTTCGCTCTGTTCGCGCTGGTCCTCGGGCCAGCGGCACGGAGCGGGTTCATGGGTGCGATCGCCTTGTCGGTGCTGATGATCCCGGTGGTCGTGCGATCGAGCGAGGAGATCCTGCGTCTCGTGCCGGCCGAGCTGCGTGAGGCGTCGTACGCACTGGGGGTGCCTAAGTGGCTCACGATCCTGCGGATCGTGCTGCCCACCTCGCTCGCGGGTATCGTCACCGGTGTGATGCTGGCCATCGCCCGCGTGATCGGCGAGACCGCGCCATTGCTGCTGGTGACCGGCTTCACCTTCAGCATGAACTACAACCTGTTCAACGATCGGATGATGACGCTCCCGGTGTTCGTGTACACGCAGTACGTCCAGGCCGCGGGCGTCAGCGCACAGGCCTCCGTCGACCGCGCGTGGACTGCGGCGCTCACCCTCATCGTCATCATGCTGGTGCTCAACCTCGCCGGGCGCCTCATCGCCAAGTTCTTCGCGCCCAAGCGCGGCCTGTGATCCGAAGGAGACCCGTGTCCAAGAGCATCGACGTCACCGATCTGAACGTCTGGTACGGCGACTTTCTCGCCGTCGAAGGCGTGAGCATGCACATCGAGCCGCGCAGCGTCACCGCGTTCATCGGCCCGTCGGGCTGCGGCAAGTCCACGTTCCTGCGCACGCTGAACCGTATGCACGAGGTCATCCCCGGCGCACGGGTGGGCGGCCAGGTGCTGCTGGACGGCGACGACCTGTACGGTGCCGGCATCGATCCGGTGGCGGTGCGCCGCCAGGTGGGGATGGTCTTCCAGCGCCCGAACCCGTTCCCGACGATGTCGATCCGCGAGAACGTGCTGGCAGGCGTGCGCCTGAACAACAAGCGCATCTCGAAGTCCGACGCGGAAGACCTCGTGGAGCGTTCGTTGCGCGGGGCGAACCTGTGGAATGAGGTCAAGGACCGTCTGAGCAAGCCCGGATCCGGCTTGTCGGGCGGCCAGCAGCAGCGCTTGTGCATCGCGCGCGCGATCGCCGTCTCTCCCCAGGTGCTGCTCATGGACGAGCCGTGCTCGGCCCTGGACCCCATCTCCACGTACGCGATCGAAGAGCTCATCGCGCAGCTGAAGACCGAGTACACGATCGTGATCGTCACGCACAACATGCAGCAGGCCTCGCGGGTGTCGGAGAAGACGGCGTTCTTCAACATCGCCGGAACCGGCAAGCCGGGCAAGCTCATCGAGTACGGTGACACCGCGACGCTGTTCACGACGCCGCAGGAACAGGCCACCGAGGACTACGTCTCCGGCCGCTTCGGCTGATCGGCGGCAGGCTCGCCGGTCGCGAGGCCCCTCGCCGCGACCGGTCAGTCGCGAGGGCTGAGCAGGTAGTCGTTGACGGATGCCGTCAGCTCGCGATCGACGGGAAGCGCGACGCCGTCCACGGCCGTGATGGGAGCCGCCAACCGCACGCTCGACAGCAGCCACGCGGCATCCGCCTGCTGCAGAGTCCGCACGGGGACCGTCTCGTACGCGGTGCGGTGGCCCTGCACGGCAAGGTGCTCGAACAGGCTGATCTGAGTCGTGCCGTGCAGGATGCCGCTTGCCACGGCCGGCGTCACGAAGCGGTCGCCGAGCCTGAGCACCACCGACGCGGTGGGCGCCTCGAGCACGACGCCGTCGCTGGAGACGAACACGGCATCGTCGGCTCCGCGGCGATGCGCTTCGCGCAGCGCCGCCATGTTCACCGCGTACGAGAGCGTCTTCGCGCCCAGCAGCAGCCAAGGGGCACGGTCGGCGGCGCCCGCGTCGATGCCGCGGTCGAGAGTGACCACGCGCACGCCGTGCGCGCGCGCGACGGAGTTGTCGGCGGCGACGGCGGCGGTCACCCAGGCCGTCGGAGCGGGCCCGTGCTCGACACCGCGGCTGAGGATGAGCTTGATGACCGACTCCCCCGCACCACACGCCGCGGCGGCGCGCGCGACGGCCTGCCGCCACTGCTCGAGGTGCGGCGCGGGCAGATCGCACAGCAGCGCCGAGTGCGCGAGACGCTCCAGGTGCGCACCCACCTCCTGCGGATGCGCGTGGACGACGCCGATCGACTCGAAGACTCCGTCGCCGCGCTGCGTGCTCAGCTCGCTGATGCTCAAGGCCGGGGCCGACGGATCGAGCACCGTGAAGGTGGCGGCGAAGTCGTCGCGGGCATCGTCGGATGCCGCCGGGTCGATGAGCAGGGCGAAATGTGCGGCCATGCGATGAGCTTAGGACGTGGGCGGGCGCGTCCCGCGCGCGGGAATAGCCCGCCGACGACGTCGGTTACACTTGATCGGCCGGGCCGCAGTAACCCCGGGCTCCAACTTCTGCCGCTTCGAGCGGCCTTGCGCCGAGAGGCGTTCTGCGGCCCGGCACTTCGTTATCCGTACCCTGGGCGCGGGCGGGCCGACGCACGGCCGGCGGTGCCGGCTAGGTGAGCGCGTCCCCGCGCCACAGCGCCGCGCACGCTGCAAGGTCGGCGGCGATCGTCGCCAGACGCGAGGCGCGGGTCGTCAGCACCGTCGCGCGCCCGGGTTCGGTGGGCTCATAGTCGTCGGCGATGTGCGTGGCCCCCGACGCCTGCACCCGGCAGAACGCCGCGGCGCGGTCCAGCGCGACGGCGAAGTCGCCCTCGAAGACCCCGCGCAGGATGCGATCGACGGTCGCCACGAGCTCCTCCGGTCCGGCCGGGACCGGGGCTCCCGCGACCACCGGGTCGACCGACACGATCTCGACCCGGCCGCGCTCGTACAGCAGCGCGGCCGTGGCCGGATCACGGTGGATCATGAGCTGCAGCAGGTAGAGGTTCCACAGCGCACCGGGCAGGCTCCGCGCGGGAGCCCGCGACCACAGCTCGGCGATGTCATGGATGCCATGCGTGCGGGTGAAGGAGACCAGCCGGTCGACGGTCTGGGCGTCGGGGTCCGCGCGCACCCGGGACAGCAGCGCGGCAGCGGTGGAATGCGCGACACGCGTGGCCTCGGCGGGATCGTGTGCGCCGAACAGCCGGTCGAGATCGTCCGTCGGCCGCCGCACCGGCTTGTGGAAGTCTCTGCCCGAATCCTGCATCCCGTCCAGGGTACGCGCTTAGCCGACCCCGTTGATCCGGATGTGGTTTCCGGCCGGGTCGCGGAAGGCGCAGTCCCGCGGACCCCACGGCTGGTCCATGGGCTCCTGCAGCACCTCGGCGCCGGTCGCGCGGATGCGCTCGAACGTCGCATCCAGGTCTCCTGTCGAGAACACCAGCGGTCCGGGGCCGGACCCCTTCGCGACCAGCCGGTGCAGCGCGTCGGCGTCCTCGGGAGAGCGACCTGCACCCGGAGCCGACAGCACGAGGGCGACACCGGGCTGATCGGGCGTGCCCATGCTCAGCCAGCGCCAGCCGTTGCCCGACACGTCGTTGAGCACGGTCAGTCCGATGGCGTCACGGTAGAACGCGAGGGCGGCGTCGACGTCGTCGACGGTGAGCGGGAAGAATCCGAACCTGATGTCTGTCATGACGGCAACGCTACGCACCGGCATCCCGCCGCGCTTCTCCGATCCTGCTCGATGGTCAGGCGTAGCGCGTCGGCCGGGTCAGCAGCCGCGCGACGCACTCGGGCATGGCCTCGGCGTCGTCGTGCGGTCGCGCACGGTAGGCGCTGGGCGTCTCGCCGACGATCTCGGTGAACGTCGAGCTGAACGAGCCGAGCGAGGTCGCGCCCACGGCGGTGCAGGCATCCGTCACCGTCGACCCGGCCCGCAACAGCGCCATGGCGCGTTCGATACGGCGGGTCATCAGGTACGCATACGGGGTCTCGCCGTACGCGGCCTTGAACTCGCGGGAGAAGTGCGCGGGCGACATGAACGCGCGGGCCGCCATCGTGGGCACGTCCAGCGGTTTCGCGTAGTCGCGATCCATGAGGTCGCGCGCACGGCGCAGATGCACGAGGGTGTGCGGAGATTGCGGGGCGGATGCCACGGTCCGAGGCTAGCGGGCAGCTGCGCAGAACTCATCCCATCCGCACCAAGACGGCGCAGAAGGCAGCCCGTGGGTGCGATCGCAGCGCAGATCGACGGAGTTCTGCACGTGATGTCCGACGCACCGGCCCGGCAGTACGCTCGAAGGATGCGGATCGCGATCGCCGGGGGCACCGGAACCGTCGGGCGTCTGGTCACCGACGCCGTGCGTCGGCACGACCACGAACCTGTCGTGATCTCCCGGTCGACCGGCATCGACCTGCTCACCGGCGAGGGGCTGGACACCGTGCTCGACGGCGTGCACGCCGTCATCGACGTCACCAACACGACGTCGATGTCGGCTGCCGCGTCCATCCGGTTCTTCCAGACCGTGACCCAGGGGCTGCTGGCCGCCGAGCAGCGCGCAGGCGTCCACCACCACGTCGTGCTGTCGATCGTCGGCATCGACAGCACCGAGACGGGATACGGCTACTACCAGGGCAAGCGCGCGCAGGAGCACGCGGTGCAGGAGGGCCCCGTCCCCTTCTCGCTCGTGCGTGCCACGCAGTTCCACGAGTTCGCGCGGCAGATGTTCGAGCGGGTGAAGATCGGGCCGTTCGTGCTGGTGCCGACCATGCGTACGCAGCCCATCGCGGCCGCCGAGGTCGCCGAGCGGCTCGTGGAGCTCGCCGAGGGCGCGCCGGCCGGGCGGGTGGCCGACATCGCCGGCCCCCGCGTCGAGCGCATGGCCGAGCTCGCCCGGCGATACGGTCGCGCCGCAGGGCTCGCGGGCCGCGTCGTCGAGGTGTCGCTGCCAGGCAGCGCCGGTCATCAGATGCGCGACGGCAGCCTGCTGGCGGGCACCTCTGCGCAGCTGCGGGGACCCGAGTTCGCTGTCTGGCTGCGCGAGCAGACCGGTTCGGGCGGCGAGGCGAAGACGCCGCGGCAGGTGGGTGTCGCCGGGATTCCGATCGTGCGTGCGCCGCTGCCGACCGCACCGGAGCCCTCGCTCTCTAACGCACGCGAGCTGATCGCGAGTCTGCAGACCGCCGGGATGCCGATCACCCTGACGATCGACGGCGACGAGCGGCGCCTGCCCGTGCACGTCGACGAGGTCGCGTTCCGCGCGCTGCAGGAGGGTGTGGGGCTCGTGCTCACCCGCACGCGAGGGGTGGATGCCACCGCGATCGTGCGGTATCTCCCCCACGCGGTCGAGGTCGAGGTCGCGCATGGTCCGGGACGGACCACACCGCGAGCCGGTCAGGCCGCCTCGCTCAGCCGCTCACGCGCGGAGATCCGGCGGCTCGGCGGTGCGATCGGGGCGGGGCCGACCGACGACGGCGGGTTCCGGCTGTCAGCCACGATCCCCACCCCGGAGTGACGGGAGCGCGGCGCACCCCGGTAGGCTGAGAGACACGGGCCTGTAGCTCAGTTGGCAGAGCATCGGACTTTTAATCCGCGGGTCGAGGGTTCGAGCCCCTCCGGGCCCACGTGTTCACACTCACCGACGATGCGTGCGTCATCGTCAAGGCGATCGCCGGACAGACAGCGGGAGGCCGGGAGGCCGGGGGGATCCGGATCTACGACGGGTCCGAGCGCGGCACCGATTTCGCGCTCGAACCCGCCGATGGCCCGCTCGACGGCGACGTGGTGCTCGAGCAGTCCGGCGCGCACGTGTTCCTGGCGCCCGAGGTCGCCGACGATCTGGAGGACTTCGTGCTGGAGGCCAGCGTGAACGGCGAGGGCGTCGTCGACTTCTCGTTCGGCACGAACGGTCCGCAGGGCATGACCGGGGTGCGCTCGACCGGTTCTGGCGCCTGACGCTGTTCGTTCGCGGTCAGCCCGGCGCGCCGTCGTCGACGATCAGCCGGTATCCCATGCCCGGCTCGGTGAGCAGATGCCGAGGGGCGGCGGGGTCGGCCTCGAGCTTCTTGCGCAGCTGCGACACATACAGTCGCAGATAGCCGGTGTCGGTGACATGGTCGGTCCCCCAGATGTGTGTGAGCAGCATCTGCCGGGTGACCAGGCGTCCGGCATTGCGGATGAGCAGCTCGATGCCCTGCCACTCGGTGGGCGTCAGTCGCACCGGCCGCGCGCCGGGGCCGCGCACCACCGCGCGAGCCGCCAGGTCGACGGTGACGTCGCCGAAATGCGCGACGAGGTCGCCCTCGGTGCGCGGAACACGGCGGGTCAGGGCACGGATACGCGCGAGCAGCTCGTCGATAGCGAACGGCTTGGTCACGTAATCGTCGGCTCCGGCATCCAGCGCGTCCACCTTCTCGGCGGCGCCGGCACGCCCCGACACCACCAGGATCGGCGCTTGCGACCAACCGCGGATCGCGGCGATGACCTCCAGCCCGTCCAGCTGCGGCATCCCGAGGTCCAGCAGGAACAGATCGGGGTGCTGATCGACGGCAGCGGCCACGGCCTGCGTGCCGTCGGCGGCCGTCGCGACGTCGTACCCCTTGGCCGTCAGCGTGATCCGCAGCGCCCGCACGAGCTGCGGGTCGTCGTCGGCGATGAGGATCTTCACGGCACGTCTCCGATGTTCTCAGACGAGGATGCTGCACCGCGGGCCGCGCGCAGCGCGATGACCATCGTCAGCCCGCCGCCGGGCGTGTCCTCGGGTTCCAGTGTGCCCTCCATCGCCTCGACGAAGCCTGGTGAGAGCGCGAGGCCCAGTCCCAGCCCGGTCGTGTTGTCGGTGTCGCCCAGCCGCTGGAACGGCAGGAAGACGTCATCCCGCCGCTCGGCGGGAATGCCCGGCCCATGGTCGATGACCCGGATCTCGACCCGTTCCGCGAACGAGCTGGTGGCCACGCGCACTCGGCTGCCGGCCGGCGCGTACCGTTGCGCGTTCGCGAGCAGGTTCACCAGCACCCGTTGCAGCAGCACCGGGTCGGCGAGCACCCACACGCCGACGGGATCGAGGGCGAGCTCGACCTGCGCGGAGCCCAGCCCGAGCTCGTCCAGCGCGGGCGCGATCACGTCGGCCGGGTGCACGGGTGCGACGGCGATCGAGAGGGCGCCGGCCTGCATCCGACTGACGTCGAGCAGGTCGGTGACCAGCGCCGACAACGCTGCCAGGGACTCACCGGCGGTGTCCAGCAGCTCGCGCCGATCCTTCGCCGTCAGCCGATCCGCGGCCGTGCGCAGGCCGCCCACGGCGGCAGTGGCGGCGGCCAGAGGGCGACGCAGGTCATGGCCGAGGGCCGCCAGCAGCGCCCCGCGCACCCGATCCGACGCGGCGATCGGCTCGATGCGACGCGCCTCCTCTTCGAGTCGCCAGTTCTCCACAGCGGTCTCCAACTGGGCCACGACCACGCCCAGCAGCCGGCGCTCGGAGGCGGCCAGATCGGTTCCGTGCAGTTCGAGCGTCATGCGATCCCCGACGCGGACGTCGGTGTGCGTGTCGTCGGACAGCGGCTCACCCGCCGACGCGATGACCGCGCCGCGATCGACAAGGCGCGCACCGGCCAGCGAGAACGCCTCGCGAGCCCGCTCGACGAGCGCCTGTACGGCACTCTGCCCGCGCATCACGTTTCCGGCGACGGTCTGGATGAGCTCGGACTCCGCGGCCGAGCGGCGCGCCGCACGCGTCTGGCGTGCCGCGCTGTCGACCACGACGCTGACCAGTGCGGCGATCACGACGTACAGCAGCAGCGCGAGGATGTGCAGCGGGTCGGCGATCGTGATCGTGTAGATCGGCGCGATGAAGAAGAAGTCCAGCGTGATGCCGGACAGCACCGCGGCGAACAGCGCCGGCCAGATCCCGCCGACCAGGGCGACGACCACGACCAGCAGCTGGTAGGCGAGCACATCCGACGTGATGGCCTCGGGACTGCGCAGCGCGACCAGCAGGGCGGTCAGCGCAGGTCCGCCGACGAGCGCGAGCACGAAGCCGACGATCCTGCGACGCAACGACAACGCTCCCCCGACGCGGGGCAGCGCGAATCGGCCGCCGGCCGCCGAGTGCGTCACGATGTGCACATCGATGTCACCGGACTCGCGGATCATCGTTGCGCCGATCCCCGGTCCGCTCAGCGCCGCCGCGATCCGGCCCCGGCGGCTGACCCCCAGCACGAGCTGCGTCGCGTTCATCGAGCGGGCGAAGGCGACGAGGGATGCGGGGATGTCGCTGCCGACCACCTGATGGTACGTGCCGCCGAGCTTCTCGACGAGATCGCGCTGAGCGGAAAGGGCCGCAGGGCTCGCCGCGCGCAGGCCGTCCTGGGTCGTGACGTGTACGGCGATCAGCTCGCCGCCGGCCCCGCGCGCGGCGATGCGTGCCCCACGACGCAGCAGGGTCTCCCCCTCGGGACCGCCCGGCAGCGCCACCACGACCCGCTCACGGGCCTCCCAGGTGCTGTCGATGCCGTGCTCGACGCGGTAGGCGTTCAGCGCCTGATCGACCTCGTCGGCCAGCCACAGCAGAGCAAGCTCACGTAGTGCCGTGAGATTGCCCAGCCGGAAGTAGTTCGACAGCGCGGCGTCGATACGCTCGGCCGGATACACGAGCCCGCCAGACAGGCGGTCGCGCAGCGCCTGGGGCGCGAGGTCGACGACCTCGACCTGGTCGGCGGCGCGCAGGAAGCTGTCGGGCACCCGTTCGCGCTGCGGGATGCCGGTGATCTGCTCGACGACGTCCCCCAGCGACTCGATGTGCTGGATGTTGACGGTCATGATGACGTCGATCCCCGCCTCCAGCAGAGCCGCCACATCCTGCCACCGCTTCTCGTGTCGTGCACCGGGGGCGTTCGTGTGCGCGAGCTCGTCCACGAGGGCAACCTCCGGAGTGCGTCGGATCACGGCATCCACGTCCAGCTCCTCGAGGGTGACGCCGCGGTACACGGTGACCGACCGGGGCACCGTCTCGAGCCCGACGGCCATCGCGGCAGTCGCCGGCCGGTCGTGCGTGTCGAGGATCGCGAGCACGACGTCGCGTCCGTCACGGGCGAGCCGTGTGCCCTCCTCGAGCATCGTGAACGTCTTGCCGACGCCGGGCGCGGCGCCCAGCAGCACCCGCAGCCGTCCCCTCGCGCCCATCTTCAGCCCTTCTGCGCGTCATGCGACATGCCGTCGAGGGCGAGATCGAGCTCGAGCACGTTCACGCGTCGTTCGCCAAGGTAGCCCAGATCGGGCGGCTGCACGTGCGCCTCGACGAGGGCACGCACCGTCGTGACCGGCAGGAGCCGTGCGCGGGCGACCCGATCCACTTGGATCAGCGCGTACGCGACGCTGATGTCGGGGTCCAGGCCCGATCCGGAGGCGGTGACCGCATCGGCCGGCACCTCGCCGGCGGGCACCCCGTCGAAGGCGGCGACCTGCGCGCGCCGAGCGGCGATCCTCTGCACGAGCGCGGGATCGTCCGGCCCGAGGTTGCTGCCGCCGGAGGCGGTCGGGGCGTAGCCGGCGCCTGCGGCCGACGGACGCGGCTGGAAGTACTGCGGCAGCGGCCGTCCCGCAGCATCGCTGAACGACTGTCCGATCAGTGCCGACCCGACGACCTGCCCGTCGCCGGATCGCACGAGCGAGCCGTCGGCGGGCCCCGGCATCGCCAGCTGGCCGATGCCGGTGACTACCGCCGTGTAGCCGACGCCGAGCACGATCGTGAACAGGATGAGGGCGCGCACAGCGACGCCGACGGTGCGCGCCGTGCTGCGAGTGGAGGTGTCCATGGCGTGTCTCCTTGCGATGGGACGGTCAGAACCCCGGAATCAGACGCACGATGAGGTCGATGAGCCAGATCCCGGCGAACGGCGCGACGATGCCGCCCACGCCGTAGACGGCGAGGTTGCGGGCGAGGATGCGAGTAGCCGGCGCCGGACGGTACCGCACACCGCGAAGCGACAGCGGCACGAGCAGGACGATGATGATCGCGTTGAAGATCACCGCCGACAGCACCGCCGACGCCGGCGAGTGCAGCTGCATGATGTTCAGCGCCGCCAGCCCGGGGAAGACGTCCATGAAGATCGCGGGGATGATCGCGAAGTACTTCGCGACGTCGTTCGCGATCGAGAACGTCGTGAGCGCCCCGCGGGTGATCAGCAGCTGCTTTCCGATCGCGACGATGTCGATGAGCTTGGTGGGATCGGAGTCGAGGTCGACCATGTTGCCGGCCTCCTTCGCGGCCGACGTGCCGGAGTTCATCGCGACGCCGACGTCGGCCTGTGCGAGGGCGGGCGCGTCGTTCGTGCCGTCGCCGGTCATCGCGACCAGGTTCCCGCCGGACTGCTCGACGCGGATGTAGGCGAGCTTGTCCTCGGGGGTCGCCTCGGCGAGGTAGTCGTCGACGCCGGCCTCCGCGGCGATCGCTGCGGCGGTCAGCGGGTTGTCCCCGGTGACCATCACGGTACGGATGCCCATCGACCGCAGCTGCCGGAAGCGTTCGCCGAGCCCTTCCTTGACGACGTCCTTCAGATGGATGACGCCGAGCACGCGGCCGGCTCCCGCGGGGTCCTTGACCGCGACCACCAGCGGGGTCCCACCGGACTGCGCGATCGTCTGGACCCGCGCGGCCACCGCGGCCAGCACGTCGGGGCCGGCGTGGCCGCCGGCCAGCCAGCCGCCCACGGCTGACCCGGCCCCCTTGCGGATCTGCGTGCCATCGGCCAGGTCGACGCCCGACATCCGCGTCTGCGCGGTGAACGGCACGACCTCGCTGCCGCTTCCGGCATCCACCCGCACGCCGTCGGCGCGGGAAAGCTCCACGATCGAGGCGCCCTCCGGCGTGGCGTCGGCCAGAGATGCGAGCGCCGCCGCGCGGGCGAGCTCGGCGGGATCGGCCTCGCGGGCGGCGAGGAACTCGGTGGCCTGCCGGTTTCCGTAGGTGATCGTCCCGGTCTTGTCCAGCAGCAGCGTGGTGACATCGCCCGCCGCCTCCACCGCGCGACCCGACATCGCCAGCACGTTGCGCTGCACGAGCCGGTCCATGCCGGCGATGCCGATGGCAGACAGCAGGGCGCCGATCGTGGTGGGGATCAGGCACACCAGCAGCGCGACCAGCACCGCGATGCCCACCGGCGACGCATCGAACGACGCCACGGGGTTCAGCGCGAGCACGATGACGACGAACACGATCGACAGCGACGCCAGCAGGATGCTCAGCGCGATCTCGTTCGGCGTGCGCTGTCGGGAGGCGCCTTCGACGAGCGCGATCATGCGATCCACGAACGTCTCACCGGGCTTGGAGGTGATACGCACGACGATGCGGTCGGAGAGCACCCGTGTGCCGCCGGTGACGGCCGAACGGTCGCCGCCGGACTCGCGCACGACCGGGGCAGACTCACCGGTGATCGCGGACTCGTCGACGGAGGCGATACCGGCGACGATGTCGCCGTCGCCGGGGACGAGCTCGCCCGCCGAGACCACCACGACGTCGCCGAGACGCAGCTCGGATGAGGCGACCTCGACGAGGCGGGCGGATGCCGCATCCCGGTCGGCCTCCGGATCGTACTCGTCGACGCGATGCGCGATGGTGGTGGTGCGGGTCTTGCGCAGAGTGTCGGCCTGCGCCTTGCCACGCCCCTCGGCCACCGCCTCGGCGAGGTTCGCGAACAGGACAGTCAGCCACAGCCAGCCGGTGATCAGGACGGTGAACGACGCCGGCACCCGCGCTCCCCCCGAACTGCCGGCGCCGCCGAGGAACGGTTCGGCGACCGCGAGCGCGGTGGTCAGCACCGCCCCGACCCAGACGACGAACATGACCGGATTGTGCCACTGGGCACGGGGGTCGAGCTTGCGGACGGCGCCGGGCAGCGCCTGCCGCACCTGTGCGCCGGTCAGCGCGCGTCGTGGCCGCGGGAGCAGATGCGCGGCCCCGGGCGCCTCGATGAGTGCGGACATGTCACACCAGCCCTTCTGCGAGGGGACCCAGAGCGAGGAACGGGAAGTAGATGAGCGCCGTGACCAGCACCGCGGTGCCCACCAGGGGGGCGACGAACAGCGGCCGGTGGGTGGGCAGCGTTCCCGCGGTCACCGGCACGGCGTCCTGCACGGCGAGTGATCCGGCCAGCGCCAGCACCAGCACGATGGGCACGAAGCGGCCGAGCAGCATGACCGCGCCAAGGGCCGCGTTCAGCCACGGAGTGTCCGCGCCCAGTCCCGCGAACGCCGACCCGTTGTTGTTGGCGGCCGAGGTGAACGCGTAGAGCACCTCGCTGACGCCATGCGGGCCGGGATTGAGGATCGAGGTCTTCGTGACCGAGTCGCGCACCCCGGGGACGGCGAAGCTCAGGGCGGCACCGGTCAGCACGAGAGTGGGGGTGACCAGGATGTACAGGCTCGCGAGCTTCATCTGCAGCGGCCCGATCTTCTTGCCGAGGTACTCGGGCGTGCGGCCGACCAGGAGCCCCGCCAGGAACACCGCGATCACCGCGATCACCAGCATCCCGTACAACCCTGATCCGACCCCGCCCGGCGCGATCTCACCCAGCATCATGTTGATCATCGTCATCATGCCGCCCAGCGGCGTCAGCGAGTCGTGCATGCCGTCGACGGCACCGGTCGAGGTGAGGGTCGTGGCCGATCCGAAGATCGTCGTCCCGACGATGCCGAACCGTTGTTCTTTGCCTTCCATCGCAGCTCCGGCGAGCTGAGGCGCAGTGCCCCCTGCTCCGAGTTCGAGCGCGGTGAACGTGACGGTGGATGCCACGAACAGCACCCCCATCGCCGCCAGGATCGCGTACCCCTGACGCCGGTCGCCGACCATCGTGCCGAACGTGCGCGGCAGCGCGAACGGGATCACCAGCATGAGGAACACCTCGAAGAGGTTCGTCCACGGGGTCGGGTTCTCGAAAGGGTGCGCGGAGTTCGCGTTGAAGAACCCGCCGCCGTTGGTGCCCAGCAGCTTGATCGCCTCTTCGGAGGCGACCGGTCCGCCGGGCAGGGCCTGAGTGCCACCGGCGACCGTGGTGATCCCGGTGAAGCCGGCGAAGTTCTGGATGACCCCGCCGGCCAGCAGCACGATCGCGGCCACGACGCACAGCGGCAGCAGGATGCGCAGGTTGGCACGCACCAGATCCACCCAGAAGTTGCCGAGCCCGCTGCGCGCACGTCGCGAGGCGAAGCCACGGATGAGCGCGACGGCGACCGCCATGCTGACCGCGGCCGAGACGAAGTTCTGTACGGCCAGGCCGCCCATCTGCACGGCGTATCCGACCGACTGCTCGGGCGAGTACGACTGCCAGTTGGTGTTGCCGACGAAGGATACCGCGGTGTTGAACGCCAGGTCGGGGCTCATCCCCGGCATTCCGAGCGAATACGGCAGCAGCGGCTGCAGGCGCAGCATCGCGTAGAGCAGCACGAAGCCCACCGCCGAGAACACGATGACCGACGTCAGATACGCACGCCAGGACTGCTGCCGCTCGGGTGCGATCCCCGCGACGCGGTAGCACAGCCGCTCGAGCCGCCAGTGGCGTCGACTCGTGAACACGCACGCCATGTAGTCGCCCAGCGGCCGGTACGCCAGCCCGAGGATGACGGCGACCATGAGCAGGGCCGACGCGGCGAGCAGCCACTCCATCAGATGCGGTCGGGTTTGAGCAGGGCGTACGCCAGGTAGACGAGCGATCCGAGGCCGACGATGACGGCCACGGCTTCGATGATGCCCACAACATCCCCCTCGTGAGAACTGCCCGTAGAGCATAGCCCCGCGCCGTCGCGCTGCGCCATCCGCGCCGCCGGCGAGGCGCAGGTCGGCCGCCCGTACGGCGTCGGCAGATCCTGCCGTGCGCATACCTGCGCGCGGCAGGATGGTGGCATGACGTCGCATCAGACCACCCTCACCCTCATCGGCGGGCCCACGACGGTGATCGAGTACGCCGGGCTCCGGCTGCTCACCGACCCCACCTTCGACGAGCCTCGCGACTACGTCGGCACGGGATTCGCCCTGCACAAGCTCGTCGGTCCCGCGCTCGACCCGACCGCGGTCGGCCCGATCGACGGGGTGCTGCTCTCGCACGACCAGCATCCCGACAACCTCGACATCGCCGGACGCGCCTTCCTCGCCGGGGCCGGCACGGTGCTGTCCACTCCCGACGCCGCCGCACGCATCGACGGCGTGACCGGGCTCGAGCCCTGGCAGACGCACCGGCTCGGCGAGGTCGGGGTCACCGCCGTCCCCGCGCTGCACGGGCCGGAGGGAGCCGAGTCGCAGTCGGGAGCCGTCACCGGCTTCGTGCTGCGCGCCGCCGGCCGGCCTGTGGTCTACGTGTCGGGCGACAACGCCTCGGTCGAGGTCGTCGCCCGCATCGTCGAGCGGACCGGCACGATCGACATCGCGGTGCTGTTCGCGGGAGCGGCCAACGTCGGCCGCTTCGGCGATGCCGATCTCACCCTCAACGCACGCACGGCCGTCGAGGCCGCGCGCCTGCTGGGCGACGCCGTCGTCGTCCCCGTCCACGCCGAGGGATGGCACCACTTCTCCGAGACGCGGGAGCGCCTCGTGCGCGAGTTCGGCTATGCGGGCCTGGGCGATCGGCTGCGAGTGCCCGTGCACGGCGAACCGCTCGCTCTCTGACGGCGGTGCACCAGCCGCGCACACGGCGCCCGCGAGCGACGGATGCGGTGGCCCGTGGCCCGTCAGGAATCTCCTTGACCGGCGGAGGGTTGTTCCGATCGTGAGCGAGATCGAGTTCGGCCTGGACACCTTCGGCGGCGTGACCAACGACGCCGAGGGAAAACCGCTGCCGCATCCCCGTGTCATCCGTGACCTCGTCGACGACGCCGTCGTCGCCGATCAGGTCGGCCTCGACTTCTTCGGGGTGGGGGAGCACCACCGCCCCGACTTCGCGGTCTCCAGCCCTGAGATGGTGCTGGCGGCCATCGCGTCGCGCACCCAGCGGATCCGGCTCGGCTCGGCGGTGACCGTGCTCAGCTCCGACGATCCCGTGCGGGTGTTCGAGCGCTTCGCGACGCTGGACGCGGTCTCTGCCGGGCGCGCGGAGATCGTGGCCGGCCGGGGCTCGTTCATCGAGTCGTTCCCGCTGTTCGGCTACGACCTGCGCGACTACGAAGTGCTGTTCGAAGAGAAGCTCGCGCTGCTGGCGGCGCTGCTGAAGGAGCAGCCGGTCACCTGGGAGGGCACCACCCGTGCGCCCCTCACCGACCAGCGCGTGTTCCCAACCACCGCCGGCGGGCTGAAGGCATGGGTGGGCGTGGGCGGCAGCCCCGAATCGGTCGTGCGCACTGCCCGCCACGGATTCGGCCTGTTCCTGGCCATCATCGGCGGGCCACCCGCGCGGTTCGCGCCCTACATCGACCTCTTCGAGCGTGCCCAGGACGAGCTCGGCGTCGCGCGCCGTCCGGTGGCCGTGCACTCGCCGGGTCTGGTCGCCGACACCGACGAGCAGGCCCGGGCGATCGTGCACGACGGATGGCTGGCCATGCGCGAGCGGATGGGGCGCGAGCGGGGCTGGCCACCGCCGTCGCCGGGCGACTTCGAGCGCGAGATCGAGACGGGGTCGCTGTATGTGGGCTCGCCCGAGACCGTCGCCAAGAAGATCGCAGCCACTCTGGGCGTGCTCAAGGTCGAACGGTTCGACTTCAAGTACGACCAGCCGGTGCAGCACGCCGATCAGCTCCGGTCGATCACGCTGTACGGCGAGAAGGTCGTTCCGATGGTCAAGGATCTGCTGGCCCGACGCGCCCCCGGGGATCGCGTCGTCACGACGACACGCGGACGCGCGTCTCCCGACCTCTCGGTCGCCTGTGAAACCGGGATCGCCTTCGTGTGAACCCTCCTCGCCGGCACGCCGTGGCGGGATGATGCTGTCGGCGGAGCCCCGACCGGCGAGCCGCCCGACGATCGGATGCCAGGAGGCCGCCATGACACAGACTCCCAACCAGCCGCGTGAGCCGCGGTATCCGGTCGCCCTCGAGGCGCCTTACTATGGCGCATCGTTCGCCGTGGCGTTCGGGCGCTTCTGGAGGAAGTACGCGACCTTCCGTGGTCGCGCGAGCCGCAGCGAGTACTGGTGGTGGGAGCTGTTCGGCATCCTTGTGTCACTGGTCATCCTCGCGATCTACATCCCGTCGCTGCTGGCGGCGCGCACAGGTCACGGGCTGCGCCTGGATGCCGGTCTCATGGTGACCATCGTGCTGGCCGGTGCGTGGTTCATCGCGACGATCGTCCCGACGCTCGCCCTCGCGTGGCGTCGTCTGCACGACACGAATCGCAGCGGCTGGTTCTGGCTGCTCGGCTTCATCCCCACGATCGGCTGGATCATCATGATCGTGCTCATGGTGCAGCCCACCGACGCGCGCGGTCAGCGATTCGACCGGGCCGCCGTCCCGGCGTGAGCGCCACGGCGTGCCGCGCACGTCGGCGACGCCTCGCGGCGGCACGCCGGCGGACGCAGCCGAGCCCGCTCCTGGTCTCCAGCACCGACTTCAGGCCGCTGACGATGAACGACCAGCCGCGGACGCTCGTGGCCGTCTTCGGCGAGTCCGCGAGGCGATCGTGCACGACGGTGAGCTTGACGATGCCGCCATCCTGCGGGTCGATCGCCCAGGTGACACGACTCTCGGGCCCGGCGGGTGACGATCAGGCCGGCCTCCACGAAAGGAATTCCCGGTCATCCCGGATGTAGGTTGTGCACGTGGAGATCCTCCGAAGCATCGACCGAGATCGGGTCCGCGACCTGCAGCAGCGTGGAGAGCTCTTCTGGCTGGATCTCGTCGATCCCGACCCCGACGAGCTGGCGGCGGTCCAGGATCTCGTGACGATCCACCCGCTGGCGCTGCAGGCCTCACGGGAGTTCGGACAGCGCGTGAAGTTCGACACGTACGACAAGAGCGCGCTCCTGGTCTGCTACGGGGCGACGTCGAGGCAGGACGGCCGGCCGCGGCTGGTGGAGGTCCACATGCACCTGTCGAAGGACGCGCTGGTGACCATCACGCGGGAGCCCCTTCCGGCCGTGATCGATGTGCGGCACGCGTTCGCGGAGGGCATCGCGACGAGCCATCCGGTGTATCAGGTGCTGGAGACGCTGTCGATGAGCCTGCTGAGGTCGCTGGACCG
>ERZ778017.802-NODE-802-length-37515-cov-5.706514_pt1 | contig 37515 bp, 35 predicted proteins | sample MGYA00375747_ERZ778017 | MGnify/ENA primary metagenome ERZ778017 (study PRJEB29350, sample SAMN05509838) | bioreactor metagenome | biome: bioreactor; material: wastewater | place: South Africa: University of Cape Town | collected 2014-03-17 ...
TCGGGGTGCGACCAGATCATCAGCCGGTCGCCGCCGATGCCGATGGCCTGGCCGGTCACCTCGGCGGCGGCGTCCGAGGCCAGATACGCGACCAGACCCGCGACATCGCGCGGTGCGCCGAAGCCGAGGTCGTGCCGGAAGAACGCCGGCATCGGCCGGCCGCTCTGCTCGGCCTCCACGGCGGCGGCGAAGTACGGCATGGTGGCGGTCATCGCCGTGGCGGCCACCGGGATGACCGCGTTGGCGGTAATGCCCGCCTTGCGCAGCTCCATCGACCAGGTGCGGACCATGCCGACGATGCCGGCCTTGACGCCGGAGTAGTTCGTCTGCCCGAAGTTGCCGCGCTGGCCGGCGGGTGAGCCGATGCAGATGATGCGCCCGGCAACGCCGTGCTCGCGCATGTGCACGACGGCCTCCCGCACGCACGTGAACGTGCCGCGCAGGTGCACGTTCACAACGGTGTCGAAGTCATCGTCGCTCATCTTCCAGAGCACCTTGTCGCGCAGCACGCCCGCGTTCGTGACAAGGATGTCGAGCCGTCCGTAGGCCTCGACGGCTGCCTGAACGAGCGCCCGCGCGGTCTGGGTGGACCCGACCGCGGCGACGGCGGCCGTCGCCTGTCCGCCCTCGGCGGTGATGGATGCCACGGCCTCGGCGGCGGTGGCCTCGTCGACGTCGTTGACCACGACCGCGGCGCCCTGCCGGGCGAGCTCCTGAGCATAGGCGAGTCCGAGGCCGCGGCCCGACCCGGTGACGATGGCGACTTTGCCTGCAAGTGACATCCGTGCTCCTTCGCGTCCGTGTCTTGCGATATTCCGATGAAATCGCAGATCATTGAAAATGTCAAAGGTTGTTTTCTGTCAGGATAGTGCCGACGAGGAGGCGCGATGGGCGAGACGACGACGGATGCGCGCGGCACGGCATCACCGCTGTGGCAGACGACGGTGGGTGCCGACCCCGCGTTCCTGCTCGCGCGCGCGAACGCGCTGTCGCTGGCCGATGCGACCGCCTCGCTCGAGCCGTATGGACTGAAGGTGCGCTCGTACTCGGTGCTGGCGCTGGCGGTCGCCGACGCCCGGCCCACCCAGCGCGAGCTCAGTGAGTTCCTGCGGCTGGACCCGAGCCAGATCGTGAGCCTGCTCGACGACCTGGAACAGCGCGGCTGGGTGCGCCGCGAGCCCGACCCGCGTGACCGGCGGGTGAACGTCGTGGTGGCCACGGCTTCCGGCCGTGCGGCGTGCGCGCAGGCGCGGGAGGCCGTCGATGCCGACCAGCGTGCGCACTTCTCGGTGCTCGATGACGACGAGTTCCAGACCCTGACCGGACTGCTGCGTCGGCTGGCGGGTGTCGATCAGTAGCGGCCAGCACGTTCCAGCACGAACCGGTCGCGGCCGACCGACACCCCGGTGACGATCAGCCCCAGCATCACGGCGAGCAGCAGCAGGAGCGAGCCGAGCCATCCGCCGGATGCCGCGTGTGCGGCGCCGAAGGCGACGGGACCGATCGCGGCCAGCAGGTAGCCGACCGACTGGGCCATGCCCGACAGCGCCGCGGCGGCCTCGTGGTCCCGGGCGCGCTGCGCCAGCAGCGTGAGCGCCATCGCCAGCGACAGGCCGCCGAACAGGCCGAGCGCGGCGACCCAGACGAGGATCGCATCCGGCGCAAGCATCAACCCGACGGTGCCGGCGGCACCCAGCACCGGGATGGCCGCCGGCACCCAGCGCTGCGCCCGACCGCGCAGCACGGCCGGCAGCACGAGCGAACCGACCAACGAGAGCAGCTGGTAGAACATGACGTCGAAGCCGGCCTGCACGGCACTGCGCCCGATCGAGGTGGAGATCGCCGCCAGCCAGGTCACCAGCATGTAGAACGCGCACGACTGCAAGCCCATGTACAGCGCCACCAGCCACGCCAGCGGGTCGGTCCAGACGCCGGTGCCTCGGCGCAGGATGCCGGTGCCGCGGCGCGGGATGCCGGCGCCGCGTCGTGTCGGGCCGGCGTCGCGGGCTCTCATGCCGGCGCCGCGTCGTGCCGAGTGGACGGCGTCGACTCGTGTCGGGCCGGCATCGCGGGCTGCCCACGCCCACACCACGATCGCGAGGGGGAGGAGGGCGCCTCCGCTCACGAGCAGCGCCACCCGCCAGCCGGCCCCGCCCTCGGCCAGATGCGAGAGCGGCACCACCACGCCGGACGAGACCGCGCCGATGCCGCCCAGCAGCGCGGTGTACACCGCCATCATCGCTGTCAGTCGTGCGGTGGAGAAGTCGCGCTTGACGGCCGCCGGCATGAGCACGTTCGCGATCGCCAGAGCGACGCCGATGAGCGCCGTGCCGATCCACAGGCTCGTCGCCGGTCCTGGCAGCGACCGCACCGCGGTGCCGATCGCCAGCAGCACCAACGCCCACAGCACCACACGCGACAGGCCGAAGCGCCGGCTCAGCCCGTGCGCGAGCGGTGAGACCACCGCCCACGCGATCAGCGGCACGGCCGTGATGAAACCGAGCGTGCCCAGCGCCATCCCGGTGTCACGCCCGATCTGGTCGAGCAGCGGGCCGATCGCCGTGATGGTCGGCCGCATGTTGGCAGCGACCAGGCACACGGCGACGATCAGCCCCACGGTGCGAGCGCGTCGTATCGGCTGGTGCTCGCTCATCAGGCAGGACTCTAGCGGAGCCGTCGGTCTGCGGGGGACTCGTGCTCTCGCTGCGGGCGAACCGTCGTGCGGCGAGTAGCGTTGCTGTCCATGTCAGACCGCACGTCCGCATCCCGCTCTCTGCCGATCCTCGTGATCGTCATCGTGCTGTCCGCGGCGATGCTGCGCGGCCCGATCCTGACGGTCGCGCCCGTCGCGCGCACGATCGGCTCGGAGCTCGACGTCGGCGCCGGCGTCGTCGGATTGCTCACGACGATCCCGGTGCTGTGCTTCGCGGTGTGCGCGCCGATGGCGATCGCCATCATCCGGCGGGCCGGCGCCGACGTCGCGCTCTCGCTCACCCTCGGCGGCATCGTGGTCGGCAGCGTGCTGCGTTCGCTCGACGGCATCGCCCTGGCCCTCGTCGGCACGGCCGTCATCGGAGCGTTCGTGACGATCGGCAACGTCGTGCTGCCGATCATCATCGCGCGCGAGTTCAGCCCGCGCCGCGCGCACACCATGACCGGTGTCTACACGGCTGCGCTGAACGTCGGCACCATGACGGTGACCCTTAGCACCTCGCCCCTGGCCGACGCGATCGGATGGCGGTGGGCCATCACCTCGTGGGCGGTGTTCGCGGTGGTGGCCCTGGGCGCGTGGATGGCGCTGCGCGGTGTGCGCCGCGCGTTCACCCCGAAACCGGGTCCCCGTCCCCCTGCCGACGGTGAGCGCGTCTCGGCACTGCGGCACGCACCGACGTGGCTCCTGGCCGGCGCGTTCTGCGGTCAGGCGTTCGCGTTCTATGCGATCACCGCATGGCTGCCCACGCTGTTGTCCGATCAGGGGTTCAGCAGCAATGCCGCCGGCGCGATCGCCGCGATCTTCCAGGTCGGCGGCATCCTCGGCAGTCTGCTGCTGCCGGTGATCACACTGCGCTCGTCCATCCTCGTCGGGGTGCTGTGCGTGGGGATCGGCTGGCTGGCCGTGCCGCTCGGGTTCCTGTTCGCGCCGGCGCTCTGGCTGGCATGGTGCAGTATCGGCGGGCTCGCTCAGGGTGGGGGCATCACGATCGTGTTCATCATGATCAACGCCTTCGGCGACGACGAGCACACCACCGCCGGGCGCTCAGGGATCGTGCAGGGGCTCGGCTATGCGGTGGCCGCGTCGGGTCCGCTGCTGCTGGGTGCGCTGCACGAGCTCACGGATTCCTGGGTCGTGCCCCTGCTCGTGGTGCTGCTGGCCGTGCTGCTGTTCCTGGTGCCCGGCGTCGCCGTCGCCCGCCATCTGCGCACGCCGGCGCGCGCGCCGGGTCGCTGATCGGTCGCGGCGGCGCGGCCCCGAGCTGTGGCATCCCGGGGCCGCCGGCCGGAGGGGCCGGTTCGCCGCGGTGAAGCGGCATTGCGGGGCGGCGGCCGGGTGCTGAACCCCGGATGCCCGCGGCCGGATGCCGGGTGCCGGAGGCGGAGTGCCGGGTGCCGGCGCTAGGCGTTAGCCGAACGACTCCATCGGCCAGCCCGTGTAGGCCTCGGCGAGGTAGGTGCGGCCGGCGCGCGAGTCGGTGACCGAGCGCAGCTCGCCGAGCTGCCGCATCCGGTCGAAATCGGAGGCCTCCGGCATCTGGTGCAGCATGCTGGTCATCCACCACGAGAAGTTCTGTGCCTTCCAGATGCGGTGCAGGGCCGCCTGCTCGTAGCCGTCGAGCGGTCGCGCGTCGTTCTCGAGCAGGAAGGCGCGCAGCGCGCCGCCCAGCAGCAGCACGTCGGCGATCGCCAGGTTCATGCCCTTCGCTCCGGTCGGCGGCACGGTGTGCGCGGCATCCCCCACCAGGGCGACGCGGCCGCGGCGCAGGTCGCGCGCGACGAAGCTGCGGAACTGCAGCACGTCGCGCTGGAAGATCGGGCCTTCCTTGAGGGTCGTGCCGGGCACGCGCGTCTGCAGGATCTCCCACAGCTGCTCCTGCGTGTACACGTCGGGGTCGACATCGGGGTCGCACTGGAAGTACATCCGCTGCACGGTGTCTGAGCGCTGGCTGATCAGCGCGAATCCGTTCGGCGAGTTGCTGTAGATGAGCTCGGGCGCGCTCGGCGGCGCCTCACACAGGATGCCGAACCACGCGAACGGGTACTCGCGGTACAGACCCGCACGCGATCCCGACATGGCCTTTCGGACGATGGAGTGCGAGCCGTCGGCGCCCACCACGATCTCGGCGGCGATCTCGGTCTCCGCCCCCTCGGCGTCGACGGCGATCACTCGTGGGCGCTCGCCGTCGACGTCTTCGACGCGCTGGGCGGTGAGCCCGAAGCGGACGTCGTGGCCGGCCGGGACGAGGGTGGACAGCAGATCCTGCAACACGAGATGCTGCGGATACAGCCACACGCCGCGGTCGACCAGCTCGGCGAAGTCGATGCGGTGCCCGACGCCGTCGAAGCGCAGCTCGATGCCATCGTGGCGCATGCCCACCTGGTGCGCGTGCGTATCGACGCCCGCGGCCAGCAATGCCTGGACGGTGCCCTCCTCGAGGATGCCGGCACGGATCGTCTGCTCGATCTCGTCGCGCGATCGGCTGTCGATGACGACCGACTCGATACCGGCGGTTCGCAGCAGCTGCGCCAGCAGCAGACCGGCGGGCCCGGCGCCGACGATGGCGACCCGGGTGCGGACGGTGGTGGTCATGGCGTCTCCCTCGACTTCGCTGCAGCGCAGCAGTGATCACGGCCATTGTCCCCGAAGCCCGCCGTCGTCCGGCGCCTATTTCCCATTCAATGGGATGCGGCGGGCCCTGCCAGCCCTCGCGCGAGGCGAGGAGATCTCACCGGGAGAGGACGTCGGCGTGGGATCCGGCCCTCTTCTGGTGAGATCTCCTCGTTTCAGGCGAGGGCAGATGCCGCGACCCGCCCCATCCCGCCTGCTCGGCTTTCCAGGGCGACGCGGATGTCGCGCGCGGCGCGGTGCAGCGCCGCGAGCGGGGCGTCGACCGCCGCGTCGCGGGCGATGACGACCGACAGGGCGGCCACCACCGCCCCCGACGGATCGCGCACCGGCACGGCGAGGCCCGTCGCGACCTCCTCGATGAATCCCGGTGCGAGGGCATGCCCCAGCCGCCGCACCTCGGCGAGCTTGCGGCGCAGCGCCGCGGGCTCGACGATCGTCGCGCGGGTCAGCGCCACGAGCGGACCGGCCATGACCCGCTCCTGCAACTCCGCGGGCGCGTACGCGAGCAGCACGAGCCCCGAGCTCGACGCGTTCAGCGGCAGTCGGCCGGCGATGCGGGTGACGTTGGAGGTGGCATCCGGGCTCGACAGCCGCTCCAGGAACAGCGCCTCACCCTGCTCGAGGATCGCCAGCTGCGTGTGCTCGCCGATCCGCGCCTGCACGCGCTCCATCGCGGGCATGGCGGCCTGGCGCAGCCGCAGCGCCGCCGACGAGCGGGTGGCCAGCTCCCACAGCCGCATGCCCACGCGGATGCGATGGTCCTCGTCGCGCTCGAGCAGTCCCGTCTCGACGAGCTCGCCGATGAACCTGTGCGCGGTCGATGACGGCAGGTGCGCACGGCGCCCGATCTCGGATGCCGACTGCACGGTGCGGGTCGGCGTGAACGTCTCGAGCACCCGCAGCAGCCGCTCGGTGACCGAGTCGCCCGAGGGGGAGTTCGCCATGGGGCTACCTTCTCACGCCGCGGCGCGGCGCCGGACCTGCGATCGACCAGCCGCGGCAGATGCCGGCCGTATACGCGAGGCGCCGTGGTGCGCGCGATTCAGTCGACGAGCGCGAGACCCCCGTCGACGAGAACGACCTCGCCGGTGACGTAGCTCGCACGGATCAGGAGCAGTGCCGCCTCGGCGACGTCTTCGGGCGTGCCGACGCGCCGCAGCGGTGCGATCCGCGCGACCTCCCGCCCCCGGTCCTTGTAATTCGCCGTCCATGCGGTTTCGATGAATCCGGGGGCGAGCGCGTTCACACGGATTCCCCGCGGTCCAAGCGCTCGGGCGAGAGTGCGCGTGAGTTGGATGAGCGCGGCCTTGGACACCGAGTAGGGCAGGGAGCTGCCCGCTACCCGTATCCCGGCCGAGGAGGACACGTTGACGACGGCTCCGATCGTCGACGCCTCCAGAAGGTCGGCAGCGGCCTTCACGGTGCTCCAAGCTCCGACGAGGTTGACATCGAGGATGCGTCGCCAGTCGGTGACGTCGATGCCGCCGAGATCGGCGTGGTCGACGAACTTCGTGGTCCCCGCGCTGTTCACGAGCACGTCGAGTCGGCCATGCTCGCGGCGTACGTGGTCGACGACGGTGATCACGGACGTCTCATCCGCGACATCGCACCCGAACACGGTCGGCCGTGTGCCGTCGGCGAACGTCACCGGAGGGTTCGGAACCCGGCGCGCGCTTACGATCACCGTCATCCCGTCCCGCGCAAGGCGCTCCGCAATGGCCAGTCCTATGCCAGAGGTACCGCCGAAGACCAGAGCGACCGGGGCAGCGGTCATCACGCACCCTCTTCCGGGAGGTAGAGGGTGAGGGCGTCAGCCACGCAGCAGGGGTGGGCCGTTCCCATCGCCGTCAGGCTCACGCGTGTTGACAGGAAGGTTCGGGCCGAATCGCGCCGGACGCTGCGGATCTCTGCCGTCGCCGTCACCTCTGATCCCGCTCGCACCGGTGAGGGGAAGCGCACGCGGTCTAGCCCGTAGTTGATCGCGCTCTGCGCATCGGGCACCAGGAGAAGGCCCTCGAGTGCCCAGGAGACCAGCGACAGGGTGAGGAACCCATGTGCGATCGTCACGCCGTAGGGGCCGGTCGCCGCTCGCACCGGATCGACGTGGATCCACTGACGGTCCTCGGTCACCTCGGCGAACCGGTCGATACGATCCTGGCTGACCAGAAGCGGTGTGCTGGGGCCGAGCGTCTCGCCGACGTGCTGTTCGAGCTGGGCGAGGGGAAGGCGTCGCGGTTCAGCGGAAGTAGCCATTGGCCAGCCAGCCTCCGTCGATCGAAAGGGTGGCTCCCGAGATGAATGACGACGCGTCGCTGAGCAGGAACAGTGTCGCGCCCACGACATCGTCGGACCTCCCGAACCGCCGAACCGGTGTGCGCCCCTCGATGGCCCCACGGTCGAGGACGCCCCGGCGGAGCAGATCGCCGGTGAGATCGGTCTCGATGTATCCGGGCGCGATCGCGTTGACGCGGATTCCCCGTTCTCCCCACTCCACGGCCAGTGCGCGGGTCAGGCCGAGTACGGCGGTCTTCGAGGCGACGTACGCCGCGCGTTCGGGCTGACCGATGAAGGAGGAGAGCGACGCGGTGTTGACGATCGAGCCGCCCTCGGGCATCGCGCGGGCTGCGGCCTGCGAGCAGGCGAACACCGCGGTGACGTTCACCTCGAGGATGCGGCGGAGGTCGGCGAGAGCATAGTCGATGCTCGGCGCGACCTTGGTCACACCGGCGTTGTTGACCAGTCCGTCGATGCGACCATGGTCGGCGATGATCTGGGCGAACGCGTCATCGCGCATGGCATCGTCAGCCAGGTCGGCGGCGATTGCCTGGACTCGGGCACCAGCCGCCTCCGCCTCTGCGACGACGGTGGCCAACCGGGCCGAGTCCCGCGCCAGCACGATGACGGTGGCACCGGCGGCATGCGCCCCCTTCGCCATCGCCAGCCCCATCCCTCGACTGCCGCCCGTGACGACGATCACCTTCCCGGTGAGGTCGGGGGTCGTGGCGCTATTCCATTCCGTCATGCGTGATCTCTCCTTCGGGAAGGCTGCAGCGGTGCAGGAGCCGGGCGAAGCCGACCGCGTTCAGGTACTCCCAGTGATCGGCGGAGTCGGGTCCGGCCAGGCTTCCCGACGGGTCGGCGGGATAGCGGCCCCGATAACCGAGGGGGTGGGCGCCGAACGGCGTGTGAACGACGGCGCGAACCCGTTCGCTCTCGGCGACGAGGTCACGCGGCCGTCGCCGGACGGTCTCGGCACTCACGAGCTGCTCGACCGTTGCGACGACGCATCCGGCGGCGCGGGTGATCGCACGGTCCGCATACCACGCGTCGGGCAGGTCATCGAGCAGCACATCGCCCGCTTCGTCGGCGGCGGCCGCGTGCAGGAGGAAGACATCCGGCGCGGCGAACGCGATCTGCTCGGGGGTGAGGACTGTCGCGGTCGCGCCGACCAGTGCGGCCTCCGGGAACGGCGCCCATGCCAGCAATGCTCCGGGCGTCCACGACCTGCGGGCGAGCGCGCGGAGGATCGCGAGGGGCCGCCGCCCGTCTGCGGGTCCTCCGATCGCGATCGTGCCGCCGTCGGGTACTCGATCGGCAGCCGCGGCGATCGAAACGAGCTTCGGGGCCGCAGTCATGCGCGATCCGCCTTCACGTAGATGCCGTCTGGGTCGATGCGTGTGCGCAGCAGGTCGAGTTCGCGCGCGGTCGGCTCCTTCGTGGTGGGAAGCGTCGCGGGCCGGGCGAGCTCGAAGCCGGTTGCGGCGGCGACCTCGTCCCACGTCGTCCCCGGGTGTAGCGAGACCACGCCCATCTGCTTGGTGGCCGGGTCGAAATCGAAGACGCCCAGATCGGTGACGACGCCGGTGGGACCACGCCCTCGCAGACCCGCCGCTTCGCGGGCGCCTGGGCCGTCGAGAAACCCGGGGCTGGTCAGATGGTCGACGCGCTCGACGAAGGTCCGGCGACTGTGGCGGACCACGATGAGGAACTCGCCTGCCGTGCTCGCGATGTCGTTCGCTCCGCCACTGCCACCGAGACGGGTCGCCGGCCGGTGGTATCCCTCGCCGCCCACCGCCGTCGAGTTGATGTTTCCGTAGCGGTCGACCTGCGCCCCGCCGAGAACGCCGAAGTCGACGTGACCGCCCTGCAAGAGCAGGAGCGCGTCGAGCATCCCGCTGACTCGGCGCGCGGTCGACTGCAGCCTCGGGTCTCCCACCGCACGCGCAACGGTGCGCGGCTCGGGTGCGAGGATGCCGGACTCGAACATGAGAGTCGCGTGTGTCGCATGGGTGGCCTTGGCCAGGTACGCAGCGACCATCGGGAGACCGGTACCGATGAATGTGTTCCAGCCGTCACGGATGAAGCGGCTGGTCGCGACAGTCATCATCTCGTCATGGGTGAACCGCATCACCACTCACCCCGCCCTCTTGCCAGCTTGTGCACCGGATCGACGACGGCCTCGGCGAGGCGGCGACTGCCGATGCGGTTCAGATACGCATCGTGGTCGGGCAGGTCGAAGACCCACTCCTGCAGGTATGCTGCCGTCGCCGGCACGGTCCGAGACGCTTCGTAGTACTCGCCCATGAGCTCGAGGTCCTCGTCGTAGAGACCGTACATCCCTCCCGGATAGGCACCGTACGGCGTGTGCACCACCTGATCGACGAGGATGCCGGGGACCGTCACGAGCTGGTTGCGCTCGACGATCTCTTCTGCTGCGACGATCCGCTCCGTCGTCACGATGACGCGCCGCGCCGCGCGGATCTGTGCGTCCACGACGGAGATCTGCCCGGTGATGATGCCGTTGCCCTGCTCGTCGGCCTCGGCGACGTGGATGATGGCGACGTCAGGGGCGAGCGCGGAGACGACACCGATCTCCTCGTCGCCGAATGGCGAGTGCAGCCGCGCGAACTTCGGTGCTTCCCCCGATTGGATCCGTTCGAGATCGGAACCCGCCATCGAACGGATCGGCAGGAACGGGACGCCCCAGCCGGCCGCCAGCAGACGCAGCGTGAGGCCCAGATGGCTGTGGTCGTCCGTGGTGATCCAGCCGTTCTCCACGGCCCGGCAGATCGCTCGGACGCGGCCCAGTCCTTCGAACATGAGGTTGGAGAGATTCACATGTCGCACCCGCCCGGCGGCCGTGAGCAACTCGGCGGGCCAGCACTCCGCGATCGCGTGCAGGGTGAGGTCGCCGGTCCCGGCGCGCAGCAGTTCACGGACGAACGCGAGCGGATGACCGAAATGGCCGAAGCCGCTGAACGACAGTGTCGCACCCGGTCGGATGCTGTCGACCGCCGTGCGCAGGTCGACGACCTTGCTGCCGGAGGCTGCGATGCTCATTGCGCGGTCAGCCCTCCGTCGACGGGGAGGTCCACACCCGTGATGAACGACGACTCGTCGGAGAGGAAGAACCGCACGGCCCAGGCGATGTCCCGTGGTCGGCCGAGCCGGCCCAGGGGGACCTGCGCGCGCAGGCGCCCCTCGAGGGTGGCGACTCCGGTAGGGTCGGCCTTCGGCCCGACGATCATCGACATCCGATCCTGCATGGGCCCCGGATGAACCGAGTTCGCGCGGATGCCTCGCGCGGCGTACTCGGTCGCGGCCGACTTCGTCAGCAGCCGGACGCCTCCCTTGCTTGCCTGATATGCGCTCCCGCCTCCGCGGCCGACCAGGCCGTCCACCGAGCCGATCGTGACGATCGAGCCCCCGCCTGCGGTGAGCAGTGCGGGGATGACCGCGCGGATGCCCAGCCACGCGCCGGTGAGATTGACGCGGAGGGTGCGTTCCCAGGCGTCGACCTCGGTCTCCGCCGCTCCTGCACGGCTGAGGATCGCTGCGTAGTTGACGAGACCGTCCAAGCCTCCGAATTCCGAGTTCGCCAGTGAGACCAGCCCTTCCCAGGATGCCGCGTCGGTGACGTCGGCTTCGGACGTCACGGACGTTCCTCCCGCGTCCCTCACCTCCGCCGACACCGCCTCGACGGCCTCGGACACCGCATCGGCGAGGACGAGATGCGCGCCGTGCTCCGCCAGCAGACGGGCGCCGACCCGACCCTGTGCGCCGCCGGCACCCATCACCAAGATCCTCTTGCCCTCCAGCGTCGTCATAGCACCATGCTCCTGTCCGCCCCGCGAGGAGGCATTGTCACGATCTCGCCCGCCCACGAGCGCCGGATCGCCTCGAGCGTCTCGGCGTTCTCGATCGAGTCCGACGGCGAGATCAGCGGGGCGGCCCCGTCCAGGAGCACAGCGGCCACGGCCGCGACCTCGAGCTCGAACTGGTCGGCGAACGGCACGGTCTCCACGCGGGAGGCGCCGGAAGCCGGGATGACCTCGATGACCGGATCGCCCCACCCGCGGGCGGCTCGGAACGCATTGCGCATCCTCAGCCGACCGCGATCTCCCTGCAGTTCGAGAAGCGCGCCCCCAGGGATGTCCATTGCGACGAAGAACTGCCCGACGATGCCGTCGTCGAAGACGATCTGGCCGGCGAAGCGCATGTCCACGCCGTTCTCCTGCGTCAACAGCTCGCCGGTGATCCGTTGGGGCCGGCGTGCGGCGTACGCCCGCAGACCGCTCACCGTGTACGAGCCGATGTCGGCGAGAGCGCCGCCGCCGAGCTCTCGGGAGAGGCGGATGTCGTGAGCGCGCGCCGCCGCATCACCGGGATAGTTTGCGCCGAGATCGTAGGTGTAGGCGATCCGCACCAGACGAAGTGGTCCGAGCTCGTCGGCCACGATGCGCCGGATGCGGTCGATGCGCGAGTCGTAACGCCACATGAACCCTTCGAGCAGCATGCGGTCGGCGTGCTCGGCCGCCTCGTACATGGCACGGGCGTCAGCGGCGGTGAGCGCCAGCGGCTTCTCACAGAGCACATGCTTGCCTGCCTCGAGGGCCGCGATCACCCACTCGCGGTGCAGAGAGTTCGGCAGGGGCACGTAGACGATGTCGATGCCGGGGTCGGTGAGCAGTGCCTCGTAGCTCGAGTGGACGCGTGGGGCGCCCACACGAGCGGCGAACGCTGCGGCGTCGTGCGGATGGCGGCTCGCGACGGCGGCGAGCTCGCTGCGCGAGTCGCTCGCCACGGCGGGCGCGAGGCCGGTCTCCACGATGCGGGCGCTCCCGAGGACACCCCATCGGACCCTCTCGTGCGATGTGCGAACCACCGGTGAGCCTTCCTGCTCGTGCCTCTCGGGACAGACCATCCAGCAAGTAGTATAGACATATAGTCCTCAGTGTTCTAGCGTGGGATGCGTTCGAAGAGTCTGTGAGAGGAGACCGATGGCCATCACGGGTCGGACAGGCATCCTCGCGGTCGTCGGCCATCCCATTGACGGCGCTCGCGCTCCCGCGGCCCTCGGCAGCTTCGTCGCGCAACTCGGGATCGACCTCGCCGTCGTGCCCGCCGACGTGGATGCTGCGGCATTGCCCGCCTTCCTCGAGGGAGCGCGAGCCTGGCAGAACCTGGCGGGACTGCTCATCACGATGCCGCACAAGATCGCCATCGCCGGGCTCGTCGATGAGCTCACCGTGCGGGCGAGCACCAGTGGCGCAGTGAACCTCGTCCGCCGCGACCGGGACGGCACGCTGTGCGGCGACCAGGTCGACGGCGCGGGTTTCGTGCGCAGCCTCATCGATGCCGAGGTGGATGTCACGGGCGTCGCCGTCGTGCTTTTCGGCGCTGGCGGGGTAGGTCGATCGATCGCCTTCGCCCTCGCCGAGGCCGGCGTCGCGCGCATCGTCGTGGTGAACCGTTCGGCTGCGCGCGCGGTCGCGCTCACCGACGACCTCCGTCACGCCCATCCGGAGGTCGAGATCCAGATCGGTATCGAGACGGACGCCGCCGCGGCCGACCTGCTCGTCAACGCGACGAGCCTCGGCTCCGACCGACAGCCGGGAATCCCGCTCGATCCCGCATATATCCGCCGCGGATCGGTCGTCGCCGACGTCATCGCTGCGCCCCAGACCACCCAGCTTCTTCATGAGGCGGCGCGCCGCGGCGCCCGCATCCACCCCGGCGTTCGGATGCAGCAGGCGCAGTTCCAGACCATCCTCGCGTTCGTCGGTGCGGAAACCGACCGGCCGGAAGGCGGCCGGATCGCGGACGCAGGGAGAGGGAGATAGGAAGACATGTCACCAATCGCCGTCGTGACCGGCGCCGCCAGCGGCATCGGGCTGGCCCTCGCATCGGCATTGGCTGCGGACGGGTATCGCGTCGTGATGTCGGACATCCGCGCGGACGCGCTCGCCGCGGCCGCGCGCGAGGTGATCTCCAGCGCTGCAGGCACCGAGGTGCTTCCTCTGCCCGCCGACGTGACGGACGCAGCCGCGCTAGTCGATCTCGCCCACCGCGTCGCGCACGACTGGGGCGCGGCTGACCTGGTCATCAACAACGCCGGCGTCATCGGACCGGTGGGGCCGGTCTGGGAAGGGGCGCTGGACCAGTGGGAATTCGCGATGCGCGTCAACTACTGGGGCGTGCTGCACGGGATGCGAGCGTTCCTGCCCGGCATGATCGAGCGGGATGCTGGTCGACTCGTCAACGTCGCCTCGGTGGCCGCCTGGTCGTCCGGACCCCAGATGGGCTCATACGGTTCCGCGAAGCATGCCGTCCTGGCTCTCACCGAGTCCGCCTATCGGGAGCTGCGTGAACTCGGCAGCGCCGTTCGACTCTCGGTGGTGTGCCCGACGACGGTCCGGACATCCCTCGTGGCTCACCTCGAGCAACCTGGATCGGGTGCCGGCGTCGGGCGCAGCCGACTTCTCGCCGCACGGGAACACGGCCTTGACCCCACCGAGGTCGCCAAGCTCGTCGTGGAAGGCATCCACGCTGACCAGTACCTCATCACGACAGACCGCGGATGGGTCGTCAACGCGGCCCGCCAGCGGCTCGCCGTCGCCGAGGGCGGCGAGCCGCCGATGAACCGGGAACCGTCTCGGAGCTGAGCCGGGGCGTGTCGGACACGTCTGCCAGCCGAGAAGCCGGGCGGCAGTGCTGAACTGCTGCTTCACCCCGGGGGCGATCGCGCCCGCTCGGCGCTGGCTCGGGGTGACCGGGTGACCGGGTGACCGGCTTCAGCCGGGTCGCCCGGCCGCCTGTGGATAATTTCCCGGGCGCTCCGGCGCATCCGAGAATCATGGAGTCAGGGGAAGTCGCCCGAGTTCACGGGGAGCTTCCCAGCCGGGCCGCCTCGGTAGACGATTCCGTGTTCAAACCCTTGCGTTTTGTAACGCGCGACGCAATACTTGTCTAGTCCTCTAGATTACAGATCCGACGTCGATACCAAGTACCCCTCAGAGACGAGGAGAGACGTGCAGAAGAACCCGCGCGATGCGCCTCACGGCTGGCCCCTCCTCACTGCTCGCGCCAGGAAGGAGGAACGGCACAAGTGACCTGGCAGGGGAGTCCAGAGCCCTGCGCGATCCGATCCGAGCAACATCCAGCGTCCTCCCGATCCCGTGTCCGACGGGGCGGCGGCGCCAGACGAAAGGTAAGAGCGTGAACACAAACAGACTTCGGCGCGCAGGCATCGTCCTGGTCGCCGGCGCAGCGGCCATGGCCCTGGCCGCCTGCTCACCCGGGACCTCGACTCCCTCGGCCGAGTCCTCCGATCTGAGCGGTCAGACGATCAAGGTCCTCGTCAGCTCCGGACACCAGCAGTTCAACCCGGTCTGGGACACCGAGCTGCCGAAGTGGGAGGCCAAGACCGGCATCAAGGTCGAGCTCGACAAGGTGAACACGACCGACATCTCCAGCACCTTCCTGCGCGACGTCACGGTCGGCGGCTGCACGATCGACAACGTCGAGATGCTGGACGGCGGGACGGCCTCGGCGGCTCCGCACATGGCCGATCTCAACCAGTTCCTCGAGCGGGACGGATCCAGCGCTGCAGCACTGCTCAAGCAGCAGGTCCCCTTCGCCCAGAAGGCCTACTCCTTCGACGGCAAGCTCGACTTCTACCCCTTCTATTCCGGGGCGAAGGGCGTCGCCTACCGCAAGAGCTGGTTCCAGGACCCGACCAACCAGGCAAACTTCCAGTCGGAGTTCGGCTACAAGCTGCCGGACCCGCCGACGACGGCACAGCAGGTCAAGGACCTCGCCAAGTTCTTCACGACCGGCAAGACCAAAGGCATCGTGTTCTCGGGCTCCGGTGACCCTGGTGAGACGACGCTGTCGGACCTGATCTTCCGCAACGGCGTAGACGGCTACCAGGACGCGAAGAACAACGCCCAGTGGGGTCCTGCGCATCCCGGCAACCAGGGCAAGGTCGCCGCGGCCGCCACCTACCTCACCGACTTCATCACCGAGGGCTACACGCCGGCATCCATCGGAGCCATGCAGACGGCGGACACCACGGCGAACTTCCTCGCCGGGAACACCGCGATGGACTATGACCACATCTACCTGTTCTGGAACCAGATGACGGCTGCCAAGAGCAAGCTCGGTGACATCGGCTCGTTCGAGTTCCCGAGTCTGGAGAAGGGCCAGGGCGGCATCTCGTTCTACTGGGGCCGAGGTATCCCCGAGTGCAGCAAGCACAAGGCCGCCTCGTGGGAGTTCATGAAGTGGATCATGTCGCCGGAGATCCAGAAGATCGCCCTCACCAAGGGCACTGGCGTGTATGTGCCGACCGACACGTCACTGCTGAGCTGGGCGGTCGACCAGGGAGTGATCCCCCAGGGCGTCGCTGACTCGGTGAGCCACGCCAAGGCCTACAAGGTCACGCCGGTCACCAATCAGATCCGGCAATCGATCGACATCCCGTTGGTGGAGAAGCTGATCGGCAACCAACTGACCCCGGCGGAGTATGCCAAGACGTCCGGCGAGCAGATGCAGGATGCGGCGAACTCGGCGGGCATCACGAAGTAGATCGCGCCGCGCGCGGAGGGTGACGACGACGTCGTTCCCCGTCGCCACCCTCCCGCTGCGTCGCAGCCCGCAAACGACCCGAACACGACGAATGGAGACGATGTGCCCCAGGTCACCATGACGGCCGAATCCGAGTCCGTTGCGCGAATCGGCTCCCGTCCTCCCCGACACCGCTCCTCGCGGACGAGCTACTGGATCTTCCTCATCCCGGCCGTGATCGGAGTGGTGGCGCTGATCGCCATACCGATCGGGCTCACCGTCTATTACAGCCTGCGCAACTACAACCTGCAGGTCGGCACGGACACCTTCACCGGACTCGGGAACTACGTCCGGCTCCTGACCGGTGGCGACACGGGCTTTCTCGCCGCCACGCTGCGGACTTTCGGCTATGTCGTGGTGGTGATCGTCCTGGACTTCGTGCTCGCCATGACGCAGGCGCTTCTGGTGTTCAGCATGAAACAACACTGGGCGAGGTTCTGGCGTGCCGTCTTCATCCTGCCGATCCTCGTCATCCCAACCGCCAGCGCGGTCTTCTGGCGCAACGTCATGTATGCGCCGCACAATGGCGAGTTCCTGAAGGTGCTCGGACTGGACCGCCTGGTCTCGCCCCCGCTCGGCGATCCGAGGCTCGCGTTCTGGGCGATCATCGTCGTGGTCGTCTGGGCATGGTCGCCGTGGGTGTTCGTCCTCTTCTCTACGGGTCTTGACCAGATCGACAAGACAGTCATCGAGGCATCCATGGTCGACGGTGCAGGCTACTTCCAACGGCTGCGCCGCATCATCTTCCCACTCATGCGGCCGGTGATCTTCGTGACGCTGACCTTCAAGGCGCTCGACTCTTTCCTGTCCTTCCCCTTCGTCTGGGTGCTCACGATGGGGGGCCCGGGCGACTCGACGCACATTCTGAGCACGTTTATCTACCAGCAGGCGTTCAACCTCCTCGACTACGGCAACGGTTCCGCGATGGCGATCGTCATGCTCGTGGTCAGCGGTGCGTTGTCGATCGGGGCGGTTCTGGGATGGCAGCGGTTCTACGGACGGGAGGCGTGACATGCGGAGGTTCCGCGCGATCGTCCGAGACATCCCTCGCACCGCCCTGATGGTCGTGATCCTCCTGTGGGTCCTCATCCCCGTGTACTTCCTCGTCGCGACATCGCTCTCACCCGACGGTGCCACTCTCGACGGGCTGGTGCTGCCCTCCGCGATCTCGTTCGCGAACTACGTGGCCGTCTTCACCGGGGCGAACGACATCTGGATACCGTTGATCAACAGCACGGTGGTCACGATCGCCTCGACCGCGATCGCCCTCATACTCGCGGTGCCCGCCGCCTACGCTCTCTCGCATCTGCGACACCGCCGGCTGGGACGTGGCATGTACCTGTCGTTCTTCGTGCTCCGGGGCATCCCGCCGATCGCTCTGGTCATGCCGTTCTATCTGATCTTCTCGAAGTCGAATCTGCTCAACTCGCTTCCTGGCCTCGTGATCGCGCTGGCTCCGCTGGCACTGCCGTACTGTGTGTGGACGCTTCGGGTGACGTTCGATCTGATCCCGCGTGAGGTCGAGGAGGCGGGCGCGGTGGACGGTGCGGGGCGATTCCGGATGTTCTTCTCGGTGGTGCTGCCGATCGCGACGCCGGGGATCGCGGCGACCGGGATCCTCTCGGCCCTCTTCATCTACGTCGACTACATCATCGTCGCGCCGCTGGCGGGGCCGAAGACCTACACGTTCTCGATCTATGTCACGAGCTTCTCGCAGGACTTCGTGCAACTGGTCGGGCCTCTGTCGGCGGCAGCGATCATCGGTGCGATCCCGATGGCTGTGATGTTCATCATCAGCCAGCGGTTCAGCAGGCGGCTTGCGAGCGCAGGCATCCACTGAAGGTCGGTGATGTCTGGATTTCTCATTGCTCATAGTTGTATAGACCACTAGTCTGGTTTTGAAGAAAGGCCAAAGAGAAGATGACGCATGACCTGACGCTCCCCTGGCGAGATCTCACTGATCCGCGCCGGATCGTGGACTACGACGACATCGAGGATCGCGAGGCCGGTCGCAAGGAGCCGGAGTTCGAGAACCTGGAGATCCCGGAGGACCTCGGAACGGTCCGTGAGCTGGTCGACGACCACAAGATCAAGCGCTATGCGTTCACCCAGGATGAATGCGGCCCCTGGTACTTGCAGGACAGCCCCTTCGGAGGGCGGATCGGGCAGGCCACGCTGCTGTGCAACGACCTCGTTCAGATGTTCACGAACGTCTATGCCGCCAGCAGGGTCGTGGGGTTCCACACGGAGGAGCAGATGTGGTTCGACGCTCCGGTGCACCTCGGCGAGATCGTCACGCTCTCGGCGACCTACACCGAGTCGTACGTCCGGCGCGGCGAGGGCTATGTGGTCATGGAAGCCGCCGCAATCGGGGCGGATGGCCGCAGCATCGTCCGGCATCGTGGCGTCGAGATTCTCAAGACGGTTCCCGGTGATCTCGGCGGACGGGGCAGCAGCACACCGGAGAGGCGGGTTACCGGACAGGTGCCGGATGGAGCTCGCCACGTCGAGACACTCGGTCCGCAGACCCGGGTCGGCGATGTGCTCATCCCCTTGGCGAAGACGGTCACGTTCGAGCAGGCGGCGGTCTTCTCGCGTCTCGGCGAGTATGTCGTGAACACCCATAACGACCTGCGCACGGCCCGCGCGGGCAGGCTGCGCCAGCCGATCGTCCAGGGCGCGCAGCAGTTCGGGCTCATGGCCCAGCGGCTCGTGGCGGCCTTCGGCGCGAGCTTTTTCACCACCGGATGGATGCAGGTGAAGTTCCTGGTACCCGTCGACGTGTTCGAGCCGCTGACCATCAGTGGCGTCGTGACGGCGATCGAGCCGCGTGACGACGGCGACCGCACCGCGCAACTCGAGGTGTGGATCCGCCGCGGCGACGGCCGGCTCGTCACGGTCGGCTGGGCCCGTGCGGCGCTTCCCCGTTCCTAACCCACCTTCGAGACAGAGATCGGACTCATGACAAAACCACAGACGGGCGGCCAGATCGTCGTCGCCATGCTTCAGTCCCTCGGTATCCGCCACGTGTTCGGCGTCGTCGGCGGCCAGACCCTGGCCATCACTGACGCGATCATCGATACGCCCGGCGTCGAGTTCGTGCACACCCGGCACGAGAACGCGGCGGCGGTCATGATGGATGCTTACGGACGGCTCACGGGCGAGCCCGCGGCGTGCATCTCGACGACCGGCCCGGGTGCGACCAACCTGCTCACCGGTGTGGGAGGTGCCTACCGCGACTCCAGCGCCGGTTTCGTCCTTACCTGCAACAACAACGGCGAGAACATCAACAAAGACGACGCGCAGAACGCCGACCACGTCGAACTGTTCAAGCCGCTCGTCAAGTTCAGCCGCCTCGTCGCACACGGTTCATCGATCAAGCAGGCGATGGAGGAGGCATATGTCAATGCGATGACGGGGAATCCGGGGCCGGTGCACCTCGACTTCGCCCGCGACACGATCGAAGGCACCGTCACGGATCCGCCGTCGATCCCTGAGGTCCATCCGGCGCGGACCTGGGTCGGCCGCCGACCGCGGCCGAACGCCGTCGCACTCGCCGAAGCCGCGGAGCGCCTGCTCGCGGCGGAGCGCCCGGTGATCTGGCTGGGCAACGGCGGCAACCGCGGCCGTGCTGCCGATGCGGTGCTGGCCTTTGCGACAGCGCTCGGCATTCCCATCGTCACGACCTTCAACGGAATCGGATCCGTTCCTACCACTCATCCGCTCGTCTTCGGCCCGGTGAGCCGGATGGGCACGACGATCTCGACCCGTGCACTCGGCGATGCCGATCTCGTGCTCGCTCTCGGCAACAGTCTCAACGCGGTCTCGACGACCCGCTGGAAGCGCGAGCTGCCCACCGTCATCCAGGTGGATGTGGATCCCGCAATGATCGGGCGCTACTACGCAGATGTCACCGTGGGCATCGTGTCGGACATCGCGGCGTTCACCGATGGATTGCTCGAGGCGATCGGAGAGCGCGCCGCCGAGGCGAAGACCTCTCGGCAATCATGGATAGACGATCTGCAGGCCGCGGACCGTGCCTGGTGGGAGAGCACCCGCGTGAGCGTAGGCGCGCACAAGGCGCCGCTCTCGCCTGCCGACATCGTCCGAGCGCTGCGCGCGGTCGCCCCCGATGACACTCTGCTCATCGCGGATGCCGGAAACCCGGGGGTGTGGTCGTTCCTCTGGCAGATTACGCAGCCGAACACCTACATCAAACCCGTCGGCTTCGGGAACATGGGCTTCGCGCTGCCATCGGCGATCGCAGCGAGCACGATCGATCCCGAGCGTCCAGTGCTCGCTCTCATCGGTGATGGGTCACTGGGGATGAGCCTCGGAGAGCTCGAGACGCTCGCACGGGTCGGCGGTAAAGTCTGCCTGGTGGTACTCGACGACGCGAGCTATGGCAACATCCGCCAGGAGCAGGAGTTGCACTTCGGCCGCACCATCGGTGTGGATTTCGGAACGGTAGACTTCGCGGCCGTCGCGCGTGGGATGGGCATCGACGGAGAGGTCGTCGGCGACCTGAACACCCTGGCGCAGCGGGTAGGCGAGGCGCTCACCTCCGGTTCTGCGCCCGTGCTTCTGGATGTGCCGCTCGATCGCGAGGTCAGTGCATGGACCTACCATGCGTTCGTGCCGTATGAACCGGGCGAGGAGTAGCCGGATGCCTGGGGGAGATGATACGCAGGGCCCGCTCAGCGGCATCCGCGTCCTCGATCTCTCACGGTTCATCGCTGGGCCCCTGTGTGCGCAGATCCTCGGTGATTTCGGCGCGGAGGTCGTGAAGATAGAACGCCCCGGCGGAGAGGATTCGCGTCACCACGGCCCTTATCACCGCGGCGAGAGCGTCTACATGATGCTGTACCACCGCAATAAGTACGATGCCACGCTCGACACCCGTCACCCCCGCGCGCCCGCGATCCTCACGCGACTCATCGAATGGGCCGATGTCGTGGTCGAGAACTTTCGACCCGGCACACTCGAGAGAATGGGCATCGGCTGGAACCGGATGCGCGAGCTCAACCCGGCGATCGTGCTCGTGTCGATCTCCGGGTTCGGTCAGACCGGTCCCGACTCCTCGCGCGCGCTCTTCGACGCGATCTCCCAAGCGCAATCCGGCCTGATGTCCGCGACGGGCGACCCGGACGGGGCGCCCACCCTGACCGGCACCTACATCGCTGACTACACCACGGGATACGTCGCCGCCATCGGTGCACTCGGTGCAATCCTGCAGCGGGAGAGGACCGGAGAAGGACAACTCGTGGACATCGCGTCGGTCGACTCGATGTTCGCGACCATGGGCATCCGCCTGATCACCCAGCTGATGCTCGGCGAGGAGATCCCGCGCAGCGGTTCGCGCGACCCGCTCACCGCCCCCGTCAACCTCTACCAGGCGGCCGACGGGCCCATCTACATCCAGGCGGGCACGCGGACGCTGTTCGAGACGATGTTCCGGCTCATCGACCGCGACGACCTCGCAGAGAATCCGCGCTACCAGCGTGCAGAGTCGCGCAAGGCGGATCAGGATCTGCTCGAAGCCGCTATCGGCGCCTGGGCTGCGACGCGCACGCGAAGCGAGATCGCCGACGAACTGCGTCCGGCCGGCATCCCTTATGCGCCGGTCGCCTCGATCGCCGAGGTGGCCGCCTCGCCGCAGGTCGCGGCCCGCGAGATGATCGCGGAGGTTGAGCACCCGACCCTCGGGACGCTGCGCCTGCCCGCGTCGCCGATCAAGATGAGTGCGACGCCGATCCGCGTCCGCAAGGCTCCGCCGCTGGCCGGTGAGGACAACGACTGGGTCTATGGCACCGTGCTGGGGCTGAGCACGCAGGAGATTCAGCGACTCCGCGAGGAGGGCGCCATCTGATGAGCTCGGAACCGCTTGTGCTTGCCGTCGACGTCGGCTCCTCGGCCTTGCGTGCCGCGGTGATCGACTCCGCGGGCACGGTCGTTGCGGTTCACCGCGTCGATCGGCCCGACTCCAGGTCCGGGCTGACCTTCGATCCGGAGTTGCTCGAGGTCCAGTTCGCGGCTGCGGTCCGTGCGCTGCCGAATGCCGTGCGCTCACGCGTGGTCGCGATAGGCATCGTCGGGCACATCGGGACCGTCTTCGCCGATGGCCGTCTCCGCGCGGTCGGCCCCGGGCTCGGATGGGCGGATGTCCGCGGCGTCGAGTCACTGCGCGCACGGCTCGGTGACCGCCTGCCGCGGCTGATGAGGGAGATCGGTCGCCCCGTGCTCACCGGCGGTGCGGCGGCGGCTTGGCTGTCGTTGCAGGAGGACCGACCGGAGGAAGCCGCGCGTGTGGAGTGGGTGATGGCGCCGAAGGACCTCTTGGTGGCGCGGCTGACCGGTGTGATCGCAACCGATCGCACCTCGGCCGCCTACATGTGCGTGAGCAGGATCGCCGATGGGGCCTGGTCAACGGAGATGCTCGACGCGATCGGACTTGCGCAGCGGCTGCTTCCACGTCCGTTCGACTCGACCGAGGTCGTAGCGGATGTGGCGGCCGAGTCGGCGGACGACCTCGGCCTGCCCGCGGGCATTCCGGTCGTCGCGGGCGGTCCTGACGGCACAGCGGGTGCGACGTTCGTCATCGGCGAAGGGAACCAGGTGGTCGCTGACATCGCCGGCACCACCGATGTCCTGGTGCGTCGGGTGGACGGTCTCGGTGACGCGCCGACCGAGTCGATGCTCAACCCCTATCCGCTCGGTGGCCTCAGCGCGGCGGGCGCCACCGGCATGACCGGTGGTGCACTGTCACGCTGGGCGGGGTTGCTCGGCTACGCTGATCTGCGAGTTGCCATGACGGCGCTCGAACGGGCGGCGGCGGGAATCGGCCCCGGGGCTGCCGGACTGCGGATCCGCCCGACGCTGTCGGGAAGTCGGTTCCCACGATGGCGGCCGGATGAGACGGGAGCGGTCTGGGGACAGCATGACGGCCATCGCGCCGAGCACTTCTTACTCGCTGCCGTCGAGGGAGCCGCGTATGCCGTGCGAGAGGGAGTCGATCTCCTCGCCGCCGGGGGAAGCCCGATCGAGGCGGTCGTCCTGGCCGGCGGCGCGGCCCGGTCGCCGTTCCTCGCGCAGCTTCGGGCAGATGTGCTCGGTCGACCCGTGCGAGTGTGCCCCGAGCCGGAAGTCAGCCTGCTGGGCGCGGCACTCCTCGCATTCCGCGGTGTCGGTATCCGGGCGAGTCTTGCTCGTTCAGCATCCCAAGAACAGGTCATGTATCCCACTCCTGCCACAGCTGCCGCGTATCAGGAGCTTTCCGCGGAGTGGGCCGCGAGTCAGGAGCGTCGAAGTGAGTAGAAGTCCAGATCTCAGGCACGTGGGGAGTGAACGGTCGTGCGAGGTTCACCCGGGCCGGACACAGGCGCGACACTGCGAGGAGGCTCCGTGAACGCGACCGGGGGACCGATATATCAGGTGATCGTCCGGGACATCACCGATCAGATCGCCCAGGGCGGATTGAAGCCGGGCGACAGGCTGGAGAGCGAGTTGTCCCTGGCTGAACGCTACGGTGTCAGCCGGATGACCCTGCGCCAAGCGCTCGGCGAGTTGGAGTCCAGCGGTCTGGTGGTGCGCCGTCATGGCTCGGGAACCTTCGTGAGCCGGCCACGGCGGCTCCAGCGGAGTGTCAATCAGCTCGGTGCCTTCCATGAGGAGATGGGCCTCGAGGCCCAGACCATCGAGACTCGGCTGCTGACGCAAGAGGTCATCACCCCCGACGACGAGGTGGCAGCTGACCTTCGGCTCGCGCCCGGTCAGACCACGGCGCACCTCGTGCGCCTGCGGATCCTGGAGGGGAGCCCGATCGCGGTGCAGGAGTCGTGGATCCCGTACCTGCTCGCCCCGGGTCTCGGCCGTGACGGGCTCATCGACGGCTCCCTGTACAAGACGCTGAAAGAGCGTGCCGACCTCGAGGTGAGTACCGCCGAGCAGGCGGTGACGGCGTCTGCTGCAGACGCGCGACTGGCGGCGCTGCTGCAGGTGCCCGAGGGGAGCCCGGTGATGAGCATCCGCCGGGTCTCGTCGGCGGCGAACGGCAGCCCGATCGAGGTGGCCGAAAGCCACACGGTGCCGAGCCTGCCACTGATCGTGCGCCTCGAGCGCTGAGGAGAAGTGATGATGAGGCGCCACGCTCCGACCATCACACACGCCGAGGCGCACGCACACGCCAAGGATGCCAGTTACGACGCGGTGGTTATCCCCGAGCCGTTCCCGCCCGTCGAGGTCATCGTGGACGAGGATCGGGTGAAGGCTCATGCCTTCGCGCAAGGCGATTACGGCTCCTGGTACTTCGGCGACTCCCCGTTCGGTGAGCGTATCGCTCAGCCGCTGCTGCTGGCCAATGACATGCTCTTCCTCTTCTACGAGTCATACAACGGCAACACCGCGGAGGGTCTGCAGACACATGAGCGGCTGCGGTGGCACTCGCCGGTGCGGGTGGGGGAGCGCGTGCGGGTCGAGGGCGGCTACGTCGACAAGTACGAGCGTCGGGGCCATGGCTACGTCGTGATGGACGCGGAGGTGCGCGGCGAGGACGGCCGTACGCTGCTGAGTCATCGCGGCACGGAGATCATGCGCACTCGGGCCGGCGAGGTCTCCGGACGCTCACGAGGGGTGCCGCAGGGGCGGCGGGTCGCCGCAGACCCCGACCGTTCGCTGCCGATGCTGACGCGCGCGAAGCGAGGCGCGCCGATCGGCTCGCCGGTCGCGGGCCTTTCGCGGCACTTCACGCAGGATCAGATGAACACCTTCTCGTGGCTTGCCCACGGCTACCGCAATGTGCATACCGACATCCGCCGGGCGCGTGACAGCGGCGTCGACCGGACGATCGTCCAGGCGCTGCAGCAGACGGGTCTGATCGCCGAGGCGATGGTCGCCTATTTCGGCGCGAGCTGGTTCACCAGCGGCGAGCTGGACCTGCGGTACACGCATCCTGCGTATTGTGCCGAGGAGTTGACGGTGCGGGCGGCTCTTGTGGGCGAGGCGGACGGCGTCCAGGAGCTCGAGGTCTGGATCGACGCCGCCGACGAGTCCCGGACTGCGCTCGGATGGGCTCGTGCGCGGGTCGACGAAGACCTGCGGCGCCCACGGTCGCTGCTCTGAACCCTCGCCGCGGCGCGGCGCCGGACCTGCCGGGATGAGCACGCGGCGCGGGCGCGATACCCTCGGGCCGGGAGGACGGATGCCGGAGGACGGAATGCTCGCGCGGATCGTTCGCGTGCTGTCGTGCTTCTCCGACGACGAGCCGGCCGTGGGCGCGGGCGAGATCGCGGCGCGCACCGGCATCCCGCTCTCGACCGTGCACCGGCTGCTGGCCGACCTCGTCGCCGAGGGGCTCCTGGCTCGCGCGCCGGGCCGCACGTACACGATCGGCGCTCGGCTGTGGGAGCTCGGGGAGCTCTCGCCGCTGTCGCTGCGGCTGCGTGAGACGGCGCTGCCGCACATGGTGCGCCTGTACGAGGCGACCGGCGAGAACGTGCACCTGGCGGTGCTCGACGGGCCGAGCCCCGAGACGTCCTTCGCCCTGTTCGTCGGCCGCGTGACCGGCTCGGGCTCGATCCCCACGCTCAGCCGGATGGGTGGCCGGCAGCCGCTGCACACCACCGGGGTGGGCAAGGCGCTGTTATCCACGCGCGACGACGCGTGGCTCGCGCAGTACTTCACGGTGCCGCTGGTGCGTGAGACCACGCACTCCATCCGCGACGAGCACCGGCTGCGTGACGAGCTGCTGCGTGCCCGCGCCCGCGGGTACGCCACCACCCGCGAGGAGATGACGCTCGGCAACGTCTCGGTGGCCGCTCCGGTCGCCCAGGTGCTCGGGCTGCCGCCCATCGCGATCGGACTCGTGGTGCACCTCGAGCGTGCCGACGAGCGGCGGCTGGCGCCGCTCGTGGTGCAGGCCGCGCGCGACCTTCACCATGACCTGCGTATCTCTCACTGAGTGAGAACGCAGGCGTTCGAACCGCGGGAGGCCTGCGACTCTGGAGTCGTCCGTCACCACCTGGACGGTCGAAGGAGACACCATGACAGACACCCAGGCAGCCGCGCCCGAGTCGCTGCTCGCGTCGCAGGACTTTCCCGAGCAGGCGCAGATCACCCGGGAGATCCAGGATCTGCACGCGGAGTACGCGCGTCGTGAGGCGGCCGGCGAGAAGCTGCCGCTGACCATCCACGACTTCCCGCCATACCGGTCGAGCCTGCTGCGCCACCCGACGAAGAACCCGAAGCTCGTCGACCCCGAGACCATCGAGCTGTACTCACCGGCGTTCGGGCAGCGCGACGTCGCCGCGATCGAGTCCGACCTGACGCTGCAGCACTCCGGCGAGCCGCTGGGCGAACGCATCACGGTGCGCGGCCGGCTGCTGGACTCGTGGGGCCGCCCGGTGCCCAACCAGCTGATCGAGATCTGGCAGGCGAACTCGGCGGGCCGTTACATCCATCAGCGCGATCAGCATCCCGCCCCGCTCGACCCGAACTTCACCGGCGCCGGACGCGCGATCACGAACGACGACGGCGAATACCTGTTCACCACGATCAAGCCGGGTCCGTACCCGTGGAAGAACCACCAGAACGCGTGGCGACCTGCCCACATCCACTTCTCGGTGTTCGGCAGCGCGTTCACGCAGCGGATCATCACGCAGATGTATTTCCCCGGAGATCCACTGTTCGCGCTCGATCCGATCTACAACTCGATCCGGCGCCAGCAGGACCGCGAGCGCCTGATCAGCACCTACGATCACGACCTCACCGTTCCGGAGTTCTCGATGGCCTATCGCTGGGACATCGTGATCGACGGACCTGACGCCACCTGGAGCGAACCCGAGGGGGAGCACTGATGCCCGAGAAGACCCTGGACCCGACGCCCGGCCAGACGATCGGCCCGTTCTATGCGTATGGCACGGTCTACCCGAAGATGCACGAGGTCGCCCACCCGTACAGCCCCGGGGCGATCGTGCTCGGCGGCACCGTGTACGACGGAGGCGGCGCGCCCATCCCCGACTCGATGGTGGAGATCTTCGGAGCCGACGCCGACGGCAGCGTCCCCCGCGCGCGCGGGGCGTTCCGCCGCGACGACCATTCGTTCACCGGGTTCGGCCGGTCGTTCACGACCGACGAGGGCCGCTACGAGTTCTGGACACGCAACCCAGGAGCCGAAGCCGGCAAGGCGGCGTTCTTCGCCGTCGTGGTGTTCGCTCGCGGACTGCCCGACAAGCTGCACACACGGATCTATCTGCCCGACGACGAGGCCGCGCTCGCAGCGGATCCGCTGCTGTCGTCGCTGTCCGCCGCCGAGCGCGCGACGCTGGTCGCCACGCGTCTGCCGGACGGATCGCTGCAGCACGACATCCGTCTGCAGGGCGAGGGCGAGACCGTCTTCCTGACGTTCTGATCGGCGGATCGGGATGCCGCGGCCCGGCCGGTGCGGGAGGTCGCACCTTCTCGGACCCGCAGATCCCGGCACGTTCGTCGCCGACCGGCCCGGTCGTGACGCCGTCAGGTGGCGGCATCCGCTCGTTCGCTACGCTTCGCACAGGATGTCGTACAGGAGGTGCCGTGACCGCGATCGATGAGGGGTTGCTCGGGCCGGTCGGTGCGGGACGCGACGATCTCGTGGCCGACCGGCGATTCCTGGATGCGCTCGTCGAAGCCGAGGTGGCGCTGGCGGCCGCCTACGCCGACATCGGGGTGGCTTCCCCGACGCTCTCCCGCGCCGTCGCGGATGCGCTCGCCGACGCGTCCGCCGGCTTCGACGTCGCCGAGATCGCGGCGGCGGCCGTCGCGGGCGGCAACCCGGTCATCCCGATGGTGGCGCGGCTGAAGGCGGCGGTGCCCGCCGATGCCCGGTTCTGGGTCCACCGCGGCGCGACCAGTCAGGACATCTGGGACACCGCGATCATGATCGTCGCCCGGCGTGCACTGCAGCAGGTGCGGTCCTCGCTGGAAGACGCCGCGCAATCGCTGCGAGATCTGGCGGCTGCGCACCGCGACGACCTCGCCGTCGCCCGCACGCTCACGCAGCACGCGGTGCCCACCACGATCGGGCTGCGCGCGGCTGTCTGGCAGCGTTCCCTGCGCCGCGCCGCGCAGCACCTCGAGGCGCTGGAGCTGCCTGCGCAGCTGGGCGGTGCGGGTGGCACGCTGGCATCCTTCGTCGAGATCACCGGATCGCCGGATGCCGCCGCGCGGCTGGTCGCCGCCTTCGCCGACCGCGCCGGCCTGGCCGTGCCGGCGGCTGCGTGGCACGTGACCCGCTGGCCGATCACCGAGCTCGGCGACGCCCTCGTGCAGTCGGTGGACGCCGCCGGAAAGCTCGCCACGGACGTCGCGACCCTCAGCCGCACCGAGATCGGCGAGCTCGCCGAGGGCACCGGCGGAGGGTCGTCGGCCATGCCGCAGAAGCAGAATCCCGCCGAGGCGGTGCTGATCCGCTCGGCTGCGCTGCGCGCTCCGCAGCTGGGAGCGACCCTGCATCTGGCAGCGGCGCTGGCTGCCGACGAACGCCCCGACGGCGCCTGGCACGCGGAATGGCCGACCCTGCGCGAGCTGCTGCGCCTGGCCCTGGGCGCCTCGGGGCACGCCTCGACGATGGTCGCGCATCTGCGCGTGCACGCCGACGCCGCTGCGCGCAATCTCGCTCTGACCAACGGGCTGGTGGTCTCCGAGCGTCTCTCGCTCGTGCTTGCACCGCTCATCGGAAAGGAACGCGTCGCGCGGCTCGTCGCCGATGCGGCCGCCGGCGGTGATCTCGCAGCTCTGGTCAAGGCCCTGCCGGAGGCATCCGACCTCGACGTCGACGCTCTGCTTGATCCCGCCGACTACACCGGACTTGCCGGCCGGCTGGTCGACGACGTCACCCACACCCATCAGGAGGAAGCATGACCGTTCCCGCGCTCGCCGTCACCGAACCGGTCGGGCCCGAGAGCGCCGAGCTCATCCTGCTCGGCCCCTCGCTAGGCACGTCGACGATCCTCTGGGAGGACGTCGTTCCCGCGCTGTCGGAGACTTGGCGCGTGGCGGCGTGGGATCTGCCCGGCCACGGCTCCTCGCCGAAGACGACGGCGCCGTTCACCGTCGCCGAGCTCGCCGACGGCGTGGCCGATGTCGCGGGTCGTCTGGGGGCCAGCCGCATCGGGTACGCCGGGGTGTCGCTCGGCGGAGCCGTCGGGCTCGAGCTGCTGCTGCGGCATCCCGACCTGGTGTCGGCGGCATCCATCATCTGCTCCGGCGCGAAGATCGCCGAGTCGGCGGGATGGCACGACCGCGCCGCGCACGTGCGCGCGCAGAGCACGTCATCTCTGGTGGTGCCCTCGGCGCAGCGCTGGTTCGCGCCGGACTCGCTCGCGAAGCGGCCGGTGCTGACCGGGCGGCTGCTGCATGCGCTGCAGGACACCGACGACGAGGACTACGCGCTGTGCTGCGAGGCGCTGGCCGACTACGACGTACGCGCTCGGCTCGGCGAGATCGCCGCTCCGGTCCTGGCGATCTGGGGCGCATACGACCAGGTCTGCCCCGAGCCGTGCGCGGTCGAGATCGCGCACGGCGTGCAGAACGGGCGCGCCGAGGTGGCGCCGGATGCCGCGCACCTGGCCCCGGCGGAAGACCCGGAGTTGACCATCCGACTGCTGCGTGACTTCTTCGCATCGGTCGGCCGGTGAGCGGGCGAGCCCTCCCCGGCTGCCTCGCGAGCGAAGCGCCGCGGTCGCCTCGCGAGCGAAGCGAGTCGAAACGACACACCACGACCGGAAACGACGACACAACCTAACCGAAGGAGACCCCATGACCGACCGCCTCACCGATCAGGAGCGCTTCGATCAGGGCATGGTCGTGCGTCGCGAGGTGCTCTCCGACGCGCACGTCGACCGCGCCAACGAGAAGATCACCGACCTGACCGCCGACTTCCAGGACTTCATCACACGTGTCGCGTGGGGCGACGTGTGGTCGCGGCCGGGTCTGGACCGGCGGTCACGCTCGGTCGCCGTCATCACGTCCCTCATCGCGCACGGACACCACGAGGAGCTCGCGATGCATCTGCGCGCGGGACTGCGTAACGGCCTGACGGTGGAGGAGATCAAGGAGATCATCCTGCAGTCGGCGATCTACTCCGGGGTGCCGGCCGCCAACACGGCGTTCCGCATCGCGCAGGAGGTCTTCCCCCGCCCCTGACCCTGCGCCAAATTCACATGAATTTGGCGAATGCACATCAAACTGCCGGCGGTTTGATGTGCATTGGGCGGTTTGATGTACATTCGCGAGGATGCCGCGGGGTAGCGGACACGGTGCGACGAGTTCGGCGGCCCGCGCCGCCGCGCGCGCCGCGCCCACGTGTCGATGCCGCCGGGTGAGGGATGACGCGGCACACGCCGACCGTCCGCCGACGCCGCGCGGATGCCGCCGGGTGACGGATGCCGCCCGATGACGGATGCCGCGGCACACGCCGACCGTCCGCCGACGCCGCGCGGACTACGGGCGGGCGACCTCGACCGGAGCGGCCAGGAAGTCCCGAGCGCGGGTGATCAGCAGGTCGTCCTCGAGCATGCGCTGGTGGTCGGCCGAACCGGCGACGACGGCGTGCGGGATGCGGGCGGCGATCGCATGCGCGGCGTTGGAGTCCACGGTGTCGATGACGAGCACCGGGATGTCGAGGTCGGCGATCGCCAGTCGCACCGACGGGTTCGCGGTGAGCGTGTCGATCGTCGTGTGCGCGCACACGACGCCGATGCTGACCTCGGCGTCGGTCATCTGCAGCGGCTCGCTCTCGGTCGGCCGCAGCATCCCGTCGTCATCGAGGCCGAGCCCGGCCGGCCGCCACAGTACCAGTCGGCGAACCCGGGAGTCGTTCAGCGCCAGCAGCAGGGCGGGGCCGACCCCGGTGCCCTCGGCGACGACGTCCACGGCATGGTCAGCGCAGTCGTCGATCGCGCCCGCCAGCGACTCGGCGAGGGCGAGGTCGGGGTCGTGGCCCAGGGCGTGCGCGGAGTCGATCGTGCGCAGATAGTGCTCCTCGAGCATGATGACGGGGCGGCCGGCCGCGCGCAGTGCGTCAGCGAATCGCTGCCAGACGTGTCCGGTCTCGATCATGAACCCCTGGTGCAACAGCACCGGAACGGCGCCGGAGACGGCCGGATCGACGTGCACGCGCGCGGCACGCAGACGCGCGAGCGGCGGCGCCCACGGACGTGCGGTGCCGGTCGTCGTCATCTGGGTCCCCTATCATGGAGTCGATCACCAAGACCTGGGGCGGCCTCGGAAGGGTTTCGCCTCACAGACGAAGATACGCCCACATGGTTGTTCTGATCGGCTTCATGGGTGCCGGCAAATCCACGGTCGGCCGCATCGTCGCCGACCTTCTCGGAGTGCCGTTCGTCGACAGCGATGTGCTCATCGAACGGCGCGAGGGCCGGTCCATCCGCGAGATGTTCGATCTGCACGGTGAGCCGTACTTCCGGCAGATCGAGCGCACGGTGGTCTCCGAGCTGCTCGAGGACCCGGACTCGGTGCTGGCCCTGGGTGGCGGTGCCGCGCTGGATCCCGAGATCGGCCGGCTGCTGGCATCCCACACCGTCGTCTACCTCCAGGTCCCGTACGACCAGGCCATGCAGCGCATCAACGGCGATGCGTTCCGTCCGCTGCTGCAGACCTCGGGCGTGCGCGACGTCTACGACCGGCGCCTTCCCATCTACGAATCGCTGGCGACGATCCGCGTCGACACCGCCGGCCGGCGTGCCGACGACATCGCGGTGGACATCCTCCGCGTCCTCGTGCCCCCGCCGGTGCTGCCCGACGCCTCCAGCCGGCTGGTGGCCACGGTCGGCGGCACCTACTTCGTGCACGCCGGCGCCGGGCTGTCCGCCTCGGTGCGCGAGCTCGTTCCCGGCTCCGGCGACGCCGAGAAGCTCGTGCTGGTCTCAGCGGACTCCGATGCAGCGGTGGCGGATGCCGTCGCCACCCAGTTCGCTCCGGACCAGGTCGTACGGATCACCGTCGACGACCACGAGTCCAGCAAGACGTTCGAGACCATTGCCCGCATCGCCGAGCAGATGGCCGATCACGCCGTCCACCGCAGCGACATCGTCGTCGGCGTCGGCGGTGAGGTGGTCTGCGAGATCTCCGGCCTGGTCGCGTCGCTGTTCAACCGCGGGATGCCGCTGGCTCTGGTTCCTACGACGCTCGTGGCACAGGCCGACTCGGCCCTGGGCGGCAAGAACGCCATCAGCCTGCCGCAGGGGCGCAACCTCATCGGCACGATCCATCAGCCCACGGCAGTCGTCGCCGACACAGCCGTGGCTGCTGGATCCGGCCAGCGTGGATACAGCGCGGGCCTCGCCGAGATCGCCAAGCACGCGCTGCTGGAAGGCCCCGCGGCCGTCGCATCCGTGATGTCCCTGGCGGCACGGCTGCGTGAGCGCGAGGCCGCGGCGGTGTACGAGGCGGTGTGCCGCAGCCAAGAGTTCAAGGCCGCCATCGTGTGCCGCGACGAGCGTGAGACCGGCGAGCGCGCGTTCCTGAACTATGGACACACGTTCGCGCACGCGATCGAATGGCTGATGGGCCTGGATGCGAGCGACGACGGCACGCCGGTGGCCGTCGGCATGATGGCCGCCGCTCACCTCGCCCAGGTGCAGGGCAGGCTCACAGGCGAAGACGTCGACGTGCACCGACGTCTGCTTGACGCGCTGGGCCTTGCCACCCGGGCGAGGATCGACGTCGACCGCCTGCAAGACGCGTGGATGCGGGACAAGAAGTACGACCACGGGGTGCGTCTCGTGCTGCTGGACGGCATCGGCACACCGGTGCGCGGGCGCACGGCGACCCGCGACGAGCTCTCGGCCGCGCTCGCCGCGCTCGCCGACGGCTAGCACCTCGCGGGCGCCGACCTGCCGGCCCCGTACTGACCCGACCTGCTGGCCGCCTGTCGGTCTCGCGTCCTAGGCGATCCGTGCGATGTCCGCGGACACCTCGCACGGGCAGAATCTCGTCATGACGGCGGGGTCGTGGCCGGGCACCACCACACCGCCGGGCCCGGCCAGCTCCTCCAGACGTGCATAGCCTCGGAGCATCCCGTCGGGGTCCAGCGCGGTTCGATGCGGCACGTGACGCTCGATGTTCTCAAAGAAGTGACAAGCGTCGGATGCCAGCACCACGACACCGCCGGGATGCTCGACGCGCAGCGCCTGCAGGCCCGGAGTGTGCCCGCCGATGAGATGCGCGCTCACCCCCGGGCACACCAGGGCGTCGCCGTCCAACACCTGCACCCGCCCGGCCCGGATGCGGTTCGCCAGGTCGACGACGTCTGCCGCCTCGATGGCATCCGGCCCGCCGGGCGCCTCACCGTCGGGAGTCTCGGCCATGAGCGCCGTCCAGTGCGCGAGTTCGCGGCGCTGGACGAGCACTCGGGCGCGGGGGAACGCCAGGGCGAACCCGGTGTGGTCGAAATGCAGATGGGACAGCACCACCACGTCGACGGCCTCGGGTGAGACACCCAGACGCGCCAGCAGCGCGATCGGGCTCTCTCGCAGCTCCCGTGCGCCCGGTCGTCGGCGTGCGGCGTGCGAGCGCATACCGGCATCGAAGACCACCGTCGCATCCGCCGTCATGACCAGCCAGACGAAGTAGCTCAACGGCATCCGTTCGTCGGTACGGACAGGCGAGGCGAAGAAGTGCTCGCCGCGCCGCATGTCCGCGCGCTGGGCATAGCGCAGCGCGTACACCCGGGTCGACGATGCGCTGCCGCTGTCTGCGGTCATCACAGCACGGCGACGGGGCGCAGCGGCGAGCCGGTCGCCCCGCGCAGCTTCAGGGGCAGCGCGAGGAAGCAGAACTCCACGCTCCCGCTCGCGCTGAGCTCGTCGAGGTCGAGGTTCTCGACGAGCCGGATGCCGTGCTCGACGAGCAACTCGATGTGCACGGGCAGGAGCTCGCCCTCGTGCACGGGAGGCACCACGTCGACGGCGAAGTTGTCCGCCCCGACGAGGAGCGGGTCAAAGCCCGCCAGCCAGGTAGCGCACTCCGGCGTGAGTCCGGGCTCACCGGCGACGTATGTCGCAGGATCGTCCCAGTGGCGCGCCCACCCGGTGCGGATGACGACGGCGTCGCCCGCACGCAGCTCCTGGCCCGACCGGTCCAGGATGCGCTCGAGATCCTCGCGCGAGACGGCGTGGCCCGCCGGCAGGTCGTCGCCGTGCGAGCGCGCGACATCCAGGAGCACCCCGCGGCAGATGATCGGCGGCAGCGACTCGGCGCCCAGCCGGGATGTGCCGAAACTGGAGACGATGTCGTCGTTGATCAGCCCGTTGTACAGGCGGTATCTGCCGTCCTCGCCGCGCACCCCGACATGGTTCAGCTGGTCGATGTGCGTGCCGGACTGATCGCTCATCGACAGTCTCATGTTCTGCGCGGAGTATCCGTTGCGCGGGCGACCGCGGTGGCTCTCGTGCCATGCCGCGGCGTTGTCGAGCGTGTACTGCATGTTCGCGAAGTACGCGCCGTGGAAGTCCGACACGGGCATCCCCGGCTCGAGCATCCGCCCCAGCTCGACCACCCGGCCCGTTCGCGCCAGGCTCAGCGCTGCGAGCACCGATGCGGACGAGATCAGGTTCAGGGTGCCCAGTTCGTCGTCGGGTCCCCACTTGGAGGACGCCGCTGTCTCCGATCCTTCTGCCGTCATGGCCGTCACTTCTCGGATGCCGGGACGAGAGCCCCGTTCTTCATGATGCCGATCTTCGTCTCGTGCACGCCCACCCCGTTCTCATCGAAGTGGAACTGACCCACGAGGCCCGTGTATGACGTCGCACGGATGGCATCGGCCAGCGCGGCTCCGGTGGCGACGTGGCTGGAGGTCAACGCCTGGATGAGGATCTGCGCACCGTCGTACGCCTTCGCGCTGAAGAACTGCCCGTCCTGGCCGTACGCCGCCTTGTACTCCTGGGCAAACTTCTGCGACGCCGCGCTCTCGTCGTTGCCGAGATACGGCGTGCTGGCGATGCTTCCCGCGGCGGCGTCCACGCCCGCGGTCTTGACGTAGTTCGCCGAGCTCACGCCGACCGCACCGATGATGGTGGCGTGGATGCCGGCCTGGCGGGCCTGCTTCACGATCAGTCCTGCCTGCACGTCTTCCGTGCCGATGAACAAGGCCTGCGGATGAGCCTGCTGGATGCGGGTGAGAGCCGACGTGAAGTCCTTCTGGTCCGGCGTGATGACCTGGTCGGCGACTGGAGTCACCCCCATCGCCTTCAGATCGGACAGGAACGCGTCGTGCTCGCCGGCACCGTAGGCGCCGTTGTTGCTGATCAGGGCGATCGAGGAGAACTTCCCGTCGATGTACTTGGCGAGGGTGGCGTCGAAAGAGGTGCTCTCCGGGCTGTTCAAGAACAGGAACTTGCTGCCGGTCTGCGCCATCTTGGGGGAGGTCGCAGATGTGATGAACGGGATCTTCTCCTGGTCGAAGATCGGCAGAGCGGCCAGTGCGGGGGCGCTCAGGGCCGGTCCGATGACGGCGACCGCGCCGTCGGTGGCCGCCTTGCGTGCCAAGTTGGTCGCGGTGGTCGGGTCGCCCTGGGTGTCATACACGGTCAGCTCGACCTTGCGGCCGTCGATGCCGCCCTTCGCGTTCGCGGCGTCGAAGGCGAGCTTTGCTCCCTTGTACTCGTAGTCCCCGAAGGCGCTCGCCTGCCCGCTCTGTGCATCGATGACGGCGATCCGGATCGGTCCAGTTCCGGCCGAGGCCTGACCGGACGCCGCTTGTCCTGGGGGAGCGCAGGCGGAGACGGCCAGCGTGAGCGGGACGACCGCGGCGATGGCAAGGGCGATCCGGACAGTCCGGTTTTTCATGGTGAGCTCCACTCTGGCGGTCCCAAGTGTTCACCCTGCGAACGAGGGTTCATTTGCCGGACCTCTGAGCGTGAAGCTAGAACTCCTCTGGGGCACTGTCAAGGCTTCCTCGCGGACGAGTCGAACCTCAGCACACTGTCTATACGAACCGACGATCAATAGCGCTTGACGGATAATCAGGCCAGTTTTATGTTCAATGAGAGAACGCTCGTTCGCAGAGCGGGCACTCCCGATATGAGACGACACGGGTCAGCAACGTCGCCGTCTCCCCGACACGAAGAGGTGCGACATGGCTCAACGCCGAATCAAGAAGACGGCGGTGCTGCTCGCCGGCGCGGCAGCGATGGGAATGCTGTTGGCTGGATGCTCGGCGCCCGGCGCCAACAAGGGCGCCAACGCAGGTAACTCGAGCGGCCCGATCAAGATCGCCATCGTGGACGCGCAGAGCGGTCAGCTCAGCTCGCTCGGCGACTGGGAGGCCAAGGGCGCCAAGATGGCGTTCGACGAGCAGAACGCCGCCGGTGGCATCGACGGTCGCAAGATCGTCTACACGGTGTACGACGACCAGGGCGACCCGACAGTCAGCACGAACCTCGCCAACAAGCTCGCCAGCGACGGCAACATCGCGATGATCGGTACCGCCGAGAGCGCCGACTCGCTCGCTATGGCACCGATCATGGCGCAGAACAAGATCCCGATGATCACGTCGGGTCAGTCCCCGAAGCTCGGCGAGCTGCACAACTCGTTCGTGTTCCTGAACAGCCCGCCCAGCACGGCGTTCGACGAGACCCTCGCGAAGTACCTGGTGACCACCAAGGGGCTCAAAGACATCGCCATGATCAGCAACAACGGCGCATACGGCGCCGGTGAGCGCGACGCGTTCAAGGCCGCACTGACGAGCCTGGGCGTCACCCCGCTGTCCGACCAGGTGGTCACCCCCGATCAGAAGGACTTCAGCTCGGCGCTGACGGCGATCCGCGGCAAGAACCCCAAGGTGCTGTTCATCGGCGCCGAAGAGGTCGAGACCGGCCTCATCGTCAAGCAGGCGCGCCAGCTCGGCATGGACGCGATCATCGCCGGTGGCGCGCCGGCCGGCACTCCGGTCTATGTGAAGACCGCGGGCACCGACAACGCCGAGGGTACGATCGTGAGCACGCCGTACCTCGGCAATGACACCAACGACCAGACGAAGAAGTTCGCGGCCGACTACAAAGCGAAGTACAACGAGACCGGCGAGCTGCACGGCGCCAAGGCCTACGACGGCGCGAAGATCCTGATCCAGGCTCTTCAGGACTCGAAGGTCGCCAGCGGTCAGAAGCTCTCCGATGCAATCCGTGCCGTCAAGTACGACGGCCTGGTGGGGCACTTCGACTTCGACGCGAACGGCATCGGCGTCCACGAGACGCAGATCGGTGTGATCG
>ERZ778017.803-NODE-803-length-37461-cov-4.726461_pt1 | contig 37461 bp, 34 predicted proteins | sample MGYA00375747_ERZ778017 | MGnify/ENA primary metagenome ERZ778017 (study PRJEB29350, sample SAMN05509838) | bioreactor metagenome | biome: bioreactor; material: wastewater | place: South Africa: University of Cape Town | collected 2014-03-17 ...
TTTCACAAGCATCTTTCGCTCGAAGACGGCTGCTTCTTCGAAGGGAAATCGCGACGTCACGCAAATCCGCTGCAATTGGCGACGTAGCAGCGGTTCGAAACGGCCCACGCGCGTTGCTTTTCGAAGCGGCTGGCGAACTTCAGTCTAGTCAGCCAAAGAAGGTGGCCGGCCCGGCGCGAGCGGGGAGCGTTCTATAATCACGTCACGCGGATTCGAGATTGGAGACGAAATCGGGATGGTGCGGACGGAGGGACTCGAACCCTCACGACGTTACCGTCTCAGGATTTTAAGTCCTGTGTGTCTACCGGTTCCACCACGTCCGCATCGACGGCCCTTATGCCGGGTCAGGATCGCGAGCGCAACACGGCGGCCACAGTAAATGGCGGATACTTCTTTGCTTTCGGGAACCCAGGTCAGCGGCCAAGCGGAAAATCAAGTCCGGCTTTCACCGGGGGCCGGTGCGGGCGTCGGCGCGGGGGCGATGTTGTACGTCTCTCGCGCCTTCTTCATCAGCGCCAAAAGCTCATCTGGATTGTCGACGTTGAGCGAATGGGGATACTTCGGATCAGAGCCGACGAGCTTGTCAGAGACATTGCCGTCGGAGTCTATGAATAGCGTGCGCGGCACATAGGTGCCGTCGGGCGAGAATGCCCCATTAATTTGTTTTTCGGCGTCGGCATCGACGAGAATCATGACGAAATCACGCGAGGCAGCGACCACCGCCGGATCCTTGAAAACCGCGCGAAAGCGTTTGCACGCCGAGCACCACGTCGCGTGAAAGACCATGATGACCGGGCGGCCGGTCTGAGAGGATTCATAAATTCCGGAGCGGACGTCGCGCCAACTAATCTCGGCTCCGTTCCACTCAGCTGCATGGTCTGGCGTGCGCGCCGATGCTGTCAGAGGGGCGGCAAGCAAAAGGCAAACGGCACAAACGATCGAGCGCAGCATGCTTCCGGTCTCCGTCTTTCGGGCGCTCGTTTTGTCCCGCTTTTAAGAGGCAAAGACAAGACGGGATAAGCGTCCGCGGATTAACGCGTCGTAACCTTTCATGGCGTTATCCGGCCGTGGCCTAGGCCGAAAGCCTGTTTTGATAGGCCTGCAGATGCACGTAAGCGATGCCGAGCAAAGGCGTTTGCATCCCGCGCTCTCGGCCGCGGCGGATGAGATCGCCGACGATATGATCCGCTTCAATCCGATTGCCCCGGTCTATGTCACGCCGCATCGACGCGGAGATGTTCGACTTCGGATCCGTTAACGTCTGACGGGCGCCGGACTCGGCAGCGGGCCTCGGAGGGTGGCCGCTGGCTTTCGCGACGGCGCAGCATTCATCCAGCATGCCCGAGATCAGTTGCTCGCCACCCTCTGCACGAACGATTTCGCCGATCGAGGCCCGCATGAGGCACGTCGATCCGGCCAGCGTCGCGAGCAGAACCCATTTCTCCCACATCGCGCCAATGATGTTTTCGGAATTGCGAGCATCAAAGCCGCCGCGCGTGAGCTCCTGGTGGATGAGGCTTGCGCTTTCTTTTTGCGCCGGGCTTCTGGCGCCGAACGTCAGTGAAGCGAACGGGCTGAAGCGGCGGATTTTACCATCCGCGTCGAGCACAACGCTAATGTGGCAGGTTCCACCCAAGACGTGCGGCTGCCCGAACGCCGCATCGAGATCATCGAGGTGGCTCATTCCATTGAGCAACGGCAGGATCAGCGTCTTTTCGCCGACCGCCGGACGAATCGTGTCGATCGCATCGGCCAGATCATAGGCCTTCGCGCTGATGATGACGACATCGAAGGGAGACGAGATTTCATCGCGGGTTATGGCGTTGACAGCGGTCGCGACGTTTCCTGCGGGGCTTTCGATTTTCAGACCGTCCCGCGCAAGCTGTTCGCGGCGTTTTGGCCTGACGAGAAAGGTCACATCAACGCCCGCGTTCGCCAGGAGACCGCCGAAGTATCCGCCGGTGGCACCCGCGCCGAGAATCAAAATTCGCACGGCCTAACCTCTTCAATATTGTCCTTATTGAAAGTTCCTAATCCGAACAATCGGCAGCTGCCAGTTTCATTTTGGCCGCGGAGCGCACGCGTCTGTCCGATCCGTCATGTTTTTCACGGAACGAACGATTTTGCGCACGGTGAGTTGTTTGGCGATCCGGACGCTCGCTTCCTATTTCAAGGCAAGAGCAGGATGGGTTCGCTGCTCACCGAATTCAGGAAGATGGAGTTTAAAAATGATCCGCACCTTCGCAATCGGCAGCCTTGCCACCATTGCTTTCGCTTTTCCCGCGATGGCCGCGACAACATCAATCAGTCCGACAAAGGACACGGCGATCGAACACGTGCTGAATAACGTAGCGATGGGCCAGCAGATCCGGAAGCAGCTCATGGTGCAGGGCTTCACCCATGTTTCGATATTGACGCACTCCGCGCCCGGCCGCTGGGAAGGAACGGCGATGAAGAACGGCAACCTCGTGCCGGTCGCCGTGCTGTTTCCGCCAGCTCCACAGGCGAAAACGGCAATCGACTAATTCGATTGCAAGAGCTCCAAGTGCGACGGCCACGCTCTAATTTCCGGCCGTCGCAACTCGGCGTCTGCCCTTCACGAGCAGGCGCCGCTTTTCTAAGCTTTCTTCTCAGGCGCAACGATGCGAATCGAGAGTTCGCGCAACTGCTTCGGTGAGACTTCGCTTGGCGCACCCATCAGCAGATCGTTGGCTTGCTGGTTCATCGGGAAAAGCGCGACCTCGCGGACCGTGTTGCCACCGGTCAGCAACATGACGATGCGTTCGATGCCCGCTGCCATACCGCCATGCGGTGGGGCGCCGTACTGAAATGCGCGAAACAATCCGCCAAAGCGCTGTTCGACGACGTCCGGACCGAGACCGGCGATGCCAAATGCCTTGATCATCACATCGGGCTTGTGATTGCGAATGCCGCCCGAGGCGATTTCATAGCCGTTGCAAACGATGTCGTATTGGTACGCTTTGAGCTTCAGCCGATCTTCCGTCGTGGTTGCTGCCTCGAGGGCTTCGCCTCCGCCTTGCGGCATCGAGAACGGGTTGTGCGAGAAGTCGATGCGTTTCTCATCCTCGTTCCATTCGTAGAACGGAAAGTCGACGATCCAGGCGAGCGCGAACTGATCTTCCTTGATCAGCTTCAACTCGTGGCCGGCGCGATCGCGCGCGAGGCCTGCAAACTTATAGAAGTTCGCCGGATTGCCAGCCGTGAAGAACACGGCATCGCCGTCCTTCAATGCGAGCTGAGATTTGATGGCGGTCGCGCGTTCCGGCCCGATATTTTTCGCAACCGGTCCGGCACCGCCTTCTTCGCCTTCGCGCCAGAAGATGTAACCGAGGCCAGGCTGACCTTCACCCTGCGCCCAAGAATTCATCCGGTCACAAAACGCGCGCGAGCCTCCCGTCGGCGCGGGGATTGCCCACACGCGCACCTTTGGGTCCTTCTCGATCATACCGGCGAAGACTTTGAAACCCGAGCCGCGGAAATGCTCGGTGACATCCTGCATTTCGATCGGGTTACGGAGGTCCGGCTTGTCGGACCCGTACTTCGCGATGGCCGTATCGTATGGAATGCGTGGCCAGCTTTTCGTCACCGGCTTGCCGCCAGCAAACTCCTCAAAGAGGCTCGTGATTACCGGCTCCATCGTCGCGAATACGTCCTCCTGCTCGACGAAGCTCATTTCGACGTCGAGTTGGTAGAATTCACCGGGGAGACGGTCGGCACGCGGATCTTCGTCGCGGAAGCAGGGCGCGATCTGAAAATACCGGTCGAAGCCCGAGACCATCAGCAATTGCTTATACTGCTGCGGTGCCTGCGGCAGGGCGTAGAATTTGCCGGCATGAATTCGACTCGGCACGAGGAAGTCGCGCGCGCCTTCGGGACTCGAAGCGGTCAAGATCGGCGTCGGGAATTCGTTGAAACCAGCGTCGTGCATCCGTCGGCGAATGGAGCGCGTAATCTCGAGCCGCTTCATGATAATGCCGTGCAGCGTCTCACGGCGAAGATCGAGGAAGCGATACTGCAAGCGCAGATCTTCCGGATATTCGGGCTCGCCGAAGACCGGCACCGGTAGTTCCTTTGCCGCCGAAAGGACTTCGATCTCGGTCGCGTAAAGCTCGATCTCGCCAGTTGGAAGCTCAGCGTTAACCGTACCTTCGGGACGATCGCGCACCTTGCCGTCGACGCGGATGACCCATTCCGAACGCACGGTCTCGGCCGTCTTGAATGCGGGGCTGTCTGGATCGGCAACGACCTGCGTTACGCCATAGTGGTCGCGCAAATCGATGAACAGTACGCCGCCGTGGTCGCGGACGCGGTGCACCCAGCCCGAGAGCCGCACATGCGCGCCGACATCGCTTTTGCGAAGGGCGCCAGCCGTGTGCGAGCGATAACGATGCAGTTTAGCCTCGGCCATGGCCGGAAAACCCTTTGCTCGATGTGGGTGGAAATCGCCGCGGAAAAGCGCACGGGGACGGTCGAAAGTCAAGGTTCCGCCAATCCGCCCGGAGGGCGGATTGCAGACCCCACCAGGGGCGGCAGGCGGCCCTTATAGCCGGATGAGAGCAATTCGGCCTGCTCTCTAGCGTGGCCACGAATCGCGTGCAGATTGAGCCGCGACCAAGCTGATGGCGACAACGGAAAATCATTACGCTATAGGCGTGCCTCAATGCAGACTATTACAACCACAGCGGAGCTGACCGCACTTTGCGAAACGCTCGCCCGAAGTGATTATGTCGCCGTCGACACGGAATTTCTGCGCGAGCAGACGTTCTGGCCCTTGCTGTGCCTCATTCAACTGGCGGGGCCGGAGGCGGAGGCGATTGTCGACCCGCTAGCGCCGGGAATCGATCTCGCGCCCTTCTACCGGCTGATGGCCGACACCTCGACGGTCAAGGTTTTCCATGCCGCTCGGCAGGACATCGAAATCATATTTCTCAAGGCCGGCATCGTGCCGGCGCCGGTCGTCGATACCCAGGTCGCGGCGATGGTCTGCGGCTTCGGCGACAGCATCAGCTATGTGAACCTGGTAAAAAAGACGACGGGCACGGACCTCGATAAGAGTTCGCGGTTTACCGATTGGAGCCGTCGGCCGCTTTCGTCGAAGCAGCTGGATTACGCGCTTGCCGATGTGACCTATCTGCGGAACGTTTACCTTTATCTGAAGGACATGCTCGAGAAGACGGAACGAACGCCGTGGCTGCAGGAAGAGATGGCTATCCTCATCAATCCCGCCACCTACGACACCTCGCCCGAGAACGCCTGGCAACGGCTTAAATTGAGGGTCAAAGGTCGAAAATCGCTCGCCGTCCTCCTTGAACTCGCGGCGTGGCGGGAACGGCTAGCCCAGTCTCTCGATGTGCCCCGCGGCCGGGTTCTTCGCGATGACGCGCTCTATGATATCGCCAATCAGATTCCGGCGAGCGCGGAAGCCCTTGGGCAATTGCGGACGCTCTCCGACGGGTTCGCCCGGTCCCAGCGCGCAAAAGAAATCCTGGAAGCGGTCAAAGTCGGGCTGGCGCGCGATCCGAAGACGCTGCCCAAGATCGAACGCAATGAAGCCCTCTCCGCCGAAGCGAGCGCCACGCTGGAACTCTTGAAAGTGCTCTTGAAGGCGGCCGCCGCTGAGCACGGCGTTGCGCCGCGCATCATCGCCGACAGCGAAGACCTCGAACAGCTTGCGACGTCCGACGAGGCGGATATCCTGGCCTTGCAGGGCTGGCGGCGGGCCCTGTTCGGAGAAGCCGCGCTCAAGCTCAAGCGGGGCGAACTGGCGCTGACGCTCGTGAAAGGTGAGGTCCGAGCCATCCCCGCCGCGCGGCCGGACTGAGGTCCTCCTAGCGGCGGCCAGGGTCGTACCCGTGCTTCTGCCGCCATTCCGAAAAGAAGTAGGACAAGCTCTCGTCGATATCGTGCGGCAGCACGATCTTGACCGTGACCAGCTGATCTCCAACGCCCGATTTCGTTCGCACGCCTTTGCCTTTGAGGCGAAACGTTTTGCCGGAACTCGTGCCTTTGGGAAGCGTGAGTTGCACACGCCCGCTCGGCGTTGGAACTTCGACACGGCCGCCGAGCACCGCTTCGTCGATCGTTATGGGCAGCTCAAGAAGGATATCGTTGTCTTCGCGTCTATAGTCGGCATGAGGCCGCACTTTGATTTCGACCAGGGCGTCGCCTGGCTCCTGTCCGTGCGATCCCTGCGTGCCTTTGCCCTTGAGGCGCAGCACCTGGCCATCCGTTACGCCTTCGGGCACTGCAAGATCCAGCACGCCGCCATCGGGAAGCGTGACGCGCTTTTTTGCGCCGAGCACGGCTTCGAGAAAATCGACCTCAAGCGAGTAGCGCAGATCCTGCCCGCGCGCTGCAAAGCCATAGCTCTCGCGACGACCGCCCGACCCACCGAAAACGTCGGAAAAAATATCGGAAAAGCTGAAATCCTCGAAGCCGCCTCCTGCCGCCCCACGGGCTGCTTGCGCCCCGCGGCGGCCCCCGCCCGCACCGGCGTGTCCCCAAAAGGGCCGTCGAGGGTCGCCCTTGGCATCGATTTCCCCGGCGTCGTACTGGCGGCGTTTTTCAGGGTCACTCAGAATATCGTTCGCGGCGGTGATTTTTTTGAAGCGTTCCGCTGCGCTGCTATTACCGGGATTGACATCCGGATGGCTGGCCTTCGCCAATTTGCGAAATGCACTGCGGATTTCCTCGTCGGTCGCGCGCCGTGAGACGCCCAAGATGTCGTAGAGGTCTTCCGCCATGGAGGCTGTCTTTGTCCTGCGAGCTTGTGCCTGCACTCTATCAGAATTTCTTACGTCACAAGCGAGGCGTACTGCCTCTTTTACCCGCTTATCCTAATTTTTGCTTTTTTACCCAGGAGGTCGGCCAGAACGTCGAAGCGGCGACGCAATCTCTCGCCGTAGAGGGCGGCATAGGCCGGAGGAATGGTCAAAACGAGGGTTCCGTTTTCGTACGCCAATGGCGTCTGGTCGATTATGCCAGCTTGGCCGATCGAGAGCATATGAGCCACCCGGAGCGCCGCCCCAAGGATGCGAGCACGGCGTTGAACCCGCTTGCTGACGAGGCTTCGCAGCCGTTCCGAAAGCTGGTCGCCGTTGCCGTCGGACGTCTCATGCCGGTGGAAAACGGAAAGCGCTAAAAAGATACGGCCCTGGTGGTCGACGCCCCCAAGGCCGGCATGTGCGACGGTATTGAGGCTTTGCTCGCCACGGTAGTCCGGATGCGCACGCCAGCCGACGTCGGACAGGAGGCATGCAGCGTGGCGAAGACGGCGTTCGGCGGGTGTTTCCTCAAGTGCCGGATCGCCAAAGAGGAGGTCCGTCCACCGGCAAAGCTCCCAGGCGCACTCGACCGAGCGAGAGCGCAAAGCCGCGTAGTCCTCGCAGAAGCTCATGAGCGGATCGCGCGCCTGCTCGTGCGGCGGCAATAGCCCGTAGATCAACCCCTCTCGGATGCCGAACACGGAAAAGACGATCTGGCGGGGCTGCATGTGCTTGATAAGACGTTCAAGCACCAATGCTCCGAATGGCAATAGCTCGCGCCGTGCCCGCGCAATTCCCGCCATGCCCGGAATGTCTGATGGCTTCTTCGCCTTGCGAAACTGCTCGCAGAGATCGAGGGCCTCGCGAGCGGACAGCGTGTAGCCCTGCATCACCCGCAAGGGGTAGCGGATTTGATCCATGTGCAGTTTTGCAAGCGACCGCCACGTTCCGCCGACGGCGTAGAACGTGCGCCCTTGGCCATTGGTGAGCCACTTCAGGCTCTCCAATGTTCCATCGATAATATCGATCGCGCGCTCGATCTTGTTGCCGGTCGTGTCGATGAGCCGAAGCCCGCCGAGCGGCAAGGACGCCGCTTCGTTGAGACGATCTCGCGCAAGGTCGACGAGTTCAAGGCTGCCGCCACCGAGGTCGCCGGCGATGCCATCATCATCGACGAAGCCCATCATGATGCCCTGGGCTGCGAGCCGTGCTTCCTTATCGCCGGACAACACCTCTACCGCGTCCCCCAAAATACGCTCGGCGCGCTCGATGAAGTCGTGTCCATCGCGAGCGTCGCGTACGGCGGCGGTGGCGATCACTCGTATATTCTTGACGCTTAGAATGTGGGTGATGACGCGAAAGCGAGCCAGCGCCGCCAGAGCGCGCTCGACGGCCTCTTTCCCGAGATTTCCTGTCGTTGCGACTGACCGGCCGAGTCCGCAGAGTATCTTTTCGTTGAATACCGGGGTCGGAGCGCGAACGGCGCCTTCATAGACAACGAGGCGCACGGAGTTCGAGCCGATATCGATGATGCCGATCGGCTCCATTTCCGCGGTGCGCTCATTGGCACCCGAGATTTCCTTCCAACGCGTCAAGGTGAGGTCCCGCCCTAGCCCGGCTTGCGAAAGCGCTGCGGAAAACTCTCCTTGAGGGACTGTCCGCGGCCTGAAAGCGAAGGATTGGTCATGAAGTACTTATGCGCGTTGAAGACTTCTTCTCCAGGGCCGGGCTGTATCCGGGTCGCGCTACCATCGGGATTTATCCGCCAGCTCTGCTGATTGTCTCTCAAATTCGCAACCATGATCTGATTGAGCACCTGCTCGTGCACCGTCGGGTTCTTGACCGGCGCCATGGCCTCGACACGCCTGTCGAGATTGCGTGGCATCATATCGGCCGAGCTGATGTAGACGGCCGCATCAGGGGAAGGCAAGGGTTGCCCATTGGCGAAGCAGTAAATGCGCGCGTGCTCCAGGAAACGCCCGACGATGCTTTTTACGCGGATGTTGCTTGAAAGACCCGGAATACCCGGCCGGAGGCAGCAGACGCCCCTCACGACAAGATCAATCGGCACGCCCGCGGCGCTTGCGTCATAAAGCGCGGAGATGATCTGCGCATCGACGAGTGCGTTCATTTTCCACCAGATGCCGCATGGCTTGCCGGCTTTGGCGTTTCTGATCTCCTCCGCAATGTGTGTCATAATCCGGTTGCGGATGCCGTGTGGGCTCGCAGCCATGCATTCAAGCTCGATGGGTTCACCGTAGCCCGTGACGAAGTTCAATATGCGCGTGATATCGCGGGCGATCGTCGGGTCGGTGGTGAAAAGAGAAAGATCGGTGTAAACGCGCGCTGTCTGCGGGTGATAATTCCCCGTACCGATATGGCAGTACGTCGTCAGCTCGCTGCCTTCACGCCGGACAATGAGCCCGAGCTTGGCGTGCGTCTTGAGTTCCGTAAAACCATAGACGACGTGAACCCCTGCACTTTCGAGGTCGCGCGCCCACCGGATATTCGCCGCTTCGTCGAAACGCGCCTTCAACTCGACGACGGCCGTGACGGACTTGCCCGCCTCTACCGCTTCCTTGAGCGCTTGAATGATCGGGCTATCGCGCGACGTTCTGTAAAGCGTCCATTTGATCGCCATGACGTTCGGATCGGCAACGGCCTGGCGCAAATACTGAACGACGACGTCGAAACTTTCATAAGGGTGGTGGACGACGATATCTTTCTTGCGCACGGCGGCGAAGCAGTCGCCGCTGAATTCCCGAATGCGTTCCGGAAAGCGTATCGGAAACGGCTTGAACATGAGATCCGGGCGATCGGCGACGATCAGTTGCGAGGTATCGGCGAGCGCGAGAATGCCGTCCTTGACGAATACGCTTTCATCCCGGACTTCGAGTTCTTCGATGACGAATTTTTGCAGTCGCACAGGCAAGCGCGTCTCGATTTCGAGGCGGATCACGTTGCCACGGCGACGGCGCTTCAGCTGGCTTTCATAGGAGCGGACGAGATCTTCGGCTTCTTCCTGAAGCTCGATATCGCTGTCACGCAGGACGCGAAACGCTCCCTGACTCTTGATGTCGAAGCCCGAGAATAATTCGCCGATGAAAAGCCCGATGGCGCTTTCAAGTCGGACAAAACGGATTTCTTTCGGCCTTGCCGGATTGGCTTCGAGGCGAATGAACCGTTCAAGCTGTCCCGGTATGGGGATCAGACCGTTCATCGCTTTGCCGTCCGACGGCCGGACCAGCTCGACGACGATCGTCATCGCCTTGTTGGGCACAAACGGAAACGGATGCGCAGGATCGACCGCAATCGGCGTCAGAATTGGAAAAATGTGCGTCAGGAAGAGTTTTTCAAGCCAATCTCGCTCAGGGGCATCGAGCTCGTCGGCCTGCAATACCGAGAGGCCCGCCACGGCGAGATCTTTCTTGATCGACTGCCAGAGGGCCTGCTCGTCAGCCACGAGCTTGGCGGCAAATTTGTTAATTGCAGCGAGCTGCTGCATCGGCGTCGAGCCATCCTGAGATAACGTCGTGATGCCGGCGCGGACTTGGCCGTACACGCCCGCCGCGCGGACCATGTAGAATTCATCGAGATTTGCTGCGGCAATCGACAGGAAGCGCAAACGCTCAAGCGTTGGGTGCTGCTGATTGGCAGCTTCCTCCAGAACGCGGCGATTGAATTGCAGCCAGGACAGCTCGCGATTGTAAAAGCGATCGGGTCTTTGCGGGACCTCTTGAATATTCGTTTTGGCGGTTCTGCTTTTTGCCGTTGCCATAATCGGGGTGGGCTCCGAAAATCGACCACTCATTCAATCTGCGAGCTTACACTTAAATTGCGTCGCGACCACAAGACAGCGGCGCTTTGCTCAATAACCCAGGACGTCGAGCGCCGTTGCCGCGATTGCCCGGGTGACGCGACGTTGACGCACGAGAGCCTGACGGTCCGCCTCGGTGACGAACCGTTCTGCCGCGGACATCGATCGTTCCATTCGAACGAGAACATAATCGATGACGTGAGGTTCGACACTCAATTGGCGATCTGCGAACAGCTTTACCAAAACGGCACGCAACAGCGCGTCGTCGGGGGCCTCGATCGAAGCCATGGGTAGGGCCTTCAGCCGCGAGCGCAAGTCGGGTAGGCCGACGCAGAGATCGCCCGGCGCGGTATCGGTGGTCAGGAGAACCTGTAAACGCTGCTCGCGAACGAGATTAAGCAAATGAAACAGGGCCGCTTCATCAACGAGCGTCTGAATATCCTCGATTATGACAGCGCCCGCCGAAGCTACCGCCGGGACGCCTTCGCGAGAGAGCACCGGCGCCGGATAAGATGTAGCAGCGGTTCTTAGCTGCCACACGTTGGCGAGATGCGTCTTGCCGCTGCCTGTGGGACCGACGAGGATTGCCGCGCCAACGGGCCAGTCCGGCCAGCGATCGACAAGCGCAACGGCCGCGGCGTTCGATTCCGAGACGAGAAAATCCTCAAGCCCCATCGCGGCGCGATGCGGAAGTTCGAAGACGAGTTGCTCCGGCGTATTGGACATGTGGTCTTTGTATTAGGCTTCAGCATTGCCGGTATAGACCGACGACGTAAGATACGTCTTAAGGGCGAAGCGTACGAGCACGCCGATTGCGGCGGAAACAGGCACGGCCACGAGCAGGCCGAGGAATCCGAACAGATAGCTGAATGTAAGTAGAGCGAAGATCAGCCAGACCGGATGCAATCCAACCTCAGCACCTATGATACTTGGAGAGAGAACGGCCGACTCCAGCGCCTGGCCGAGGAGCATTATCGCGATGACGATGGAGATGCTCATGACGTCGGGCCAGAATTGGAGGATGGCGAGGCTGATCGCCGTGAAAGCACCTAACGACCAGCCGACGACGGGAATAAACGCGGCAAGCCCTGTGAACAATCCGACGAGCAGGCCATATTCGAGCCCGGCAAAACTGAGCGTCGCCGCATAGAAGAGCGCAAGAATAAGACAAACAGCGCCCTGTCCGCGAATGAATGCCGAGACGCGGTGATCGATTTCAACCCCGAGCGCGCGCAGCTGATGAACGTTGTCGCGGGGCAGCCATGAATCAACTTTCTCGACGATTTTCGGCCAGTCCCGCAGCGTATAGAAGAACACCACCGGCGTTATGAGGACAAAGGAAACGAAGTTGAATGCCGCGGCACCTTGGTTCCAGATGCTCTTGACGACACCTGCCAGCAACGAGGGAGCGGACGCAGTAAACGTGTCCAATGCGCTGCGCAAGGCGCTTTCCGCTTGCGGATAGCGCGGCCCGAGGTAGTCGCGCGCGCCGGCTTCGATCATGATCTTCAAACGATCAATCTGGCGAGGCGCCGCTTCGACCAAGCCGGCGGCCTGCTGCAGCAGAATCGGCACGAGAAACACCAAGCCGAGTACGATTACGAATATCAGAAGGCTCAAAAGTAAAATGGAGGATGCCCAGCGCGGAAGGCCCAGACGGTGTAAGGCGTCGACGGCGGGATTGAAGAAATAAGCGAGCAGCAGACCGATCACGAATGGCAGGAGCACCGGCGCGAGTAGCTGAACGAGGTACGCGAACAGCAGCGCGGTCACCGTCCAGAACAAAGCGTGCCGCTCAATTTGCATCGCCTCTTAGCCTCTCCCGCCAGGCAACAGAAAAATAGCATTAATCGCGTTATGTCTTTGAGCTTGTCGACTCTGAGAACGTCATGTGCCGCAGCCAAATGCGCAAATACGCGGAGAGCGACGCGACTGTGGTCGCCGCAGTCAGTAGGATCAATATCTGAACGGGTCCTTTTAAATTCAAAGCAAACGCCTCATCGGCCAGTACGGTCCCTGCGAGCACGATCTGCACGACCGTGTTCATTTTACTGACGGCCAGGGGCTTCATGGGCGTCGGATGATCGAGGAGCCACGAGAGGACCACGGCGATCACGATCAGCACGTCGCGCGAGACAACAAGGATAACGAGCCACGACGGCAGGCGGTGGGTGACGCCGAGAGCGATGAAAATGCAAACGATGAGCAGCTTGTCGGCGATGGGATCGAGATATGCGCCAAGTTCCGTCTCCCAGCAGAAGCGCTTGGCGAGAAAACCGTCGACCGCGTCGGAAATGCCGGCCACGACGAACGCCAGAGATGCTGCTTGGAGCTCTCCGGTCAGCAGCAGCCAGAAAACGACAGGTACAAGAATCACCCGACCAAGCGTAATGAGGTTCGGTATGCTCACGCCGTAATAGATCCTGTCTTGGGGCTGCCCCGCTCGCGGGTGCGCGGCTCGACCACGAGCGCGCGTACCTAACTAACCTCTCAAGGCTTGTTTCGTCGAGGATATCCTCCCTCGCGATGCAAAAATCCGCAGCGTGCATCGTTTATGCTGCGCAGGCCGGTCACGAGGGATGTTAATAATTAGAACGCAGAACCCAGCCGGTTTGGGTGTTTATGAGATTAAGGCCTCTCTCGGCAAGGGCATTGGCCAGCCGTCTCGCTCCGCCAGGGAAGCTCAACGAAACGTCGGCGTCACGATCTGATACGGACATGATATTGAGCGCGTCGACGCCCGGAGTATCGAGCAACTGGGAGCGCATCTGATCCCACTGGCCGGAGCTAGCGAACTCGGCGATGAGCGTCACTTCCTCGCCATTGCCGCTTGTCGTGGCCTCCCAGACCGGCGTATTCGAGACCTGCCTGGGCGGGGCCGACTTGATGGCTTTCCATCGGCCCTCAAGCACGCCGAGCGCCACGACCGCCGCAAGTTGCGAAGCATAATCAAGATCGCCGTCAGAAATCCGGTAGGTTCGCTTCAGAAGCAACGTTCCGACATTGTCGCGACCGGCAAGCGTCACGGTCAGCTTCTTAGCCGCCACGTCCGGCTCGGCGACGGCCAAGATGATGAGCTTCGTTCCATAGGCCGTATTCAGTGCCTGAAGGCCTTTGTCGTCTCCGGCAAGAATCATCTTGACCGTGTCCGTAGGTATGTCGGCCTTCAGATCGGCGAGCGTGACGGGCGTGATCGTGTGATCGAGGTCGAGACCGGTCCACGCCCGTCGCCATACGCCGGTATCGTTCACCGCGTTCGGCGGATCTCCCTGCATTAGCGCGGTCACGACCGTCACCGGCGCGGCTTGCTGATCCACGAAAGGGATATTCTGCTGAGACAGTACGGAGCGAACGGCATCCGGCTGGAACGAAAAATCGAGGCTCGCGATGTAAGCGGTCGTTGAATTTCGCTCCGAACGTACGGTGATGCCCGCAATGAGGTCGGCCGCCTTCACGCCCGAAACGCGGGTGAGTTGCTTATAGGCGGTTACCGGGACAATGCGCTTCAGAAGCGAACGGAAGGCTGCCTTCTGGCCATCGGCCAGTGCCTGCTGCTTGGCGGCAACTGCATTGGCGGCCGTTGCTTCGACAGGATAGTTTCCGACCGTATAAGCGGCGTTCGCCCCGGCTGCGACCGCAAACCCGCTACCCGCAGCGACGGTTGCCGTCCAGACAGTGAAAACGATTGCCCAATAGCGACCGGTGCGCACCCCGTCCCTCATCGTTCTAGCCCGGCCGGAAGGAAAAACCTTTCAGAGGCTTCGTTGCCCTCATTTGCCAGGGCTGCTACGACCCCTATGACGGGTTGGCAATGGGGCAAAAGTGAGTTTAACCGCAGGTCGTTGCTTCGCTGCCCACAACGATGCAGAGACCGACGTCTCGCGCTTTCATGCCAAGAGGATCGATGCCTTCGCCCACCGACAAATCGCAGAAACCGATCACCTATGCGGATGCAGGGGTCGATATCGATGCGGGTAACGCACTCGTCGCGGCGATCAAGCCTCTCGCGAAAGCGACGAGCCGCCCCGGAGCCGACGTAGATCTCGGAGGCTTTGGCGGGCTTTTCGATCTGAAACGAGCAGGTTTTCGCGACCCCATTCTCGTTGCTGCGAATGACGGCGTCGGGACGAAGCTCAAAATCGCGATCGATAGCGGTCAGCACGCCACGATCGGCATCGATCTCGTCGCAATGTGCGTCAACGATCTTATCGTGCAAGGCGCCGAACCGCTGTTCTTTCTCGACTACTTCGCTGTGGGAAAGCTCGACACGACGGTCGCGCGTGAGGTCATCGCGGGGATTGCTGAAGGCTGCCGCCAGGCGGGCTGCGCGCTCATCGGTGGCGAAACGGCCGAGATGCCAGGGATGTATCAGGCGGGCGATTACGATCTCGCGGGCTTTTCCGTGGGAGCCGTCGAGCGCGGCGAAATTCTGCCCCGTAACGACATTTCCGTAGGGGACGTCCTGATCGGGCTCAGATCATCGGGCGTGCACTCGAACGGCTACAGCCTTGTTCGCAAGCTCGTCGAACGCGCCAAGCTCAACTGGAGAGATGCAGCGCCGTTTGCGCCGGGAAGCACGCTCGGCGAAGCGTTGCTCATGCCGACGCGAATTTATGTGAAGCCGCTGCTTGCAGCGATCCGCGCCACGGGCGGGTCAGGGCCGGCCGGCGCGATCAAGGCCCTGTCGCACATCACAGGAGGCGGCCTTTCGGAAAACCTGCCGCGCGTGATGACGAAGGATGTCGCGGCGCGCGTCGATCTTTCGGCATTCACGGCACCCCCGGTTTTCGAATGGATGGCAGGTGCGGGGGCTCTCAACGACGCGGAGCTGCTGCGCACGTTCAACTGCGGAATTGGAATGGTCGTCATCGCGTCGAAGGCGAGAGCAGAGGATGTCATCTCGGCGCTTCGCTCAGCCGGCGAAGAACCGGTTGTCATCGGCGACGTCATTCCGCCGACGGGCGAGAAGTCGGAAGCGAAGGGCAAAGGCGAAGCCTGGGCCGTGAAATACGATGGCCGGCTTCGCTTCGGCTAGAGGACGCACGCGGCGCTAAGGCAGCGAGAATGCGGTGAGCGAGCCGCCCGTGGCCGTGTAGGACTTGAGGCTCGCGAATCCACCGACCGCGCCCGAGCCATCTTCGGGATCGGTCAAGCCTGCCGCGAGCCCGATACCGGCCCAACCACCGACGCCGGAATACACGGCAACATACTGCTTCCCAGCATGCATATATGTCATTGCGTTGCCGACGATGCCGGATGGTGTCCTGAACTTGAAAAGCTCCTTGCCGCTCTTCTGGTCCAAAGCTTTGAAATAGCCTTCGAGCGTGCCGTAGAAGGCGACGCCTCCCGCGGTCGTCAAGGCGCCAGACCAGATTGAAAAGCGCTCAGGCTTTGACCAGACGATCTTTCCTGTTGCTCCGTCCCAAGCGATGAAATTTCCGAGGTTCGGCGTGTCGGGCGCCGGATACATCGTGAGCGTCGCGCCCACATAGGGCTGACCGGCCGCGTACCTGACTTTGAAGGGCTCGTAATCCATGCACATGTGGTTGGTCGGGACGTAGAACAAACCCGTGAGCTTCGAATAGGATGCTGGCTGCTCGTTCTTGGCGCCGAGAGACGACGGGCAGATGCCCTTGGTCACGTCATCTACGCCGGTCTTGAATGGCTCGTATTTCTTGACGAGCTTGGGACGGCCATACGTCGGACTCGACTTATCCATGTCGATACCGGACGACCAGTTAACCTCCGAATCGAATTTCTTGGCGACGAGAAGCTCGCCGGTTGCCCGATCCCAAGTGTAGCCGAAACCATTTCGGTCGAAGTGCGTGACCGCCTTGCGCTTCGTTCCGTCGATGTCGAGGTCGGCCAGAATGGGCTCGTTGATCCCGTCGTAATCCCATTGATCGAAGGGCGTCATCTGATAGGCCCACTTGGCGACGCCGGTATCGACATCGCGAGCGAACATCGTCATCGCCCATTTCTGATCGATGGGCTTGCCATCTGGCCCAGTGCGCTGCACGGGATTCCAAGTCGAGGGATTGCCGGTACCGTAGTAGATCAAGTTTAAATCGGGATCGTAGGCCATGTAGCCCCACGTCGGGCCGCCTCCGATTTTCCACTGGTCGCCGTTCCAGGTTTTGAGAGATGAGTCCTTGCCGACGGGCTTTCCGAGCGACATCGTTTTTTCCGGATCGACGAGAATGTCGGCGTCTGGTCCCATCGAGTAAGCGCGCCAGACTTTTTTGCCGGACTTCAGGTCATATGCCGTGAGATAGCAGCGGACGCCGAATTCGCCGCCCGAAACGCCGACGATGACGTTGTTCTTCACGACGAGCGGCGCGCCGGTTCCCGTCGCGCCCTTCTTCGGGTCGCCGTCGACGACCTTCCACAGCTCCTTGCCGGTCTTGGCATCGAGCGCGATGAGCGATGTGTCTGCCGTGTGCAGAAGGATTTTACCCTCGGCGTACTGCACGCCACGATTCACCGTATCGCAGCACATCACCGCGATGACGGAGCCGTCCTGTTTCGGCTCATACTTCCAGATGATCTTCTGCTCATCATTGAGATCGAGCGCCATGACCGTGTTCGGAAATGGGGTGTGGACGTACATCACATCGCCCACCACAAGCGGTCCGCCTTCGTGACCCCGAAGCACGCCGGTCGAGAATGTCCAAGCGACCTTGAGCTCGCCGACGTTGGAGGTGGTGATCTGATCGAGCTTTGAATATCGCGTGCCGGCATAATCGCCGGACTGGATTGCCCAGTTCGCAGGATCACTCGAAAGCTTGATCACATTCTGATTGGCAAATGCCGGAGCCGAGGACATCGACATTGCGGCAGCAGCCGCTGCGCAACTTATCCAATTGTTCATGAGGACCTCCGGAGTCGCGTCATCATAGTGTCGCCGATACGGGCGTCGCACGCTGCGTTAACAATCGCCTTGCATAGAAGCAGCGCGAGCGTGGAGCTATCAACTGCCGCTCGAGTCAATCAAAAATTTGCGATTGCTCCATATTGCCGCAAGAAGCGGGAAGTCCTGATTTCAAGCCGACCCGAATACGGCAGATGCTCATCGCTGCCATCGAACTGCAAAATTACGCACGTAGCCTGCGATCTCCTGCAACCTTCCCCCGGAGGTTTCCGATGAACGCTGAGATGTCAGATCTTGTGGTCGGAGAAATCATAGAGATCAAATATCGCGTGCCGCGCCGGTCGGGCGGTCGTGGCTCAGATGGCGATCTGAGCGATCGATGGATCACGGCCAAAATCGTCCATCAAGATGACGATGCTCCGCCAATGGCTCGGCTCGCGGATGGGCAACTGACCGATATTCGCGCCTACATGACTTGGCGACGATTGCCTGGGTTGGATGCTGCTTAGAGGCCGCGCGCGCAGCGCGACGCTCGCTACATTTGTCCATGACTGTCACAAATACGAAAAGGGAAACGTCAAAAGCGACGTATTCGACTAAGATTCGGAAGGTCCTTGTTCAAGCGTTCCTCGCTCTCCGCATCTGCATCGCATCCACTCGACCGTGCCGTCGTTCGCGCCGAGGCGATGCGGCACGATTGGCCTCGCGTGGCGGCGATCTTCCTCACAAACATTTCTCGAGCCCGGCGGGCCGCCAGCTTCAGCATGTCGGCATGCAAAGCAATGGACCGACGCCGTTCGATCAAGCAAAGTCCGAAGCCCATAGCGCGACGGCCCCCCCCCCCGTTCGCGCTGCTCTCGCTCTTTGCCAGCCGATCGTGCTAAACCGCCGCCATGACGCTCAAAAAAACTCGTACCGCCATTTTGGTTTCGGGCCGCGGCTCGAATATGCAAGCGCTCGTGGAGGCGGCGCGGGCCGTCGACTACCCGGCCGAGATCGTGCTCGTTGCTTCCAACAGACCGGATGCGGCCGGGCTCGAATGGGCAAGGTCTCAGGGCTTGCCAACGGCCTCGATAGATCACACTCGCCATGCAACGCGCGAAGCCTTCGAAGCTTCGCTTCAACAGACGCTCGACGCCGCAAACGTTGAACTCATTGCATTGGCCGGTTTCATGCGGTTGATGACGCCTGCCTTTGTCGAGAGCTGGCGCAACCGCATGATCAACATCCATCCTTCGCTGCTGCCGAGCTTCAAGGGCCTGCATACGCACGAGCGTGCGCTGGCAGCGGGCGTCAAGATCACGGGTTGCACGGTCCACTTCGTCCGAGCGGAAATGGACGAGGGCCCAATTATCGCCCAAGCCGCCGTCCCGGTGCTTGGCGGCGACACTCCAGCTCTGCTTGCTGAGCGCGTTCTCGCGGCCGAACACAAGATTTACCCGGTCGCCCTAAGGCTCGTCGCCGCAGGCCTCGCTCGGTGCGAAGGAGAAAAAGTCTCAGTATCCCATGACCTTAAGGCGTCGTTCCCGCTTTATTCACCAAATCTTTGACCTGGAAAGCCACACCTCGGTTACCTTGCGCTGCCGTCGCATGGACAGCCCCCCCCTAAAGCATGATATTTCTGAATCTTCCGGAGAGGGATATCCGGTGGATTGAAGTGCCGACCCGACACCGCTGGTTACCTGATCGCGCGTAGCGGCTGCGGTCTCGTGCACGGGTTCGCCGCTCCGAATGGAGGCATCGTAATGGAAACGACACCTAGCCACACCCTGGGGCTTGGCGAAGAGTCGAGTATCTGGTTCAAGCTCACGCCCTTGCTGCGGGGCGATCCCGAGAACCCGATGCGCATCCTGATGCAGATGATGGAGCGCTATGGATCCGTCCTGCCCGTCAACATGGCGCACCAGCGCATCGTTCTCATTTCAGAGCCCGAATATTTCAAGCATGTGCTGGTCACGAAGGCCGACATCTACGTCAAGTACTTCGACGGCTTAAAGCCGATTTTCGGCAAATCGATGATCACGAATGACGGCGCGCTCTGGCAGAAAATCCGGATGCCGCAGCAGCCGGCCTTCCACCCCGATATGTTCGCCGAATACATCCCGTTTTTCCTCAAGGCCATCGACGCAAAGATGGGGCTCTGGGCCGATCTCGCCAAGAGCGGCGAAACAGTTGAAATGGTGGAGCAAACCTGGACGCTTGCGGCTGACATGATCTGCAAGGCCCTGTTCGACCGGGACATGCCATTCAATCCGCACCTCGTGTTCAAGTGCGTGAAGACCTACACGGACGTGATGAACCATCGCGACATCCGCCTGCGCAAACAAGCGGGCGAGATCTTCGAGATGACCGATCAAGACGCGGCAAAGGCCATGGAGGTCTGGGCAAGCGTGCCGCCTGCCGTCATCGCATCCGATCCGCGCGAAGAACGCGAGCGGACGCTTTTGAAGATGATCCAGGCCGCGGTAAACGATCCGGCGGTACCGGAATTCGATCCGCAGCAGGCGATCGATGAATTGAAGCAGTACCTGTGGGCCGGAACGGAGACGACGGCGCTGACGCTCGCGTGGGCGCTCTACGAAACATCGCGCCGACCGGAGGCAACGGAGCGGATTCGCCGTGAAGGCGAGTCGGTTTATGGCGATCGTCCTCCGACGGCTGCCGATTATGCCGGCCTCGCCTACACACGTGCCGTCATTCAAGAAACGATGCGCATCTACCCGCCTATCTGGGGTCTGATCCGCGTTGCCACGGCCGAAGACGAGATCGGAGGCGTCAAGATCAATCCGGGCGACCGGGTTACGCTCTTCGCTTACGGCGCGCATCATAATCCGAAGTTCTGGCCGGACCCGGACAAGTTCCAACCCGAGCGATGGATGGCCGGCAACGCCAAGAAGCAGGTGAAGTACAGCTACATTCCGTTTGGCGGCGGCAAGCGATCGTGCATCGGCGGGGCGATGAGCCAAGTCGAGAATACCTTGGCGCTATCGTTGCTGCTCCGTCGCTTCCGTCCGGAGTATGTCGGCCGCGATCCGGCGCGGCTCAACGCGACCGTGACGCTGACGCCCAAGGGCGGGCTGCCGTTCAAAATACGGGAACTCAACTAACTCGATCGCTTCCGGCTTGGACGCCGCAAGATTGCGCTTTCGGCCCAGCGATTGTTCGTGCTGGTGCCGCGCCGTGCGGTTTGCGTCCGCTCACTCAAATGTGAAAAGCTGAGAACGCTTTCCAAAAAGCACGTTGAGGTAGTTATCCACAGCGGATATCGCAGCGCATCATTGCTCCGAGGCGGCGGAAATACTCGGACAAAGATCAAATCAAGGTTGTAGAGGGCTCGCAGATGCGAAGGGAGCCGGTACTCAACGGCCGTTAATCCTGTCATACTCCCAGCATGTTAGTAATTTAATAGGGAATTCAGAGCGTCACTTAGCTTGTAAATACCTTGCGAGCGTTCAACTCCAGGAGACCCCCGACCATGGAGTCCGTGAAAACCGTCGTTCTTGGTAAACCCGTCTTTCTTCTAACGGGCGCAAAATCGCGCAAAAAGGTGGGGGGAGTTTCGATGTCCTCCCTTGATGTCGAGTCACCGGAAAAACTGCTGGAAACTGCACGCCGCAATCCCGATGCGGTCGCATTCGGGTATGTCGCAGGCAGTTGGGTCGCGGCCGCCTAAGCGCCGATTTGCGCCGGCTTGGCTCTATTCCACGCCAGTCAGGCAAAGCGCCCGAGGACCTGCCGGGTTGTCAACATCGGCGGTCCTTGGCGCGGAAGATTTCAGAAAAAGAAATTTGATTCGCATCAGTCCTGGGGCTTTTGGAAAAGCGCTAGTCGCCGCGTTTAGAAGTCGGGACCGAATGGAAGATCCGTTGCACCAGGATCGATTCCGAAACCGGTCAGGAGCGCATGGACCTGCCCACGATGATGGGTCTGGTGATTGAAGATCGTCGTCAGAATAAGGGCTCGCGGCCTCGTCAACTCCCGCCCCGCGCTGGCTGAAAACCAAGTTAAATCACCTTCGATCGCGGACCCATCGAGGCAGTCCGACCAGTCTCGGATGACTTCATCGAATCGGCGTCGTTCAGCCGAAAGAGCATCCCAGTCTTCGAACAAAGCCACACTCTCGGCGATCGATTTGACGGCAGGCGGAGGTGCCGCGCCGAGACGCATCAGCCAAGTCTGATCTGCCCACAAGATGTGATTCAGCGTGGCGTGGATCGATCCGAAGAACGCGCCGCGATCCTCCTTGCGTTGCGCATCGCTGAGGCGGTTGGCGGCGTTGTAGATATTTTCGTTCTGCCACGCGTTGTAGCGGGCCATCGTTTGGACGTAGGCGGGCGAGATCATTTCTGAGTCTCCTAAACCCAAGAGTAAAAGCGGCGCCAACGAAGACGCCGCTCTTTGTCGTGTAATGACGATCGTTCAGCCGACGATCTCGTCGAGGCGGAAATTCAACGCAATCTCACGATCGGCCGCGGCGGGGCTGTCTGAACCATGCGTTGAGTTGGCGCCCTTGGATTCAGCGAACAGCTTACGAACCGTGCCTTCCGCCGCTTCCTTCGGATCAGTCGCTCCCATAACTTCGCGATATTTCGCGATTGCGTTCTCGCCTTCCAGAACCTGCAGGACAATCGGGCCTGAGGTCATGAAATCCACGAGTTCGCCGTAAAATGGCCGTGCCTTATGTTCTTCATAGAACTTCTCGGCTTGGGCGCGGGTCCAGCGCACGCGTTTCTGCGCCACGATGCGCAACCCAGCTGTCTCGATCACAGCATTGATCTTGCCGGTAAGATTGCGGCGCGTTGCATCGGGTTTAATGATAGAGAACGTGCGTTCGACGGCCATAAGTCTGCCTCGCTTTGGAGTTTCCTGAGAGTTGGCGGGCTTATAGCGGTGGGGATTTGCACCGGCAAGCGTGGTGCGGTGGTCGAGTTGAAGCAGTAGGTTGCACGTCACACGAAATCGGGTCGGTTCATCCTATAATCGCCCGATTGACGCGCGAATTGCGTATGATCAGCGTGGCCGACGCGGGAATGCTCGGTCTGGGAACGGACTCACAGGGTCTGCGGGTGCAAAGCAAAGAGCATGAACGGACAAGCCAACGACATTCAGTGGTATATTGCACGGGATGGCAAGCAGCACGGTCCGTTGACGGATATTGAGCTGCGTACGTTCGTTGCGCATCACTATCTCCGTCAGTCGGACCTCATCTGGCGCGCAGGCATGACCGAATGGCAAGCTGCGCCCACGGTCTTCCCAGCGGCTTTTCAAGGACAAGAAAATCCTGCGCCCGAGGCGGCGCCGCAGGCTGCGCGTTCAGCGCCAGATCCAACGTATGCCGCGCAGCAACCGAACATGACTTCCGCTCAGCATGCGGCGCGCGACACTGATTTCGATGCGAGCGAGCCGCGCCCTGAGCGCAAACTGGTCAAACGCCTCGTCATCGCAAGTGTTGCACTCGTCGTAATCGGCGGCGGAGTGTTGGCGCTTGCGGCCAGCGGAACACTCCCGGGAATCGGCTCGGGTTCGCCAGCCACTGTCACCGCCGAGCAGCCGCCGGTCGTCACTGCATCCGGCGACACAAAATTAGCGGACGCGGAACCTGCACCACCGGCACAGACCGACAGTGCATCGCCCGCGGCGACGGCTCCGGCATCCGACTCGTCTCCTGCTACACCCGCAAACCCTGCGACAGCCTCAAACGATGTCGTTCCGTCCGTCCCACCGGCACAACCGCCTCAAACGCCAGCGGCGGAAACTCAGCCCGAGGCATCGGTGGCCCAGCCAACGACGACGGCGTCCGTTTCGCCCGCCGCCGCTCCCGCTGACGCCCCGAAGGACACTCAAGTCGCTGCGGTCGAGCCGCAATCATCCAGTCCGCCAGCGCCGCCGTCGATCGACGGTTCACCGCTTGATGCGCAGCTGCAAAAGATCCCCGTTTGGGAGCTCATCAAAAAAGAATATCCGGATTGGTATGCAAACGAGATTTCGACCGCCAACAAGATGGTCGCCGACAAGAAGCCGGATAACGACGTCGCGATGGTTCTGGCGCAGGGGCTCGTCGATCTGCGCCGCCAGAATGCGGACAAGGCGCTCGCCGCCAGTTCCGAAAAACTCCAGGCGATTGCCGTCGCATTCCTTCAGCATCTGAAAGCGCTCCGGGCGCAGAGCGTCAGTGCCTGCTTCGGTTTCATCTCAAAGGGAGAGACGAGTCCCGCGGTCGTACGGATGATGGAACATCCCGAGACGGCCACGGCGCTCAACGCGCAAGCCGACGCTATTTTCCAAGCGATCTCGGAAGGCGCGAAAACTCCGGTCAAACACGACGCGGCCGTCAAGAGCGACTACGATGTGCTGATCAAGGAACTTGCCAAGCTCGGATGGAAGGAAGAGGACCTGCAGGTCTTCTCGAATCCGAAGCTGCTCGCCAAACGCCAACCTGAGCAGGTTTGCAAGATGGTCCAGGATTGGTTCATTGCGCACCTCGCGGTCCAGGACAAATCCGTTCGCGACCGTCTGATCTATGAGACGCTCAAACCCGTCGTATCGGGTTGACGCGATGCTCTACGCCGCTGTCAAGGTTTTGGTTACGGCGGTACTGGTGGTCGCGATTTCGGAAGCAGCCAAGCGCTCCAGCGTGCTTGGCGGCATCATCGCATCTCTTCCGGTCACATCGATCCTGGCTTTCATCTGGCTCTATGGCGAGACGAGCGACACGGTGAAAGTCGCAAATCTTGCTTCGAGCATCTTCTGGTACGTGCTGCCGTCGCTGGTTCTGTTCCTCGTGCTGCCGGTCCTTCTTTTGCGCGGGGTGGGCTTCTGGCCGAGCCTTGCTATCGCCTCGGTTGCAACGTTTGTGGCTTATATCTGCATGAGCGCCCTGCTCGCGCGCTTTGGCGTCACCTTCTGACGGTGACAGGCTCGGCCAGACGGGCTATCGGCTCTCCCGATGCTGCATATAAATGATCTGACATACCGTATCGAGGGCCGGCCAATCCTCGAACAGGCGACGGTCGCAATTCCGTCCGGCCACAAGGTTGGTCTCGCCGGGCGTAACGGCGCCGGAAAGACGACGCTGCTGCGCCTGCTGAAGGGCGAGATCGCGCCCGACGACGGGTCCATTTCCATCCCGCGCAACGCGCGGCTCGGGCATGTCGCCCAAGAGGCGCCGGGCGGTGACGAGAGCCTGATCGATTGGGTTCTTGCCGCTGATACGGAGCGCGCGGACCTGCTTGCGGAAGCGGAACGCGCGAGCGATCCGCAGCGCATTGCGGAAATCCAAATCCGGCTAACCGATATCGACGCGCATTCGGCGCCTTCCCGTGCGGCGCGTATTCTCTCGGGTCTCGGTTTCGACGACGACGCGCAACGGCGCGCCTGTCGGGAATTCTCGGGCGGCTGGCGGATGCGCGTGGCGCTCGGCGCGATCCTGTTTCTCAAGCCCGATATTCTGCTCCTTGACGAGCCGACGAACTACCTCGATCTCGAAGGTACGCTTTGGCTCGAGAACCACCTCAAAGCCTATCCGCACACCGTGCTGATCGTCAGCCATGATCGCGATCTTCTGAACCGGGCCGTCGGCTCGATCCTGCACCTCGATAAGGGAAAGCTGACGCTCTATGCGGGCGGCTACGACGATTTCGAAGAAACGCGCCGCGAGAAGCAGCGGCTCGAAATGAAGCTGAAGAAGAAGCAGGACGAACAGCGCCGGCATCTGCAGGCGTTCATCGATCGCTTCAAGGCCAAGGCGAGCAAGGCCGCGCAGGCACAGAGCCGCGTAAAGGCACTCGCAAAGATGCAGCCGATCGCAGCGCAGGTCGACGATCGCGTCGTACCCTTCCGTTTTCCGGACCCGCAAAAGGTGATCGCGAGTCCGCTGTTGCGGATTGAGAAAGCGAGCGCAGGGTATGATCCCGCGGCACCCGTGCTCACCGGGCTCGATCTCCGGATCGACAACGACGATCGCATCGCGCTCCTCGGCCAAAACGGCAACGGCAAGTCGACCCTCGCGAAGCTCATCGCAGGCCGGTTGACGCCATTGTCCGGCAACGTCTTTGGAGCGCAGAAAGTCGAGGTCGGCTATTTCGCGCAGCATCAGCTCGACGATTTGCGGCCGAATGCAACGCCTTACGATTACATGCTCAAGATGATGCCCGAGGCGACGGAAGCCCAGCGCCGAACGCGGCTCGGCACGTTCGGCTTCAGCGCCAACAAAGCAGACACGGCATGCGGAAAGCTTTCAGGCGGAGAGAAAGCGCGGCTTCTTCTCGCGCTGACGGCGTTTGACGGACCGCATGTTCTGATCCTCGACGAGCCGACGAACCATCTCGACGTCGACAGCCGCGAAGCTTTGGTTCACGCGCTAACGGAATACAACGGCGCCGTCATTCTCATCAGCCACGACCGGCATCTGATCGAAGCGACCGCAGACCGCCTTTGGCTCGTTCGCGACGGCACTGTTAAATCTTACGACGGCGACATGGAGAGCTATCGCGCGTTGCTCCTCGAAGAACGCGGCGCAAGGACCGAGCGACGCGATGATCGCAGCGGCGTGGATCTGAAAAACTCCCGTACGGACCAACGCCGCGCCGCCGCCGAGAGGCGCGCTGAGCTTGCCCCGCTGAAAAAAGCGATGCAGGCGGCCGAGCAGCGCGTCGAAAAGTTATCGAAGGAGATTGCGGCGCTCGATGCGTTGCTGGCCGATCCGGCGCTCTACGCGAACGATCCCACGCGGGCCCAGAATGCGGCGCAGCAACGGGGACAATTCAGCAAGCAGCTCGCCGAGGCGGAAGACTCTTGGCTCGCAGCAACGGAAGCCTACGAGGAGGCTTCAGCCGCCGCCGACGCTTAACGTGCTCTGCCGTCAAAGGAATTTCTCGGGCTCCCGCGGCGCGCGCGGCCTGTCCCTTTCGTCGCAATATCCACACCTGGACGAACCGGGGCGCGGAACCCATTTTAATAACGTGACGTTAATGAGGCGCAGGACCAGTGCCCCCGCTTACCTGCGCAACGGGTATCAGCCATGAAACAGGAATTCATCTATCACCAATTGGCGCGCCGCGAGACTCGCCCCCGCCAAGCTCGCACGCATACGGCTGCGACCACCGTCGCGCTGAAGGAATACGTCGCGTACATCGCTACGCTTTCGATTGCAGTGGTGATTGCAATTATTACGTTCGCCTATGCCGCCAACATAACAGTTCGCTGGCTCGACGCGGTCGTTAAGCCAGGCTTTCTGGCTCAGTCGCAGAGCGTCGCGACGCAGCCCGACAAGCTCGCGATGCTTCCGGCCGCGGTGCAGTTTAAGAAGGCAAATTAGGTCTGCGGCTGTCGCGCCCACTGGCTTGGACGAATCCCGGCCTTCCGCCGGGATGACGCGAATAGGCTCCCCTATCAGCCGCCAATCTTTGAGAAGTCGGCAACCGTCTGCGTCGCGGCGCGAATCTCTGACAACAGTCGCAGACGGTTCTCGCGGATTTTCGGATCGTCGGCGTTGACGAGAATCTTATCGAAGAATTCATCGACAGGCGCGCGTAGCTCGGAGAGCGCACGCATGGCGCCCGCAAAGTTCTCGACGCCGATTGCCGCAACAGTGTCCTGTTTTACAGCTTCGATTGCCGCGGCGAGCGCCGTCTCCTCTTTTTCCGTGATCAGCTTCAGATCGTACGCACCGGCGTAGGACTTCTTATCTTTCTTTTCCTCGATGGCGAGGATGTTCGCGGCGCGTTTGACGCCTGCGAGCAGGTTGGCACCGTCGTCGGTTTTCAGGAACGCGTCGAGCGCTTCCACGCGACGGACAATGAGCGCGAGGTCATCCTGTCCGCCGAGGGCAAACACGGCATCGATGAGGTCGTGGCGCTTGCCCTGGTCGCGTAGGAAGACCTTCAGGCGATCAGCGAAGAAGGAGAGGAGGTCGCTCTGCACGATCGCGATATCAAACCGATCAGGGGCGAGGGCGTTTCCCGGCAATGATCTTCCAACACCGCTACCAAGCGGAATAACCCAATCCAGCAACCTACCCGCTTTTTCGATTACAGCGGCCATGTGCAGACGCAGATCGTTCTCCAGCACGATCCGGATCACGCCCAAAGCAGCGCGGCGGAGTTGGTAGGGATCGCCGGAGCCGGTCGGCTTTTCGCCGATGGCCCAGAAGCCGACGAGCGTATCGAGCTTGTCTGCGAGTGCCACCGCACAGGCGACGGCATCGCCCTGCTCGGCGTGCGGGACCGTATCGGTCGGACCTTTCGGCTTGTAGTGAAGCTCGATGGCTCGCGCGATTTCAGGCTTGGTACCAACGTGCTCGGCGTAGTAGCGGCCCATCACGCCCTGCAGTTCGGGGAACTCGCCGACCATGTCGGACACGAGGTCAGCCTTCGCGAGTTCAGCTGCGCGGCGCGCATCCTCAGGAACTGCATCGCAGGCGCCGGCAAGCTCGAATGCGAGTTCCTTGATGCGCTCGACGCGGTCTTTCTGGCTCCCGAGCTTTTCGTGGAACGTGATGCCGGCCAGCTTGTCCACCATCTCGCTCAATGGACGCTTTAAATCCTGTTCCCAGAAAAATTTGGCATCCGACAGGCGCGCGCGAATGACCTTTTCGTTGCCGGAGATAATCTCTGCGCCGCCATCCTTGGCGACGAGGTTCGAGACCAGCAGAAACTTGGCAGCGAGCTTTTTGGATCGTGGATCGCATAACGAAAAGCACTTCTGGTGCGTTTTCATCGAGGTCGTCAGCACCTCCGCCGGAACCTCAAGAAAGGCCTTATCGAATGAGCCGAGCAGGACAATGGGCCATTCGGTGAGCCCGGCATTCTCAGCCAGAAGCCCGTCGTCCTCGATGAGTTCGAGCTTTGCTTCCTTGGCAGCTGAGTGCGCCTGCTCGGAAATGGCGGCTGCGCGCGTCGCCGGATCTAGCATCACGTGGTGGGCGGCGAGCTTTGCTTCGTAATCGGCGAAATTCCTGACCTTGAACGGGCCGGGGCCGAGGAAGCGGTGACCGCGCGTTTCGTTGCCCGCGTCGAGCCCGGCAATCGTCAACGGAACGACTTTGCCATCGAGCAAACACAGGATCGATTGCAAAGGTCGCACCCATTGAAAGGATGACGAGCCCCAGTGCATCGATTTCGGCCAAGGGAATTTTGCGGCGACTTCGGCGATCGTCTCAGCGATGATCTCGGAGGCCGAACGGCCCGACTTCTCGATCTTGGCGAGATAATAATCGCCCTTCTTCTCGTCCTTGACGACGGTCGCATCCTTGATTGACGCAAGACCGGCCGATTTCAGAAATCCTTGCACCGCCTGCTCCGGTGCGCCGACGCGAGGTCCCTTCTTCTCCTCGGAGATTGCGGGTGATTTCGCCGGAACGTCGTCAACGACAATTGCCAGGCGGCGTGGCGTCGAATAGGCGCGCGCTTCGTCGACGGCCAAGCCGCGAGACTTCAAGCCATCGACAACGAGGCGCTTGAAATCTTCCGAGGCACGCAGCTGCATGCGCGCGGGGATTTCTTCCGACAGAAGCTCAAGCAGCAATTCGGACATTCAAATCAAATCTTTCGGGGAAGCGGGCTAAAGCGCCTCGCCCCATGATCCAACTCACGGGGCGAGGGCAGGATCCTTCAAGGTGTGGTCGCTGGCGGCGTTTGCGACGGGGCGGGCTGCGTCTGGTTGTTATCAGCCGGTGGTGTCGTCGAGGGCGCCGGGGTCGATTCCGGAGCAGCAGGCGGTGTCGCCGGCTGCGTCTCCGATGGCGTGGCGGGCGTCGTAGCCGGCTGATCCGCTGGCGGCGAGGCAGGTGTCGTCGTCGGCTCGGCCGGTGGCGAAGCTGGGGTCATGGCAGGACCTTCAGCCGGTTTCTCGGTCGCCGGAGTTTCCGTCGCGTGGTGTTGGCCAACAATGCCTTCCGGCAATGCGACGCGAACCTTATGGCCGAAATCGCGGACGGCACCGGTCGTTTCGAGATAGCCAAGGCCGACTGCAAGAAGAGCTACGAAAAACGCAAAAATCCAGGGCAGCCGCCGCAGTATCAGAAAACCGATAATGAGCAGCGGCACAGCGGCCGAGACAAGACCAAGTGTCGTATCGTTGACGTTGATCACGCGCGTCCTCCATCAGTTTCCAGCCACGCGGCGCAACAGGCTTTGGCCAACTCGCGGACGCGCAGGATATAGCTCTGGCGCTCCGTGACCGAAATCACGCCGCGCGCATCGAGCAGGTTGAAGATGTGGCTCGCTTTGATGCATTGGTCGTAGGCGGGAAGCGCGAGCAAGTGCTCCCCGTTCTTTGCACCCTTCTGAAGCAGAGCCTTGCATTCGGCCTCCGCGTCCTTGAAGTGGCGAAGTAGAATTTCGGTATCGGCGTGCTCAAAGTTGTAGCGCGAATATTCGCGCTCTGCCTGGAGAAAGACGTCTCCGTAGCTGAGGCGTTTGTCGTCGTCACGGCCGTTGAAGTTAAGATCAAAGACGCGATCGACCCCCTGGACGTACATCGCGAGGCGTTCGAGTCCGTAGGTGATCTCGCCCGCGACGGGGTTGCAATCAAACCCGCCAACTTGCTGGAAATAGGTGAACTGAGACACTTCCATGCCGTTGCACCAGACTTCCCAACCGAGGCCCCAGGCGCCGAGCGTCGGGCTTTCCCAATCGTCTTCGACAAAGCGAATGTCATTCAACGCCGTATCGATGCCGATGGCGTCGAGACTCGCCAAATAGAGTTCCTGAATGTTCGAAGGCGATGGCTTCATGATGACCTGGAACTGATAATAGTGCTGCAGGCGATTTGGGTTTTCGCCGTAGCGGCCATCCTTGGGACGGCGCGAAGGTTGCACATAGGCCGCAGACCACGGCTTCGGGCCGAGCGCACGCAGCGTCGTCGCGGGGTGAAACGTGCCGGCGCCGACCTCCATGTCATAAGGCTGAAGAATCACGCAGCCTTCCTTCCCCCAGAAGGTCTGCAGCGTGAGTATCAAATCCTGGAAGGCTTCCTTGGGGCGCAGCGTGGAAGATCGCGCGGCCTTGGTGGAGACCGTCGTGGTGGGCATCTGTTGGCTCTTTCCGGCTCAAGTCGCGGCGCAATATACGCGCTAACGACGCCTTGTCACGAGTTCCTGGACCGGTTTTGCCTAGACTTTGGCTCTTGGGACATAGTTCCTCCGGCGGGAGATCAATGCTTCAAGGCCGGCTTAGATGTCCCGTTTTGTGCTTGGACGATAGACGCCTGCGCCCTCATCCCATTCAAGATTGCCCAGGTCGCGCGTTCGGGCCGCGTCCGCCGCGCTGTGGGGGCGGGAGGACTTTGGATTTCCGAGCCGGCTAAAGATCCTGTAGCCGGCAACGCCGATTGCGCCCAAAAGCGCGAGAAACATAACTGGCGGCATTTCGGCGGCCTCCAGGGCTACTATAGACCGAAGCGTGACCACAGGGTCCGCGTCTCCAGAGCCGACACCAGATCATCGGCAAAAGCAAGACCTACGGAGGGCGCACCCAAAACGCCGGGAGCTTTTCTCAGACGGCTCAGGAGCCCGGACTTTTCGGCTTCTATGACTTTAAGGCGAACCTTGTCACCGAAGAGCGCCCGCATCTTGGAACGGATATCAGTGATGCCATCGACAAGTCCGAACTCCGCGGCTTTGGCAGCCGACCAGAAGGCGCCTGAAAAGAGTTCCGCGTCCGGCGCTTTGAGTTTGCCGAGACGGCGTTCCTTGACGAGGCCGATAAAAACGTCGTGGACATCCTGTTGGATGGCCTTCAACCGCGCCACGTCATCCTTGTCTTCGGGTAGGAACGGATCGAGCTGGTTTTTATTTACACCGGCCGTGTAGACGCGGCGGTCGACACCGATCTTTTCCAACAAATCTACGAACCCGAAGCTGCGCGAGACAACGCCTATGGACCCGACAATCGATGACGGATCAGCGTAGATTTCATCGCCCGCGATAGCCAAAAAATAACCGCCGGATGCGGCAACGTCTTCGCAAAAGACATAGACGCGCTTTTGATTTTCGTTTGCGAGCTGGCGGATGCGCGTGAATAGCAGGTTCGATTGCACAGGCGAGCCGCCGGGCGAATTGACGATGACCGCAACCGCCGACAGCTTCGAGGCTGAGAAGGCTTTCTCGATTGCGCGCGCATAGGCCGCGAGTGTCAGTCCGGGCCTAAGCGGTGTTGCCATTCCGATCGGGCCGTGAAAACGCAGAACAGGCACGAAGGGTCGGCGCGAGAATGGCCACATTCGACGAAACTCCTGATCAATATACGGCGCCCTGAATAACGTGCCGGGCATCTATTGCAAACGCGGCGGGCCCGGCAACGGCGATTAGTCCCGGCATTGGATGGGAAGGGCGGCGCCGTGGCGAAAGACCGCTTCAATCTCCGATAGGAAATTGTTGTCTGGTCTGTGAAGCACAAGGCCCGGTTTGACGCGGACTGGCGCACGGCTGCCCTTGATGCCCTCGACAATCACGCGAATGGCGGGCTCTCCGGCTCGAGCATAGATCGGCAGCACGCCTACCGATCCAAACCGCCCCTCGAATGCGGAAAGGATGCGCGACAGAGCTTCCGCCTTATGGATCATGGCGACTCGGCCGCCGGACGCGGCCATCCGGCACATAAATCGCGCCCAGGCTTCCAGGCCTTCCTCAGGCATCTGATGCGAAACGGCTTTGAGCCGGCTTTCGGCCGCCGTGCTTCGCCGGTCATCGTGATAGGGCGGATTCGCCAAAACGACGGCGAAGCTTTCGGAGGCGACATTCGCCTCGTCCAGTGCTGCCGTAGCGCGCGTGAGATCGGTCTCGACGACCGAAGCGCGATCGGAAAGGCCGTTGCGTTCGATATTGCCCCGCGCGAGTTCCGACAAATTCGGATCCCGCTCTATGAGCACGACCTTCGCGGCTGGGCACCGGGCTGCCACGCAAAGGCCAACGACGCCGACGCCTGCGCCAACATCGAGAACAGGCCCAAAGCCTGCCGTTTCGGGCGTAATCAACGAGGCCAGGAGCACGGCGTCCGTCCCGGCGCGATAGCCGTTCCGTGGTTGACGGATCGTCAACGCGCCGCCCAGAAAGAGATCGTCGGTGGTTTCGTCGGCCGTCAAGCCAGGCAACTCAAAGGCGTTCATGCTCGATGACCCATTCGCCGAGACCGGCGTCCCGCAAGATACGACTGGCGCGAAACCAGGACTCCTCCGGTACAACCACACGGCGCGGAAATGCGCCGATTGACCCTTCCATCAGGCTGATATTTCGATCAAATACCACCGCCTCGATACCCTGATCGGCAAGCAATGCCTCGACGTAGCTGATGAGGACAAGATCATTCGTCATTATCAGTTCGCGCATGTCACCACTCGCCGGAAGGACCTAAAGGGGGTCGGACGCGGAGCCGCGGGACGGCGGCGCGGTTTCCGCATATGTTAGCACGGCAAAAAAGACAAATGAGGACCAACTTGGGTCGGGTCATACCATTAGAAGACGTTCGTGAGACAGGCCAGAAGCTCCAACCGCTTCTCGATCTGGTCGGCCACGACCTCGAAGCCATTAACCGCATCATTCTCGACAAGGCCGTTTCGGAGGTCGAGATGATCCCGGAACTTGCCCACCATCTCATCGACAGCGGCGGCAAGCGGCTTCGCCCGATGCTTGCTCTGGCGTCTGCGAAATTGTGTGGCTACACGAGCTCCGGTCATATCAGGACCGCGTCCGCCGTCGAGTTCATGCACACCGCGACCTTGCTGCACGACGACGTCGTGGATGAAAGCGCTACGCGACGGGGCCGCAAGACGGCGCGGATGATCTGGGGCAATCAAGCCAGCGTGCTCGTCGGCGATTTCCTGCTTGGGCAGGCCTTCAAAATGTTCGTCGACGTCGGCTCCCTGCAGGTGCTCCGTATCATGTCGAACGCGGCGGCGACCATTGCGGAGGGCGAGGTCATGCAGCTAGCCGCGGCGAAAAATACCTCGACCACCGAGGACGACTATCTCGCGATCATCAATGCCAAGACTGCGGCTCTTTTTTCGGCTGCGGCTGAATCAGGAGCGGCGTTGGCGCAGCGGCCCACGGAAGAGCAATCGGCGCTCAGGTCCTACGGAAAAAATCTCGGGCTGGCGTTTCAGCTCGTCGATGATGCGCTCGATTATGCAGGCGATAGCTCGCACCTCGGGAAATCCGTCGGCGATGATTTCCGCGAGGGCAAGATCACGCTTCCGGTCATTTTATCATTCCGCCGAGGGACATCGGAGGAGCGCCAGTTCTGGAACAGAACGATTGCCGATGGCGAAATTGCCGATGGCGACCTCGAGCAGGCCGTCACGTTGATGCGCAAGCACAAAGCCATCGAAGCGACGTTCGAGCGGGCACGTTCCTATGGTGCGATTGCACGTGATGCGCTCGCGATTTTCCCCGCCAGTCGCGAGAAGGACGCGCTTGAGCAGGTCATCGGCTTCTGCATCGGCCGCTCGCATTAGCCGAGACGCGTCGATCTGATCCACCAATCCGGTTGTCGCCCTTGTAGTGTCGAGGCGGCGGCTTGCGCCATGCTCGCGGACTCGAACAAGCCGAAGCACGTCGGTCCGGCGCCCGAGAGCCGGGAGAGGCGATTGCCGTCGAGCCGACGAAGCTCCGAAAGCACGGCGTCAATGACCGGCAGCAGGCCGCGAGCAGGCCGTTCAAGATCATTTTCGCGAGCCTCGGCATAGCCGATCACATCGTCAACGCTTGAGAAACGCGGCGGTTCTTCTTCGCGCGCCACATTCGTCAGCTTAGCTGCTCCGAGCTTGGCGAAGACCTGAGATGTCTTGTTCGAGGGCACACCGACGAGCGGATTGACGAGCACCGCATAGAGATCGGTAGGAAGCGCGGTCTCGACGAGTTTCTCCCCTATACCTGTCATCACCACGCATTGACGTTTGAGGCAGGCAGAGACGTCAGCGCCGAGCTCGCGCGCCATCCGCCACAGATCGACGTCGGACACTTCCGGATGAGCCGAGGAGAGCAATCGCAAAGCCGCGGCGGCGTCCGCCGAACCACCGCCGATGCCACTCGCGACCGGCAGGTTCTTATGCAGTGAAATCCGGGAGAGCCTGGCGTTCTCGTTATTGGCCGTGAACGCCGACACCGCCTTGACGACGAGATTGCTGCCGACAATTGCATCGGCGAACGGTCCCGTCGTCTCGGCACCGGCATGGGCTTCCGGGGTTAGCGTCAGCACGTCGCCGACATCCTGAGCGAATACGACGAGACTGCGCAGCTCATGATAACCGTCGAGCCGTCGCCCGAGGATCTCAAGAGTCAGATTGATTTTAGCCGGTGCGAATTCAGATTTGGGCATAAGGATATTTCGATGCGGTGCTTGATACGAAAGCGGGCGCCCTAGGCGCCCGCTGCTTGTCCATTATCCAGCAACTCAATGACTACTCCACCGCACGACCGGTGGGGCTGGTTTTATTTTCGCTGCGGCGGCGTGCGGTATCCATCCTTTGCACTTGCCGCGTTTTTCCAGCATTCTTGGCCTCGGACTTATTATCCAGACCACGATCGAGCTTGGCCTTGATCTTGTCGACGTCCTCCGGTTCTGGGTCGAGCGACAATGCTTGGTTCCACTGGAACCGGGCTTCCCGCTCTCGTCCGACCTTCCAAAACGCGTCGCCCAAGTGATCGTTCAGCGTCGGGTCTTCCGGCTTGATTTCAACAGCGCGCTCAAGGAAGCGCACGGCTTCTTTGTAATCGCCTCTCTTGTAATGCGCCCAGCCGAGGCTATCCACGATGTAGCCGTCGTCCGGCTTCAACTGAACGGCCTTTTCGATGAGGCGCATGCCTTCTTTCAGGTGCGTACCCTGATCGATCCATGAATAGCCAAGATAGTTCAGGACCAACGGCTGATCCGGTGCAAGCGCCAGCGCTTTCTTGAGATCCTTTTCCGCTGCGGGCCAATTCTTTAGCCGTTCATAGGACGTTCCACGAGCGTAATAGTAGCCCCAGTAGCGCGGATCGTGCTTGCCGAGCAGGGCAATGGCTCGCGTGAAATATTTGACCGCCTCGGCGTATTGCTTACGCGCCCGCAGGATGTTGCCCAACGCCTCCAAGGGGCGGACATCTTTCGGGTTCTCTTCGGTCAGCTTTACAAGGATCGCTTTGGCTTCATCGACCTTGTCGAGCGAGTTGAGATTGAACGCCTTACGAATATCGATGGCGCTTTGAAGCGGTGTGCCTTTAGGAATCCTATCATAGGTCGCAATCGCGTCTTGATAGCGCTTTGCCGACTCTTGCGCATTGGCGAGAGCGGCAAGCGCGAATGCATGATCGGGTTTAACGTCGAGGGCCAGCTGCAGATAAATCGTGCCGAGGCTGACGCCACCTTCTCCCGTCAAGGCTTCGCCGAGCCCATAGAACAGCTCAGCCAATCCATCAGATGGGGAAGATATCAGAAGCGGCGTCTTCTCGCGCTTATTGATCCGATCCATCATGTCTTTGGCAAGCGGGTGTGGATCACCTTGCGTCTTGGAAATCTGCTGGTGCATGATCCGTCGCGCCAGCTTGAAATCTCCGTAATGGGCCGCATGCTGAGCGTACGCCAAAGCCGTACGCAGGGTACGGCTGTCCTGGCGAAACATCTTTTCGTAAGCCGCGGTGGCGACCGCTTTGCGCCCCGCGATATCGGCGATCAAAGCCCGGTGATAGCGGAGATAGAACTGCGCCCAATCGGGCTGTTTTGGCAGGTCGACGGCTTTGAGCGCGCCGTCGGCATCGCCTGCTGCCAAACGCGTCCAGCCTAGCGCAACGGCGCTGGTCAACTCGCCAATCGGATTTTCGGATGCGGCTTTGAAGTGCTTCTCGGCCGTTGCGTAGTCCGCCGACTTGAAAGACGTCACGCCCAAAAGAAACTGGGACATGCGATGAGATTCGTGCGTGTTGACGAGCTGCTGGGCAAGAGGAATGGCCTTTGGCCAATTGCCTGACATCGTCTCCATCTGGAACGTTTGCTCAAGCAGCACTTCGTTGGAAGGATCGCGCTCAAGCGCGCGGCCATAAAATTCAGCAGCGTCCCGAGTATCTTGCATGGCGCGCGCGAAACGGCCGGCGAGATAGTTGCCGAGCACGGATGTCGAGACTTCGTCCTGCGCGGGGTCTTGATCTTGAGAGTGTGCCGGGGCCTGGCTGAAAAACCCCGCGATGGTCAAAATGACTGCACCCAATCCCACGCTCAGCGCACGTCCGAGGGATGCCCGCATTGAAACTTCCTCTTGTTACCGGAGCTGCACCGATTCCGAAGAACCGGAGCCTAGCAAAGATGATACGCGTTTGGCGACACGCTTTAGGTGAAAAATAAGAAATGAGCGGGTGATGACGCGAGATTCCGGCTGCCCAATTTCGGCTCAGCTCGCCGGTTGGCGCGTACCCACATCGTCCAAAACCTAAATGCCACGCGCACCTACGCGTCACATTCCGGCATAATTGGGACCGCCCCCGCCTTCTGGGCACACCCAGTTGATATTCTGGCTCGGATCCTTGATGTCACACGTTTTACAGTGGACGCAGTTCTGAGCGTTGATCTGGAATTTCGGTTCGCCTTTGTCGTCGTGCACGACCTCGTACACGGCCGCGGGACAATAACGCTGCGCCGGCTCGGCATAGACGGGCAGATTTACGGCAATCGGAATCGTGGGGTCGAGAAGCTTCAGGTGCACGGGCTGGTCTTCTTCGTGATTGGTGCCCGAAAATGATACATTGGTCAGCCGATCAAATGTGAGCGTGCCGTCTGGCTTCGGATATTCGATCGGCTTGAAGTTGGCGGCCTTGCCGGTCGCCGCAGCGTCGGTCTTGCCGTGCTTCAACGTATAGCCGAGCCCAATTCCGGAAATGAGAGTGTTGAGCCAAAGGTCGATGCCGCCAAGCACAACGCCGACGGCCGTTCCGAATTTCGACCAATAAGGCTTCATGTTGCGCACGCGCTTCAGATCGCGGGCGATGGCGCCGGTTCTGACCTCGGTTTCATAAGCAGCGAGTT